>Ga0306921_10001404_pt1 | contig 23207 bp, 17 predicted proteins | sample sta12Cox44000080_FD_203760 | JGI IMG/M metagenome (GOLD analysis project Ga0306921, IMG submission 203760) | Lab enrichment of tropical soil microbial communities from Luquillo Experimental Forest, Puerto Rico - statoxic.12C.oxic.44.000.080 (v2)... | ecosystem: Environmental > Terrestrial >...
CTTGAGAGCACGTCCTCGACGGTGAAGCGCTTCTTGTAATAGGCCTTCGGGTTATTGGAGGCGTGGTGGCTGTGCGCCACCTTGACCATCGCGACCTGCTCGGGCTTGGTGCCGTAATCGTACATGTGGCGCATAAAGGTCGGCGCAAAGCTTTGCCCGGCGCTCTGCCAGCCATAAGCGCGGTTGTGCAGCATGTCGCCGGCGACCGGAGCCGCGGAGCGCGCGCCGGTGCCGCCGATGCGAATTTGCGAATAGCCGTTCATCGAGCGGAAGATCGCAACGGTCTTGCAGCACCCAGCCTCGATCAAGCCAATGGCGATGCCGATCAGCGCCTCGGTCGACGAGCCGCCTCCCATCACATCCATGTAGAAATTGAGGCGCATCCCGAGATCGCCGGAGATAAAGGTCCCCGAGGTCGAGTCGCCGCCCTGGTAGGACAGCATGCCGTCGATGTCGGAGGGCTTCAGCCCGGCATCGAGCATCGCATTGCGGACTGCCCAGGTCCCCAAAGCGCGCGTCGTCCGGCCCGAGCCGCGCGTATAGGTGGTCTCGCCGACGCCGACAATTGCATATTTGTCTCGCAAATACTTGGGGGTTGTGGCGTCGACCTCTTGTCGTGGCAATGGCATGCGCTTCTCCCTTTCCTTCCGTATCGGCTACCACAAGCGGTAAAATTTCAGCGCCGTGTTGTGGAACAGCGCGTTCTTCTCGTCCTGCGAATAGCTCTCGGCGACGCGCTTGAACGCATTCCACAAATTCGCGTAGCTGCACATCCCCTTGTCGACCGGGAAGTTGCTCTCGAACATCGAGCGGTCGGGGCCGAATGCGGCGATGCAGGTGTCGAGGCAGGGGCGCCAGGCCTGTGCCAGCTGCTCCGAGGAGGGTGCAGAGTCCTGCCGGCCCATTTCGAAACCACTGAGCGATGGCATGCCGAGCCCGCCGAGCTTGATGTAGACGTTTGGGAACTGGCCGAGCTTGGCGATTTGCGTGCTCCAATCGGCGAGGACGTCTTTGCGCTTGTCGGCATAAGGGCCGACCCCGAGCGCACCGCCGATGTGGTTCAGCACGATCTTGGTTTCCGGGAAGGCGCGGGCCAGGTCAATCAAATCGCCGAGCTGGCTGTGGAACATCCACGCCTCGAACGACAGGTTGAGCGGTACTAGCGCCGCGAAGCCTTCGCGCCAGGAGCGGTCGAGATAGAGGCCCTCGCCGGCACCCGAGGTGAAGACCCTGAGACCCGGGTCGGCGTGCCAGGTAGCGCCGTTGCGGATGCCGCGGAAGCGGCCGCCCGAGGCGACGATGTGCTGTTCGAGGACGCCTTTGGCGCGGCTGCCGATGCGGAAATCGACATTGCCGATGATCCCGGCGCAGGCCTTTGCCGGGCCGTATTTGCCGCTCTCGCTCATCGCCGCCACCCCGGCGACAAAGGTGGTCTCGCCGAGCGAGCGTAATTCCGGTGGCCCTTCGGCGCGATACATCTCGCGACATTCGAGGAACACCGTGGCGCGGATATTGTGGCCGCTGCTCAAATCCTCGATCAGGTCGTGCAGCAGATAACGGTTGCCCGGCCGGTCCCACAAATGATGGTGCGGATCGATGATCGGGCGCTCAGGCTCGAGCGCCGGCTCCTGGGTGGCCGCGAGCCAATCCTTACGGATCGGCAGATGGCGGCTGGGCGCGGATGTCTGCATGGTGTCCCTCGGGGGAAGCTTCAGCGACAAGTCTGCAACGGTGCGGCGGCGAACGCCACGCTTTTGACCGGGAGTCAGACCTGCGCCGGCGTGACGAGCTTCTGGAGCTAAATTCGGGCATGGGCACGGCCCCGCGGATGTGTGTAGATAGCGAGGTCAGAGTGGCCCCGGGGACACCGCTATGCCGAATGTCGAGCCGAACCGTCTGCCCGCGACGACCCTGGTTCGCCTGATCGAAGAGGGTGAGCTGACCGCCGAGGCGGTGGTCGAAAGTTGCCTCGCCCGGATCGCCGAGCGCGAACCCGTGGTGCGAGCATGGAGCCATCTTGGGGGCGAGGCGGCGCTCGCCCAGGCGCGAGAGCGCGGCCGGACGGGGAAGAAGACGATGCTCAACGGCGTGCCATTCGGCCTCAAGGACATCTTCGACAGCGCGGACATGCCGACGACCTACGGCTCGCCGATCTATGTCGGCTGCCGGCCAGCCAACGACGCCAGCGCCGCTTCACTGCCACGCGCGGCCGGCGGCATCCTGCTCGGCAAGACCGTGTCGACCGAGTTCGCCAATGTTCATCCCGGTCCGACGACAAATCCTTACGACCCCGCGTTCACGCCGGGCGGCTCCTCAAGCGGGTCGGCGGCGGCGGTCGCCGACTTCATGGTGCCGCTTGCGATCGGCACGCAGACCGGCGGCTCGGTGATCCGGCCGGCGGCCTATTGCGGCGTCGTCGGCTTTAAGCCGAGCTTTGGGCTGTTTCCCCCGGCCGGGATGCGGATCAACACCGAAGCCCTCGACACGGTCGGCATCATGGCGCGCTCGGTCGGCGACATCGCCCTATTCCGCGCGGCGATGATGGCGATCCCCTACGCGTCGCCGGCGATGCCCGAGACCGCACCACGGCTCGGTCTGTGCCGCGGCCCGCATTGGGATGAAGCGCAGCCAGAGGGTCGGGCCGTGCTCGAAGCGGTCGCCGACCGCCTCGCCTCCTCCGGTGCCGTGATCCGCGATACCGAATTGCCAGCGGAGTGCGCCGAGGGCGACGAGCGCCAAACCACTCTCGGATCTTTCGAGGGCCTGCGTAATCACATGCCCGAACTCTATCGACACGAGGCTCTGCTCAGCGCAAGGCTGCGCGAGACAAAGATTGCGCGGGGCCGCAAGCTCAGTCTGGCGGCCTTCCGTGAGGCCTGGCGCGGTGCCGAGAGAGCGCGCGCGGCAGCACGAGAGTGGGCCGGCGGCTTCGATGCGATCTTGACGTTGCCGGCTCCGGGCCAGGCCCCGCGCGGGCTGGCGTCGACCGGGTCGGCGGTCTTCAACGCGCTGTGGACGCAGCTCTGGATGCCCTGTTTGACATTGCCTGCCGGGCGCGGCCCAGACGGCTTGCCGGTCGGCGTTCAGTTGGTCGGACGCCGACACGACGATGCCCGCCTACTTCAGATCGGTCTCTGGGTTGAACGCCGGCTCGGGCAGGGAGAGCGGCTATGAGCGGCGCGGAACGCCTGACCGCGAGCGAAGCGGCAGCGCGCCTTGCGGCCGGCACATTGGCTGCCGAAGCCCTGACCCGCGATTGTCTGGAGCGGGCCCGTGACCGCGCCGAGGTCAAGGCCTGGGCCTGGCTCGACCCGGAACAGGCGCTGACCCAGGCGCGCGCCGCCGACCAGGCCGGACGGCCGGGCCTGCTCGCCGGGGTTCCGGTCGGAGTCAAAGACGTCATCGACACCGTCGACATGCCGACCGAGCACGGCTCGCCGATCTACCGCGGTAACCGGCCTTTTGCCGACGCCGCCTGCGTCGCGCTGATCCGTGCTGCCGGCGGGGTCATCCTCGGCAAGACCGTGACCACCGAGTTTGCCAACCGCCATCCTCGGGAGACGGTGCACCCGCACGACCCGGCGCACACGCCGGGCGGCTCGTCGAGCGGGTCGGCCGCCGCCGTTGCCGATTTTCAGGTGCCGGTCGGCCTCGGCACGCAGACCGGCGGTTCGACGATCCGGCCGGCCGCCTTTTGCGGCGTGGTTGGCTACAAGCCCAGCTTTGGCGAATTCAGCCGCGTCGGCATCAAGATGCAATGCCACAACCTCGACACCTTGGGCGTCATCTGCCGCAGCCTCGACGACGTCGCGCTGATGCGCGGTGTATTGTTAGCCCAGGACCCGCACCGGGTTGATCGTGCATCGAGTGCGCCGCGCATCGGCTTTTGCCGCACGCCTGCATGGGACCACGCCGACGCCGATACCCAGGCGCTGCTCGAGCGGACCGCCGCGAAGCTTGCAGCGGCCGGAGCCACGGTGCGTAATGTCGCCGTGACCCCGGCCAATATCCTCGACCACCATCGCCGCATCTTCGAATTCGAGGCGGCGCGCAATTACGTCTACGAATACGAGGTGCACGGCGACCAGCTCAGCGCCGCGCTGCGCGACGGGCTATTGACGCCCGGTCGAGCGTTGCCGCTGTCGGCCTATATCGAGGCAATCGAGACGGCAGAGGCGTTCCGCCGCAATCTCGACGATCTGTTCGGCGAATTCGATGTGCTGCTGGCGCCCAGTGCGATCGGCGCGGCCCCCGAAGGGCTCGGCTCGACCGGCGACGCGCGCTTCAACGCGATCTGGACCCTGGCTTGGACCCCGTGCGTGACCCTTCCGGCCGGCACCGGCCGCAAAGGGCTGCCGCTTGGCATCCAGCTGGTCGGCCCGCGCTTTGGTGACGAAGCCTTGCTCGATGCCGCCGCCTGGGTCGAGGCGCGACTGGATTGAAGGTTTTCCGACGAGCCCACCTAAAGGAGGAGAAAGCATGCTCTACGAGCTCCGCATCTATCACGCCATCCCCGGTCGCCTGCCGGACCTGTTGAAGCGCTTCGACACGATCACGTTGGGACTCTTCGAGAAGCACGGCATAAAACAGGCCGGCTTCTGGACCACCGCGATCGGCGGGTCGAGCCAGACTTTGTACTATTTTCTGAAGTGGGAGACGCTCGCTGAGCGTGAACAGAAATGGACCGCCTTCGGGTCTGACCCTGAATGGATCAGCGCGCGGGCCGAAACCGAAAAGAACGGCCCGATCGTCGCCAAAGTGGAAAATAGCATCCTGCAGCCGACCAGTTTTTCGTTAGTCAAATAAAGATTCACCACGGAGGCACAGAGGTCACGGAGAAAGAGAAATTCTCTGTGCTCTCCGCGTCTCTGTGGTGTTAGCCGAGGAACAGCTTTTCGAACCCGGTCCAGCAAGCATCGTAATCGCGCTGTAAGGCTGGGGTTTCGAGGGCAAAGCGGGTCGGGCGGATCACCAGCTGCGTCTCGAACATAAAGGCCAGTGTGTCCGCGATCCTCTGCGGCTTCAATTCCGTGGCGGTCGCCCGCTCGAAAGTGGCCCGGTCTGGGCCATGGGCAGACATGCAATTGTGCAGCGACGCTCCGCCCGGGACAAAACCATCGGCCTTGGCGTCGTAGACGCCGTGCACCAGGCCCATGAACTCGTTCATGTAGTTGCGGTGAAACCACGGTGGGCGGAAAGTGTGTTCGGCAACCAGCCAGCGCGGCGGGAAGATTGCGAAGTCGCAGTTGGCGGTGCCGGGAGTATCGCTCGGCGCAGTCAGCACGGTGAAGATCGACGGGTCGGGATGGTCGAAGCTGACCGTGCCGAGTGTGTTGAAGCGCGCAAGATCGTAGACGTAAGGGGCGTAGTTGCCGTGCCAGGCGACGACGTCGAGCGGTGAGTGGTCGAGCTCGGTGGCCCAGAGATTGCCTTCGAATTTCGCGACCACCATGCAGGGTTCGTCTCTGTCCTCAAAGGCAGCGACAGGCGTGCGAAAATCGCGCGGGTTGGCAAGGCCGTTGGCGCCGATCGGCCCGAGCTCGGGCAGCCGGAAGAGCGCCCCGTAATTCTCGCAGACATAGCCGCGCGCCCGGCCGTCCAGCAGCCCGACGCGGAATTTGATCCCGCGCGGGATGACCGCGATTTCGCCGGGGGCCGCCTCGATAACACCCAACTCGGTAGCCAGTAGCAGGCGCCCGGTTTGCGGCACGATCAGCAGCTCGCCATCGGCGTCATAAACAACGCGGCGCTCCATCGACTTGGTCGCGCGGTAGACGTGGATCGCGACACCCGAGCGCCCGTTCGCATCGCCGTTGCCGCCCATCGTGACGAGGTTGTCGACAAAATCGGCCGGTTCGTCAGGGAAGGGCAACGGGTCCCATCTGAGGCGGTTAGGCGGCGGCGCTGCCTCATCGAATGGCGCACTACGGATCAGCCCATTGTCGATCCGGCGGAATGCCGGATGCATCGCCGAGGGCCGGATGCGGTAGAGCCAGGAGCGGCGGTTGTGACCGCGCGGTGCCGTAAACGGAGTCCCGGAAATCTGCTCGGTGTAAAGACCGCGCGGCGGTCTTTGCGGTGCGTTCTGACCTTCCGGCAGGGCGCCCGGCAATGCCTCGGTAGCGTGCTCGTTGCCGAAGCCGGACAAATAGCGGAGCGCTTTTTTGGCCATGCTCACTCCCGCGGAATAATCACCTTTTCCTCGACGACAAAGCTCTTGATCCGGCCGATGAACAACGCACCGTCGGCATGCAGCCGCTTGGCCTCGGGCGAGGCGTTCGCTCGTTCCATTGCCGCCCGGTCGTCGTACCAGAGCTCGGCGATGCCGTCGATCTCGACATCGGTCGAGAGAATGTCTGGCCGCGTCCGCTCTTCGAGGATGTACGATTGAACGTAGCGGCGCACCCCGGGTACAGCGTACGCCAGCGGCGCATGCACTTCGAGCCAATGCTTGACGAAGTCCGCGTGCGACAGCCCTTCCTTGCGGGTCAGCAGCCCGACGCTCTTGATCATTGGGGTTGGCCCTTTCGCCCTCGGCGCAGCGTCGCATGCTGAACCGATCATTGGTTCGGATCAATCATGGGGGTCTTCTGGAGCTGTCACTCGGCGAGGTGGCGGGTGTAAAACGATAATTTGATGCATTTCCCGCGGCCCAGTGGTATCGAGTTCGCCGGGGAAAGCGTCCGGCGGCGACCAACATGCGTTGGGTTCGATCGAACATCAGGCTGGGATCGTGCGGTGCGCTTTTCGCGCTCGCGATTCAATTTGCACTGTCGTTCGGGCACGTGCATCGCGCAGAATTTGCGCGGGCGTCAGATTTCTCGCTGCTATCCGCCTTCAGCACCGGGCTGGCGGCCGCTCCGGGATCCGCAACACCGGTCGGCATTGCCTCCGACTATTGCGTCATCTGCGCCGTCATGGCATTGGCCAACTCCGTCAGGCCGGCGGCGGCGCCGGCGTTGCCAATGCCAGCCGTCGCCACACGAGTACGGTTTGCGGCAAACACCCGAATTATCCCGGTAGCGTCCCCGCATTTCCTCTTCCGGGCGCGCGCGCCACCTTCGGCCTGATCTGCTGCTGCGCTCACCGGGCGTCGATTACTCGCCCTGCTCGACACCATTGCCGCCGCTGAACTCAGCCATCGTCGCGGCACGATCTGTTTGTTTGAAATGCCTAGGACGACGCAATTCGACACGTCGGATAACCGGCACGAGACGTCCAGGCGCAGCCTAGTGCGCCTGGGCGTGGTGGTGCTGCTGGTCGTGCTTGCCGCTGGCGCCGGGATCGGCGCGTATCGGTTGATCGCCAGCCCATCGGTCGAACGGGCACACGCGCCTGCGGCTGCGTCACGGAAGAGCGTGCCAAATCTTGTCAGAGACGGCTCGCGGATCCTAGTCCCGGAGGGCTCGCCGCTGCGCGGTAAGTTGACCATCGATACGGTTGCAGAGCGGCAGGTCGAGCGCACATTGCAGCTGCCGGCTGTGGTCGAAGCCGAGCCTGCGCGCACCGTGAAAGTACTGCCGCCGGTCGCCGGCCGGCTTATCGATCTGAAGATTCAGCTGGGCGAACGCGTCGAACGTGGGCAGGAGCTTGCGGTGATCGATTCGAGCGATCTTGCCCAGGCCTACGCTGACGAGGACAAAGCGCGCTCGGCAGTCAAGATGACCAAGCAAGCGCTCGACCGCGCTCTCGCCCTGGAAAAATACTCCGCTGGGTCCGTCAAGGACCGCCAACAGGCCGAGAATGATCATGCCCAGGCACAGGCCGAGTTGGAACGAACACAGTCGCGGCTGAGGGCGATCGGGGTGGTGGCCGATCTCAAAGAAGAGGGGCGCAAGCTTTCGCTGAAAGCACCGGTGTCGGGTAGCGTGATCGACCTGCAGGTGGCCAGAGGCGCCCATCTCAATGACGCCACGGCCGCGATAATGACGATCGCCAATCTGGACGAAATCTGGGTCACCGCGAACGTCCCAGAGAAAGACACCGCCCTGGTGGCGCAGGGTCAGGCCGTCGACGTTGTCTTTGCGGCCTATCCCGGCGAAGTCTTCAAGGGCCGGGTCCTCTTCGTCAGCGACATTCTCGATCCGGACACGCGTCGTACCAAGGTCCGCATCGCGTTCCAAAACCCGGACATGCGGTTGAAGCCGAACATGTTCGCCAGCGCCACGTTCGTGACCCCGAAGCAAACGGTAAGGGTCGTCCCGGCGACGGCCGTGGTGCTGAGAAACGAGACCGATCAGGTCTTCGTCGAGGTTGCGCCCTGGACATTCGAGTCGCGCTCTGTGGACATCGATTTCCAGCAAAAGGATCAAGTCGTCGTCGCGCATGGCTTGGAGGCCGGTCAGCGCGTCGTCGTCAAGGGCGCAGTACTGCTCAATGATTGATCGGCTGGTCCGCATCGCCCTCCAGAAACGCCTGGTTGTGGCGATGATCTGCGTCTTTGCCGCGATTTATGGCTACTACTGCTGGACTGGGCTTGCAGTCGAAGCGTATCCGGACATCGCCGACGTCAGCGCACAGGTCATTACCCAGGCGCCGGGGCTCGCGTCCGAAGAAGTCGAGCAGCAAATCACGATCCCGCTCGAGCGTGAGCTCAACGGCACCCCCGGCATGCTGTTCATGCGCTCGAAGAGCACGTTTGGGCTGTCGCTGATCACCCTCGTCTTCCGCGACGGCATCGACGATTATTGGGCGCGCCAACGGATCAACGAGCGCATTCAGAATGTCACGCTGCCGCCCGGACTGTCACCGGGCTTGGACCCGGTGACCTCGCCAACCGGTCAAATTTTCTACTACACGCTGCAGTCGGACACAAAAGGCCTCAGAGAGCTTTCCGAAATCCAGCGATGGGTCGTCATCCCGGCGCTCAAGCAGGTGCCCGGGGTCGCCGATGTCGCGAATTTCGGCGGCATCACGACCCAGTTTCAGCTCGAGCTCGATCCAGAGCAGCTCTTGCGTTTCAACCTGTCCCTGAAGAACGTCACCGACGCCATCAGCGCCAATAGCAGCAGCGCCGGCGGCAGTGTCGTGCCGCGCGGCGAACTCGGCTTTGTCATCCGCAGCCTGGGTCTGGTCCAGACACTTGACGACATGGGCGCCATCGTGGTGACCCAGCACAACGGCACACCGATTTTTTTGCGCGATCTCGGCAAGCTCAAGCTCGCCAACCAGGAACGCCACGGCATCCTTGGATACAATGACAAGAACGATGGGGTCGAAGGTACTGTCCTGCTGCTGCGCGGCGACAATCCCTCGCGGGTGATGAATGGCATTCACGACAAGGTCTTAGAGTTGAACGAGCGCCTGAAGGCCGAGGATGTGCGGCTCGTGCCTTATCTCGACCGCTCGAACCTCGTCGATGCAACAATCGACAAGGTCTCGCATACCATCTTGCGAGGCATTGGGCTGGTGCTCCTTGTCCTCGTTCTCTTTCTTGGCAGTCCGCGTAGCGCCCTGATTGTCGCCGTCACCATCCCGTTTGCCCTGGTGACGGCATTCATAATGATGAGACTCGCCAACATCCCGGCCAATCTGTTGTCACTGGGTGCCATCGATTTCGGCATCATTGTCGATGGCGCCATCGTGATGACCGACGCCATCCTCCGACGCCGCGAGGCAAAACCCGACGAGCCCCTTACAGAGGAGGATGCGTTCGCGGCCGCCCGCCAGGTCGCGCGGCCAATCTTCTTTTCGACGCTGATCATCATAGCCGCCTATTTGCCGCTGTTTGCGTTTCAGCGGATCGAGGCGAAGCTGTTTTATCCAATGGCCTATGCGGTGGGCTTTGCGCAACTGGGCGCGCTGCTATTGGCGCTGACCTTGGTGCCTGGCTTGGCGTACCTCGCCTATCGCAAGCCGCGGCGCGTGTTTCGCAACCCTATCCTGGGCTGGGTTGAGGCAGGATACGGACGAATTTTGCTGGGCTCCCTGCGTCGGCCGAGCATTGCTTACCTGCTGAGCGCCGCCGCTGCCGTCTTAGTGGTCGGCCTCGGCATGACGGTCTGGCGCGAATTCCTGCCGGAGCTCGACGAGGGCTCGATCTGGCTCCACGCCGAGATGCCCGGCGGAATTTCGCTGGCGAAAGCGGCCGAGATGGACGCCGATTTGCGCCAAGCCGTGCTCGAGTTTCCCGAGGTCTCGAACGTCGTGACCCATATCGGCCGCAATGATGACGGCACCGACCCGTGGACACCGTCGCACCTCGAAGCGGGCATTACGCCGCGTCCCTACGCCACTTGGCCGTCGGGCGGCAGCAAGCAGGATCTCGTGCGCCGCATGGCGACGCGTTTAGCCCAGCTACCGGGCTACGAGATTGCTTTCAGCCAACCGATCATCGATAGCGTCCTCGACAAGGTATTCGATCCGCACAGCCAACTCGCGCTGAAGATATTCGGCGACGACTTCAACGAGTTGCGGCGCATTGCTAAGGAAATTGCCGATGTCCTCCAGACCGTGCCCGGCACCGCCGATGTGCTGGTCGATCAACGGCCGCCGCTGGCGCAGGTCGTGATCAGGGTCGATCGCGAGGCGGCGGCCCGATATGGCATCAATGTCGCCGACATTTCGGCGCTGATCCAGACGGGAATCGGCGGCGGTGCGGTGAGCCAGGTGTTCATCGGCGAACGACACTACGACGTCACCGTCCGCTTCCCGGAGCAGGCACGCAACAGCCCCGAGGCCATTGGCAGCCTGCCGCTGACTTCGAGCACCGGTGCGCTGGTGCCATTGGCGCAGGTCGCGCGTATCCAGTTGCAGAGCGGCGAAAGCACCATCGATCGCGACATGAACCACCGCTTCCTGATGGTAAAGCTCAATTACCGCGACCGCAGCCTGCCGGCGCTGCTGGCGGAGGCCAAGAAGGCCATTGCTGGGAAGGTTTCGTTTGACGCCAGCCGCTACCGCCTTGCATGGGGCGGAGAGTTCGAGAGCGAAGAGCGCGCCGAGGCGCGTTTCGGGCTAATTTTCGGCTCGATCCTAGGGCTGATGATCGTGTTGCTGTACGCGGAATTCGGCGCGTTGCGCCAAGTGACGCTCATTCTCGGCGTCGTGCCGCTGGCGACATTGGGCGGGATGATCGCGCTGCATGTCACCGGGGTCACGCTCAACGTCGCCTCCGGGGTCGGCTTTATCGCGCTGTTCGGCGTCGCCGTCATGAACGGGGTGATCATGGTGGCCAACCTCAATCGGGTCCGCGATAGCGATATTCCGCTGATTGATGCCGTGCTGATCGGCGCTGGCGAACGCCTGCGGCCGGTGCTGATGACGGCCACCGTCGCGACGGTGGGTATGCTGCCTGCGGCGCTAGCGACCGGTGTGGGCAGCGATGTGCAGCGCAGCCTCGCCACGGTCGTGGCCGGCGGGCTATTCCCAGCGACATTGCTGACCCTGTTCCTCGTCCCGACGTTCTATTTCGTCATCGAACGGTCGGTGGCGAAGCGCGCTCGCTCGGCCGCAACCCAGACGGCGGGGTCGTCGGCATGATACAAATGATCTCGTCTTGAACTCTCGGACGAAATGTGGGGAGCGATCACATGAACATCGATCTTGCCGGCAAGCGTGCGATCGTCGCCGGCGGCAGCCGCGGGATCGGCCGCGCGATCGCGCTCGCTTTCGCCGAGGCCGGTGCGGGGGTGTCGATTTGTGCCCGCGGTCCGGAGCGGCTCGCTGCGACACGCGAGGAGATCGCTCGGCACGGCAGGAAGGCGCATTCGGCCGTCTGCGACCTCGCCGACGCGGCGGCGATCCCGGGCTATATCGAGGACGCGGCGGCCGCACTCGGCGGGATCGACATTCTGGTCAACAACGCCTCGGGCTTTGGCGCGTCCGACGACGAGACGGGCTGGGCGGTCAGCGTCTCGGTCGATCTGATGGCGACGGTGCGGGCGATCCGCACGGCTCTGCCCCACCTCGAAAAATCGGGCTCCGGTGCGATCCTCAACATCTCGTCGATCTCTGGGCTCCGTGCCACACCCCGCACCCCGCCTTACGCAGCCGTCAAGGCGGCGGTGGTGAACTACACCCTGACCGAGGCCGCCGCATTGGCGCGCAAAGGCATCCGGGTCAATTGCATCGCCCCCGGTTCGATCGAGTTTCCCGGCGGGACCTGGGAGCGCGCGCGGTTGAACAACCCCGACCTTTACGGCCGCATCCTGAGAAGCATCCCGTTTGGCAGACTGGGCAAACCGGAGGAGGTGGCGCAAGTGGCTTTGTTTCTGTGTTCACCGCTCGCCGGCTGGGTCACCGGCCAGACCATCGCCGTCGACGGCGGCCAGGTGCTGTGAGTCAATCAGGCTTGCCGCGGACGCGCCGGACAGCTTGCCACACCCGTTCACTGGTGGCGGGCATATCGAGCTCGCGCACACCCAATGGCTCCAGCGCGTTCATGATCGCGAGCATCACCGCCGGCAATGCGCCCACACAGCCGGCTTCGCCCGCACCCTTGGCGCCTAATGGATTGGTTTTGGTCGGGACCGGATTTTCGTGGATCGCGACATCGCACATCACATCGGCGCGCGGCATCGCATAGTCCATAAAGCTGGCGGAGAGCAGCTGCCCGGACTCCCGGTCATAGGCGACCTGCTCCATCAGGATCTGCCCGATGCCCTGGGCGAGCCCGCCATGCACCTGGCCCTTTAGGGTCAGCGGGTTGATCACCGTGCCGACATCGTCGACGACAACATAGCCGACAAGGCTGACGGCACCGGTCTCGGGGTCGACTTCCACTTCGCAGACGTGGCAGCCATTCGGGAAGGTGGCGCGCTCGGGCGCATAGGTCGCGTGCTCGAACAGTCCCGGCTCCATTCCGGGGGGCAGGCGTGCCGGCTGGAACGAGGTCCGCGCAACTTGCGTCAACGGGATGGCGCGGTCGGTGCCGACGACGGTGAATTTGCCGTCGGCGAATTCGAGATCGGCCTCGGCGGCTTCGAGCAGATGGCTCGCGAGCCGCTTGCCTTTGTCGATCACCTTACCGGCCGCCAGGGTCAGCGCCGAGCCGCCAACCACCATCGACCGCGAGCCGTTCGACCCCATGCCGAAGGCCACGCGATCGGTGTCGCCGTCGATATATTGGATGTCGTTCGGGTCGAGGCCGAGCCGCTCGCACAGGATCTGCTTGAAAGCCGTCTCGTGCCCCTGGCCGTGCGCCTTGGTGCCCATCAGCAGCATCGCGGTGCCGCCGGGGTTGAAGCGGATTTCGGCGTATTCCGGAACGGGACCGGCGGCTGCTTCGATTGCGTTGGCGAGCCCGATGCCGCGCAGCATGCACCGCTTCTTCGAGGCTTCGCGCCGCTCGGCAAAGCCTGCATGATCGGCCGCGGCGAGTGCCGTTTCCATGTTCTTCGTGAACTCGCCGCAATCGTAATTCGGGCCGAGGGCGGTCTGGTAGGGCATCGCCGCGGGAGAAATCATGTTGCGCCGCCGGAGCTCGATCGGATCGAGGTCCAATTCGCGAGCGGCGTCTTCGATCGCGCGCTCGATCAGATAAATCGCCTCGGGCCGGCCGGCGCCGCGATAAGGTGCGGTCGGGCTGGTGTTCGACAGCACCGCATCGATGCTGACGTGGGCGGCCGGTATGTCATAGACGCCGACCACGGTGCCGATCATGCCGAAGGGTGTCAGCAGCTGGCGGTCCGAGGCGATATAGGCGCCGATGCTCGCCAGCATGTGCAGCCGTAGCGCCAATATTTTCGCGTTGTCGTCAAAGGCGAGCTCGATCTCGCCGATATTGTCGCGCCCGTGCTCATCGGCGAGGATGACCTCGGAGCGCTCGCAGCTCCATTTGATCGGGCGGCCGAGCTTCTTCGCTGCCCACAAGGTCAGACGGTGCTCGACATATTGCCAGCCCTTGGCGCCAAAGCCGCCGCCGACATCATGGCAGACCACCCTGACTTTGCTCTCCGGCACCTTGAAAACCATGTTCGCCAGCATGTTGCGCACACGGTGCGGGTAGTTGACGTCGGCGTAGAGCGTGTAGCGGTCCTCGCCGGCGTCGTAAGCCCCGATCGCGCCGCGCGGCTCCATGTATTGGGCATGCACCCGGCTGATCACATAACGCCGTCGGAGGATGTGATGGGTGCGGGCGAAGGCGGCTTCGGTCTTGGCCTTGTCGCCCCTTTCATAGGTGTGGGAGATGTTGTCGGGGTTCTCGTCCCAGACCCGCGGTGCGTCCGGCCGTGCCGCGTCGGCCGTCGAGGTGACCGAGGGTAGGGTCTCGTAATCGACCTCGACCAGTTCGGCGGCGTCCTTCGCCTGCGCCAAGGTTTCGGCGATGACCATCGCGACCGGGTCGCCGACATAGCGGGCGCGATCGACGATTAGTGCAGGCCGCTGCGGCGCGAACATCGGCGACCCGTCGGCCTTTTTGCGCGGCATCGCCGCCTTTGGCATGGCGAGCCCGTCGGCCGCATAGTCGGCACCCGTATAGATCGCTTTGACGCCTGGAGCGGCGGTCGCCGCGGACTTCTCGATCGAGCGGATCCTGGCATGCGCATGCGGCGACCGCAGAAACACCGCATGGAGCTGCGCGGGCAGATTGGTGTCGTCCTGATAGTGGCCTTGGCCCCGAAGCAGCCTCGCGTCCTCGAGGCGGGTCACGGGCTGGCCGACACCAAACTTGATCATGACGCTGCTGCTCCTGGATGTACGATCGACAAAATCGTAGTCTTACCGGGACCGGGAGGGAGGATCGACGATGTTCTTGCGCAACTGCTGGTACGTCGCCGGCTGGAGCCACCAAATCGCCGCCGACAGCCTTGTGTCGCGCGCGATGCTGGGCGAGCCGATCGTGCTCTACCGCAAGGCGGATGGCGGTGTGGTCGCGCTGGAGGACCGCTGCTGCCACCGGTTGGCGCCGCTATCGCGCGGGCGCATCGAGGGCGATGATCTGCGCTGCATGTATCACGGGCTGAAATTCGCACCGTCCGGCAAATGCGTCGAAGTTCCGGGCCAGGATTTGATCCCGAGCACAGCGGTGGTCCGCAGCTACCCGGTGGTCGAGCGGGATTGCTGGGTGTGGCTGTGGATGGGCGATCCGGCGTCAGCCGATCCGGCGCTGATCCCGGAGGCACTCCGGCACGATCATCCCGACTGGTTCATGCAGACCGGACAATTGGCCTGTGAGGCCAATTACGAACTCATCAACGACAATCTGCTCGATCTGACCCACCTCAGCTATGTGCACGAGAAGACCCTCGGCCGGAACAGTATGAGCTGGGGCGAAAGCCGGCCAAAGGTCTCGCTGATCGAGCGCGGGCTGCGCGTCGCACGCTGGGTCGTCGATAACCCGGCACCCGCCTATCTCGGTTTCCGCCGGAGACCCGCACCGATATGTGGGCCTCCTACGACTATCTGGTCCCGGGTGTCTTTCTGCTCGCCACACAGTCCCACCCGCCCGGCACCGCCGCCGCGTGCAAGATGGAGGCACCGACCGCCGATCCGATGTGGCGCGCGCTGACCTCGCAGGCAGTGACGCCGATCTCCGAGCGGCAGACGATCTATTATTATTCCGGCTGTCTTAGCCGCAGCTACGCGACCGAGGAGCACTCGAAGCAGCAGATCGCCGTCTTCGAAAAGGCATTCGCCGAGGACAAGGCGATGATCGAAGCCCAGCAGCGCGTCGTCGACCGGACACCCGAGCGCCGGATGATGATCTTGTCGACTGACGGCGCGCTAAACCAGTTTCGACGGTTGATGGCCGGACTGATCGAGGCGGAGCAGCAGCCCGCACCGAGGCCTGTCGAGCGACGGTTTGGATGAGAAAGACGGTCACCTCGAAGGAGTGACCGGCCGTCGCGGCGCGATCGGCGCGGGGCGAATTGTTTCGAGACCGATCTTCGGAACGACATAGCCCGAAGGCAAGCGGTTGCCTGCTCGTCCGATGGGGTCAGGACGACGTCCTGCCATCCGGGATCGAAGTGGCGATTGTACCAGCCGACATCTTCGTCAACCGAAGGCAGACAGGTTTCTGTCGACGATCGACGGGTTAACCGACGTAAACGCCGCCCCCCATCGCTTGGGTCGGGAAGCGGCCACCGGCAATTGCGCCTCCGCGGACCGGTCGGGTAAGTTTCCGTTCCGAGTCCGGGGAGATACAAGGGGATGGCGAAGAAGCGGGGAGAGGCCGCGCGGGAGACGAGCGGCGAGCAGGCGCCGGTAGTGCGGGTTTTTCTCTCGTCGCCGGGGGACGTGGCGGATGAGAGGAAGATTGCGCGCGAGTTGATCGAGGGCGAGCTGCAGAAACATCCGTCATACCGCCACCTTAAGCTGGTGGTGATTGCCTGGGACGATCCCGATGCGCGCATCCCGATGCTGGCCAAGGAGACGCCACAGGAATCGGTGAACAACGCACGGCCGCGGCCGTCCTCTTGCGACATCGTCATCGTCATCCTCTGGGCGCGGATGGGCACACCGCTGCCGTCGAAAATCCGCAAACCGGACGGCGCGCCATACCTGTCGGGCACGGAGTGGGAGTACCTGGACGCGATCAACTCGCCCCGGACCCCCAAGCCTGAGGTGCTGGTCTATCGGCGAACCGAAGAGCCGATGATCAGTATTCGTGATCCCAAGAAGAAAGAGAAGGAGGAGCAGTTTGAAAGAGTCGAAGAGTTCTTCGCCCGGTTCGGCAACACCGATGGTTCGCTGGTCGGCGGAGTTAATGAGTATGCCGCGCTGGACGCGTTCAAAGGGTTGCTGCGGCAGCACCTCGACGAGCTCTTCCATCGCCGCCTGCCGGCCCCTCCCGCGGACGGGAAGCCTGGGCAGATTGAAGCGACCATCCCCGACGCATACCTCGACTGGCTGCGCGTCGAATGTGCCGACGTCAGTCTGCTCGGCCAGGAGCGGCAGCAGGGGCAGGCGCTGACGCTCAGCCACGTCTATGTGCCGGCGCTGACGGCACCGTCCGCAGAGCCTGACCTGCCAGCGGCCGGCAAGCGGCGCCGCAAGCGCAAGACCCAGCCGGAAGAAACGGCGGAACGACAGCCGATTCCGCTGCTGCAGCGGCTCGATGTGGAGTCGCTTTACGTTCCAGCCCCCGCCGGCGCCGGCAAATCGACCTTCTGCCGTTGGGCGGTGCTGCAGAGCATCGCTGCCGCCGACCTCGCGCCCGCCGTCCCGGCGCCGGAGGAATTCGTCGAGACGGCGCCCGTGAACTTGCTCGGCCGGCTGCCGTTGCTGGTGCTTCTGCGCGACTTCCACGAGGGCATCGACTGCGGCCGCGGTCGCCGCACCGGTCATCGAGCGGGGCTGGAGGAGACGCTGGCAGCGTGGGTGAGCCAGTCACCGTTGGCTGACCGGCTGACCGGCGAGAACCTGCTCGCCCATCTGCGGGCCGGGACGGCCTTTCTGCTGCTGGACGGTCTCGACGAGGTGCCGGTCTCGGACACCCGCGCCGGTGCCGAGGTCTATCCGCGCGACCTTCTGTTGACCGGGCTCGCCGATGCGCTGCCCGTATGGCTGAAGGCCGGCAACCGGGTGCTGTTGACCAGCCGCCCCTATGGCCTCGACGAAGACGGTCTGCGCAAGCTCGGCCTGCCGCAGGCACCGCTGGAACCGCTGCCGGAGCCGCTGCAGGACCTGTTCGTCGCCCGCTGGTTCCATGCGCTTGGCAAAGCGGAACAGACCAACGGCCTGATCGCGAGCATCCGGGAGCGGGACGACCTTGCGCCGCTCGCCGAGAACCCGATGATGTTGACGGCATTGTGCGTCCTCTGGGACAGCGGCGGCCGGCTGCCGGAGGACCGCTACGAACTCTACCGACGCATCGTCGGCAACGTGCTGTTTCACCGCTTCCGCGACGAGGTCCGGCAGCGGGAGCCGACGCGGGCCCGGCTCGAAGTGATCGCCCACTGCATGCATGTGGGCGACCGAGAGTCGCCGCGCGAGAGCCCGACGGCCGAGATCAGCTATCTCGAGATCGACCATATCCTGCGGGCCTTTGCCGCCGATGACCCGTACAACGAGCGCGGCGCGGTCGGGCCGGTGGCGCGGCGTGAGGAATTGCTGACTCGCTCCGGCCTGTTGCTGCCGCGGCCGGGCGATCGCGCCGCCTTTTATCACCTGAGCGTGCAGGAGTTTCTTGCCGCCGAGCGGATCCTGCGCACCGAGGATGATTTGCTCCCGGTGGTCCGCGCCCGCGGCGCCGTCGCTGCCTGGCGCCCAACGCTGTTGTTCCTGTTCGCCGGCAAGATCGGCGCGAAGACGCCGCGCTGGGGCACCGATCTGCTTGCCCAGCTGATCGCCGAGCAGGACCGGGCGGCGGTGAAGGCCAATCCGGCGCCGGCGGTGTTCGTCGCCGAAGCGCTCGACCTCTGTCTCGCCAAGAATTACGCGGTGCCGGAAGAGCTGAAGGAGGCTTTCCGCGGCGTGGCGCTCAATGCGATCGAAGACGAGGTGGAGCTGCGGGCGCGCCACGCGCTGGGGCTCATCCTCGGCAGGGTGGGTGATCCGCGGATCTTCGATCTCCGCGCTTCGCAGGACAATGTCGATTTGCGGGCCTATGTCGAGGTGCTGGCGGGGACCTACCTCTATGGCGAGGAGGGCCGAACGGTCGAGATCAGGCAGCCGTTCTGGATTGGCCGCTATCCGGTGACCAACCAACAGTTCGCCGTCTTCATTGCCGCCGGCGGCTATCGCGATCGGCAGTGGTGGTCTAATGAGGGCCGGGCGTGGCTAGAGGAGGAAGAGGCCGCCGAGCCTGGGTATTGGCACGACCGGCGCTGGAACGCGCCAAACCAGCCGGTGGTGGGGGTGAGCTTCTGGGAGGCGGAGGCGTTCTGCGCCTGGGCGGGCGGGCGTCTGCCGAGGGAAGAGGAATGGGAAGCCGCCGCCCGCGGCCCAAAGGGCCTCCTCTATCCCTGGGATGATGCGTGGCAGGACGGCATCTGCAACGCGGCTGAGGCCAGGCTCGGCGTCACCTCGCCGGTGGGGCTGTTCCCCCGCGCGCGGCCGGCCGACCGAGCCATCGACGACCTCGTCGGCAACGTCTGGGAGTGGTGCGCAAGTTTTTTCGACCCGAAGAGGGAGGATTTCCCTGATGCCCGTGTGCTGCGCGGCGGGTCGTGGGACAGCCTCCGGGGCTTCGCGCGCTCGACCTACCGCTACTGGTACACCCCGAACGACCGGGGCAACTTCATCGGCTTTCGGGTGGTGTGCGTCGCCCATCCCTGAGCGCTGACCACTGACAGCGCCGCGCCCCGCGGCGCCAACCGACGCGCCAGCGCCGGTTTCGCTTTTTTAGCTTTAGTTAGCGATGCCGCGCCTGCCGCGCCGCGACCGCGCGCCGGTGTTCGGCGGGGCGGATGACGAGACCGTCGAGGACGTGGCGGTGCAACCCCCCAGCTATCGGCGTAGCCGTCATGGGCCATCCAGCTCTGGATGCTAGCGTGTAACTCGGCGAAGCTGATTTCGCCGGCATGATAGGCGGCAAGCCGCGCCCGCAGCATCGCGATGCTGCCTGCCGCGACGTGGCGGTGGTTGGGGTAGCAATAGTTTTCGGACGTAAATTGCGGGTCGAGCTCGGCGGCCAGCTGATGTTTGATCGAAATTGGAGATTTCCGAAGCTTGGTTATGACGAACGGTGGGATCGAGCGCCGGTGCCTCGAACTGATCCTGGATCTGCCGAGCGATGATCAAGAAGCGGATAAGTGCTGGGGATAAAAGTACGGGCGGCATCGTATAAGTAACATCAGTGGCTCTAATGGCCGCGCAAAATATGGAGGTGAGCCATGTCCGTTCTCACAAGGAAGGCTTGGCTTAAGCACATCGCACTGGTCTTGTTTACCGTGTTGAGCCTTGGTGCCGTAACCTTGCGGTCGGCTCCTGCTGAAGCAGGAGTGTTTGTCGGTGTCGGTATTCCATTTCCCGGTTGGGGGTATTACACGACCTCACCCTATTATCCCTATGGCTATTACGGGTACCCGGCCTATGGATACCCCGGCGGCTTTTTCATCGGTGGCACGTTCGGCCCTCACCACCGCTACTACCACTACCACCATTGGCGATAGGAGCCGTGTGGCATTGGAACAGGCAAATTCGCCCGGCCTCGCGCCGGGCGGATTGTTTATCCCGAGCACTCTCGAGCTTACGGCCAACCGGTATGGATCACCTGTCATTTGGCGATCTCAGGGGCAGCCGTTTTCCGTTGTTTTTCGCTCCCTCAGCGCTGTGCAAATTCGGTTGATACCCGGTGCCGAATTCGTTGATATCTCGGACCCGAATTTCGCGCCTAACTCATTGATCTAACGTTCTATTCTCGACGGCTGACACGGTGTTTCGCGCGTTGCATCGCGATTTTCGTTGTTTTTGTTACCCGGGACAGGCCTCGGGCGATGCGCAAAAATGAACGAACTGGACGACGAGCGGCATAAAGAATACCGGAACGGTTATCGATAGCGGCATCATTCGCCCGTCGTCGGTGACCAAGAGGTCGACCTTGCGCGGCGCGTCGTCGGGATCACCGTCTTCGCTCGACTCGCCTTTGAACCCGGCAATTGCGCGCAGGGTCAGCTCGACCCGAAGGATGCCCTCGCCCGCATCCTTTTTCGGCAGGATATGGCCGAGGATGTCGAAACGCCGTGCGCCGTCATAGACCGGGATCGTAAAGGAACTGTGTGCCGAGCGCTGCGGCGCGCGCAACGCAGCGCGGACATGCTCGAACGCCGTGACCGGATCGACCGCGTTGCTGCGGAACTTCTCGGCGAGCGGCGGCTTGCGGCTGGTGTCGTCCGGGCCGCGCTCGGCGACGACCACACCGGCGCGAGTAACGAAGCGCATGCTGATGTGGCTGTTGCGGCGTTTCCACAGATCGTAAATCGCGTCGTATTGCGAGGGTTCGGCCGGTTTGCCGGCGGCGAGGCGTCCCTCGGCTATACCGGTTCCGCGCAATCGCGTTATGAGGGCCGGCAGGCCGGTAGTCCGGATCTCGATCTCGTCGTGATATGCGGCGGCGCCATCGTGCAGCCTAACGTGGATCTCGCCCGCGGGAAGGCCCGCCCAATAAGCGGCGTAAACCGCGACGATATCATCGGCGCGGGCGCTTGCTGCGAGCGACAGCAGCGCGGCGGCGAGCAGGCAACCGACCGGGCACCGATGCGGTGATCCTGCGCGGCGGTCTGCCGGCAACGCCGAGGGAACCTGTCGTCAGTGTGACGCCGGGATGTAATGCCAGGTCGCCCCATCCCAGACGATCTTCTCGCCGCCGGGAAAGTGCAGTTCCATAGTGCCTTCCTTCGACCTCGTGCGCCGCACCTTCCCGGCGTCCTCCAAATGCTCGGCCTCCCAGCGGTCGCTCAGCGCAAGGCTGATCCGGCCGGGGCTGAGGCCGTCCTTTTGCAGCGCAATCGCGTCTTCGAGCAGTTCGTTCACAATACTCATGTCGGGATCCCCCGCCCTGTTCGTGGGGTTACGGCTAAGGGACGAGTTCGGCGACCGTGTCGTCGGGCAGCCGGCCCTGCGCCCGATATTGTCCGATTTTCTCCATCAACGGAGCGTCCGATACCGCGTAGAGGACCGCATCCTTTCGGACCTGATTGATGTGGCGCCGCCACGCGAAGCTCGGCACGACAAAAATGTCGTTGGTTTGCCAATCGAGGCTTCTTCCCGCAATCTCGGTCACACCCTGACCTTCGATTGCGATGAAGAGGGTGCTGGCGGTTTCTCGTTTGTACCGGGTCGCTTCGCCGGGTCTCAGCATCAGGGCCCGGTGGTCCAGGGTCGGAAACACCGAACCTCCTGTCGCCGGGTTGATAAACCTAAGAGTGATGGCTTCATAAGGATCGCCCTCCTCTTGGCCTAGCCCGGCGAGCGCCTCCATTACACCCGCGCCGCGATAGTGGAACATCGGCGACGTGTGTCGGCCAAAGCCGCGCTGGTGCGCCACAAAACCCGGCACCAAACCCCCACGTCCGTAGAGCGTATGGGAGTACGAGCCAGGAAACGTCACCTTTTGTGCCCGGGAATTGCCCTGGGTGTCGCCGGGATAAGTCTCGTCGAGCCAGACGCAGTCGAGGAACTCCATCAACGGGAAATCGAGGACGTCGATCCAGACGACAGGCTCACCGCCGTCGTTGCCGTGGTCGTGCCAGGTCCCGTTCGGAGTAAGGATCAGGTCGCCCCGCGCCGCCTCACAGCGCTCCCCTTCGATCGTGGTATACCCGCCCCGCTTCGACAGGATCGTCCGGCTGGCGTTCGGTGTGTGGATATGGACCGGCGCGAAATCACCCGGGTTGTAGATCGACACCGCGCAGCGCATCGTGCTGGTGACCTGCAACCGTCCGCCGAGCCCCGGATTGGTCAACAGAAACTGTTGGCGCTCGGCAAATTCAATCGGCGAGACATCGGCGCTGCGCGCGATCTCTGCGATCTTGTCGAGGTAGGGCGCGATTTCGCTCCAGCGCCAGCGATGGGCTACCGGCTTGAGCTGAGCGGCCCCGACTCGGCCCTCGGCGAGACCTCCGCTCGCGCGCAACCCGGTTTCGCGAAACCACGGCCGTTGGGCTGGCGAGTTGGCCTGCGTCCGCAGCCAGATGTGGCGTCCACCGGCTTCGGCATTCAGCCGCTCCATCGCCTCTCTGGCTTCCACCTTCTTTCCTCCGGTTACGACAACTCGAGGACCCGGGCATAGAGTCGCAGATCGGCGACGAGCCCCTCATCGCGCTCGATACCGTATTCTTGGCGGCCTGTCCCGGCCTTTTCGAGGACCATCAGCACCACCGGATCGTCCGTCTCGAAGATGCGCAAATTGCGCTCGGCGGTGTCCAGCTCGGCGAGCTTGGCTTTGATCGGCAATACCGGCAGCCGGTCGGCAATATCGATCAGCTCGATCAATCCTTCGACGGTGATCCCGGCCTCCTCGATCTGGCGACGAATTTTGCCGGCGGCAGCGGCCTTGGCCTGTTGCTCCGCGGCGCTCAGGCGCGCCCGTTCGTCGGCCTGCCGGCGGTATTGCACATAATGCGGCTCAATTCTTTTATGAAAAGTCTCAATCGGCAGGCTGCTCGTATCAATCCAGCTCTTCGATTTGGTCCAGGTGGTGGCGAGCCAATTGCGGATCCCGGGGTCGCGGATTTCCTTTAACCGGTCGGCCCGCAATGCGGCCGCCCATCTGATCTGCGTCGGCGGGCCGTTCAGCGCGGCCCACCCCGGCTCTTCTTCCGGCGGAGCATCAGCGACGATCGGCGGGGTAGCGGACGGACGGTCTGTTGCACGCCGTT
>Ga0306921_10001406_pt1 | contig 23196 bp, 21 predicted proteins | sample sta12Cox44000080_FD_203760 | JGI IMG/M metagenome (GOLD analysis project Ga0306921, IMG submission 203760) | Lab enrichment of tropical soil microbial communities from Luquillo Experimental Forest, Puerto Rico - statoxic.12C.oxic.44.000.080 (v2)... | ecosystem: Environmental > Terrestrial >...
GTTGAAAAGCAGCTCAAGCTCAAGAGCGTCACGGTCATCAAGGCGCCTTACGGCGAACTGCCGGACCTGGGCAAAGTCGATTTTTCCAACGATGTCGTCTTTACCTGGAACGGCACGACGTCTGGCGTGCGCGTCCCGAACGGCGAGTGGATTGCGTCAACGCGGCAGGGCCTCACGATCTGCGATGCAACGTCCGCTGCTTTTGCGCAGCGGCTCGATTGGCCGAAGCTCGATGTAGTGACCTTTTCCTGGCAGAAGGCACTCGGCGGCGAAGGTGCGCATGGGATGCTTATCCTCTCGCCGCGTGCGGTGGAGCGGCTCGAAACATACAAGCCAGCCTGGCCGCTACCGAAAATTTTCCGACTGACCAAAGGCGGCAAGCTCAACGAAGGCGTTTTCGCCGGCGAAACGATCAACACGCCATCGATGCTTTGCGTGGAAGACTACCTTGACGCTCTGCGGTGGGCGAAGTCGCTCGGCGGGTTGAGTGCAACCGTTGCGCGCTCCGACGCGAACGCGAAGGAGCTGTCCGATTGGGTTGCCGCCACATCGTGGGTAGGGCACCTCGCCAAGAATCCCAACGAACGATCCAACACGTCCGTGTGTCTGAAAGTCGTTGATCCGGCGGTGGTGCGGTTGTCGGGCGACGACCAGGCGGCGTTTGCCAAGACCTTGGCTGGTCTTCTCGAAAAGGAAGGCGTTGCCTACGACATCGCTTATTACCGGGATGCGCCACCTGGCCTGCGCATCTGGTGCGGTGCGACCGTTGACCGCAGCGATATCCAGGCGCTGTGTCCCTGGCTCGATTGGGCGTTCGCCGAGGCCAAGGCCTCACTGACCAAAGCTGCGTGAGGCGCGAGCCATGCCAAAAGTACTCATTTCCGATGCGCTCTCGCCGGCCGCCGTGCAGATCTTCAAGGATCGCGGCATCGACGTCGATTTCCAGCCCGCGCTGGGCAAGGACAAGGAAAAGCTCGCTGCAGCCGTCGGCAACTTTGACGGTCTCGCCATCCGTTCGGCGACCAAGGTGACGTCAAAAATTCTCGAACAGGCTAAAAATTTGAAAGTCATCGGTCGCGCGGGCATCGGTGTCGATAACGTCGACATTCCGGCGGCAACATCGCGCGGCATCATCGTGATGAACACGCCGTTCGGCAATTCGATCACCACCGCCGAGCATGCGATCTCGCTCATGTTGGCCCTAGCGAGGCAAATCCCGGAGGCCGACGCCTCCACGCGCGCCGGAAAATGGGAAAAGAACAAATTCATGGGCGTCGAGATGTTCAGCAAGACTCTCGGCGTCATCGGCTGCGGAAATATCGGTTCGATCGTCGCGGACCGTGCACTCGGCCTGAAAATGAAGGTGATCGCCTATGATCCGTTTTTGTCACCTGAGCGGGCGACCAATCTGGGCGTTGACAAGGTGGAACTCGATGAGTTGTTTAGGCGCGCTGATTTCATAACACTGCACACGCCGCTTACTGAAAAAACGCGCAACGTCATCAGCGCCGCCGCAATCAAGACGATGAAAAAAGGTGTTCGTATCGTCAATTGCGCACGCGGCGGATTGGTGGACGAGGCCGCGCTATACGAAGCGCTTAAAAACGGACACGTTGCCGGTGCGGCGTTTGACGTGTTCGTGACCGAACCGGCGACGGAAAATCCGCTGTTCGACCTGCCAAATGTGGTGTGTACGCCGCACCTCGGCGCGTCAACTTCCGAGGCGCAGGAGAACGTTGCGCTGCAGATCGCTGAGCAAATGTCAGACTATCTTCTGCGTGGCGCCATCACGAACGCGATCAACTTTCCCTCGATCAGCGCCGAAGAGGCGCCCAAGCTCAAGCCATTCATCGCACTTGCGGAAAGGTTAGGATCCTTTGCCGGGCAGCTGACCGAAACCGGTATCAGCAAGGTGCAACTCGCCTACGAGGGCGCGGTTGCGCAGATGAACACCAAGGCACTGACGTCGGCGGCACTGGCCGGCCTGCTACGTCCGATGCTTGGCGACGTCAACGTCGTGTCGGCGCCGGTTGTGGCAAAAGAGCGCGGCATCGTGGTCGAGGAGATCACCCGTGAAATGCGCGAAGACTACGAAAGTCTGATTACCATCACGGTGAGGACCGAGCGGCAGTCACGGCATGTCTCGGGAACCGTTTTTGCCGATGGTCGGCCCAGAATCGTCAACATCAAGGGCATTCGGATGGACGCGGAATTCGGTCCCTCGATGATCTACATCACCAATCTCGACAAGCCAGGTTTTATCGGCAAATTCTCGTCGACCTTGGGGGAGGCCGGGATCAACATCGCGACCTTTCACGTGGGGCGCGACGCACCCGGCGGCAACGCCGTGGCTCTGATCGAGATTGACGGCGAGCTGCCTGAGTCGGTTCTGACCAAGGTGCGCGCGTTACCGCAGGTACAGTCGGCCAAGTCCCTGCGCTTCTGAAAATTCAAGCGGAAAATCAAGCGATTGCCGCTGCCGCCGGACGCTTGCCTCAGAGAGGAGCATCCTTTATCCGAAGGTGGACCTGGCCGGTAGCTCCCGGTTTCAAGTGTCCGGGGGCTAGGGCAGGGAAGGGATTCTGATGGCGAATGTCGTGGTTGTCGGATCCCAGTGGGGCGACGAAGGCAAAGGCAAGATCGTCGACTGGCTATCCGAGCAGGCTGACATCGTCGTGCGATTCCAGGGTGGCCATAACGCCGGCCATACCTTGGTGATCGATGGTTCGACCTACAAACTGTCGTTGCTGCCGTCCGGTGTTGTGCGGGAAGGCAAGCTTTCCGTTATCGGCAACGGTGTGGTGATCGATCCACAGGCCCTGATCGATGAAATTGCCCAACTGAAGAAGCAAGGCATCGTCGTGACGCCCACTACTCTGCGCATTGCCGAGAACGCAACTTTGATCCTCCCTCTCCACCGCGAGCTTGAGGTCCTGCGCGAGGCTGAAAATGCCGCAACGCGTATCGGTACGACCAAGCGCGGAATTGGTCCCGCTTACGAGGACAAGGTCGGACGGCGCGCCATCCGTTTCATGGACCTGGCCGACTTGCCGGCCCTGCGCGGAAAGATCGATCGGTTGCTGGCGCATCACAATGCGCTGCGGCGCGGCCACAACCTGCCCGAGATCGAGGCGAAGGCCGTCTACGACCACCTTGCGGTCATAGCGCCGAAGGTCCTGCCGTTCATGGATTCAGTGTGGTCGCTCCTTGACGGCAAGCGGCGCGAGGGAAAACGCATTCTTTTCGAAGGCGCGCAAGGCGCGTTGCTCGATATCGATCACGGTACGTACCCTTATGTTACGTCGTCGAACACGGTGGCCGCACAGGCGGCGACCGGTTCGGGTCTCGGCCCAAATGCGGTCGATTACGTGCTCGGCATTTGCAAGGCCTACACGACCCGTGTGGGCCTGGGGCCATTCCCGACCGACCAGATGGACAATGCGATCGGCAAGACGTTGGGCGAGCGTGGTTCTGAATTCGGTACGGTGACGGGGCGGGCGCGTCGCTGCGGCTGGTTCGATGCAGTGCTCGTTCGGCAAACCGTGCGGACATGCGGTATTAACGGCCTTGCCCTCACGAAACTGGACATTCTCGACGGGTTCGATGAGGTCAAGGTCTGCATCAGCTACCGACTTGACGGCCGCGAGATCGACTACCTGCCCGCCGGCGAACAGGCGCAGGCCAGGGTCGAGCCGGTTTATGAAACCATTGAGGGCTGGAAACAACCCACAGCGCGTGCACGTTCCTGGGCGCAATTGCCCGCACAAGCAATAAAATACGTGCGTCGAGTCGAGGAGCTCGTCGGTTGTCCGGTCACCCTGTTATCGACTAGTCCGGAACGCGAAGACACCATCCTCATGAAGAATCCGTTTGAACTATGATTGCCGAAAAAAGACACGAACCGGCGCCAAGCAGGAGCCCCGGGGGGCCGGTTTTCGAACGGGTGCTAACAAGCACGATAGCGCGCAATGGCTGACTATTACGCTTTGATTGACCGCGCCGTTGGCGGTCTTGATAAAAACACGGGCGAGCACCGCCGCGCGCTTTACGATCGTGCACGTGCTGCGCTGGTTTCCCAATTGCGCGGTGTCCATCCGGCGCTGGACGAAACCGATATCACACGGGAGCGACTGGCGCTCGAGGAAGCGATCCGCAAGGTGGAAGCGGAAACGGCCAAGCGCACCCGCGCCGACATTCAGGACGATGTTTTTGGCGAAGCGTCGCTTCGCGACCGCGGCTTGCGGGATTTCCGCGAAACCGTTGCCGAAGCCGAGGGTCTGGGGGGTGCCGCAGCGGCGGCAAGGCGCGCGGCTCACGCGACCTACGATGCGATGCCAGACGCATCGCCGCGTAACTTCGATTATCACGGCGCCGAGTCGGGCCGGGTTTCAGAACCACGGGTCACCGAAGAGTCGCTTCAAGAGAGCTACGCGCCGTCCCCATCGGGTCCAGCACCCTATGACGATGAAGAACTGTACACGCGACCCGCGCGCTCTTACGGCGGCATCATCAAATGGGCGATCATTCTGGCGATTTTGGCCGGAGGCGCCGGCGCTGCTTACTGGCAACGCAACGCCATCACGGCGCTGGTGGCGAGCTTCCGTTCGCAGCCGGCGCCGAAACCCAAAGATGCCGCCCAACCCACAACCCGTCCGAAGATTGCAGACCGCATCGGGCAGTCCCAGACGACTCCAGATGCAGCGAACGCACCTGCTGCTGCCGTTGCGCAAAAAGTTGTCCTTTACGATGAGGACCCGAACGATCCGCAAGGCAAGCGCTACGTCGGCTCTGCTCTTTGGCGGACGGAAACCGTGTCGCCCGGGCCAGGGCTTGCGCCTGAGCTAGCCGTTCGCGCCGACATCGAGATACCGGAACGCAAGTTGCGAATGACCTGGTCGCTGCGCCGCAATTCCGACAAGGCATTACCGGCGAGCCACACCATCGAGATCATGTTTACGTTGCCCGCGGATTTCCCGGAAGGCGGGATCGGCAACGTACCTGGCGTATTGATGAAACAGAGCGAGCAGGCGCGCGGCGTGCCCCTTGCGGGCTTGGCGGTGAAAGTCACCAACGGATATTTCCTGATCGGCCTGTCGGCGGTCGAGGCCGATCAACAGCGCAATATTCAATTGCTCAAGGAGCGGGACTGGTTCGACGTTCCCCTCGTGTACACGAGCGGAAAGCGCGCAATCCTGGCGATGGAAAAAGGCGCGCCCGGCACTCGCGTCTTCGAGGAAGCCTTTCGCGCGTGGGGGCAGTAGTTCCTTGAGTGAAGGCTCCAAAAGCTAAGGCCGGGCTTCGGACCCGGCCTTTTTTCATTTGAGTTTTTCGCGCGGGGTTTAGTGCGCGGCGATTGCGTGAGCTACCGCCGCCGGCTGTTCTATCGCAGCCATCCGGCTCTTCACAGCCTTTTGCACCTTTTCGAATGCACGCACTTCGATCTGTCGTACGCGTTCGCGCGACACACCGAACTCGGCTGCCAGTTCTTCGAGCGTGATCGGATCGTCAGCCAGTCGTCGTGCCTCGAAGATGCGCCGCTCGCGTTCGTTCAACACGTCCAATGCAGAGATCAGCGCCTTGTGCCGATTGTCGCTCTCTTCACTCTCGGCAAGGATACGTTCCTGGCTTGGAGCGTCATCGACGAGCCAATCCTGCCACTCGCCGCTCTCACCATCATCGCGGATCGGAGCGTTGAGCGAAGCATCGCCGCCGAGACGGCGGTTCATGTCGATCACATCCTGTTCGGTGACGCCGAGGCGTTTGGCGATGACCTGTACCTGGTCGGGGCGCAAATCGCCTTCCTCAAGCGCGGAAATCTTGCTCTTCGCCTTTCGCAGATTGAAGAACAGCTTCTTCTGGTTGGCGGTGGTTCCCATCTTCACGAGTGACCAGGAACGCAGGATGTATTCCTGTATGGCCGCTTTGATCCACCACATCGCGTAGGTGGCCAGACGGAAGCCCTTTTCCGGTTCGAAGCGTTTGACCGCCTGCATCAAGCCGACATTGCCTTCCGAAACGACTTCGGAAATCGGCAGGCCATAGCCGCGATAGCCCATCGCGATCTTGGCGACGAGACGAAGATGGCTAGTGACGAGTTTGTGCGCTGCCTCGCGGTCGCCGTGCTCGCGCCAGCTGCGGGCCAACATGTATTCTTCCTGCGGCTCCAGCATTGGGAACCGACGGATCTCGTCCAGATATTGTGAAAGACCGGATTCAGCCTTGAGTGCCGGCAATACGGCAGTACGGGCCATGATAGCGCCCTCCTTACTTGCCCCCGTTTTATCGGCAGGCGGGTTGTGGCCGCCGCTCCCCGAGCCGACGGCACATCTATGTTGCGACCGCGAAAGTCCCTCGATCGCAACTGCAGCATACCGGCTTGGCCGCGTAAAAGATAGCAGCGCGGGCCTCACGTCACCGTGACGCTTTTACGCGCCACTGCAGGTAGCCAGCCAATTGATTTAGCTTGGCTATTTTCGTTTTGTGGGCTCGGCTTCACGGCTCTCCATGTGCAGAGCTTCACGTAAACGACGCAAATCGCCCGGCAGTTCCGATTGGAACTCCAGGAGATCGCCAGTTTCGGGGTGTTCGATAACGAGTAGATAGGCATGCAAAGCCTGTCTGCCAAGGGCCTCCAAGGCGTCTCGCGCCGCGGGACCTAGGCGGCTTGATTTGGTCTTGAATCCGGTCCCATAGGTCGCGTCTCCAAGAATAGGGTGTCCGATATGGGCAAGATGGACCCGGATCTGGTGGGTACGCCCCGTTTCGAGGGTGCAGGCGAGAAGGCTGGCCAACGGCTTTCCGTCGGGTCCGGGAAAGCGTTCCAGCACCTGCCAGTGGGTGACCGCGTTCCGACCGTCCTGACGCACGCTTTGTTTGTCGCGAGCGTGGGCGTGGCGTCCAAGTGCGGCGTCGATCGTGCCCTTCGGGCGATTAGGCGCACCCCAAACGAGAGCCAAATAGCCCCGCTTGAGTGGACCGTCGGCCTTTTCGGCAAATTGCTTTGAAAGCGCGCGATGGGCTGCGTCGCTCTTGGCAACGACCATGAGGCCGGTGGTGTCCTTATCGAGGCGGTGGACGATACCCGGGCGCTTGACGCCGCCGATGCCGGACAGGCTCGCGCCGCAATGGGCGATCAGCGCGTTGACCAAGGTCCCGGAGGCGTGGCCTGCGGCCGGGTGAACGACAAGCCCTTTCGGCTTGTCGATCACGATGATCGCGTCATCTTCGTAAACGATGTTGAGCGGGATCGTCTCGGCTTGCGGGGAGGCGGGCTCCGGTGGGGGCAGCGTGACCGTGATGACATCGCCGGGTTTGACGGCTGCCGCTGGATCGCGGATCGTCCGCCCGGCAAGCATCACATGGCCACCAAGGATCAAGGTTTTCAAATGGGAGCGCGAAAGTTTCGCGATGTGCGCGGCGAGAACGCGGTCGAGTCGCCAGCCTGCCTCGTCATTGGCAATCGTGACTGTCTCGACAACACTATCGGTCATGGCTCAAAGTATGTCTGACAACAGCGAAAATCCGCTCGATCCGCAGGCCGCCCGTATCGTCGCAAGAGTGCGACGGCTGATGATCATTGCCAGCTTGACGACTTTTGTCGCGGTTGCGGTTGTACTTGGTGTCATCGGCTATCGCTTTTTCCGAATGGAGGGAAGGGCGCAGTCGGCCATCGATGCGAGCACACCTTGGCCAAATGGCGCGCGCGTCGTTTCCAGCGCCATGAACGACGAGCAACTTGCACTGACGATCGAGACCCCGACAGGGGTGGAGGTGCGATTTTTCGATCTCAGGACACGCAAGCCTCTCGGTCGTCTGCCGCTTGGCGGTAAGCCCTAGGGCCGGTTGCGGCGGCCTCGCCTGGCCATGTTAGACTGGCTGAAAGCTCGTAAATTCGTGTAGGAGACGTCATGGCAAAATCCGCAAAGACCGGTCGCGCACCGGCGCCTGCGATGGTCGACGATCCGGCCAAAACAAATTCTATTATCGTCGGCAAGAGCACAAAGTACGAAGTGCTCGATCTTCATTTTGCCAACAGGCATGGGCTCGTAGCCGGCGCCACCGGCACCGGCAAGACTGTCACACTTCAGGTTCTGGCCGAGGGTCTGTCAGAAGCGGGAGTTTCGGTTTTTGCCGCCGACATCAAAGGCGACCTTTCCGGAATCGCCGCGACGGGTGAAATGAAAGATGCCCTGGTGGCACGAGCCAAGGACATGGGGCTGGAGTATCACCCAGACCAGTATCCGGTGGTTTTCTGGGACGTCTTCGGCGAACAGGGTCATCCCATTCGCGCAACCATTTCGGAAATGGGTCCACTCTTGTTGTCACGGCTCCTGCAGCTCAACGACACGCAGGAGGGCGTACTCAACATCGCGTTTCGCGTTGCGGACGAGCAAGGTCTCGCTTTGCTCGACTTGAAAGATTTGCGTGCCATCCTCGGCTTCGTGGCCGATCACGCCTCCGAACTGCAAAAGGAGTATGGCAACGTCTCGTCCGCGACCGTCGGCATCGTACAGCGGCAACTGCTGGTGCTGGAAAACCAAGGGGCCAAGTCCTTTTTCGGAGAGCCGGCGCTCGATCTTGCCGACTTCCTGCGCACCGACCGCGACGGCCGAGGCATCGTCAATGTGCTCGCCGCCGACAAACTGATCGAAAATCCGCGACTGTATGCAACCTTCTTGCTCTGGCTGTTGTCGGAGCTGTTCGAAAAGCTCCCCGAAGTCGGGGATCCCGAGAGGCCGAAGCTCGTATTCTTTTTTGACGAAGCCCACTTGTTGTTCAACGATGCGCCGAAGCCGCTTTTGGAAAAGATAGAGCAGGTCGTTCGCCTGGTCCGTTCCAAAGGCGTCGGGGTGTTCCTTGTCACGCAAAATCCGCTCGACGTGCCCGAAACCGTCTTGGCGCAGCTGAGCAATCGCGTGCAGCATGCGCTGCGCGCGTTCACGCCGCGTGACCAGAAATCGGTCAGGGCCGCTGCGGACACTTTTCGGCCAAACAAGGATCTCGACACGGCCAAGGTGATTACCGAACTCGGGAAAGGCGAAGCTCTGGTTTCGTTTCTCGAAGGCAACGGCGTGCCGTCCATCGTCGAGCGCACCATGATTCGTCCGCCTTCGGCACGCATTGGTCCGGTCACGCCGGCGGAACGCAAGGCGGTCATCGATAAAAGTCCGATCAAGGGCAAATATGACACCCCGGTCGACTCGGAATCGGCGTACGAGATCCTGCAGAAGCGAATGCAGAATTCCGCGGCGACTCCCGCTCCGGGACAACAGGGCCAGGCGGGGCAGGGTGGTGGCGGATTGTTGGGTCAGATCGGTGGCGTGATCGGCACTATATTTGGTACCAACGTGCCCCGCGGTACGCGACTGTCGACCGGCCAGCGCATGAGCCGCGAGGTCACGCGCTCGGTCACCAATCGCGTTGCCGGCCAGATTGCGGCCGATGTGGGTAAATCACTCGGCGGGTCGATGGGTAGCACCATCGGTCGCGCGATTGTGCGCGGCACGTTGGGTGGCATTCTCCGCCGCTAGCGGCCGTTCATTGCGGTCGTTCCGCCAAACTTGCGGAAGCGCCGGATCAAGGCTATCTCGATTGCTCCCGCTTTTGGCTCCCTTCGTCTAGCGGCCCAGGACGTCGCCCTCTCACGGCGAAAACAGGGGTTCGAGTCCCCTAGGGAGCGCCAATAAAATCAGGACTTTTTGAATCGATCGGTGTTCGGGTCTCATATGGGTCTCATACAGCGATAGATAACGGTAGACCCGTATATAAATAAGTCGCTGCTGCCCCGCGACGGCGCAATCATCTTCGGCGATCTCATCGGCAAGCTCGATGGCCTTCGGGTGTCTTGCGAGAAGTGTGGCCGTTCTGGCCGCTATCAGGTGCAGCGCTTAATCAGAGATCGTGGGCGCGACGGCAAGATCGTCGATTGGTTGGATCAAATCACTGCCGACTGCCCGAAGAAGGCAACGGTCAGTTGGAATGACCGATGCGCTGCTCGGTGTCCTGATTTGGCGAAGGTGCTTTGAGGGATGACAGACGGACAAACTCAACTAATATCGCGCCGCGAGGTGCAGTGATGAGACTGCTCTGCATTATTGCTGCCGCTATGGCTTTGGTAGTCGCATCAAATGCGGCTATGGCAGCACCGAAAAAACATAAAGCAACTCATCGTATGAACTCGCCGTCGTCAGCACCTGCGCCACGTCGTCAATGGCCTCCCAACAATCCAACACCCCAGGAATACGAGGAACTTTTACGCGAAGGTTGGTACAAGAGAGATAGTTCGTGACCAAGAACGAAACGCTGGTTCGTCGTGGCAAGAAATGGTTTCGCTCGCGGTGTCCGGATTTGGCGAAGGTGCTGTAGTGCGCAAGTTCGCAAGCGTGGTCACTCGGCCCCAAAACCAACAGACGATTTTTCGGTGGTTGCGGGCGAAGGACTGTTCGGTGTAGCCGCGTTTTTTGTAGCCGCGTTTTTTCTCGCGCTTCTCACTTGGTCATACATCTCAAGACAGGTAATAAGTTCGGTGTAGGTCGGGTTAAACCATTTTATTGATCCGATACACCTTGTTCGCTCTGCAGCCGGAAACTTCGACCAATCCGCAGCAAGCTTTTCGCGTGTTCCCTTTTCGCTCTCCAGACAGGATTTCGTCCTTTGGTCCGTATTTTCGCCTGAGGCAAATCCTGAAATAGCAGCAGTGCGACAACTCGAAGTCAGGTCCCAATTGGGTACGCCGTCTGCTACGGCTATCAACAACGTCAATGATAGGGGAAAAACCGGGACGAGCATATTCCGTCTCCTGCGCTTGCGTTTTTGGGACGGGTGAACTCTCTAACGCTATGGTCGAGCTTGGGTGGCGGCTTTTAAAGTTGGACCTTGGGCCAACGCCCCAAGCGACCTAATCTTCAGCGGGACTGAAGCGTAGGTGGAATACGATGAAGGAAAGTGTCCGGAATTCTATTTACTGGTTGGCCTGCGTATTAGTCGTTATGTGGCTTACGCTTGGTGTATTTGACATTTCCAACAGGTGGGAACGAGGTGGAGGCATCAATCTCATTGAAGTTTTGGTGTTGCTTGTTGTCGCGGTGGTGATCTTCGGGCTTGGTCGCGCAGTACGCGGCATGGGACGCTCAGATGCGTCGGAATGACATATGTATCAATATGAGTGATCGCTGCGGGGCGAAGTGTCCGCAATTGGCGAAGGTGCTGTAGAGCTTTCTATGTCCCCTTTGGGCCATCACCTCAGTCGATCACTTCGCTTAAGGTCTGCCGATTTCTGCACTACGAAACCCGCGCTAGTTTCGGGAGTTGTACTATGCGTTTTCCCCGTTAGTGTTATCAGATATGCGCCCGGTTTTTCAGGGGCTGTAATTTGTGCACCTATAAACCTGATAATTGGACCGTTATAAACGACGGGCCTGCTGTCAATTTTACGGAATCGCTTTGGCTCCTCGTCGTCGCGTCGAGCTATTTCGAGACTTACGTCGGATATTGCGTCTGTCGGCAAGTCCGGAATGATCAAAAGCTGGATTGTTTCCCCGGGAGAAAACACAACATCATTTAGGGATAAGCTCGCTCCTGTTTTATCGGCCCTTGAGAGTGCTGCGCTTAACAGTCCGTCCGTTAGGATTTCATATAATTTGCTACGAAACAGATATGATTTAAAAATTCCAATGTGCTCCCCCGGTGTGACAAAAACGGGAAGCGGTGTATGCATTGAACTCTGAATCGGAATCATTCCGTCGCCAGCGAAATCACCTTCTGGGTCATACGATTGACCCCCGAGATAATTAACGCTTTCGTCGGTCAGCTGCTCAGATCCTGCCATTAAGTTGTATTGCACGGTGGGCGGTTTGTTGGTGAAATTTATCGTTTGCTGAAGAGCTAAGGCCGCATCGAGATTTTTCTGACAAAGTGGAGGGTCTGTTGCTTGCCTATAAAAGTCTATTGCCACAGGTGGAGTTTGCTGGAAGTCCCACAGCACTTCATAACCGTCAAACGGCAAAAACTGATAACAAGATGGGAAATCGGGATTTTTCGCGCCTTTATACATATCACATGGCGATATGCCCATTGAACCTTTAAGCCCTAGTGCGTACTCCAATATGCGTGGAACACCAAAATGAGGTCCGCAAATTCCGACGTATTTGGTGATGTTGCCGAACCAACTCTCGTTTTTGTATTTCCCACCCTCTAGAAGAGCTCTGGCGACAAGATTGCCACCGGAATGGCAAACCAACGTGATCGAGTTGCTGCCACTATCCACACAATCTTTAATGACCGAAGCCAGCCTATCTGCGGTCTTTAAAAGGTCCTTTCGCCAGTCGTACGGAAAATCCAATCTTTTTTTTGTTTCGCCAGATTGCTGAGCAATAGTGTCTAAATCGTCCTGAAGCTGCTTGTAAGCTCGGAAAAATTCAATCTCGTCGACAATTGTCGAAACCTGCACATCTTGGTTTAGCAGTTCATCCATACGATTATAGCCAAAGATCATCTCCTCCACGGTCGGCGGCCAAATTTCTTCGCCATTCAAAGTAAGCCGTGAGCCTTGCGGACCCGGCACGAGAATCATCTTTTCCATGGCGGTTCTGCTCCGTGCGCTGTCGTGTCACCGCCCACCGCAACGGCTAATGCTCGCGGAGCAGTTGGGGTACCTCGCGTGTGGTTCCCGCAGCTAGTGAACAATAGTCTTCAAACACAGGCAAGGTGGGAAGGCGTCGCTCTCCCGATCACGATTGGCGAATCGTCACCGCGCGCAAGCCATAGCGCCGCTTCAGCACCTTGAGCGCGATACGCAGATTGTGTGCCCGGATTTGCCGAGAGTGCTGTAGAGCTTTCCATGTCCGCTTTACCCCCAAAAGCGGACATGTGCAGTGCACTAGCCTATGTCTGCTTTGGGCCAATAGCGGACATCACTACAAACTTAGATCGTCAACCACCGATTACTTCGTCGGCACGGGCTAGCAGTGTTAGTGGCACAGTGAGACCAAGTGCCTTGGCGGTCCTGAGGTTGATCACCAAATCGTATTTGTTTGGTGCTTGCACCGGCAGATCGGACGGTTTTGCACCCCTCAGGATACGATCGACGTAGTCGGCGGCGCCACGGAACTGTTGAAGAATATCATACCCATAAGAAATCAGGCCGCCTCGGTCGACGTAGTAGCGCCGGTAATAAACTGCGGGCAATTTGTACTTCGCTGCAAGCGCGACAATTAATTCAAGATGGGAGATTGATAATGCGCTCGATGTCACGATCAGGCCACCATTAGGCAACGCAGCAAAGTCCGTGATTTCGCGCTCGATGTTATCTGCGTCAAGCTCATTGATCACACTGACTTCCAATCCGAGCGATGGTGCCACGGCTTCGATGATGGCAAATTGTCCAATCCCGGCTGGTATGTTGGCGTCGCGGAGAACTACTGCGCGCGTAAGGTTTGGCGCGATCTGCTTGAGAAGCTCTGGCCATTTCCCACTCAAGCTGTAGTCGAACTGAACAAAACCGGTAACGTTGCCTCCCGGCCGGGCCATTGTTTTGACGTAGCCCGAACCCACTGGGTCCGCGACTTGTGAAAACACAATCGGTACGGTTCGTGTCGCCTGTGACACCGCAACCATCGTTGCATTGCCGACAACAACGATCACGTCAGGCGCTAGCGCAAGCACATCGGTTGCATGTTTGCGAATTAGAGAGGTTTCACCCTTGGCCCAACGGTTTTCGATCTGCACGTTTTGGCCATCCACCCAACCCAATTGTTTCAAAGCCTGAAGAAAAGCTTCGTGGTTGGTGCGCTGTTCCGGGTTGTCAAAGGGCATGAGTACGGCAACCCGCCGCATCCGCCCGGCCTGTTGGGCTCGCGCCGCCAGCGGCCATGCCGCAGCAGTGGCAGCCAGCTTGATGAACGCGCGCCGTTTCATTGGCGCCCCCGGGTCGCCTTCATGAGACTCATACCTAGTATTGAGACCGGTGACGCGTAAATTTGGCCTCAAATACTGATGCTCAGGGATGTCCGCTTTGGGTCAAAAGCAGACATGTGCAGTGCAAAGAGGCATGTCCGCTTTACCCCGAAAGCGACATCAAATGCGACATGATGGAATGTCTGCTATAGGCCAAAAGCGGACATCGCGATTATTCGATGACTTTGTCGGCGCGGGCGAGCAGCGCGGGCGACACAATGAGGCCAAGCGCTTTCGCCGTCTTTAGATTGATTGCCAGTTCATACTTGTTCGGCGCCTGCACCGGAAGGTCGGCAGGTCTCTCACCTTTAAGAATGCGATCGATGTAACTGGCCGCTTGCCGGTGCTGATCGATCAGATCGGTACCATAGGCGATGAGACCGCCGTTAGTGACGGCGGTAGGATCCCAGTAGACCGTGGGCAGTTTATACCGGTCCGCCAGCGCAACGATTAGATTGCGATGAATCACCGAACTAGGGCTCGCCGTTACGACCAGACCGCCATTTGCGAGACGCGCAAACGTCGCTACGCCTCGCTCGATTTCGCGCGCGTCGCGTACATTAATGGCACTCACATCTAGGCGGAGCGGGGGCGCCAAAATCTGGATGACGGCGAGTTGTCCGATCCCTGCCGGAAAGGCTGGATCGCGAAGCACTCCTGCACGGGTAACGCTGGGTGCGATCTCTTTCAACAATTCCAACCATTTTCCAGTCAAACTGTAGTCAAAGGTCATAAAGCCGGTCGCATTGCCGCCCGGTCGCGCCAGACTATCGACAAACCCGTTCCCAACCGGATCAGAGGTAATCGTGAATACAATTGGCGCTGTATGAGTTGCTTCAAGCAATGGCGCGACCGTCGAGCCCCCGACAGCCAGAATAACGTCAGGCGCAAACGCAACTAATTCTGCTGCATATTTTCGCGCGGTGTTGATGTTACCCGCACTCGCACGCATTTCGATCTGAATGTTGTGCCCTTCGTCCCAACCCAAGTGCTTTAGCTCTTGCAAGAACGCGGCAATGCGATCTTTGGTTTCCGATTCATCCCCTGCTGGGCCAATGATGATCCCTAGCCGCCGCATGCGGTCGCCCTGCTGCGCACGCACCGTCAGTGGCCATACGGTCGCTGAACCCGCAATGGCTTTGATGAAATCGCGCCGCCTCATCGCCTACCCCGCGGCTAAAGACAAGCAATAGTACCGGCAAAATCTGCTGCACCGGAAGGGGTCGCGAATGAAAGAGGACATTTCGCATCGCAATCGCTATGTCCGCTTTGGGTCAGAAGCAGACATTTGCAATGCAATAGGCCATGTCCGCTTTACCCCCGAAAGCGGACATTGTTCGATAGTTTTAGTTGCTGTTGGGCGCTATCGTTGAGATTGATCTGAAGAATTGTGGACGGGCGGGGAGGCTGTGCAAGAGCGCGTCCTCATTGCTGGCGCAGGACCGGTCGGGCTTGTTGCCGCTGCACATCTCGCGCGCAACGGTGTGCCGGTCATCGTGTTCGAAGGAGGGCCCACGCTTTCCGAAGAATCGCGCGCCTCAACCTTCCACCCGCCAACGCTCGATATGCTCCACGCACTTGGGGCCGCCGAACTACTGATCGCTCAGGGCCTCAAGGCGCCAACATTCCAATATCGATCCAAGAAGCACGGTTTGCTGGCACAGTTCGATTTTGGCGGTATTGCTGATGTTACCGAACATCCCTATCGCGTGCAGTGCGAGCAATCAAAGCTCACCCGCATTTTGTACGATCAAATGCGCGGGCATCCTAATTTCGAAGTACATTTTGACAGCCCCGTTGTGGGCGTCACTCAAGATGCGTCGGGGGTCGAGATTACAATCGACCGCGACGGACGCACCGAACGGCGCTCTGGTCGCTATCTAGTTGGTGCAGATGGTGCGAGCAGCAAAGTCCGCCGAGGGCTCGGCATCGAGTTTGAAGGCTTCACCTGGCCCGATCGATTGCTGGTCGTGACCACCCCGTTTGACTTCCACAGCGTTATCCCGGACCTCAGTCCGGTGAGCTATGTGGCTGACCCCGAGCGTTGGTATTTTTTGCTTCAGATCCCCCCCGGAGTATGGCGCGTCATGTTTTTGGTGAATGAGGACGCCAGCGATGAGCGCGTGCAGACCCGGGAATTTGCTCAGTCATTGATGGCCGGCGTGGTCCCTGGCATATCGAACTACCCGATCGAGCACATCACGCTCTATAAGGTCCACCAGCGAGTGGCTAAAACCTTCCGGCAGGACCGAGTATTTCTCATCGGTGACGCTGCCCATATCAACAATCCGCTAGGGGGCATGGGAATGAATGGCGGCATCCACGATGCCGTCAATCTTGCGCGACGACTTGCGGCCGTGTGGCGGGGTGAGGTGCCAGATGCCGAACTCGATCGCTTTGATAAGCAGCGGCGTCTCGTTACGCTTGAGTACATCCAGAACTACACAATCCAGAATAAGAAGAATCTAGAATCGTCTGGGGATGAGTTTCGCCAGAGCTTGCAAGCGATCAAAGCTGACACGGTGCGCACACGGGAATATCTTCTTCGCGTGTCAATGATCGCAAGCCTGCATCGAGCCGAGGAGTTAGGTTAGGAAGACGGTCCGCCATCACCCTTACGTCCGCTTTGGGTCAGAAGCGGACATGTGCAGCGCACAAGCTCATGTCCGCTTTAACCCCAAAAGCGGACATGTGCGGTGCACAAGCTCGTGTCTGCTTTGGGCCAAAAGCGGACATGCAAGACATTTAATCGATAACTTCGTCGATTTGGGCGAGAAGCGTTGGCGAAATCGACAATCCCAATGCCTGAGCTGTCTTGTTGTTGACGGTAATCTGAAATTTGGAAGGCTGCTCAACCGGCAGGCGGGCTGGATTCGCACCCTTAAGAATCTTGTCAACATAGGACGCAGCCTGTTCATACAGGACCGGGAAATTGGCGGAGACAGAAGCCAACCCGCCCGCTGCAACTGCGCTGCGATCAGTCGACATGTACCCAATCCGATGCCGGTTCACGATCTGCACAATGCGGCTCGCAAACGGCCCGAAAAATCCCTGAACGATGACGGCCTGCGCCCCGTCCTTGGCCATCAGGGAAAACGCCTCGTCGAGTTCGCTCGAACCACCGATCTGGACTGGCGATGCTCGAAGATTTGCGGCTTTGGCCGCTGTCTGAACGTCGGCCACGAATGGCTGGCTGAACGGATCTGTGGTGGTCGTCGTGGCGAGCACGCCGACGCAGTTGAGATTTGGGATGAGCTCGCGCAGGACTTGGATGCGTTTGCCTCCGAGTTCGGCGTCCATGCCGGATAAGCCGGTCACGTTGCCGCCGGGCTCGGACAGGCTTTTGATAAACCCGGATTGCAATGGTGCGCCTGCCACCATCACGATCGGGATCGTTTTAGTGGCCGCCATGGCCGCCCTGACCGCTGGGGTAAAATGGGCGACGATTACGGCAACGTCACCTCGAACTAGTTCGGTAGCGAGCTCGGCGGCTCGATCGCTGCGTCCCTGCGTGTAGCGAACATCGAGTACGATGTTTTGGCCTTCCGCATAACCAAGTCGCTGCAAACCGCGACGCAGCGCCTCGGCAAACGGGTGGGGTTCTGACGCGGACACCAGAACGCCCACGCGAGGGACCTTCGCAGCCTGTTGCGCAAACACCCAACCCGACGAAAAGCACCAGGCTGCGCCGCCACCTAGTAACAGCAGGCTGTCCCGTCGTCTCATTCGGGCCTCCCCCAAGGAGACGGAAATATCGTAGCGCCTCGACCCCGCCCACAGGAAGGGGCTTCGCCCTCGTTGATGTCCGCTTTGGGCCAAAAGCAGACATCGATGCTAATCGATTAACCCAGGGTCAAAGCAGAGATGCCGTACACACTCACCGTTTTGCCAACATCGCGTCGACTGAATAGCGTCCCGCTCCAGTCACAAAGACATACAGCGTACCACCCATGATCGCGATGTTTTTCAGCCAGTTGTTATACTGACCGGCCTGTTGCGCCGCTGGATATGTCCAGTAGCGGTGCGCAATCGCAGTCGCTACCAGCACCCACACAAATGTTGCAAGCGCCGCATACCGGGTTGCGATACCGAGGATCAAAGCAGCGCCAAGAACGATTTCGGCAATGGCTGCGAACCAAGCCCAAAATTCTGGTGGTGACATGCCGAGGCTCGTGAAGTAGGCGGTGGTCCCGGCAATGCCCGTAAGCTTGCCGTAGCCTGAGGCCAGCAAAAGCCAACCTAGAAATACGCGGCCCACCAGGAGCAGAAAATCGGTCCAAGTCGCAGCAATCTTGTCCGTGTGCGAAAGGCTCGGATGCGAAGTACTTGTCGAGCTTGCCATGTGCTTCCCCCGTTGTTGTCCCGCCATGCATTAAATCATGGGGAACCAACACCGATCCACCTACGATGCCGTGAACGAAAAATGACATCGTTCAGAAATGCTGACCGAGATGTCCGCTTTGGGTCAATGGCGGACATCCCGTCGTTCATTCGATTACTTCGTCGGCACGGGCGACTAGCTGTTGAGGAACAGTTAGCTTCATGGCCCTCGCAGTCTTGATGTTGACTACCAGCTCGAATTTAGTCGGCTGGATAACGGGAAGGTCCGATGGTTTCTCGCCCTTCAGGATGCGACCGACATACTTGCCCGCTTGGCGATACGCATCGGTGAAGCTTGTTGAGTAGCTCATCAAGCCGCCGGCAGTGACATATTCGCGAAGATCATAGATCGTCGGAACAGCGTGACGCGCCGACAGTGCGATCAACGATTGGGCTTTGCTGGTAAACAATGGGCTCCCAACGACCACAAGTGCACCAGCGCCAGCCTGAACCACGCTTTTGAAGGCAATGTCAAATTCTTGTTCATTGGCGGCCTTCACGGACATTATTTTTTGCCCAATATTGCGGCCTGCTTCTTCTACTGCTCGCAACTCATCGACCGCTTCTGGAAAATTTGGATCGAACAGTACAGCGATGACCCTGGCTGCAGGGACTAGCTCACGCAGTATGCCTAGACGTTTCGAGCCGAGGTTGTTTGCGAGGAACGTCACGCCTGTTAGGTTGCCACCGGGCCGATTAAGGCTAGCGACAAGTCCAAGCGCCACCGGATCGCCACCGATCACGAACACGAATGGCAAGGCTAAAGCAGCTTTGCGGACCGCATCCACCGCCGGTCCGTTGCCTACGATCACCACCGCTTGGTGAGCAACTAGGTCGGTCACTAAGGCAGGCAACTGATCGATCTGATTGTTCGCCCATCGCTGCTCGATTACCACGTTTTTTCCTTCAACGTAACCGATTTCGCCTAGACCTTGCCGGAACGCATCCACGAGATGCACGAAAGGCGCGGCGGGCGTGCTTCTTAGAAATCCAACGACGGGCATCGTTTGCTGCGCGCGTGCCGCAAGCGGCCACGCCGCCATACTGCCGATGAGCGTGATGAAATCGCGCCGCCTCATTGCTGCCCCCGAGGCCGAGACGACGCTATCTTAGCGGTTGAAAAACCATTGCCGCAATGCACAGCTCATGTCCGCTTTGGGTCAAAAGCGGACTCATGCAGTGCAACGAGGCATGTCCGCTTTACACCCGAAAGCGGACATGTGCAGTGCACTAACCCATGTCCGCTATGGGCCAAAAGCGGACATTATTAATTCTCACATTGCGCTATTGCTGTCGGTCTGGATTATCGATCTTGGGGGGCGGCGGCTCCAACGCGATGTCATCATGTCATTCCGGTCGGCTTGCTCAGCCAGACGCAAGTAGGCCTCTGACAAACTTTCGTACTGAACGCGCAGACGCATGCTAGGTGCGCACAGAGCGCGTGCCTGAAATGATGCTGCTCTAATTCGGTATGGGTCCCCGGCCGCCATCGCGACCCCCCGAAGAAACGTCCACGGTAACCGCATAATGCTAATCGCGCAAATCGGTTCCATAAAGGGTTGTATTTTCTGTTTTTAGTAGCGGCGCGTTATTGTTTTCGATCTGGATTATCGATCTTGGGGACCGGTGGCTCGTACGTTATATCCACCACATCATTCCGGTCGGCCTGCTCAGCCAAACGCAAGTAGGCTTTTGACAAATTTTCGTACTGGACACGCAAACGCGGGCTATGTGCGCACGGGGCGCTTGCGTGAAATGACGCTGCTTTAATCCGGTATTGGTCCCCAGAGGCCATCGCAACCCCGCGAACCCACAATGCAAATCCCGCCAAGCCAGATGCCATGGCGCGATTTCACGCATTATCGAAAGCAGCAAGTGAAGCCCGCGCATAAACGCCCCGTTTTCGTGCTGGCGTTGCGGGCCGAGCCGCATGTTGCCGACCCGGTGCGGGCGCTGCGCCACGCGCTCAAGCGGCTGCTGCGCGACCACGGGCTGCGCGTCGTGGCCATCCACGAGCGGCGCGGCGACATCGACCACGTTTCTTGCGGTAGGGCCCTACGCCCATCGGTGCGCCAACACCGCGACATTGGCCCAAGGTCCACTTCCTGCACGCGCTGATCGAGGCTTCGCTTCTGTCCTCTTTGAGGCAGGCGAAGGTCGACCCGTAACGCATGGTCATCCCCTGTGCGTTGCGGGTCGGCTCCATGCGCAAAACGCGATAAGCGTGCAACGATGCTACGGAGGTGGCCTTGGATACATTAGATAAAGGCGGCGTAGCGGTTGGCTTAGCAACCATCAGCGTTGTGCTAGCTGCGCTCCTATTTGCAGCCGAGAAGGCCCTCAACGGACCGATGCAGTTTATTGAAACTCACTTGGGCTTTTCGCCGGACGGTGGCGATGGTTCGACGGAAGTACTGGTCGCTGTAGTGTTGGTGGCCCTTGTCGTTCTGGGAGCGACGCGGCTGGCGGCGACGAAGTGAAGTGCGCTGATCGCCTTCGTCTGTATTCGGATTATTGAAACCTACTTCGCACACAGCTTATCGAGTGCTTCGGTTGCCGAGTCAAACTCCGCCCCGAGCTGATCGTCTTTCACAATGTCCAGAAACCCCTCGAACAATGCTGCATATTCGGGACCGAGGGTTTTTTCGAGTGTTTTAATTTTCTCGGACAATTCCAGGACCGTTTTGTTGTCTTCATTCGCGTAGGCGTCATCGACCTGCGAAGCGAGTTTCTGCATCTCGCAATAGGTTTGGGTTTTGGCTTTGTCGCCGCTGATGATTGTCACGACCTTCTGTGCATCGCCCTTGTTGACCTTCGCCGTGCTTGGGCTTTTAGCCAGTGCGTACACAGGTACGGTGGCGATTAGCAAAACAGCAACGTGGCGCTTCCATTCATGACCCACAATGAAAATGCTCCGGGCGACTGTTCCGGTCGTCACCCGGAGCCAGTAGGTGGAGGAAAACAGCGCAGAACGGAAAGTGGACTAACCGCTCTGCGCTGTGCGCTGGGCCCGCCAAGAGCCCGCGCTGTCTGAACTCTACACGCGTCCGGCAATGGGCATTTGAGATAAGTCAATTACGGCGGGGCTGCAGGTTCAGTGCATCGCTTTAGCCAAGCCAGATACAGACGATACAAAACAGAAGCGCGGCGACATTCGCCCGATACCAAGCGCATGTAGAAGAGGCGTGAAAATGAACATCAGGAACGATGCGAGACCAGCATCGGGTCTGAAACCTCAGAGGAGACCTCACATGCGCACCCTGTTCGGCATCGGCATCGCGATATTCGCAGTCGCTCTTGTAATCACCACTTGGTGGGTTGAACCGACCGTTGGCAAAACTCCTACCGTTTCCGTGGACCCATTTGCTCTGACCGGCACCACGACCAATCTGCCGCAAGCGCACTACCAAGATTTTGAAACCATCTACTAAGTAAACAATCGCAAGGGTCATCGGTTGAATAGGAGACGAAAATGAACAAACAAATGACACCGGCAGAAATCGAACAGTTCCGGCAAGCCTTCACCAGACTTGCTTTCGGGGTTGAGTCAGGCCCATTGGCACCGTCGGGCGTTCCCGCTGCTCTCAGGCTCGCCAGCGTGACGATGAAATAGTGCGTTTCGCGAAACGTAGCCAACACGCCACCTTGTTCAGGACTCGAGTCCGCTTTAATTTCGCGCCCATGAGCCAGCCCGGTTCTCGCCAGACAGGGTGATCGAGTGAAGGTAGCCAATGTCCGCCTCTTGCACTGCACATGTCCGCTTTCAGGGATAAAGCAGACATGACCTTGTGCGGAAGTCCGCTTTTGCGGTCGCTATTGGGGGTAAAGCGGACATGACTTTGTGCGCTGCATATGTCTGCTTCTGACCCAAAGCGGACATGAGCAGCTCAGAATTGCTGCCGTGCAAACTAATCCCGAATCCCATTTCCCGGGCGATGGCAGCATCCAAGGTCCGGTCGCTGGCCTTGCCGAAATTCCATTGGTCACCCACTATTCAATTTTCGGGTGAACTGTATGCGTATCTTCATACGAGCAGCAAAATATTCTCTCGCTGCTGCGGTTGCGGCCCTTGCGGCAATTTTTTTGACAGGGGCGCGCGCCGCGGAGTCACTTCAGATCGAGGGGGGTCAAATCGCTGATGCTGCACCGGATGCTTCCGGAATCCGGGTCTTTAAGGGCATCCCATATGCCGCTCCACCTGTGGGGGAGTTGCGCTGGAAGGCGCCTCAACCCGTGCAACCATGGAATGGCATTCGCAGCATTGCGGAATGGGGTCCGCGCTGCGTCCAGAGCAGCCGACTTGGCGATCTGGACCCCCTCAACAAACGAATGGACGAGGACTGCCTGTACTTGAACGTCTGGACCCCGGCGACATCGTCGAGCCAATCGTTGCCGGTCATGGTCTGGATACACGGGGGCAGCAACCTGAATGGTGCCGGCTCACAGCCCGAATTCGACGGCAGCCACCTCGCCAGTAAGGGCGTTGTGGTCGTCACTATCAATTACCGGCTCGACGTTTTCGGTTTCCTGGCACACCCGGAATTGACCAAGGAATCGGGCACGTATTCATCCGGCAATTACGGGCTGTTGGACCAGATTGCAGCGCTCAAGTGGGTGCAGAGGAACATACGGACATTCGGTGGCAATCCCAATCGGGTAACACTGTTCGGGGAGTCGGCGGGTGCGTTCGACGTCAGCTTGTTGATGGCCTCGCCGCTGACTAAAGGCTTGTTCGTAAGCGCAATCGGCGAAAGCGGCGGCGCGCTCACCACGATTACTGCGTTCGGGCCAAAGCCCCTGCAAATTGGCGAACGAGACGGTATTAAATTCATCGAGGCGATCGGGGTGAAATCTATTGCCGAA
>Ga0306921_10001410_pt1 | contig 23174 bp, 13 predicted proteins | sample sta12Cox44000080_FD_203760 | JGI IMG/M metagenome (GOLD analysis project Ga0306921, IMG submission 203760) | Lab enrichment of tropical soil microbial communities from Luquillo Experimental Forest, Puerto Rico - statoxic.12C.oxic.44.000.080 (v2)... | ecosystem: Environmental > Terrestrial >...
ATGGGGATTTTTGCGGGCGTAGGGCTTGTGCTTGTAACCATCGGCGTGTACAGCGTGCTCGCGTATACCACATCGTGCCGGACGCAGGAAATCGGCATACGCATGACGCTAGGCGCCGGCAGTGCGCACGTGCTGCGGATGGTCCTGCGGATGGGATTGCGGCTGGTGGGGATCGGAGTGGGATTGGGACTGGTTGCCAGTTTCGCGCTAGGCCGAGTGATCGGTACGCAGTTGTGGGGCGTGTCGGCCTACGATCCCTGGACGTTGGCTTGCGTGCCAGTGATTTTGCTATTGACGGGAGTGGTGGCGTGCTGGCTGCCGGCGCGTCGCGCGGCAAGCGTGGATCCGCTGGTTGCGCTGCGGTACGAATAATCGGCGGTGAAATTACTAGTCCGAGGGCCCCGCCGCGTTGACTTTGCAGCCGCGGCGTCACTACCATACTTTGCATTGATCCCTCCCAATCGAGAAACAGCTGCGAGGAGCGACTTAGCTGCGCGGCGTTTCAAGGAGCGGCTTTCGATGATGCGGACACGTTCAATTTTGGGTGTGGCGCTGGTTGCTGTGGGGGTTGGAATGGCTACCGGCTTTGGACCTAGTTCTGAAGCTCCGGCAAAACCCGGGGCTGTGAACGATGCGCGAATTCTTGCTGAGAAGAATACGGGGAACAACTGGCTCGTGAATGGACGCATGAACGACTCGAAGCACTTCAGCCCGCTCGAACAGATTAATGACAAGAATGTCGCGGACCTGGCGCTCGCGTGGTACCTAGACATCGAGGGCGGCATGGGAGTTGTGTCGGAGCCGCTCGTGGTGGACGGTGTGATTTATTTCAGCGCGCCCCTGTCGAAGGTTTATGCGGTGGATGCGGCCAGCGGCAAGCTGTTGTGGAAGTTCGATCCCCAGGTTCGCCTGAATCTGTCGCTGAATGGGTCCTATTCGGCGCGGACGAATGGCGGTGTCGCCGTGTGGAATGGGAAGGTGTACGTCGGAACAGGCGATTGTCGCCTTGTGGCGATTGATGCCGCTACGGCGAAGCAAGTATGGGAAGCAACCGTGTGTGAACCATTGCAAACCGGAATCACGGGAGCGCCGCACGTTGCCAAGGGGAAGATACTAATGGGATTTAACGGCTCCGACGACGGAGTGCGCGGGGCTCTGGTCGCGTACGAAGCGGAAACCGGAAAAGAGGCGTGGCGCTTTTGGACGGTGCCGGGTGATCCTTCGAAGCCGTTTGAATCGAAAGCGCTCGAAATGGCCGCGAAGACCTGGCACGGCGAGGAATGGTGGCGGATCGGCGGCGGTGATGTGTGGAATGCGATTACTTATGACGATGCCACCGGGCTAGTGATTTTCGGCACTGCCGGCGTGGGGGTGGACTACGGGGAGATGTCCGCGATCAAGGTGACCGGGGAACGTCTGTATGGTGAATGCATCCTCGCGGTGGATGCCGACACCGGGGAATACAGGTGGCACTACCAGACCGGCACGGAAGGAGTGCACTCCGAGAACAATCACATTGTGATGGCGGATCTGGTGATTGACGGTGAGAAGCGGCATGTGGCGATGACGGTTCCGAAGAATGGATTCTTCTATATTTTGGATGCCAAGACGGGAAAGCTTCTGTCGGCGAGGCCGCTGGTCCACACAACCTGGGCGAGTTCGATCAATCTCGAAACCGGCAAGCCAGTTTTGATTCCCGTTTCCGAGGGCGGCGGGAAGCAATGGACGGTCCACAACTGGTGGCCGATGAGCTATAACGCGGCGACAGGCCTGGTTTATGTTCCGACGACTGACCGGCACGCCGACACGAAAGCCCCGGTGGAGGCGGGCGAAAGTGGTCAAGGGCTCTTCGGCAGGCTTATCGCGTGGGATCCGGTGGCCCAATCCGCGCGCTGGTCGGTGGAAGAAGAAATTTCCGTGAATGGGGGCGTGTTGTCTACAGCGGGTAATCTGGTGTTTCAGGGCCAGGGTACGGGCGAATTTGCAGCGTATGCGGGGGATAGCGGGAAGAAGCTCTGGTCGGTCAAGACCAAGTCTGCCATCGAGTCCATTCCGGTGACGTATTCGGTGAACGGAGAGCAGTACGTGGTCACGCCGGTGGGCTGGGGCTCCGGTTCGCGATTGTTCGCGCCCGCACGCACGATGGCCACGCCGGAATCGAAGCGCGGCCCGGTCCGGATCTATGCATTCAAGCTCGGAGGAACGGTTCCCTTTCCTTATCCGAACATTCAGATTCCGGCAGTGCCGCGTCCTCCGGAACGGAAGGCGAGCCTCGAGACCATCCGGGAGGGCGAAAAACTGTACGTGACCTTTTACTGCGAAGGGTGCCATTCTCCCGGGATCGATGGGAGTGGTGCCTGGGTGCTCGACGGCGCGGTTCCTGATTTGCGGTACGCGCCGGCGGAGGTGCACAAAGATTGGTACCAAATCGTTCTCGGCGGCAGTCATTGGGAAAAAGGAATGCCCGGGCTTTCGGACCCGCCAAAGTTTGCTTTTCCCAAGGCGCATATGACCGTGGCGCAGGCGGACGCAGTGCATGCCTACGTGATCGACCAGGCGTGGAAGGCCTACAACGGGGAACAACAGGCGGCACACTCGAAGCGGGACAATTACTAGAGTTTTGCTCGAGCGAAGCACCTCGAGCGTGAAACAGGCAGCGCCCGCATGCAGGGGCAGAGTGTTTCTGCTAAACTTGCAAGGTTGTGCATTCGAGCGGAGAGGTGTCCGAGTGGTTTAAGGAGCACGCTTGGAAAGCGTGTGTAGGTTTACCCCTACCGTGGGTTCGAATCCCACCCTCTCCGCCACTAGCTAAGCTAGAGCAAGGAAGCCCCGATCCGGGGTGGTGCAATCGGTAGCACGCCAGCCTTTGGAGCTGGATATCCTGGTTCGAGTCCAGGCCCCGGAGCCACTTTCCCGCCGGCTCTGCAATTGCCCGTAAAGAAACGACGCAAGCCGCAGCTGAAATGCCTCGCCTCGCCAGGCGACTCACAGGAACGGACCCTCGCAGTGAAATTGAACACGTCAGAAGCTCGCTGTAGGTGCGAGCGAGAGCACGGCGGTTGCGGGCAAGTCAATCCGCTTGTTTTGCCGTGATGAGAGTGCTTGTGGTTGCGACGCACTGCCAAGCGCCGTTGGTCTTGATCCACGTATCGACAAACCGGTCACGATGCATAAAAGGCTTCCCTTTGTGGGTGCCCTTCACGCGAAAGATGCCCACAACGACCGCTGAGCCGCCATAGACCTGGACGCTTGTCTGTTCGGTTATGGCTTGAGAGGGCTGGTATTCAGGCGCCTTGATGCTAGCCAGAAATTCGGTTTTGGAGGAGACACTTCCATCGATGTCAACCGATACCATAGTGTTGGCAAGGAGCATGTCGAGAGCCTTCACATCTTTTTGCTCGAGTGCAAGATTCCAGGCCTTTTCGAGCCCCAGGATTCTCCCTCCTTCATCGCTATCGGTCGATTGCCGCGCGGCACCCAAGCCCACGCCCAACAGAATCAGACTTACGGTCACCATTGCCCATTTCATGGAATTGATCCCTTGTTCGCCCGGTGATTTGTCCCTGCGGGGACGTTTTAAGGATAGGGCATGGGAGGAAGCTGCTCGAGAAATTCGCTGAAAGAGGTTGCAGAGTTTGCAAATGGCACGTGAAGGGCGCGTAACACCTAGCCGCGGTGGGTGAAGAGCTCGCCGACGGCGCGATAGGCCTGGTCGATTGCGACGTCGGTGTAGGCGCTGGCGCCGGCGTCGGAATTTGCGATGGCGATGCGTCCGAAAGGTTGGCGACCGCGGACCCAGGGTTGCTCGCCCTCTTTCCAATCCGGGGTATCGAGACCGAAGGGTGTGTAGGCGTAGCCGTGAGCCCAGCGATTCACGGTGATGGCGGAGATGTCTGTGGCGGGGTCGAAGCCCGCGCCTCCGAGCATGCGGGCGAGCTGATCGCGGATGTTGCGTTCGAATTTTGAGAAGGGAGTCTGCAGGAGTTCGGCACGGCCAGCGCGATTTTGGTCGCGAACGGGAAGGCCGGGCTTGCAGGGCGTGCGCAGCATGAAGAGCACGGCGGGTTGATCGGGCTGGCTGGGGAAATCGTATTTGCCGAGGCTCACAGGAAAATCGAGCGCGGTGTAGGTGTGGTAGGCACCCGGAGAAACGATCTGGTGCACGCCGAGCTGCGCGAAGGCGGACCAGTTGCGCAGGGAGACGTGCGTATAGACGAGGGGGGCTTTAACGAGATAGGAAAGAGCTTCCTTCTGCTCGGCTGGAAGTTCCGGGCAAATGTAAGGAATCATCACGTTGTAGCAGGCGAGCACACAGTAATTCCCTTTCACGCTGTAGGGCTTTCCGCCGCTTACGTAGGAAACATGCACTTTTTTGGTGGTGCCCTTCGCGCCGATGTGTCGAACGTTGATGACGGTGCTGTTGAGGCGGAGTCGAATGGGGTTTGCGGCACGGTCAAGCTGGCTGTATTCGGCTTTGGCGGTCACGACGTCTTCCATGGAGCCGCCGGGAATGGAGCCGGGAATCAGCGAGCGCACCAGCAAGCGGGCGATCGAAGCGTTGCCGTCGGGGAAATGGAAGATGTAGGGTTCTTCCTTTTTTTGCGGAGGAAAACCTAGTCCGTCGAATCCAGGATAAGTGAAGGAGCCGTAATCGTCGCCCGCTTCATAGCAGAGATAAGCGGGGACAGCTTCAATGCCAACGCAAAAGAGATCGTGTGTGAACGTTTGGAAGAACGGAAGAGATTCGGGAGAGACGTGGCAGTAGTTCGTGAGATATTCCGCGTAACTGATCTTCCGCAATTTCGCTATTTTTTCTTTGCGCGACAAACCCTTCAGGTAATCGGCTTTTTCGGTGTAAATGCGGGCGATATCTTTGCGCGCCGTGTCGGGTAGAGGCGTTTTCGCAAGAAACTCGGGCCAAGGGGTGGCGTTCATTCCGGTGACGAGACGATCTTCGCCAAAGGTTTCCTTGTCGAAGAAGGCGGCGGTTTCGAGCTTGGCGTAGAGGTTCTGGTCGTAGGCCTTGTAGAACTTTTGCGTGTCTATGCCGAGTTCTTTCAGCAACGCCTTGGCTTCTTCGCTGTATTCGCCGGGGCTTTCAATCGATTGCGTGCCGCCATAGCTGAGGACCATGCGGCCGTTCACTTGAAACTCGTTGCGCTTGGCGTGGCCGCCAAAGTCGTCGTGATTGTCGAGAATGAGAATTTTCGCGAGTGCGCCGGCCTTCTGACGAAAGCGGTACGCCGCGGCGAGTCCACTGATGCCGCCACCAACGACAACGAGGTCGTAGCCCTCGCCGGTATCGACGGATTCACCGAAGGCGTCGGGACTCTCGCCATCGCGAATGCGGTGAGCCACGGGGAAACTCCCGTCGTGATTGCCGCGCATGCCAGTTTTTGAGGGAGGGTAGTAGCCCGGTGAGTCTTGCGCTGCGTCCACCTCGAGAATGGCGGCGGCGAAGAGAGATTCAGGGCTGAGGGAGCCGGTCAGGAGGCCGGCCCCTGCCGAGACGGCGACGCCGTTGAGAAAATCGCGCCGGGTTATTGCGCGCGTCGTGCCCAGATCGCGATTCTTTTGCGCTTCGCTCATTGGCCGTCCTGACGAGTTCGAAAACGACTAGTATATCGCGATGGCGGTAAACAGGCGGAAGCGGTGCAAAGAGGCCGCGTGGGTGCGAAGGCTCGCCAGATAAAGTGTTCGCAGGGGAGGGAGAATTTTCCGGTCCTAGTACTTCTGAATCTAGCGCCTGTGCAAAGCTTCTTGGTGTAACCGCTGATGATCATGCAGTTTAGGTGTGCGGGTTTCCGAATGAACATGGTCCCCTTCTTGCATCGGGGTCGGGCGGTGAGGTTTGTCTCGCTTCAAGGCATCCCAATACCACCGGCCGTTGAGCATCCCAGCCGCTCCTTGGCTAAAACGCAGGGCGGGCAGCGAGACTTGGCGCAGACAGGGAGCGTAGCCAAAGCGAAATCCCTTGGAGGTTAGCGATGGAGCAGTACGAAGAAGAAAACAGCAATGGAAACAAATGGGAAGGGGCACGAGCGGGACTCGAAAGGTGGCTGATCACCGCGATGGTGCCGCTTGTGATTGTGACGATAATCGCCTTCTCGTATGGGTATCACGAGCACTCGGTCGTGCAGCAACTGCAGCGGCAAGTGGGGGGGACGAACGCCTCGATGAACCAACTGCAGAACCAGGTCAATGCGCTGACGGCAAAACTTGACCAGGCTAATGCTTCACAGGCTCAGGCTCAGACTCAGGCTCCGGCATCAAACGCCTCGGGCTCTACGGCTGCGGCGGAAGACACATCAGACACGTCGGCGTCGTTGACGACGCCTGTGCTGCCGCTGCCTTCCGTATCACCGGCGCCGGCGACCAAGCGTGCCCCGGCAAAGCGGCCGGCAGCCAAACGGCACACGACCGTCGACAAGCAGTACGCTCAGTTGCAAGCGCAATTGAACGAGCAGCAAAAGCAATTGAAGGAAACGCAGGACGCAGTGGCTAAGAACCGTGAGGACCTCGAGGGCAGCATCCATGCGACGAGGGACGAACTGAATGGCTCGATCGCGAAAACTCATGATGAGCTGGTAGCGCTGGAGAAGAAAGGAGAGCGCAGTTACTTCGAGTTTGATTTGAGCAAATCGAAGCAGTTCCAGCGGGTTGGCCCGGTCACGCTGTCTCTGCGCAAGTCGGACACCAAGCACAAGAATTATGATTTGGCGATGATCGTGGACGACAACGAGCTGAACAAGAAGAAGGTAAATCTGTACGAGCCGATCTGGATCCACACGGAGAATGATTCGCAGCCGGTGCAAGTGGTGGTGAACCGGGTCGGGAAAGACATGGTGCATGGATACGTGAGCGCGCCGAAATACAAGCCGTCGGAACTGGCGGCGGCCAGTTCTCCGAATGCAGTACCGGTATCGGCGAACGGCGCGACACAGAGCCAGAGTTCGAACACGCAGACGTCACAGCCACAGCAGTAAGACTGGCGCACCACTTGGGCGGGGCGTATAAGATACGCCCCGTTTTTTTGTTTGCAGCATGGAATCTTGGCCAGCCTTCAGTATCGGTGATACGAAACCTTCAGGCGATGCCTGCGTTTGTATTTTCGTCGGGCGCTGATACTCTCTAGCACCTGATAGGGAGAGTAAGCGGCGCTGCCGGACGAGGTGGTAAATCGAGCAGCGGAAGCGAAAGAGACAGGGAGACTTGAGGCTTTTAGCGACGGGGTGTTTGCGATTGCCGTTACGCTTCTTGTGCTCGAGCTGAAAGTACCTGTTCTCGGAACCGACAAAAACTCTGCTGCTCTGGCAAAGGCCTTGCTGCAGCAGTGGCCCGGTTACGTGGGGCTTGTGACCAGTTTTTTTCGCGGTATTGGTCATGTGGGTGCATCACCATGCGATTCTCCGGAACGTTTGCGCGATCTGCACGGCGTTGTGGATTTTCTGGGCAACGACGATTACGAAGAATACGCGGGCGTGACGCCTTTGTTGGAACTGTCAGAAGCGGGTCCCTCGCTCCGCCCGCCTTCGGCGGGCAAGGCATGGGGATGACGACTGCGGAATCCCGCTGGCCATAGGGCTGTGGCCGGACGCCGTATTGGAAAAAGCTGCTAGTGGTAGGTGGCCACGAGCTGGCCGTTTTCGATGTGCATTTCGCTGACATCGGAAGGCAGTCGGAGCTTTTCGCGGTTTTCGGGTGAATCCATCAGACGCTGGACGGCCGTCTCAAGTGTGGATTGGGGAATCGGTAACGCGCCGAGTTGGCCGCTGATCGGCTCGAACTTCAAGAAGCCGTCTTCGGCGCCAAGTTTGCCGACCAACTCGAGGGTCATGTCTTTTCCGTGCAGGTCAAATGCGACATAGGCCTTTACGCGGTCTCCCTCCATCTGAACCTTCACGTCTTTAACCGAGGAGCGCATCTGGTCCACATCGGAAGCTGAGGGTGAGTCGGATGTGCCGACGGCGGCCGAGGGATCGGCAGAAGAGGGTTGCGCGGAGGGGGAAGAAGGACTCGACGCGGGCCCGTTTGCGGTTTGCGCCAGGTTCAGGTGGGAAGCCAGGTAGGAGTTGAGCTCCGCTTCATCGAGTCGAAGCGTAGGTTTTTCGCCTTGCGCGAGCGACTGTTGAACCTGCTCCACTTTTTCTTCGGCCCTGGCGGCGGCTTGCGGCGACACCTGGACTGGCGGCGGATCTTTCTTGTGGAGCAGCAAAATCAGAGTCACCAGGACGGCGAGGTAGGTGGACCAACGCAGGCAGCGAAACGCCCAGACCCACGAGCTTACGTGGTGGGAGGGGGGAGAGGGCAGGGTTGGCTGGTTTGGGGTGGCCATGATGAGTACCTCTTGGCGTGCAGCCGGATGCAGGATTCCCAAGCTACCGCGTATCCGGTATTAACCCTAGCGCTCGGGAAAAGTAGCGGCAATGGAGCAGCGGGGAAAGGCAGTCAAATCGGCACCTGTACGTTTTGACAGCTTGCGGTGAGGGTGTTCAAAAGCAGCGGCCTTCGAAGCAACAGTGCGGACAGAGAGCGGCCCTACAAGGAGGCCGAGTAAGACCCAGCGTGGCGCGCCTGCGCAAGGTTACAACGTGATTCCTGACGTGTGAAAAAACGGCGACGGCAAGGGTTGCTTGCCAGCGTGTTGTGAGGTAGGTAAAACTGTCAGCGCTCCGCCGCTTATCGCTGAAGGAATTCCGAAGGGAATTACTATGCGCAAAATCGCTACGCTGTTTCTGGCTTCGCTACTCGCATTAACCTGCTTGGCGCAGGAAAACGCAGCCCCGCCTCAAGCTGCGACGCAAACAACGGATGCGGCCAAGCCTAAGACGAACCCCCGGCCGAGCGTCGGCGTCGCTCTGGAAGGAGGCGGCGCGCTTGGGCAGGCGCACGTCGGGGTGCTGAAATGGTTCGAAGAGCACCACATCCCAGTGGACTATATAGCGGGCACCAGCATGGGCGGACTGGTGGGTGGTCTGTATGCGACGGGCAAGACTTCAGATCAGTTGAGAGAAGTGCTGCTGGGAGCGGACTGGCCGCTGCTGCTTGGTGGCGGAACGCCGTATGAGGACCTGTCGTTCCGGAGGAAGGAAGACGCGCGCGAAATCCCGAATTCGCTTCAGATCGGGCTGAAGCACGGAGCGAGGCTGCCGCCGGGACTGAACACGGGCCAACAAGTGAACCTGCTGATCGACCGGGAGACCCTGCCGTATTCTACGGCAAAATCGTTCGACGATTTGCCGATTCCCTTCCGTTGCGTGTCGACAGAGCTGGTGTCCGGAAAGGCATATGTTTTTCAGAACGGCCTGCTGTCTGACGCCATGCGCGCGACGATGTCGATTCCCGGAGTGTTCGCGCCGGTACGACAGGACGACAAGATTTTTGTGGATGGCGGCATGGTCGATAATCTGCCGACCGACGTTGTGCGGAAAATGGGAGCCGACGTAGTGATTGCCGTGCACCTGCAAATCTCCAAAGTCTCCGCCAAGGAAATTCAGTCGGCGTTTGATGTGCTGGGGCGCTCGGTGGCACTGGTGATTTCGGAAACGGAGTTGCGGGGGATGGAGGAAGCCGACCTGGTCGTGCGCGCAAAGGTGGAGAAATACTCCACGACGGATTATGAGAAGACCGATGAACTCATCCAGATCGGCTACGATGCGGCGGAAGCAAAAGCGCAGATTTTGAAGCCGTATGAGCTCGACGATGCGGCGTGGGCGGAATACCTAAAGGAGAAGAAATCGCGGGTGCGCACGACGATTGGAACGCCGCAATTCATCAAACTCGAGGGGCTACAAGAGCCGAGTGCGGAAGAGAACATCCGGCGGCTTCTGCAGCCGTTGCTCGGAAAACCTTTGAGCATCCCGGACATCGAGGGTTTGCTCGATCGTTTGAGCGGTATCGGACGCTACGACAGCCTTACCTACGGGATGATCCAGCAAGGTGACCAAACGGGCTTGCTGGTCCGGGTACATGAAAAGAGCTACGCGCCGCCAACGCTGCTACCCGAGTTTGAAGTGGACGGCACGCAGACCGACGATGTCACGTTCACGCTAGGCGCGCGGCTAACGTTCATGGATATCGCCGGTTTCCGCTCGGAGTGGCGCAATGACTTCCGCTTTGGGGAAACGTACGGATTGTCGAGCGACCTCTACCGGCCGTTTCACCCGCTTTCGAAGTGGTTTCTCGATCCGTTCGTGGATGCGAGCCAGTACACGTTTCTGACCTACCAAAAGAATAACCCGAGAGCGGATTACCGGATTGACCGCGTGTATGGAGGCCTGAATTTCGGCTACGGGTTCAGCCGCTTCAGCGAGTTGAAGATCGGCTACGGCGTGGGTTATACAAATGCAACGCTGAGATTAGGGACGCCGGACTTCCCTTCGTATGACGGGCGCATCGGAGCGCTGCAAGCGCGCTATATACTTGATCACACCAACGACGCTGTGATACCGACGAAGGGGTACTACGTGCGTTCGCAGTTCTATTATTACGACACATATCCTGGTGCGACACAGGCTTTTCCCTCGCTCGACGTGCTGACGCAATATTTTCAGCCAGTCTTCCACGGTGATTCGATTTTCGTGGTGGGGAGCGGCGGCTCGACCTTCGGCTATCACAATATTGGCGCGCCACAATTCTTCCTTGGAGGAGTAGGAAGGCTGACCGCGTACGGACTGAACGAACTGCTGGGTGACCAGTATTTCGTCGGCAGAGTAGGTTACCTGCACAAGGTGTTCACGTTGCCCCCTTTCATCGGCACCCAGGTTTACGTGTCGGTATTCGGCGAGGTCGGCAAGATGTACGACGATCCATTCCCGGCACCGAAGCTGTCGGGGGACGGCGTGGCGGGATTGTTGGCGGAAACGGCGTTTGGGCCTGTGTTCATCGGCGGAAGCGTGGGTGATACGGGGCACCACAAGTGGTTTTTCCAGCTGGGGCGGGTGTTCTAGCCATTCATGTGCCTTTCATTGAACCGTAACAATTCAAAAGTATAAGTGGGTCCCACTGGAACCCGGTGCGCTTCGTGATTCGTCCAGCTCATTAAGGGCTGTTCCCGGAGAGGCTTTCCTCCGAAGGGGAGTGCCATGTCCGCAGCGTCGACTTCAGCAGTCCTGCACGAGAAACTGAATAGAGGACCCGGCCGGATAGGCACTCTGGTTTTTGGCGCGGTGCTGATCGTGGGGCTTGTCTTCATTGGTACCAGCCTTTCCCGCGATCTGGGAACGGTGGAGTTAGGCTCCTCGTGGCCCTACATCATGTTGGGGACGGCACTGCTGGTAGCGCTGGGATTTGAGTTTGTGAACGGGTTTCACGATACGGCGAACGCCGTCGCAACGGTTATTTATACGCATTCACTGGATCCGAATATAGCGGTCGTGTGGTCTGGATTCTGGAACTTTCTGGGCGTGGTCACGTCCACGGGAGCGGTGGCGTTCGGCATTGTTTCGTTGCTGCCGCAGCAGCGCGGGTTTCGCGATGGTGTTTGCGCTGTTAACGGCGGCCATCCTGTGGAACCTGGGGACGTGGTGGTTCGGATTGCCGGCGTAGAGTTCGCACACTCTGATCGGCTCGATCATCGGGGTGGGCATCGCCAACCAGTTAATGAACGCCAGATCTGGAACCAGCGGCGTAGACTGGGCGCAGGCCGCGAATATCGGGAAGTCGCTGCTGCTTTCGCCGATTTTCGGGTTCGTGGTGGCCTATTTGTTGCTGACGGTGGTGAAGGCGGTTATTAAGGAGAAGAAGTTGTACGAGGCTCCGAAAGGAAACACGCCGCCGCCGTTCTGGATTCGTTGTTTGCTGGTGCTGACTTGCACAGGTGTAAGCTTTTTCCACGGCTCGAACGATGGGCAAAAGGGCATGGGGCTGATCATGTTGATTCTGATCGGCACGGTGCCGACGACGTATGCGTTGAATCACGCGGTAACCGCGAAGCAGAGCCAGGATTTCATCGCGGTGTCCCACATGGCGGCGGACACCGTTGGGAAATACGTGGAAGCATCGGCGGTTGTGGGCGATCCACGCGACGACGTGACCGAGTATATCCGCACGAAAGAGTTCAAGCCGAACACGATGCTGGCGCTGCGCGTGCTCATTAATGATATCGGCACGGAAATGGCGCAATTCAAGGAACTGGCGCTGGTGCCGCAGACGCAGGTGCGGAACTTCCGCAACGATATGTACCTGGTGAGTGAGGCGCTGCGGTTGATGCAGAAGTCGGGGAAGCCTGTGTTTGCCGCGGCTGACGTGGCCGTGTTGAAGAACTACAAGTCGCACATCGACAAGGCGACGCGTTTCATCCCCCTGTGGGTGAAAGTGGCCGTGGCGCTGGCGCTGGGATTGGGAACCATGGTGGGCTGGAAGCGCATTGTGGTGACGGTTGGCGAGAAGATTGGGAAGAACCACCTCACCTACGCGCAGGGCGCAGCGGCGGAGATTACGGCGATGGCGACGATCGGCGCAGCGGACGGGCTGGGCTTGCCGGTTAGTACGACGCACGTGCTGTCGTCCGGGGTCGCGGGCACGATGCTGGCCAATTCGTCGGGGTTGCAGATGAGCACCGTGCGCAACCTGTTGCTCGCCTGGGTTCTGACGCTGCCGGCAGCCATGACCTTGTCAGCATTCCTGTTCTTTGGCTTCCGGCAGCTGTTCAAAGGGTGATCGATAACCCTTCGCTGCAATACATTCGCGCTCCAGTGCGCCCGGCACGCCATTGATTCTTTCCCGTTTAGCTCGGAGAGTTCCTCAGAATTCAAGTTGATCCGTAGAGCGGGCCGTGTCATGAAGCGAACTGCGACGACACTTCTCGGAAGAGAGAGTATGGTTAGGATCAAGATAAAAGGAGGAACACCGGAAGGGGCAAAGTCCTTGTGTGTGACATGAGGCGCAGAGATCGTCTCTGCAGCGGAGGTCAAACCGAAGAAGGAAGAAACTCCTTGACTTTCGCTTTTTATTCGCCTAAAGTCGGGGTTGGTAGAGGAAACGGGAACGGGTGGCCCCGGCTCCATTGCCTTTAGGCTCACGGGCCGGACGCCACCCGTTAAAATCAAGCTAGACCGCGCTGAGAAGACCAGCCCCTATCGCTTACAAGACGCGGATCCGGCGGTGGAGGTAGCAGGGCGAACACCGGGAGCGTGGTTAGCCTTGCGGGGGCTTAACCGGGGACGCATACTTTGTTCATGGCGATGGGCAGGCATGGCTGGATGTGGATTAGCGCCGCGGCGCTGGCGGCGTTGAGTCTTGCTGCGAGTGCAGGCCGGGCGGATGAAATCCGTCTGAAGGACGGGAGGAAGCTGTACGGCGTGATCGTGGCGTATGAAGACAACATGTTCAAGGTCAAGACAGACTTTGGATACGTGCTGGTAGAAAAAGACAAGATTGCGTCGATTATTCCGGATACACCGGCGGAAGCGGCGGAAAGCAAGGGCGGTTCGAAGCCGTCCGCGACCCGAGCGACGGGGAAAAGCGAGATTCCCGGCACAAGCGAGACAAAATCGGCGACACAGACTGTCCCCGATAATCGGGAAAAGGCTGCGGCGGTTGTAACGCACGCGAATGCGAAGCCGGAATTGCCCATTGCAACAAAAATGGCGGCAGACACGAATCCGCCCGCATTGAAGGCGGCGACGCCAGCGCCCAAGGCAGCGCTAGCCGCGGCTCCCGCGGCCCCGCCTCCACCGGGGGAAGAGCCCGCTTCTAGCCGCGAGGAGATTCAGGGGAATCTGTACATCAATCATGAATTCGGCTTCCGGATGTACAAGGCTCCAAGCTGGCAAATCATCGATGGAGCCGGGCAGACGCTGCCAAATGCAATTGTGGCGATGGGAACTTCTAACGAGTCGACGCTGCTGGTGGTAGGGCTAGAGAAAACGAAGGCGCCCTTGGAATCCGCCGCTGATACGGTCGAGAAACGGCTGCATGACGCCTACGACAATTACCGGCGCATCTCGCAGCGGAAGACCGTGGTTAGCGGACAGCCGGCGATGGAATATCGGTATCGGGGACTGGCTGACGGGCACGACTGGTCAGGGACGCTGACGGTGGTGGCACGGCCCGGAGAGGTCTTCACGGTGCTGGGGATGACGTTTGCCGACACCGACCTGATCCAGATTCAAGAGAACGTGATTTCGCGATCGATCGCCAGTTTGGAATTTGGCGTGAAGTAGGTCACCAAACACCAGTTACCCTTGGGCTCAGACTGCCGCGCAAAGAACTTGGCTAGGCTTCGGCGTGGTGCGCTTCCACGGGCTTGCGGTTTTCCCGAATCATGGCGATGAGGGACTGGACCGCGCGAGGGAGGCTCCGGTCGCGGCGGTAGACGAGCGCGAGTTCCCGCCAAAGATCGACACCCTCGACATTAAGCAGCTTCACTTCGCCACTCTTGACCTGGTCGCGGGCGAAGTTTTCGCTGATGATGGAGATGCCGACGTCGGCGGCGACAAAGGTCTTGATCATGCCGATGCTCGGCAATTCCATGGCGACGCGCAAGCGAGAGCGGTGAGGCCGGAAGAGTTTGTCGAGAACCTGGCGGGTGTATCCGGTCTTGGGAAAAATGAGAGGAGCGGCGGCGATTTCGTCGAGAGTGACGTGGGCGCGCTGCGCCAGGGGGTTTTTCGAACTGACCATGAAGCGCAAGCGGTCGCGATTAATGACGTGCATTTTGAGATTGGGAGATTTCAACGGAAGCGTGACAATACCAAGATCGAGCGAACCTTCCTCCAAGCGCTGCAGGATTTTGTGGCTGAAGTTCCGATAGATGCTGATGTGCACGAGCGGATAGCGGCGTTGAAATTCCGCCAGAATGTCAGGGAGAAGATACAGGCAGGTGGCTTCATTGGCGCCAAAAGTGATGGGGCCTTGAACGACGTTGCCCCGGTCTGCGACTACCTGCATGGATTCGTCGCGAAGGCGAAGCAGGCGCTCCGCGAATTCGAACAGAACTTCTCCGGCCGGGGTGAGTTCGACGGACTTGGCCGAACGATCGAGCAGCTTGGCGTGATAGGCCTGTTCGAGTTGGCGGATCTGCGCGCTGACGGCAGATTGGGAGCGGAACACTTTCTGCCCGGCCTTCGAAAAACTCTTCAATTTGGCAACTTGAACAAAGGTAGTTAGCTGGTCAAAGTCCATAAGCCTCGATTCGCTCGCGCAGGATTATAGCTGATTCTATCTGTCAAACCGGTATGAATGCCGAGAGGATCAAGCATAGTGCGGGGAAGGCGACGAGGCAATCCCCAAGTAACTTGCTGCGGGAGCAGGGAGAGATTCGGGAATGAGGTCGGGAAGCGCGCGCCAGGCGGTTTCGAGCGTACCCTGAAAGTGCAGTGGTTGAATTCGGACGAATGGCAGCGGAGATTGCAGACCCAGCAAGCGCGCAGCCTTCGGACTGCCGGTCAAAGCGAGGTGCGTTTCGAGAAGTCGGCGGAGTTGCTGCCCTTCGTTTTCTTCGAGTTCCTGTGCTTGAACGAATTCGAGATTCAACACGTGGTCGGCTTCGCTGCGCAGGAGGTATGCGAGGCCACCGGTCATGCCTGAGCCAAAGTTGAGGCCGACGGGGCCGAGAATAGCGGCGACACCGCCAGTCATGTATTCGCAACCGTGCTGGCCGACGCCCTCAACAACGGCGACGGCACCGCTGTTGCGCACAGCGAAGCGCTCGCCGGCTTGTCCCGCGACGTAGAGTCGGCCGGAGGTAGCGCCGTAGAGCACGGTGTTGCCGACGAGCACATCGCCGCGTTTTGAGGCATTGGCGCCGGCTCCGATGATGATCGTGCCGCCGGACAGGCCCTTGCCGACATAGTCGTTGGCTTCGCCGATCAGTTTGAGCGTGAGACCCGAAGCGAGGAAGGCGCCGAAGCTCTGACCCGCGGTGCCTTGAAATTCGCGCGACGCCGGGGTCGCTGGGTCGTTGCCGATTTGGCGGCGCATTCTTTCACCGCTCAGATGCGTGCCGATGCTGCGATGGAAATTGTAAATGGCGGGAGTCGCGCTTCCGGCGGCTTGGGCGTGATCAAGGAGCAGCTCGAGCTCGGGCATGCCGGCATCGAGGACCGTGGTTTGCTGCGGCAGGACACGACGTGCTTTGGCGGACGGAATGACAAGAAGAGCGTCGAGGCCTGACTGAGTCTCGAGACGGTCGTACCAGCCGCGCAACTCCGTCAGGGAGCGAATTCCGAGTTCCGCGAGGCCCTTGCGTACTTCTTCGGCAAGGGCCCGGAAATAGGAGACGACCATTTCGGGCTTGCCGTTGAAGCGCGTGCGGAGGGCTTCGTCCTGCGTGGCGATTCCGACCGGGCAGGTGTTCAAGTGACATTGACGAGCCATGACACAACCGATGGCCACGAGCGCGGCGGTGCCGAAGCCAAATTCGTCCGCGCCCAGGATAGCTCCCATGAGGATGTCGCGGGCAAAGCGCATACCGCCGTCGACACGCAAATGGACGCGAGAGCGCAACCCGGCGCGAAGCAGAGTTTCATGGGTTTCGCGCAAGCCGATTTCCCAAGGCAGGCCGGTGTTTTTGATAGAGGTCAAGGGCGACGAACCGGTGCCGCCGTTGTGTCCGCTGACGGTGATGACGTCGGCGCCGGCTTTGGCGACGCCAGCAGCGATCACGCCGATGCCTGTGCCGGAGACGAGCTTTACGCCGATGCGAGCGTGAGGATTCACGGCGCGCAGGTCGTGAATCAACTGCGCGAGATCTTCGATGCTGTAGATGTCGTGGTGCGGCGGTGGCGAAATCAGCGGCGTGCCGGGAGTGGCGTGCCTGATTCGCGCGATATATTCGGTGACCTTACGGGCCGGGAGCTGGCCGCCTTCGCCGGGCTTGGAGCCTTGGGCCATTTTGATTTCGAGTTCCTCGGCGCGAACCAAGTACTCGGCAGTGACTCCAAAGCGTCCCGAAGCCACCTGCTTGATCTTGTTGGTGGTGCCGGGAAACGGATAAAGATCGGGATCCTCGCCGCCCTCGCCGGTGTTGCTGCGTCCGCCGATCTGATTCATGGCCATGGAAAGAGTCTTGTGTGCTTCCGGGCTGAGCGAACCGAGAGACATGGCTTGCGTGCTGAAGCGGGTCAGAATGGTTTCGACTGGCTCGACTTCGGAAAGGGCCAAGGGTTGCTCGGGGCGCATTTCCAACAGTTCGCGAAGGAAGATTGTGCCTTCCGCCTTGGAGAGCTCCTCGATGGCACTGTAATTTTCAGGACTGGGCTTGCGCATGTGCGCATGCATGCGACGAACGAACTCCGGCGAGGTGGCATGCAGCTCGGCACCACGGCGGAAGCGATAGAGGCCGAAATCGGCAAGATCGCCTGCCGAGCTGGAGTAGGCCGCTGCGTGCATTTTGAGATAGTCCTGAAGGAGCGCGTCGAGCGTCTTGGTGCCGGGATAGAAGCCGGCATCCTCGAAGTACTCACGACAGATGTCTTCGTCGAGACCAAGAATCTCGAAGAGATGACTGTTGCGGTAGCTCGCAAGCGTTGAAATCCCCATGCGGGCGAGCACTTTTCGCAGGCCGCCGGCGATGCCTTTGCGAACTTTATCAAACGCTCCAGGTTCTTCCTGTTCTGCGAACTCTTCGGCGAGATACGGCACGACCGCACTGGCACCCGCCGCGAGAAGCATCGCGACATGGTGAGTATCGAAAATCTGGGCGCTTTCAACCACGAGTGGCACATCAGCCCATCCCGCAGCAACGAGGCTCTTCCAAGCGCTGGCCGTAGCCAGGAGCGCTGGTAATGCCGCGCGGGCCGGTCCAACCGAACGGTCGGAAAGGAGGAGGAGGTCCGGGCGATCGCCGCAGCTCAGAGGGGCAGTTTCGCACTGAGTCAGGCAGCGGCGGGCGCCCGGAACTCCCTGGGTGGAAGAGTAGGTAAAGTCGATGAACTGCACGGCGGAAAACGCCGCGCAAAGGCCGGCAAGCTCCGTGACGCTGAGGACAGGGCCAGGCAAAACGTGGCCGCGGCCGAGAGGGACTTCGAGGGACATGACATGCGATTCACGCAGCGGATCGATCGGCGGGTTGGTGACCTGCGCGAAACGCTGCTTGCAATAGTCCCAGAGCGACCTTGTGAGCGAGGAGAGGAAAGCCGGTGGCGCGTCGTCGCCCATGCTCCAGTCGGCCTCTTTGCCAGCGAGGAGGGGGCGGAAAAGAATCTTGTACTGGTCGTCGCTCCAGCCGGAAGCCCCAGCGACGCGTTTCGCTTCGGGGACGCGGATCGGTTCGGCGTCGGCCCGCAAGTCAAGAAGACGAGAGCGCGTGGGGGCCCTGCGCGGCAGCCGAGTGGTAACTTTCTTCAGCAATTCCCTCCAGCGCAGTAAGACGCCGGAGCGCGGGGTGGCGAGGATCATCTCGCCGGGGCCCAGTCGGTGACGCTCGGCCACGCGGGATTCATCGAAGTCAACGAGGCCAGTCTCGGAGCCGGCGATGACGAGGCCGTCATGCGTAACGGTATAGCGCATCGGGCGCAGTCCATTGCGGTCGAGCTTCACGCCGACGGAGTGGCCATCACTGAATACCAGCGCGGCGGGACCATCCCAGGGCTCGGTCTCGCGGGAAAGGACTTCGAGGGCGGCGCGCACATCGGAAGAGAGGAACGGATCCTGAGAGAAGGCCGTCGGGACAAGTTCGAGCATGGCGGTTTCGACGCTTTTGCCTTCGAGGAGTTTGAGTTCCAGTGCATTATCGAAGCTGGCTGAGTCGCTGACATTTTCTTCGAGCAAGCGGAACCACTTCCCTACCCCGATGCGCTTCCGAACATCGCGTTCACGGGCCCGCAACCAGCGGCGGTTGCTGATCACGGTGTTGATTTCGCCGTTATGCGCGACGTAGCGGAAAGGCTGGGCCAGTTGCCAGGACGGTTCGGTGTTGGTGGAGTAGCGCTGATGAAAGATGGCGAAGCGAGCGGTGAATTCGGGGCTGCGCACGTCTTCGTAGAAACGAGGAAACTGCCAGGGGGTCAGCAGTCCCTTGTACACGATGGTGCGCGACGAAAGCGAGCAGAGGTAGGAGCGTTCGGGCAGAGCCGCCTCGGCGCGCTTGCGGAGGAGCGAGAGGCTGCGTTCGAACTTGTCAGCAAAACCGGGAGCAGCGTTGCGCGCGTTCGACGGCTCGATGAAGAACTGCCAGATTTCGGGCATGGTTTCGTAGGCGTGCTGGCCCAAGGCATTCGAGTTCACGGGAACGCGGCGCCAGCCGACAAGGCGAAGCTTGCTCCTGCCGATCGAATCTTCAATGGCGGAGCGAGAATCGGATACGCGGGTGGGTGGGACAAATAGCATTCCGACGCCAAAGGGCTCATCGAGAACGGCGTTTTCCTCGGCGGCACGGGCGCGGAAGAACTGGGCCGGCAGGCTGGTCAAAAGCCCGGCGCCATCGCCACTGGCACCGTCGGCATCAACCCCTCCGCGATGAGAAAGGCGCTCGAGAGCCTGGAGGGAAAGCCGCAGAATTTCGTGACTGGGCGGGCCGCTCAGTTGAGCGATAAAGCCCGTGCCGCAAGCGTCGTGGTCCGGGTGTCCCCAGTTGGGATGGCGCGGTTTCAGAGCCGGGTTGTGAGAGCTACCCATACTAGTTTAATAGTGGCGACCCGAACGAATGTACAATGCAGAATTTTTCTGTAATGAATCGGTTTTCTGAGGGACGCTCGGAAGCCAACCCGCTCAAAACTTTGTGACTTCGCTGAAGTGGAAATTGCGCACTTTCATTGGGGGAACCACCATTTCAAACATCTCTTCGCCGCTCGAACGGTGGGCGGGCCCAAGGGATTCAACATTCCGTAACATCTCCAGGATCGATTGATTAAAACGGAAATTCCGGGCCGCTCGGGTGATTTTGCCCCGCTCGATGAGGAACAAGCCGTCGCGGGTCATACCGGTCATGATCTTCTCGTACGGGTCAACTTCGCGGATGTACCAAAGACGGGTGACGAGCAGGCCGCGGTCGGTCGAAGCGATCATGCCTTCGAGGGGTGTATTGCCACCGGCGACAACGAGATTCATGGGAGCCTCCCCGTATTCGTTCGGGAGGGCAAAGCCGTGGCCGGTAGGCTTGGTGTGGGCCCGCTTGGCGGATCGCCGGGAATAAACCAGCTGCTCGACAACACCCCGGTGGACGAGCAGGACTCTCTCGCGGGGAACGCCTTCTCCGTCGAAGGGAGCGCCAAGCTGTTCGGGGTGGTAAGCGTCGTCGGTGATGCTGACGTTTTTACCGAACAGGCGCTTGCCAACACGGCCGGATAGGCAGGAGCGCTTATCGTGGACGGCAGTTGCGGCAAAGTCATAGAAGAGGAAGCCGACGAGGTCGAGGACCGCGGCGGGTTCGAGAATGACGGTGAATTTTCCGGGCTCGAGCTCCGCGGGATTTTGAGCCCGCTCAGCCTTTTCGCTGGCGGTTTTTGCCAAACCAAGAGGGTTAAGACGGCGGACATCGGCGGCGTTGGCTTTGGCCCAGCTTGCGGCCGCGCCGTGTTGCATGGTCACAGAAAACGCCGCGTGAGTCTGGCGATAAGAGGCCAGGAGCCCGCGAGAATTGCCCAAGACGGTTTGGTTCTGTCCACTGGAAAAGATGCCGGCAGCCACCTGGCCTTTGCGTTCCGCGAGGTCGCAAGCCTGCTTAACCGCGCGGGCTCGTTCATCGGCGGAAAGGTTAGCCGTGACCGGTGAGAACCGGCGAAGGCGGCGATATCTGTGTCGGCCGGGCAGGGGCAGGAGGTGGGGATCCCTGGGTTGGCTGGCGGCAAGAAATGCGGCGTCTTCGAGGGCGGTGGCGAGAGAGTCCTGATCCAAGCGATTGGTGGAGACGCGCGCGGTACGGCCTTCGACGACCGCGCGAATGGAAACCGTGAGGCTGCGTTCGGCGACATTCTGATGAATGGTGTTATTGGCAAAGCGGGTCAACGTGTCGACCACTTCGTCGACTTCAATTTCGGTTTCCGGGATGCGGTGTGACTTCGCGAGCCGCAAGACGCGATCGATAATGCCGCGGAGAAATTTCTCGTCGCGAAGTTCAGGCGGTTGAGCGTGGTTTGCGAGTGCTCTTGCGGTGCGAGTTAAGGCAGACAGGCTCATTTGCCGGAGAAGGCCGAACCGATTTTCACGTTCCGAAACCGGGCCGGTGAAGCGCCGTGACCGGTGCCCATACTTTGCATCGGCTGGCCTTTGCCGCAATTGGGAGTGCCCCACAAGACCCAATGCCCGGCGCCGCAGATGGCATCGCAGGAATTCCAGAATTCCGTGGTGATTCCGCTGTAGCTGGGATTCTTGAGCATGCACGCTTTCTTGCCGCCTTTAATCTCCCAACCGATTTCGGTCGAGAACTGGAACTGGTAGCGGCGGTCGTCGATGGACCAGGAACGATTGGTCTCCATGAGAATGGCGTCGTCAGTATCGGCAAGGAGATTTTCGAAGGTCCACGGGCCCGGCCGGAGGCTGACATTGGTCATGCGAATCATGGGGAGGCGATTCCAGCCCTCGGTGCGCATAGTGCCTCCGGACCGATGGAGGCCAATCAATGCGGCGGTTTCGCGGCTGGAGAGATAGCCAGAAAACTGGCCGTCCTTGATGATGTCGATGCATTGCGCGGGAACACCTTCGTCGTCGTAAGCAAAAGTTCCGAGGCCGGGACCGTGTTCGGAGCGGGCGTCGGCGACCACGTTGACGATGGGCGAGGCGTAGCGGAGATGATGCAACTGATTCAGGGTGAGAAAACTGGTGCCGGCAAAATTGGCTTCCTGGCCGAGCACGCGGTCGAGTTCGATAGGATGGCCGACCGATTCGTGAATCTGGAGGCCGAGTTGGCTGCCGCCCAAAATTATGGTCCCGATTTTAACGGGACACTGAAGGGCGGAATGAAGCGCGACCGATTCTTCGGCAATTTGCGGGGCATGCTTGAGAAGGTCGAGGGACTCGATAAGTTCGTAGCCTCCGAGGATGTGCTGTCCGCCGAAGCTGTTGGGGTAGGAACGCTTTTGGATGGCGTCATTCTTGAACGACGTGGCAACGAGGCCGCAGCCGGAAATGACGCGGCGCTGGTGAATCTTTGAGCCTGCGCTTGAAGCAAACCAAGAGTCGATTTTGCGAAACTGCATGTCGGTTTCAGAGAGCGTGACGCCTTTGACTCTGCCCAAGGCGGCGTCGGCGGCGAGAAGCAGGTTCAACTGGGCTTCGAGAGGAATCTCAAAGGGATCCTTGAGGCAAGGGCCCTGCCAACTGTCGACGTAGGTGGCTTCCGGTACGAGACGTACCGCTACTTTTTTGGCGAGGGCCGAGGCTCTGGCGATCGTGACGGCCTGCGCGGCACAGGCGGCGACTCCCTCGCGAGTGAGTTGATCGGTGGAAGCAAATCCCCAGGCGCCATTCACGATGACCCGGATTCCAAGGCCGATGGATTCGGTCTGGCCGAGCGTGCCGACCTGCCGATTCTTGGTGGTGAGGTTGCGCTGGCGCATGTGCATGAGGCGCACGTCTGCATAGTTGGCGCCGCGAAGGCGGGCAACATCGAGGGAGTTTGCGCAGTAGTCCCACATGGTGAGCACCAAGAGATTGGATCATCTCGAGCGGATTGAGACGCTCAACTAAGATAACACGGGTGCAGAGGGATTCCCCGGGCACAACCCGCCCTCGGAATGACACGTTTTCAAATACGGCTAGAGAGTCGTTAGGTGCCTTCCTGCCAGGAAGCGAGGTACTGTTCCTGCTCGGCCGTGAGTTTGTCGAGGCGGTGGCCCATGGACTCGAGTTTGAGCCTGGCGATTTCGCGGTCAATGTTCTCCGGAACGACATAGACCTGAGGCTTCAGTTGCTTGTGGTGCTTCATCAGGTATTCGGCGGAGAGCGACTGATTCGCAAAGCTCATATCCATCACGGCGGCAGGATGACCTTCGGCGGTGGCGAGGTTCACGAGGCGGCCTTCGCCGATGAGGTAGATCTTGCGGCCATCCTTCAGGTGGAATTCGTCGACGAGCGGCCGAACTTCGCGCTTGCTTGCAGAGAGACTCTCGAGCGCGGGAATTTCGATTTCCACGTTGAAGTGGCCGGAATTGCAGACAATCGCGCCGCTCTTCATGACCTCGAAGTGTTCGCGTCGGAGGACGTTCTTGTTGCCGGTAACGGTGATGAAGACATCGCCTTCTCTTGCGGCGTCGGCCATCGGCATGACGCGGAATCCGTCCATCACCGCTTCG
>Ga0306921_10001414_pt1 | contig 23131 bp, 20 predicted proteins | sample sta12Cox44000080_FD_203760 | JGI IMG/M metagenome (GOLD analysis project Ga0306921, IMG submission 203760) | Lab enrichment of tropical soil microbial communities from Luquillo Experimental Forest, Puerto Rico - statoxic.12C.oxic.44.000.080 (v2)... | ecosystem: Environmental > Terrestrial >...
TCCAGGCAAGCGATTGCGCCGCCGACGCGGCAAGCGTGCTGCCGATCTACATCGGCGACGACATCACCGATGAAGATGCCTTTGACGCAGTCCAATTCGACGGCGTGGGAATCGTGGTGCGTCACGACGAGCATGGTGATCGCCCGTCGGCCGCCCTGTTCAGCCTCGAAAGTCCTTCCACGGTTGTCGAATTCATCGGTCGGCTGGCGCGCGACCTGGAACGCGCGGCCCCGAGGTCGGACGATGCCTGGGAACTCGTTTACGAAGGCTACGACCCGAAGTATGAGCCGCTGCGTGAAGCGCTGTGCACGGTCGGCAACGGCTACGTGGCTACCCGTGGTTGCGCGCCGGAGGCGGGGGCATCGGACGCGCATTACCCGGGGACCTATGCCACCGGCGTGTACAACACACTGACCGACCGGGTCGCGGGCCGGACCATCGAGAACGAGAGCCTCGTCAACCTGCCCAATTGGCTGTCGCTGACATTTCGGATCAACGGCGGGGCTTGGTTTCACGTGGACGACACCGAATTGTTGTTCTACCGGCAGACATTCGACCTAAGGCACGCGACGCTGACCCGCCGACTCCGATTCCGGGACGGCTCGGGCCAGATCACCACACTGACACAGCATCGTTTTGCGTCCATGCACCAGCCCCACGTGCTCGCTATGAGAACGACGATCGGCGCCGAAAATTGGTCGGGCACACTCGAGTTCAGATCGCTGCTGGACGGAACGGTGCGAAACACCATGGTCGAGCGCTATCGCTCCCTGTCAAGCATCCATCTCACCGCAACGGTGATAGACGAGATCACACCCGATTCAGTGATATTGCGGACTGAAACGTCGCAGTCGCGTATCCCGATCGCGGTCGCGGCGCGCACGACCGTCTGGCGCGACGACGCCCGTGCCGACGCAGAGTACGCCGTCGTGCGGGAAGGCGACCGCGGCGGTCACAACATCAGGGTCCCGCTCGCCGCGGGACAGTCGGTCACATGCGAGAAAGTCGCGACCATCTTCACCGGCCGCGACACCGCCATATCCGAACCGGCGAGCGCCGCGCAACAATATCTCGAAGCGGCGGGTCGGTATGCCGATGTCCACCACCAGCACGCCCGGGCATGGGCCCGGCTGTGGGAACAGTGCAGCGTCGGCCTTGCCGACAAGAGCACGGGGGCATTGCAGGTCCTCCGGCTGCATCTGGTGCATCTGCTGCAAACCATTTCGCCGCACACCGCCGAACTCGACGCCGGAGTCCCGGCGCGGGGGCTACACGGCGAGGCCTACCGCGGCCATATCTTCTGGGACGAGCTGTTCGTCTCTCCGGTGCTGAGCGTGCGCATGCCGAACGTGTCCCGGTCACTGCTGCTTTATCGATATCGCCGGCTTCCGGAGGCGCGACGTGCCGCACAAAGGGCGGGCTATCTCGGCGCGATGTATCCCTGGCAATCGGGCAGCGACGGACGCGAGGTCAGCCAGGAACTCCACCTCAATCCGCAGTCCGGAAGGTGGAATCCGGATGCCAGCTCGCGCGCACATCATGTCGGCCTCGCCATCGCGTACAACGCGTGGCAGCACTACCAGGTGACCGGCGACCGCCAGTTTCTCATCGACTACGGCGCCGAGATGCTGGTCGAGATCGCCCGTTTCTGGGTGGGACTGGCCAACTTTGATCACAGCCGCGGCCGCTACACAATACGAGGAATCATCGGCCCCGACGAGTTCCATTCGGGCTATCCCGGCAAGGAATACGAGGGGATAGACAACAATGCGTACACCAACGTAATGGCGGTCTGGGTGATCCTGCGGGCGATGGACGCACTGGATCTGCTGCCGCTGCGGGACCGGCTCGATCTGGTCGGGAAAGTCGATCTGACGGCAGACGAGCTCGATCGGTGGGATCACGTGACGCGGCGCATGTTCGTCCCGTTCCACGACGACGTGATCAGTCAGTTCGAAGGCTATTCGGAACTGGCCGAACTAGATTGGGAGGGCTACCGGCAGCGGTACGAAAACATCCAGCGGCTCGATCGCATCCTGGAAGCCGAAAATGACAGCGTGAACAATTACAAGGCATCCAAGCAAGCCGATGCGCTGATGCTGTTCTACCTGCTGTCATCGGAAGAGTTGCTCGGATTGTTCGGCCGGCTCGGTTATCACTTCACGCCGGAGCAGATCCCGGAGACCATCGATTACTACCTCTCGCGCACCTCGGATGGATCGACGCTCAGCGCGATCGTGCATTCGTGGGTTCTCGCCCGCGCCAACCGGCACCACGCCATGCGGTACTTCGTGCAGGTACTGGGCTCCGATGTCGCCGACATCCAGGGCGGTACTACCTCGGAAGGGATACACCTGGCCGCAATGGCCGGCAGTGTCGATCTCCTGCAGCGGTGTTTCACCGGACTAGAGACGCGCGACGACCGGCTGGTGCTAGGCCCGCACTGGCCGGAAGCGCTCGGCCCCATCGAGTTTCCATTCGTATACCGCGGCCATCGCCTCCACCTCCGGATCAGCGGACGAACCGGCGACCTGACCTCCGAAGCCGGCAACGCCGGACCGATCATGGTCGAATGCCGCGGCCGCGTACAGCATCTCCTGCCCGGGCACACCATCGAGGTCGCCTGAACGCCACCGGCAGGTGACCATCGCTGCGGAAACGAGGGTCGAACGACCCGCTAAAAGTCGGCGTCACCAAATAACGTTTGTTTGGTGGGTTCCGGGAACGTCGCCGGATGTTCGGTGCTCGTGGTGCGCGATTGACACCACAGCGTCGGCTCGCTTAGTGTTATGACAACGTACGTTGTCACATTGCAGCCGGGGCGGAGGCTCGATGAACGTCGCCATACCAACGCGGCACCCCGACCGGCCCCGCGCGGTTCCCGGTGGCATCCGCCTCTCCGCCTCGCTGCTGGGGTTGGGACTGCCCACCAGTGAGCAGTGGCGCAACCTCGGTGAGCATCTCACCGTGGGCGACGAACCGATGGATCGCCTGGTCGAGTGGATGTTCGCAGAGGGCATTGACCGGACCCGGCCGATGTTCGATCGGGCACTCGCACACGGCATCGACAGCGTGCCGGATGCGCCGGAACCCCTGCGCGCGTTCTTCGTTCGAATCGAGGCCGTTCCGGATTGGGTTGACGCCGACCTGCTGCGCCGGGGTCAGCGCGCGCTGCGCGCCGGCGGCGCGGACGGTATGTACGTCGCCCGTGATGTGTCACTGCTCGGCGGCTATCAGTTCTCGGGATTCAACAAGACCCTGCTTCGGACGGGCGCGTTGGAGAAGGGCTCGAACACCCGTTTCGCCGAAACGAATCAGTGGGCGCTGGACGTTATCGCCGACGGCGAATTGATCCCGCACGGCGTCGGTTACCAGTCCACGATCCGCGTCCGATTGATCCACGCGTTCGTGCGCAGGCACGTCAGTGCGATGGCGGATTGGCGCGCTGACGAATGGGGACTGCCGGTCAATCAAACTGATATGGCCGCCACCCTGGTGGGCGCGCTGATTGCCCCGCCGTTGGGCGCGATGGGGATGGGGCTTCTCACCGCGCCGGCCGACCTCGACGCCATCGCGCACGTCACCCGATACGTCGGCTGGCTGATTGGCGTGGACGACGAGTGGCTGCCACACAGCTTCCGCGACGGCATCCGCGTGCTCTACCACACGGTGACCGCGCTATCCAATCCCGACGAATCCTCCAAACAGCTTGCTGTGCCGATGGTGAACGATCCGCTCAAGTGGCACTACCGCACAATCCCCGGGTTGCGCCGCCGGATCGCCCGCCTCCAGCACCTGTCGATCACGAGCGGCTATCTAGGGCCGCGAGCCATGCGCACCCTGGGCCTGCCCGCCTACGTGCCGCCGTGGTACCCACTTATGCGAATCCCGATCAACCTCACGCGCAGCGTCGCCGCGCTATGCCTTCCCGGCGGGCGGGATCGCGCCGCCGTCCGCGGCGCACGCCAGCAGAAAGCCTTCCTACGCACGATAATCGGCGATGGTGAAGCCAAGATCGGCAACTCGGCCGCACACGTGAGCAGCGCCGCCTGACCCCTTCAACCGGCGGCCCATTCCTTGGCGCGTTCAAGCTCATCGAGCCTGAATACAGCGAGATCGCCGGGGATCATCCACGCCAGCGCATGCAGCACATGGGCGACCCAGTCCTTGTCGGACACCACGGCGATTCGCTTGATGGCCGAATGATGTGGCAAGACGGTGCCGAAGCCCAGCTTGAGGTCCTCGACGAATCCGCCGGGCCCGAAGCCCTCGTAATCGGACGCGATGACCTCCACCATCCTGATCTCGCCAGTTCTTACCAACTCTTCTATTGTGGGCTTGAGGTCGCGCAGTTCGTCACCTCGCAGCCGGCCGGATACCCGGATTCCCGTCACCCCTTCCGGCATGTCCGGCAGTAGTTCAATCATTTAATTATCCTTTCTGACAACAGAATTAGGTCAGCACCGCGAGAAGCCGGTTTGCGCTGACCTCCAGCACTGGCGGTCCTCAGCGAACGACGATCACCGGTACTTTCGCCGCTTGCACCACAGCCGAGCTGACCGAACCTAGAAGCATGCCCGGAAAACCCCCGCGGCCGCGGCTTCCCACCACCACTAGCTGAGCGTGTTCCGACTGCTTAAGTAGCCACTGAGAGGGCTTGTCGCAGAAGAGCAGTCGCTCGACGCGCACGTCCGGATACCGTTCTTGCCAGCCGGCCAACCGTTCCGCGAGAATCTCCTGCCCTTCACTCTCGCGGTCGCGCCAGTCCATACCGAGAACCGGAAACACCCCCACGTCGCTCCACACGTGCAGCGCCAGCAGCCCAACTCCGCGGCGCGACGCTTCGTCAAAGGCCAGCGCGGTCGCCCCTTCCGATGCGGGTGACCCGTCGATGCCCAACAGCACAGGAGCGTTTGAATCAGGGGCCGCGCTCTCATTGGAATGAATAACAGCGACCGGACAGTGGGCATGGTGAGCCAGTCCCGTTGTGACCGAGCCCAACAGCAGTCGGCCCAATGCACCCAGACCCTGGCTGCCGGCGACGATCATCCACGCATCCTTGGAGGCATCAATCAGCGCCGGCACGACGCTGGAATAGACTATCTCGGTGCGGGTTTCGGGTGGCTCGGACTCGCCCACGCTGGCGCGCAGCGTCTTGCGCGCGTGGTCAATGGCGTGCTGGGCGTTGTCTTTCTGCCACTCGGGCATGTCGGCATACAACGGACCCACGGGCCAGCCGACAATGACCGGTGGTATGACGTGCATCAGCGTGATGGGCAGCCGACGCATGATGGCCTCGCCGACCCCCCACACAACGGCAGCGTCGGATGCCGCCGATCCATCGACGCAGACCAATATTCCGAATTTGCCTGCTGCTTCCGACATTTCGCATCCTTCGCTAAGAGACCTCAGTCGCGGACGGTGCTGCCTCTTCAACAAAATCGGGCAGCTCGATTTCCAGATGGCGAACCGACTCGTAATCCGCTGGCTCACAACGCCAGCCGAGGTCGAACACGACCATGAGCATGAGATGATTCTCGCCCAGGACGTCCGCGATGAAACGCTCAATTCCGTGGGCTCGAGCGATCCGGGCCAGCTGTTTGAGCAACGCCGTCCCCACGCCGAGTGAATGATCCTCATGGGCGACCACTATCGCCAACTCGGCAGCTTTCGGATCGTCGCGAACGAGCACATAGTGCGCCACACCGATTAGCCGGTCCGCGTCGAACGCGCCGATGGCACAAAGCCCATCGGCGGGCGTGGTCAGCTTGCCGACGAGTTCGGGCAGCTGCACCGGCCGCAGCGTGAAGAAGCGGAAGTATCGATCATGGTCGGAGAGGTGTTGATGGAGCGCCGTAACGGCCTCGGCGTCATCGGCGCCGAGACAACGCAACGACACGACCCGTCCGTCGAGCAGTCGAGCCGTAGCCGCGAATTGCACCGCTGGATCGCTCATTACGCACGACGTTATCGCGGGCCGGCGGGGCTCGCCAGGGGCCATTAGACCCCACGCGGCGGCCATTGGCCCCCGCCCGCGCAGGCCGGGGTCTTGCCGGTCAGTAGTCGGTGAGCGGAGCGGCCCAGTGGACCCGGGTACCGCCTTCGGGTGGATTGGAGATCTCGCAGGCACCGCCAAGCTGCTCGGCGCGGTATTTCATGTTGGCCAAGCCGCTGTTGCGATCATTGTCGGCGGGTATGCCGCAGCCGTTGTCGATGATATCGAGGACAAACATGTCGCCGACTTGAACCTCGACGGTCAGTCGCGACGCACCGGAGTGGCGGAGGGCGTTGCTAACGGCTTCCGCGGTAACCGCTTCGGCATGCTCGGCAAGTTCACCGCCAACGGCGGTGGTCGGTCCATGTATGCGCGTAGTGGTCACAATGTCACGATTTTCGGTCAGGTCGGCGACCACTCGTTGGATCCTCTGTCGAAAGTCGGTCGTTCTACCCAGCGGGGATTTGAGCTGGAAGATGGTCGTGCGGATCTCTTCGATGATGGTTTGAAGATCGTCGAGCGTGCGGTTGAGCCGGTCAACTATCTCCGGCGAACGCGCTCTGGCCAGCGTGCCCTGCAGATCCATGCCGGCGGCGAAGAGGCGCTGAATGACATGGTCGTGCAAATCATGCGCGATGCGCTCTCGTTCGGCCACGAGCGTCAGCTGGCGCGCGTCCTCACGGGCCGACGCCAGCGCAAGTGCTATTGCGGCGTGAGTGGCGAAATCGCTCACCACGTCCAGATAACTGTCGTCGAATGGTGTCTGGTCGGCACCCCGGGCGATCGCGATTACGCCCACGACGCGATCTTCGGCGCATAGCGGCATCACGATCGCCGGGCGCTGCCCGACATCGGTGAACGCTTCGATCGGATACCGCAACGTCTCCGTGATCAGCGGTTCGCCGGAACGGAAGACATCGCCGCTCGTGGAACTGTCCACCGGAATTCTCCGGCCCAGCACTTCATCGGCATTAAGCCCCACCGCGGCCGACACCACCAGTGTGTCGGTTTCGTCATCGGGCAGGTCGGGGTCGGCCGGGAGGAGCACGATCGCTTGTTCGGCACCGGTCAGGACGCATGCGCGTTCGGCGATCAACCGCAGCGGGCGCTGGTGCGGCTCGGCCCTGGACAGCAGGGCGGTGGTGATCTCGCGGCTGGCCTCCATCCACTTCGCCGATGTCCGCTGGCGTTCGAATAGTTGCGCATTGTCGATGGCGACCGCGGCCGCGAACGCCAGTGCGCGGGCCGCAACCTCGTCGGATTTGGAGAACACTCGCCCCGGATCGACGTGGGTCAGATAGAGGTTGCCGAAGGCGGTCCCGCGGATGGTGATCGGCACCGCAAGAAAACCCCGCATGTTGGGGTGGTGCTCGGGAAACCCGACGGCAGCCGGATGCGCGGTCAGATCATCCAGACGCAGAGCCGGCACGTCCATGAGCGAGAGGCTAAGAAGCCCTTTTCCAACCGGCAGATGTCCGATGCGCCGGACCGTGTCGGCGTCTATTCCCTCATGGACAAACGAGAGCAGGTTGCCTTCGGCGTCACGTACGGCCAGGGCGCCATACGGCGCAGACGTCAATTCCCTCGCCGCGACAATGATCCGGCGCAGTGTTGCGCTGAGATCCAGACCTGAGCCGATCTCGACGAAGACGTGCAGCAGGCGCTCCATTTGGTCGCGCGCCGCCAGCAACTCATCGAGTTGCTCATGCATCCTGCTGACCAGCTCACGCTGGCCCAGCCCAGCAAAAGCTGAACTGCGTTCGTCGCCGGCCACCCGACCCGATACCTCCACAACGCCTTCGGCCATCCGGTGACTCGCGCCATGGGAAATGTCAAGTACACAACGCGAAGACTGTCCGTATCAGCTTAGCGCCGACGGTTCGGGCGCCATATGCAGATCGCCGTGCACTATTCGTCCATTGCCCGACGGTGGAGCGGCGCCCACCAGCAAATAGCCCCGGCACCAACGACCGGGCTCAAAGTCCCCGCTGTTGGCTAGTCCTGCCGCGTTCCTGTCGGCATAGTTCGCTGGCCGGACTGTTGACCCAGCTTAGAGGCGAACACCGCCGCCTGGGTCCGTCGCTCCATGCCGAGTTTGGCCAGCAACCGCGATACGTAATTCTTCACGGTTTTTTCGGCGAGAAACATTCGGGCCGCGATCTGCCTGTTGGTCAAACCTTCACTGAGCAGCGTGAGTAGCGTTCGCTCTTGTTCGGTCAGTCCGGACAATGGGTCTTCGCGTTCCGCTGCGCCGCGGAGCTTTGCCATCAGCGCGGCCGCCGCCCGGTTGTCCAGCAGCGATTTACCGGCACCGACTTCTTTGATCGCCTGGGCCAGTTCCATACCCTTGATGTCTTTGACCACATAGCCGCTTGCGCCGGCCAAAATCGCCTCGAGCATCGCTTCGTCGGAGGTGAATGACGTCAACATCAGACACCGCAGGTCGGGATGTTCGGACACCAGGTCGCGGCACAACTCGATTCCGTTTCCGTCGGGAAGGCGCACGTCAAGCACGACGACATCGGGCTTTAACGCCGGAATCCTCGCTTTGGCCTCGGATACTGAACCGGCTTCGCCGACGATTTCCAACTCGGGGTCCGACGCGAGCAGACCGGCAAGACCGCGTCGAACGACCTCATGGTCGTCGACGAGGAAAACCTTGACCATTAGGTGCCCCTCCCGCTCTGCGTGCGAGTTGAGAGTCATGGAACGACCGCCTCAATATCCCATATTTTCACAATCACCGAACTCATAAATGTTGTCGATTGACGATTAACAGCGAACAGTCGGTGTCCCGCAGTACCGCGCTGCCGGCTGGTCCGACGAGTTCGCTCAAATGGTTGTGGTTCTGGGCGCCGACAATCGCCAACCCGACCGACCGGCGGTTGTAAACCAGGTACTCGAGAAGGCTGTTTTGTACCGCCACCGACTCCACCCGCAGATCCGGATGACGTCGCTTCCAACGGGTCAGCCGGCGATCCAGGTCGGCGAGTGCCCGGCGAGTGCCTTCGGTATCCGCCGTCCAGTTAATGCCCGACACGGTTCGCCGGCAGATGATCGCCCGGAGACCAGCCTCGCGTAGCCTGGCCTGCTCGATGGCGGTGCCCAGCAATGCACCGTTGTCGGGAGACACGTCTATCTCGACGACGATCTCTTCCGCGGGCGGGTGGACGTTGTCGTCCCGGGCTCGAATGATCGCCACGGGGCAGCGCGCCGATACGGCCAGAGCCGCTGCGGTGGAACCCACCCGACCGGGTCGAAAATGACGCAATCCGACCGCGCCTACGCACACCATGGCCGCCGATGCCGACGCGCTAATCAAAGATCCGATCGCGGACCCGTAAGCAACTTCGGTCTCTATTTTCACCGGCTTGCCCGCGGCTTCAATTGCGTTGACTGCGTGGCGAACTGCGGCTTCCGCGGTGGCCAGCTTGCGCGTCGCGTCATCCGGCTCGCGCTGGTTCTGGTCCTGCTCAATTGCGCACAGGAGATGAAGGGGTGCGTCACGACTGACCGCCTGGTCGACGGCCCAGAGCGCCGCGCGCATCGAGGCCTTTGAGCCGTCGATCCCGACGACGACCGGCTGGGGTGTGGCTAACTCTTTCATCGGTGGATCTTCAATGGCGGACCACAAGGATCGAGCAGTCGGGGAAGCCCACGATCGGGTGGCAGTTCGGGGTTGCCAGCCCGGCGATCTCGTCGGCGTCGGCACTGCCCACGACGGCCAGTTCGATGGCGTTACTTTGCATTTCGCCGGACTTCATCCCGGTGCCGGCGGCAACGGTCTGGACCTGTACATCCGGATATCGCCGGACCCAGCTGTTGAGTCGCCGATCGATCTGCCGCACGGTGGCGTGGCGGCGGCGTCCCTGCTCCATGGCTTGGTGCACAACCTCGTCGTTGTCCGGGTCGTCGTTGAGCACGACGGCGACCACACCGAGCTCTGTCGGGGATCCGTCGGGATTGGTGCGGATGATCGCCACCGGACATTGCGCGGACGCCACCAACGCAGCAGCGGTAGGACCCAACAACCCGTCACACGCCCACCCCCGCCTGGCGGTGCCCACGCAAACCAGCGCCGCATCCTGCGATGCATTGATCAACGCTTGCCCGGGATCTCCCGAGAGAACGGCCGTTTCGATCTCGACCGGTTTTCCTGTGCTCTTTGCGGCACTCCGCACGGCGCAGTCCGCCTGGGATAGTGCCGTTTCGGCGCGTTCGAGGTCCCACTCGGAGTCCGGCGTTGCCGCGGCTTGCGCTCCTCGGCGAGCGATGACATAGATAAGCCGCAGCGGCATCTGCCGACTCAGCGCCTCGTCGATCGCCCACTTGGCGGCATTAACCGCGGCTTGCGATCCGTTGATGCCCACAACCACCGACTTTGCATCCAGCTGGCTCATGTCGGCTCCTGGCTCCTGACTAGTGTGATTCGCTCAATGTCAGGCTATTGCGCCGCGGCTCGCTACGGAGGGGTCGTTAGGCCTTATCTGGAAAGCCGTTCGTCCCCAAGCCGCGCGATTCAAGGATGCTCAGACGTCGGCAACCTCACACGGCTCTGCGGATTGCGCAAACAACTTCTCTACATCCGCCCGATCGCAGGCGGCCGTTCCAGGTGTCGTCAGCATCGCCGCACCCGCCGCGATGCCCAACCGTACGGATTTGACGAGGGGCCACCCGCGACAGAGCCCGACGGTGATTGCGGCGACCATCGCGTCGCCCGCCCCTACGCCGCTCCCGCCCGCCATCGGAATCGCGGAAAAGCGCTGGCTTGCATGCTGTGTCGCGAGCAGCGCGCCATCAGAGCCCAAGGACACCAACACCACCTCCGCGCGACCGCTATTGACGAGTTCGTGTGCGGCGGCGAACTGGTCGGCTTCGGTGGCCAGCGGCCGTCCGACGCATTCCCGCAGTTCCCGCAAACTCGCTTTGAGGAGAAACACGCCCGACGAGATGTGCTGCAAGCCGCCGCCAGAGGTGTCCACGATAAGTCGGGCACCCAGATGCCGGCAGATGTCCGCAACCCGCTGGTAGAAGTCGGTTTGTACGCCCGGGGGCAGGCTGCCGCTTGCCACCACGAACTCGGCTGACTTTGCCGCGATCCGAAGTTCCCCCAGGCAATGGGCCTGTTCGCGCAACGTCAGCTGCGGACCCGGAAGCACGAACCGGTACTGCCGGCCCGTGCTGCTCTCGTTGACGGTGAAGCTCTCTCGTGTCGATGCAGCGATAGGGATTTGCACAAATGGCACACCGTCATCGGTGAGCAGCTTGACGACCAGACCACCGGTCGCCCCACCCGCGGGGAAAACCGCCAACGCCGAACCACCGAGCGTGTGCGCGATGTGTGCGACATTGATGCCGCCGCCGCCCGCGTCGTACCGGGTGGCCGCGCACCGCAACTTCTCGGTCGGCCGCACGACGTCGACGCTTGTCGTGATGTCCAGCGCTGGATTCATTGTCAGCGTGACGATTTGCGGTCGGCCTGCAGGCGGCTGTGCTGGCGTCGGCATGTTCGTTGGCTCCGCTCGTTGACGACGGTTATAGGCCGGAGGGGTATGTTTCCGGCGTTTCGCCGGCGATCCACAGACTCGTCACCTCAAGAGGTTCCAGCGCCCGGGTCTTGTCGATGTGAATCATCGCGTCGAATTGGTCGGCCGGCCGGACGTGGAAGTAGTGGCTCTGCCTTTCCGTTTCTGGCCGGTAGATCACACCGATGGCGCGCCCCAACCGAATGGCGCTAAGCGGGTCCGCGACCCCCGGATTAATCCGGGCCGACACCAGGAAGTCGCCTTCGCCGGTCTCGTGGAGCAGTTCTTCGATGCTCCCGTTGAGCGCCGGGCGCACGGCCTTTCGTTCGGCAACACCGCCCCACTCACTGGCTGCGGTCACTGTTCCCACGTATGTGCTAAACCCGATTAGACGTGACTGGGCGCCGTACCGCTGCCGGGCAAGTTGACCGAGCGTGAGCTGGCCGTCGGCCCACACCTCGGTCGCTCGCGCGTCTCCGACGTGAGAATTGTGGGCCCACACCACAATTCGGGCAGAGGGCACATCGTGGTGGCGGTCCAGATGTTTCAGCAAAGCGTCGAGGGTTTGCGCCATGTGCTTGTCTCGCAGGTTCCAGGAGGTGACGCGTCCGCTGAACATGGCGCGGTAGTAAACTTCCGCGTTGTGCACCGTTTGCGCGTTCTGGTGCGCATAGAACAGTTCGTCCTCGGCGAGCAGCCCATCCCTGCGCGCGTAAGCCAACGCGTTGCGCTGGATCTCGACCAGCTGCTCGATCGCTTGATTCTCACATGATGGGCCAGCGCCGAACGCCGCGGCAAAGCCGTACGCCTGACCATCGTCGGCCGAAGTGTGGTCAAAGCACGCATAGCGCTCTCGCGCCCGTGCGGCCGCCTTCGGGTCGATGTTCTCGAGGTAGGTGATGACTTCCTGCATCGACCGGTGGAGGCTGTAGAGATCGAGGCCGTAGAAGCCCGCCTGCGACCGACCGTTTGACTTGTGCCGTCGGTTGCGTATACGCAGCCAATCGACAAAGTCACGAACGACGGTGTTGCGCCACATCCAGGCCGGAAAACGCTCAAATCCGCTCAACGCCATATCGGCGCTCTCGTCCTCGCCGAGACCGCGAACGTAGCGATTCACCCGATAGGCGTCGGGCCAGTCCGCCTCCACGGCGACTGCACAGAATCCCTTTTCCTCTATCAGCCATTTCGTGATGGCGGCCCGAGCCTCGTAGAACTCGTGCGTACCATGGGAGCTCTCGCCGATCAGTACGACCCGCGCGTCGCCGATCAGCTCCTCCAACGCCTCGCGCGGTGGGATACCCTTTGGCGCATCGATTGCCAGGCTGGCGATCACCTCGGTCGGTGTCCAATCCGCGGCTGCGGTTATCGAGGTCTCGGTTGTCGGGGTCGCCAGGAGCCGACGAACCTCCTCGTCGGTGACCTGGCGGAAATCCCAGAACGACTCCCCGACCGCGAGAAACGGCGTGGGCATCGACGCGCACACTATGTCGTCGACAAGGGCGGCGAATTCCCGGCAGGTAGATTCCGGCGCCGCCGGCACGGCAATGACGATGTGCGCGGGTTCAGCTTCGCGCAGCGCCTGCACGGCCGCGAACATGCTTGCGCCAGTGGCCAAGCCGTCGTCCACGAGAATCACCGTCTTGCCGGTCACATCGACCGGTGGACGTCCGTCGCGATAGACGGCCTCGCGCCGGACGAGCTCCCGACCTTCGCGCTCGGCGATGGAGCGCAGCTCTTGAGGCGTGATCCGCAAACCCCGCACGACATCGTCGTTGACTACGATGCGGCCTCCACTCGCCAGGGCCCCCAAGGCAAACTCATCGTGGCCGGGGGCGCCGAGTTTGCGCACGATGAAGGCATCCAGCGGGGCATGCAGGGCGGCCGCCACCTCGAATGCGACGGGGAGCCCACCCCTCGCCAAGCCCAGGACGATCACGTCCCCTCGGTCGCGATAGGCGCTAAGGAGGTTTGCCAACACCCGTCCGGCCTCGTGGCGGTCGCGGAACACGTGCCGCGGGGCGTGCCGGATGGGACCAGCCGCTCTGGTCACTGCGGGCCGACGTCACTGCCCGTTGGCGGGCCGCACCTGAACGCGTCGCTCGGCCGGCTTCGGTTCCGAGAGCGTGACGGAGACGGTGAGGATGCCCTTGTCGTATGTGGCCTCGATGTTGTCTTCGTCGGCGCCCGCCGGCAGCGACACGGTCCGAGCGAACGAGCCGTAGGAGAATTCCGATCGTCCATCGAAATCTTTCTTCTCGCTACGCTCGGCCTTGATCGTCATTTGCCCGTCGCGCACCGTGATCTCGATGTCCTTCGCAGGATCGACACCCGGCATTTCCGCGCGCACCACGTAGCGGCCGTCCTTCATCTCGTCCTCGAGCCGCATCACGTGGGTGTCGAGCACAGGGCGGAGTCCCGCCAGGGGAGGAAAGCCGGCGAACAGCTCCGAGAACTCAGGGAAGAGCGACCTCGGGTGACGCCGAACGGAAAGGGTATTCATGATCTCTCCTAGATCTCACGATTTGTGGTGTTAATGATGTCCATCCGACCAGTCGGCCGCGATCGAGGATAGGGACCGAAGTCCTGCTCTTACGGGCCATTCGTCTGCGCACGTGCGCCTATGTGGGCCATGACGCGGTTGAGGACCAGGGCGTTTGCGTCGCCGTCTTCAGCGAGCCGCACCAGTCCCCGGCGGCGGAGGAAGCCGTCCAGGCGTCGATCCAAAGGCCAATCGGCATAGGTGTCATCGGCATAGGCCGAGTTCAAGAATTGCCATGCGAGTGCGTCGACGTCGGAGTCTGTCAATGACGGCGGGCCCAGCATCGATGCCATTTCACTTCCTTTGAGCGCAGGGTTGGTCTCAGCATTTCGGTCGTGAACACGTCGCGCATAGGGACTGAAGTCACCCAGTGATACGGTCCCAGGTCCCGCTTGCTTGCCAACCATTTTGAGCCGCGCCGCGGTCAACAAACGCGAAATGACTTCGCTCAGCGGCAAATTCGACTGCGCCTCGAGACAAGGTTAATTTCTGCGGGCGTGATGCGTTATGGCGGCTTGCATCGCGGCAATCCGTGACCGTGCTCGTTCGTCGGCGGCCTTCTGCTCGGCGGCCGTGACGACGATCGCATCCGGGCCTGGGAATACGGTCGCCTCCTCGTCCGTGTCGAGCCACCGAACCCGGTACGGTGGCTCGCCATCCTGCGACATCACCTCGGTGATCAATCCGCGCAGATCCCGGTGACCGATTGTGCCGCTCTTGATTACCAACCAGTTCCCGACATTGGCCTTCATCGCCGACCCACTCCTTCCATGCACGACGCCACCCAGCGCCAAGGCTGGATGTTGTGCAAGGAGGGAGCGCGGCACGCCAGGTCTACCGCGCTCGTAATCGCGCCGGTGTCCACGATCGCTTGTGTCATGTGCGCCCACCCGCCTTCTCTGCCACTTCGACCCTCAGGCATCCGAACACCGCACGCCAGGGTCCTTGGTCCCCTGCATCACGGCATTGGACCCCGCGACACTTTCGGGACGACTGACCACTGTCATTGATGACTTTTGTCTCTATTGCGCCCTGGATTGCGCGGCAAACGATCAAGACGCCCGAGAGACCGAGGTGCCCCCATGGATGTCATTCGCAAAACCCCCCACGATTACCGCGTCCGGCCCAACCTCACGGGCTACGAACAAGCGCGGGCGCAGTTCCACTGGTCCGATGTGCCCGCGTTGTGCGAGGGCATGGGACCCGGCAGGTGCAACATCGCCTACGCCGCCGTGGACCGGCACGCGGCAGGCCCGAACGCGACACGGACAGCGCTACGGTTTGTTACCGATAGGGGCTGGGACGGCGCGATCAGCACACGAGATCTCAGTTACGCGGAGCTCGCGCGCCTTGTCAGACGGTTCGCCGGAGTGCTTCGCTCGCTCGGCATCAACAGGGGCAGGCGCGTTTTCACGGTCATGGGCCGTTGTCCCGAGCTTTACATCGCGATTCTGGGTGCACTTCGCAATGGCAGCGTCGTTTCGCCTTTGTTTTCGGCCTTCGGACCCGAGCCGATCGTCACCAGGGTAAGCATCGGGCAAGCCGATGTTTTGGTGACCACCAAGGCGATTTATTCACGCAAGATCGCCCAGATCCGCGATCGACTGCCATCGGTGCGACACATCATTGTAGTCGACGACGACAAGAAAGCCGGCGTGATGCCGGCCGGAACGCTCGACTTCTGGGACTGGATGGACGCGGCCGACGAGAACGCGCCGATCGAGCCCACCACCGCCGAAGACCAAGCGTTGCTGCACTTCACCAGCGGCACGACCGGTACCCCCAAAGGCGCCATCCACGTACACGGCGCGGTGGCGATGCACTATGTCACAGGGTTGTATGCGCTGGACCTGCATCCCGACGATATCTATTGGTGCACAGCCGATCCCGGCTGGGTAACCGGAACGTCCTATGGCATCATCAGCCCGCTGCTGCACGGGGTTACCTCCGTTGTCGACGAGGCGGAGTTCGATGCCGAGCGGTGGTATCGGATTCTGGGAGAACAGGCCGTGTCCGTGTGGTATACGGCCCCGACCGCAATACGGATGTTGATCAAGGCGGGGCCCGAGCTGCCGGCGCAGTATAGTTTTCCGCGGCTTCGTTTCATCGCAAGCGTGGGCGAGCCGTTGAACCCCGAAGCAGTCTTGTGGGGAAAGCGGGTGCTGGGCTTACCAATTCACGATAATTGGTGGCAGACCGAGACCGGCGGGATCATGATTGCCAATACCCCGGCATTCGACATCAAGCCTGGCTCGATGGGCCGGCCGCTGCCCGGTGTGGATGCATTCATATTGCGCCACAACGACGACGGCACCACTGCGGTCATCGAGGAACCGGACGTCGAGGGTGAGCTCGCGCTCAAGCCGGGCTGGCCGTCGATGTTCCGCGGTTACCTGAACGCCAAGGAGCGATACCGAAAGTGCTTCGCGGACGGGCTCTACCTGACCGGAGACCTCGCCAAAAGAGATGGCGACGGCTACTTCTGGTTTGTCGGACGCAAAGACGACGTGATCAAGTCAGCGGGGCATCTGATCGGTCCGTTCGAGGTGGAAAGCGCGCTGACCGATCATCCGGCGGTGGCGGAAGCCGCGGTCATCGGCAAGCCCGACCCGACAGTCGGCGAGATGATCAAAGCCTTTGTCACGCTTAAGAACGGCGTGATCGGCGATGAAGACCTGCGCCTGGATTTGATCGGCCACGCACGGAAGCGACTCGGGGCCGCCGTGGCACCCAAAGAGCTCGAGTTCGTCGATGCGTTGCCGCACACCAGCAGCGGCAAGATCATGCGGCGGCTGCTGAAGGCTCGCGAACTCGGGCTGCCCGAAGGTGACACCTCCACCATCGAACGACACCCCGACCACGACGCCGAGGCGGTGCCGTCATGACCGACAAAAAGCTGGCCCACGAACTGTTGTCGGACATGGTTCGTGTGCGCCGCATGGAGGAGAAATGCGCGGAACTCTACAGCGCAGCCAAGATTCGTGGATTCCTGCATCTTTATGTCGGCGAAGAGGCCGTCGCCGCCGGATCACTGCGCGCGTTGGCCGACGATGACGCGGTAGTCGCGACCTACCGCGAGCACGCGCACGCGCTGCTGCGCGGAATCCCGATGACCTCGATCATGGCCGAGATGTTTGGCAAGCAGGAGGGCTGCTCACGTGGCCGCGGCGGGTCGATGCACCTCTTCGATGCGTCCAAGCGGTTCTACGGGGGTAACGCGATAGTCGCCGGTGGCCTGCCGCTAGCGGTGGGCATAGCACTCGCCGACGCCATGCTGCAGCAGAAGCGGGTGACTGCCTGCTACTTCGGCGACGGCGCGGTCGCCGAGGGCGCGTTTCACGAATCATTGAACATGGCCGCACTGTGGAACTTGCCGGTGCTGTTCTGTTGCGAGAACAACCGTTACGCCATGGGCACCGCGCTGGAGCGGGAGCACTCGCAGACCGATCTCACCGTCAAGGCCGCGTCGTACCGCGTTCCCACGCTCGCCGTCGATGGGATGGACGTCGAGGCATGCCACAAGGCCGCACAGCAAGGTGTCGACCACGTCCGCGACACCGGCGGGCCCTTTTTCATCGAGTTCCGCACCTATCGGTTCCGGGCACATTCGATGTTCGACCCGGAACTTTATCGGGACAAGGCCGAGGTCGCGCGTTGGCGCGAGCGCGACCCGATCCGGTCCTTCACCGAACAGTGCCTGCACGACGGCACGCTCTCCGACGCCGACGTTCGTGAAATCGAAGACTCGGCCGTCGCCGAGATCGAAGCCGCGGTGGCTTTCGCCGAGGCCGGAACGTGGGAGGACGCAGAGGATCTCGAACGCGACGTCCTTACCCCGACACCGGAGGCATCCCGATGAAGGCCAGCTACCGAACCGCCGTCCACGACGCGCTTCGCGACGCGTTACGCGACGACGCACGCGTCGTGCTGATGGGCGAAGACGTTGGGCGGTATGGCGGAACCTACGCGGCGTCCAAGGGTCTGCTGGAAGAATTCGGTCCGGAACGGGTGCGTGACACGCCGCTGTCGGAACTGGGCTTCGTCGGAATCGGAATCGGGGCCGCCCTTAACGGGCTGCGTCCGATCGTCGAAGTCATGACGGTGAACTTCAGTCTGTTGGCGCTCGATCAGATCGTCAATACCGCTGCGGCCCTTCGTCATATGTCGGGCGGGCAGTTCTCGGTGCCGCTCGTCGTCCGGATGGCCACAGGAGCCGGCCGACAGCTTGCGGCTCAACACTCGCACAGCCTTGAGCCCTGGTATGCGCACATCCCCGGCATCAAGGTGGTGGCTCCGGCCACCGTCGAGGATGCCTACGGCATGCTTGGCCCGGCGCTGGCGGACCCGGATCCCGTGGTGATTTTCGAACACGTTCAGCTCTACAACACCTCAACCGACATCGAAGCTCTCGGCCCCACGGATATTTCCCGCGCCGCGGTCCGGCGCGGCGGCAACGACGTCACCGTCGTGGCCTACGGTGGCTCGCTGTGGAAGGCGCTCGACGCCGCCAACGAGTTGTTGCTGGCTGGAATCGACTGCGAAGTAATCGATTTGCGGGTCTTGCGACCCCTTGACGACGACACCATCCTCGAATCCGTGCGCAAGACGCATCGCCTCGTTGTGATCGATGAGGCCTGGCGCAGTGGCAGTCTGGCGGCAGAGGTCACGGCGCGCGTGGTGGAAGGTGCCTTTTACGACCTTGACGCCCCCGTTGCGCGGGTATGCAGCGCAGAAGTTCCCATGCCATACGCCAAGCATCTGGAACAGGCTGCCCTGCCCCAGGTTCCCAAGATCGTCGCCGCGGTCCAGAACCTGTTCGGTGACCGGCAATGATCGAGTTCAAAATGCCCTCTTTGGGCTCCGATATGGACGAAGGCACGCTCAACGAGTGGCTGGTCAAACCCGGCGACAACGTGACCCGCGGCCAGATCGTGGCGGTCGTGGAGACGACCAAGGCCGCGGTGGAAATCGAATGCTGGCAGGAGGGCACGGTCGGCGAGCTACTCGTTCCCGTGGGCGAAACCGTCCAAGTGGGAACCGCATTGGCGACACTGCTCGCGCCGGGTGAGCGGACGGAAAAACGGCGTCGAGTTGCCGCGAGGTCCCGGTCGTCGACGAGCGCAGCCACCGAACCGGTGGCCGCACCGTCGAGTGCCCCTGCAGCGGCCGTCACTCCCCGTGGCGCCCCAGGCCGGCGTCGCTGGGTCTCACCGGCCGCTCGCCGCCTGGCCCAAAGTCTCCATGTCGATATCGACGCGGTGAGCGGCACCGGTCCGCAGGGGTCGGTCATCATCAGCGACGTCGAGCACGCCGCCGCCATCCTCGAGCACGTCGCAGCCGCCCAGAAACCAACCGGGGCACCAACCACGAAACCAAAATCCAAGCCGACCGCGGCCGAACGTGCGGTTCAAATGCGAAAGTCGATCGCGGCCGCGATGAGCCGGTCCAAGCGGGAGATTCCGCATTACTACCTCACTGACGAAATCGTTTTGGAAAACGCGCTGGCCTGGCTGACGACGCGAAATGCGCAGCGATCCATCGATGAGCGGGTACTGCCGGCCGTCTTGCTGTTGAAGGCCGTCGGCATCGCCGCGCAGCGCTTCGCCGAGTTCAACGGATTCTGGCGAGACGACGGCTTCCAGCCCACGACCGGAGTTCATGTCGGTGTCGGGATATCACTGCGCGGTGGTGGTCTCGTCGCGCCGGCCATACATGACGTCCCGGACAAGAAGCTGGACGAATTGATGGACGATCTCACCGATCTCGTGGCGCGGGCGCGCTCGTTCTCCCTGCGGAGTTCGGAGATGTCCGACCCGACCATCACGGTGACCAATCTCGGTGACCAAGGCGTCGATGCGGTCTTTGGCGTTATCTACCCGCCACAGGTAGCCATCGTCGGTTTCGGCCGCCCCGCCCAGCGAGTCCGCGTTATCGACGGCGGAATCCGGATCGTCACCACTGTGCAGGCCACGCTCGCCGCCGACCATCGAGCAAGTGATGGTCACCGGGGCGCGTTGTTCCTCGCCGCAATCAACGAGCTGCTCCAGCAGCCCGACCTCCTGGAAAAGTGATGTGCAAATGACGACGACAAGCGAAGACACTCGGACGGTGGTGCTGTCCGTGCTGACGACTATTGCCCCCGAGGTCGAACCGGACGACATTCGCGACGACGTCCTACTGCGGGACCAGGTCGATCTCGATTCCATGGACTGGCTGAGCTTTCTGCGGGGCATCCACCGGCGGCTGCACGTCGACATCCCCGAATCGGACTACGCCTCGCTCCGGACGTTGGCCGACGTGGTCGGCTACGTCGAAAAGAACACGCCCAGACAAGGCACCTAACGCCAGGAGGCCGAAGCCGAATGGCCCTGCCGACCGGGCCGAACGGCCCTTATGACCAGACCAAGTGTCGCCTAGCGTCGACGGCAGAACCGGAACTCGGCAAGGGATTGACATTCATGAACGCGACGCTGGACACCCAGACGCTCAAGGAAGCGGTGCAGCTCGCTTGCCGGGCTCCGTCGGTGCACAATAGCCAACCGTGGCGGTGGGTGGCCGAGGACGGGGCTTTGCGCCTGTTCGTCGATCGTGACCGAACGTTGCCGGGCACAGACCCTTCGGGCCGGGAAGCGATCATCAGTTGTGGCGCCGCGCTCGATCACCTTCGGGTCGCCATGCTTGCCGCGGGTTGGCACGCGAGCATCGAACGGTTCCCCAATCCCAATGACCCCGGCCATTTGGCATCGATCGAATTCACTCCGGTCGATCAAGTGACCAGCGCCCAGCGAAACCGCGCCAAGGCGATTCTGCAACGGCGAACCGACCGACTTCCGCTCGGACAACCCACATACTGGAGCCTGTTCGAGCCGGTGCTACGCAGCGTGTTGGACGAGAGCCTCGTGACGCTTGATGTGCTAGCCGACGATGTGCGACCACTGCTTGCCAAGGCCTCCCAGCTCAGCGGAGCCCTTCGCCGCGATGATGCGTCATATCACGCCGAACTCGAATGGTGGACATCGCCGTTCGCGTTGACCGAGGGCGTGCCGCCGGATGCGCTGGTGTCCGACAAAGAGAGCCGCCGCGTCGATGTGGCGCGCGAATTCCCGGTCCGGGGCCATCAGGACCGGCGTCCCGAGGTCGCGGTGGACTGGTCGAAAATTCTGGTGTTGTCTACCCCGGAGGACACCAGGGCGGACCTGCTGAGATGTGGCGAAGTGTTGTCGACCGTGTTGCTGGAGTGCACGATGGCCTTCATGGCGACCTGCACGCTGACCCATCTGATCGAGCTGGACGAAAGCCGCGAAATCGTTCGCGGCCTGCTCAACGACGGCGGCCAACCACAGGTGCTCATCCGCGTCGGGATAGCCCCTCCGATGGAAGCCGTTCCGTCCCCGACGCCACGGCGTCCACCGAGCGATGTCTTGCAGATCCGCTAGACACCTGCGAGGCAGGACTTCTGGCCGGCGCTTGTGCCCGGCCTTCTTCACTACCCTTATCGGAATGACGCATCAAAGAGGAGTGGCCGATGTCTACGACCGATGATGGGGTAACCATCCTGCCGGTGCACGAATGCTGGGATCTTTTGGCCGGCGCGGCGCTGGGGCGGCTCGTCACCAGCGTTGATGGCGAGCCCGAGATCTTTCCCGTCAATTACGTCGTCCAGCACCACAGCGTGCTGTTTCGGACCGCGGACGGCACTAAGTTGGTCAGCGCCGCGATAAACAACCGGGTGCTGTTCGAGGCCGACGACCATAACGTCGCCGAAGGTTGGAGCGTGATCGTCAAGGGCAGGGCACGCACGCTTCGCAGCGATGAGGAGCTCGAGGAAGCCGAGCGTGCCCAGCTGTTGCCGTGGACGGCATCGGAGAAGGCGCACTATGTACGGGTGATTCCCGAGACGGTCACGGGCCGCCGGTTCCGTTTTGGCCCCCCAGCGCTGGGGAGCACCGACCGCCTGTGAATCATCGCACCAGCCGCAGATGGCGCGGGCGCGGCATGAACTCCAGCGACAACAAGACCATCAGCGCAGCTGGGATGTGGTGCGCACATAACACCACGTAGCGCCGCTCGCTCAGCGCGTGGAACTTGCAGAGGTAACGGTAGAGGGACTCGAGCCGGATCAGCGGATCCAGCAGATGGGTCAACCGATACGCGACCCGCTGCAGCGGCCCTGGGTGGGTGGCATCGAAGATCTCCGGGAACGCGGCGAATGCCAGCGAAAGCCTCAGTGCACCTTGATTTTTCGCGTCGGCGATCATGTCCACGCTGAGCCGCTCGTCGACGCCGTTGGGGGCGTCCGGGCGGCGAAACGGCACATCGAGGCTGACTTCCGAGCCATTGTCGGCGGTTGCGTATCGGTGAAACGCCACCACCCGACCGGACCGGTCACGCGCGATGGCCAGCTTGATGCCGGGGTAGCGACCCTGCAGGGCCCCATCAAGGTTCATGCAAAACCCGCGTTCACTGCGCGCGGCGCGATGCGCCGCATACAACACCTCGGTGAGCTCGGCGATCAGCTCGTCGCTGAGTTCCTGCTCGTCGACGATTTCGGTAGTCACACCGCAGTTGCGGGTGCGCTGGACCGCCTGGCGCAAGTTGCGAAAACGACGCCCCGTCAAAGTGAAGTCTGGAACATCGACGACGACGTCACGGCCAACCGGCACCGCAAGCATTGGCTGCCCGACCGTCTCGTTGCGCCATAGGCTCAGGTGGCGCTCCCCGCCGGCCAATACGATGATCTGCCAGCCCCGGCTGCGGCACATGCGGACGAAATCGACTACCAGATCATCGAATTGGGTGACGTCGCCGATCGGGTCGCCGCTGACGACGGCCAACCCAAGCCGGGTGCGGTAAGCGATCGCCGCGGTCTTGTCGGTGTTGAAGTGGTAGCTCTTGCTCGAATGCATGGCAAAGGGCGCCAAGGGATCCGCGCATGTCGCGTCGACGAGTGGCCACACCTGCTCCAGCAACTCCGGTTGCGGTTGCGCCGTGGTCGGCGACATAAGCACGAGCCCGCTGCCGGCGACCAGAATGTTGCCGAGCAATCCGAAGGACAGGAAGTGCGCGAAC
>Ga0306921_10001416_pt1 | contig 23128 bp, 16 predicted proteins | sample sta12Cox44000080_FD_203760 | JGI IMG/M metagenome (GOLD analysis project Ga0306921, IMG submission 203760) | Lab enrichment of tropical soil microbial communities from Luquillo Experimental Forest, Puerto Rico - statoxic.12C.oxic.44.000.080 (v2)... | ecosystem: Environmental > Terrestrial >...
AACTGGAGGTGAACGGACTTCAGACTGTCGCCGAGGCTTCCGATGGCCTAGAAGCCGTGGCGAAAGCTGCCGAGTTACAGCCTGATTTGGTCCTCCTCGACATAGGGCTGCCAAAGCTGAACGGAATAAAGGCAGCCGCACAAATCCACTCGATTGCTCCCCAATCAAAAATCTTGTTCGTGTCGCTCGACAGTGACCCTGAAATCGTGAGGTCGCTGTTACGCGATGGAGCGTGGGGATATGTACGCAAGTCCGAGATAAACCGCGAACTCGAGAACGCGATTGAGGCTGTTCTGCAGGGCGAAAGATTTGTCAGCGCGGGATTCTGTCTAGCTGAAGCGTGAAGTAGAGCGAATCTGTTCTCTGAGCTCAGTTACTCGCTCATTGGATATCTCGAACCCCGAGACCCTGCCGCAATCCAAGCAAATCGCAAGTCTAGGGAAAACAAACAGGGGAGGTAGATTCAACTCTTCTGGCCCGGGAACATGAATACATATCTCTGCTGGGAATTCCCCTCGATGGCTTGAACTGCATCGTTCACACACGCCCTCGCCCAGTATCTTAAGATGCATGGAAACACCCTTTTGGGGACGACGTGCTGGACGGCCGCACTATACACCACTGACAGGCTGACGCAAATAGTTAGGCATGCTCGCGTAGTCTCAAGGTCACGACCTTGTTACTCCTCCATTTGTAATGACCGAAAGCTGGCCGCGCAGTGAACGAGCTGCGCCACTCGCTCACACACCTAGGAAGGCCGCGCGATAATTCAAATCAGTAAACGGACGCCTGGGCGGGTTGAGCGGAGGTTCGCCAGGTCTGCGGTGCTGCCTGCCCAAGCGTTGCCCAGTAGTCAAGTTGCCTGCGGTCGCTGTGAAATACGCCCAATGGGTGTATCCGGTCTGGCGGTCGTTCTACTACAAGTATGCATTGCCGTGGGTTAGCGTGACTTGACGTCTCGAAGGGAACGTCCGCGGTTTTGGCCGCTTTACCAAAGAGTTAACCGTTGTTCGGATGCTTATGGAAATATTGACAGATGTCGCCTTCCGGTCGGTGTGTTATCAGATCTAGCCACTTCTTCGATGTAGTTGTTGTCGTGATTCATCTTAGTGCTGGGCGATTGCGCAACATAGCAGATCAGAAATCGCCAGCAGGGTGGGCAGAGGAACGTGTACAGGGACTTCTTCGGATTGCGTGATCACCCATTCAGTCTCAATCCGGACCCACGGTGTCTATTTCTCACTCCTCAGACGCGAAATGCACTAGATACCCTGTTTTATGGGATAGAAACGCGCAAAGGGCTCATCCTGCTTACCGGCGAAATCGGCACCGGCAAAACGACCTTGATCAACCGTTTGCAGGACCACCTGCGGCAGCAGCGAACCCCCGTTGCATTCCTTTGCAATCCTCGCTTGGAACCGCACCATCTATTCGACCTAGTGTTGGCCGACTTGGGGGTGCCGTCCACCTCCCGACCTGGCGCCGACCCCCGTATTGGCCTGAGTGAGCATCTCCTCAAATGCTATCGCGCCGGCAAGAGACCGGCCTTGATCGTGGACGAGGCACAGGGTCTCTCCGTGGATGTACTTGAAGAAATTCGCCTCCTGTTGAACTTGGAAACTCCAAGTGAGAAGTTATTGCAAGTCGTGCTCGTCGGCCAACCGGAGATAGAAGAGAGGCTCACGCGGCATGAACTGCGCCAACTCCGTCAGCGCATTGCACTTCGCTGCAAGACTGCGCCGTTCAGTTTTGAGGAGACTCGCGCCTATATGCAGGCGCGGCTGCGGATTGCCGGTGCTAGTGCCAAACCGCTGTTCGAACCCGAGGCCGTCGATGCCCTCCACTTTTATTCGCGAGGAATTCCCCGCATAATTAACGTGCTCAGTGAGCACTCGCTCATCAGCGCCTATGTGCGCAACCTGCGGCCCGTACCGGCGGGCATTGTCGACGAAGCGGCACGCGAATTCCAGCTCGAACATGCGAAACGCCCTGCTCGTCCCGTGGACTTAGGAGATGCGCCAAGCGCCCAGCCCGCTCCCATAACCTCGACTTTCGCTTCAGGTCCGTTTGTGGTAGCAAGGCCAGCACCGTTTGCGAAAGGTGAGCTTGATCGGCCATCGTTGGCTGAAGGGGGTACTGCGGTGCAGGAAGCATGGTCGCAAGCCATGCAAAGAGAGAGCGCGCGACTGGCGGACTCCACTGAGTTTACTTCGGAGGACGCTTTTCAACTTCTTTGCGAATTGGCGCTCAAATCGCAGACAATCCTCTCCGGGCCAACCCTTCATCCGGCTGAATCGACGCGGGATGTTCCTGCCACGTCCGCAGCAGAGCGGGCTTTTAAGCACCCCGATGTGCAGGCTTTCCATCCCGCGGCAGAGGCTCGAAAGTTACGGAGTTGGCAGCTTCGCCGGAGGACTTGGTGGCCAGCGCATTGGTTGCCGATGGCCTCCTCTGGGAGGCTGACGGGACTGGTTATGAATTGGCTCGAATCATTAAGACCCATCATCCGTGGGGCACCTTGGATACACGAGCGGTGGCTAAGCTGGCGGCGCTATTGTTACCCGATAGCCTTTCGGGAAAGGACAGTCTTGCTAATTCGATGGCTACAGGAGCCGTGGGGTCAGCAGATGGCTGCCTGCCTACCGGCCCGCGGGATTCCCAGTCGCGGCCGGCCCATCCCCTGAGTGGTTAGAATGCCCTGCAGGAGAAACCCGTGTGAGCGCGCACGGTCTTGCCAGCTATGGCAACGAGTGTGGAACAGTTGTGACGGCCTGGCTTCGAGGAATTGGCGGCTGGTACTGACTTACGCGCTTTAGCAGCCACGCTTGAGCCGCTCGCGTCCTATAGAACACGATACAGGAATCAGCGTATTCGTGGTGTCACCTACCTATCAGAGTATCTAGTTGTCCCCACCGGGTGGCAGGCTTGCAGAAGAAGATTTTGATCGTCGATGACAACAAGTCGGTCCGCGATGCGATCCGCGTCCGTATCCAAAGCGAGCCGGGACTGACCGTTTGCGGCGAGGCGGGCGACGGGATTGAGGCTGTCGAGAAAGCAAAAGAACTCAAACCCAACCTCGTTCTGCTCGATTTGGTCATGCCCAAACTCAACGGTGCTGCCACAGCATCCGCGATAAAGCGCGCCCTTCCCGACGGCATCGTTGTGCTTTTTACCATGTACGAACACGCCACAGACGCGCTGGCCCCCGCTGTCGGGGCTGACGTTGTGTTGTCCAAACCAGACGGTCTTACCCATCTCCTAGAACGTATTCAGGATCTATTTGAGTCTCGTTCGAAGCAACGGCTTTCTGGAAATCAGCGTACTTTACCCCGCGCAAGCTCCCTGCCGGCGTTCGATATTTTCGGTGGCGCATCGGAAAGCGAAATAACTTGGATAGAGTCTGTGGCTGGCCTGGGTAATGCTTTCGACAGAATGCGACAGATCGCAGAAGAAAAACCCGGTTACTACTTCCTCTTTAGCCGAGAAACCCATCTCGTCAAGGGGCGCGTCGACACCGCTAAGAAGCCGAGATCAAAGCTCGATTTGCCGGGAAGTGTAGCCTAACGACTGATGCCCGTCGGGCTTTGGCGCGCCGTGAGCAGAAGGCGTCTGGCGGGCGACTAGCGCTCCGTGCTTTGCCAACCGTGATTAGACAACGCCACCGCGAGGACGCTCCCTCGGAATGATCGCCCGCTATCCCTCGCCCCCGATGTCGCCTTCTTCGAGTACGCACGCATGCCATTCATCATCGGTTGCGTGTGTTGCGCAATACCACTGACCACAGTTTTCGCAGCGTGTGACAGCTGGTGCGCCGCAGGGCTCATCGACAGGGGATTGCGCCTGGCACGTCGGAGCCAGGTCTTCGCTGCTCTTTTCTATCCTGGGTTGTGCGTACATCGAGGCACCTCATTGCGGTGATTCTACACCGGAACCATGAGGAAACGAGATTCAAGACCGACGGTAACCGTCGTTCCTAGGCCATCCTGATGCGAAATTTTTCCAGGAAACGGGCCTGAAGCCCTCGTCTAGCTGATGGTTCGGACTCGCCAGGGGAGTGGTGCATTCGCCCTGTTAGTCGCTATCATGTTAGAGTCATTATGAGATTTTTCTGGTGGCCGGCTGTTCAATTGATGAGGAGAACCGTAACGGATGGCACGCCCTAAGACCGCCCGAACTGATGCAACCCCCCGCTTTCCCCGCTCTCGAAAGGCGACTAATTTCGCTCCCGTTCAGCGAATGGACAACCACCAGATGGTTCCAGGTCTTAGGGAACGCAAGAAGGTTCGCTTGCGCCAGCAGATTATCGATTCATCGATTCGACTATTCCGCAAGCGCGGATATGAGAACACACGGGTAGACGATATCGTTCAGCTCCTGGAGATCAGCCAGCCGACATTCTTCCGCTATTTCCCGAGTAAGGACGCGGTTTTGCGGGAAGTAGGCAGACGCGGATTTTCTTGCATCCAGGAGCATCTAGAAATCGAGCTCTCCAGCAAGGCCTCGACTGCGGAGCGCCTCCGCGAGAGGTACCATGAGATGGCTCAGGAAACAGAGTCGGAGTGTCCGCTGTGGCGTGCTGTGATACTGTCGGGAGCCATGGATCCGGTGCGTTCGCCTCAGATGCGCCAGCCGGAGGAGATTGCGGTCAGACTGCTGCGCGAGATTCTGGCCGAAGGGCAGACGCGTGGCGAGGTTACCCGCGCGATCCCCGTGGATCATCTGGCCGAGTTCATGGAAGGGCTCTACAGCACGGTCGTGCGGCGCTGGGCCGTCGATCTGCCCCAGCCTCACAATTTGGATGAGCGTGTGAAGAGTGCCGTTGAGTTCTTCCTGCGAGCGGTTGAACCGTAGCAGTGAGGTTGGTGATGAGGGCCGCGCTTCTGTATGAGTTCAAACGCCCCTTGGTCGTCCAAGAACTCAGCTTACCAACACTAGACGCCGACGAGATTTTGATCGAGGTGGAAGCCTGCGGTGTCTGCCACTCTGATTTGCACCTCGCAGATGGGGATTGGCCCGAGCTTGCCAGGATTATCCGGAAGCCCCTTATTCTGGGGCACGAGATCTCAGGACGTGTGGCGGAAAGGGGCTCCGCTGTGCGGGACTTCGAAGTGGGTGATCGCGTCGGAGTCCCCTGGCTCCATTGGAGCTGCGGCGTATGCGAGTTCTGCTGTGAGGGGAACGAAAATCTCTGTGCACGGCAAAAGATCACCGGTGTGAACGTTCCTGGGGGCTACGCCGAATTCGTAAAAGCGCCTGCCAGCCATGCTCTAAAAATCCCGGAGGAACTCACCGCGATCAGCGCCGCTCCCCTGTTCTGCGCAGGCGTAACGGTCTACCGGGCACTCAAGCAGGCCAGGATTTGCCGCGGCCAGCGACTGGCCATCTTTGGAATCGGGGGTTTGGGTCACCTCGCTGTGCAGATGGGGAAAGCTATGGGGGCGCATGTCATTGCCATCGATGTTTCTGAGGAAAAGCTTCGCTTGGCCCAATCGTTCGGCGCTTCGCACACCATTCATGCTGCCTCAGCCGAGCTGACCAAGGTCTTACGCGATATGGGCGGAGTACACATGGCGCTGGTGACTTCGGCCAGCAAGGCTGCCTACGACGCGGCCTTCGCTTGCGTACGGCCTAGCGGGACGATGCTCGTTGTTGGTCTGCCCTCGGAAAACATCTCCTTTTCTCCGATTCTGATGGCTGCCCGGGAAATACGGCTGCAGGCGTCTGCGGTGGGCACTCGTCAGGATTTGCGCGAGACTCTCCAGCTGGCGGCGGAAAAGAAAATCCGCTGTGAGGTGTCCTCGCGGCCCCTCACCCAGGTGAACGAAGTGATGGAGGATCTGCGAGCTGGTCGGATTACCGGCCGCATGGTCATCACTCCGTGCTGACTCACCTGGGGCGCAAGCGGGCCATTCGACAAAATCTGCACGCTTGACGGTAGTCGCTAACATGTGATAGTTACGCACACGATCTGGAAAAGTGCACCGTCCGGGTAGGTGTCGCGAAGCTCCCCCGTGAACGGCCCTAGGGAATCACCAGTGGACCCACTTCTAGTGCCGGTGGCCGGAGACCTAGATTGAAGCCGGAGACCGCACCAGCCAGGAGTGTCAAAGAACTTTTCGACCTTACCGGAAGGGTGGCCGTGGTTACCGGAGGGGCCGTCGGTCTCGGACGGCAAATGGCCGAAGCGCTTGCCGAGATGGGCGCGGACCTCGTGTTGTGTGCCCGGAAAAAGGAGCGGTGCGAGCGCGCCGCGGAGGAGTTGAGAGCTCTGGGCGTAAGAACGCTGGCTGTGAGTTGCGACGTTAAGAACCCCTCGGATATTCACACGCTTACAATCGAAACGCTCGCCCAATTTGGCCGCATCGACATTCTGATTAACAACGCAGGCACTTCCTGGGGCGCTCCTGTGGAGGAGATGACTCTTGAGCAATGGAACAAGGTGATCGAAACGAATCTGACCGGGACGTTTCTGTGCTGTCAGGCAATTGGTAAGTTCATGACCCAGCAGAGGAAGGGAAAGATCATCAATGTTGCCTCCACGGCTGGCTTGCGGGGCTCTCCCCCCGAATTTCAAGCGATCGGATATCACGCGAGCAAGGGCGGAGTCATCGCTTTCACCAGAGACTTGGCGCGCAAATGGGGACCCCAGAACGTTCAGGTGAACGCGATCGCGCCGGGATGGTTCCCCACCCACCTGTCGACAGTTATCATCGAGCGAAACAAGGAGAACATTTTACGTGGGACTCCGCTCGGCCGAGTCGGAAATGACCACGATCTCAAGGGCGCCGCGGTTTTCTTGGCGTCGGACGCCTCCGATTACGTTACAGGTCAGGTGCTGGTAGTTGACGGGGGACAGACGGCATAGAAGGACCGCCCACTCAATGAATATTCCGCTTACGCCAGTGCGTTTTCTGCGTTACGCAGAGCAACAGTATCCGCACAGGACAGCCATCGTGTGCGGCAAGGCGCGCTTTACCTACGCTCAGTTCGCTGGGCGCGCGGCCCGCCTGGCGAGTGGCCTCAGCAGCGTGGGGGTAAAACCGGGCGACCGGGTTGCTTTTCTAAGCTTGAATTGCCACCGGTTGCTGGAAGCGTACTACGGAGTTTTGGAAGCGGCCGCGGTGCTTCTTCCGCTGAATGTGCGCCTTGGGGCAGGGGAACTCACCTATATCCTGAACGACGCTGAGGCCAGCGTCTTGTTTTTTGAAAACGACTTTTCTGCTCTGCTGGATTCATTTCGCAACAAGCTCACGACGGTTCACTCATTCTTTCTATTGAATGCTCCGCCGAGCGCCGCCTGGCACGAGGGGCAGACCTACGACGAACTGGTGGCCGCGGCTCAGCCCTATCGTCCCGATCTAATGAATTTTGACGAGGACTCCCTCGGCGAGCTTTTTTACACCAGCGGCACCAGTGCCAGCCCCAAGGGCGTGATGCTGACCCATCGAAACATCTATCTGCATGCACTCAGTGCGGTGCTGGCCAAGGATAGTTCGACTGACGGCGTGCACATGCACTCGATTCCGCTGTTCCACGCAAACGGCTGGGGCGCAGCTCATACGGTTACGCTCAAGGGCTCCCGACACGTAATGGTCTCTCGCTTTGATCCGCCGGAGGTTCTCCGTCTCATTGAAACAGAACGGGTCGAGAGCCTGAGTCTCGTACCTGCCATGGCCATCGCTCTGGTGAACTGCCCGGAATTCGAGAAGCGGGATCTGAGCAGCCTGAGATCAATCGGCCTCGGCGGCGCCGCGTCATCCCCGTCGCTGATCCGAGAGGTCGAAGAGAAGTTCCATTGTGAGTGCTATTCCGGGTACGGGCTCACCGAAACGGCTCCCGTGCTGACGACTTCCGCGATCAAGCCGGGACTTTCCCGGGCAGGGGAGAGGCGCTTTGAAGCTCAGGCCATGACCGGCTACGCGGTTCTCGGCGTTGAGGTTCGCGTCGTGGACGCCAACAACAACGACGTGCCGCGGGATGGGAGCGCCGTAGGCGAAATCATTGCGCGGAGCGACGGAGTAATGAAGGGCTATTGGAAACAACCCGAGGTCACCGCCGAGGTTCTGCAGGGCGGGTGGTTTCACACTGGGGACATGGCCACCTGGAACGAGGATGGCTACCTGCTCATCGTCGATCGCAAGAAAGACATCATCGTGACTGGCGGCGAAAACGTGTCTTCGCTGGAAGTGGAAAAGACTCTTCTGGCACATTCTGCCGTCCTCGAAGCCGCGGTCATTCCCGTGCCTGATGAGAAGTGGGGAGAGGTGCCCAAAGCACTGGTTGTGTTGAAGTCTGGCGCTGTCGCGAGTGGAGGCGAACTGATTGACTTCTGCCGCTCGCGCCTGGCGCATTACAAGTGCCCCAAGTCGGTTGAATTCCTCGAGAGTTTGCCCAAGACAGGCACTGGAAAGGTGCTCAAGAGAGAGCTGCGGAAAAAGTACTGGCAGGGACACGAAACGATCAGGCCAGAATTCTCTGCGCCGGTGCGCACGGCACCGTCCGACTAGCCAGGCGAATTTCCAAACCAGGAATGGGGCGGACCGCTGCGCTTGAAACGAGCCCGGAGTGATTGCGATGGATCTGACGCTAAATGACGAAGAAAAAGAATTTCGCAATGAGCTCCGCGCCTGGCTGGAAGCCAACGCTCCGAATGATTGGGCTGAGTGGAGGGAGAAACCGCTCGAGGAGTCTTTTCCCTACTTGCGCGCCTGGCAACGCAAGCTCGATCTCGGCCGCTGGGCGGCGGTCTCCTGGCCGAAGGAATACGGCGGTCGGAGTGCGACGCTCATGCAACAAGCTATTTTTTGGGAGGAAATGGCTCGAGTCGAAGCTCCATCCATGGCCAACGCTCTCGGCTTGGGACTTATCGGTCCAACCATCATCGCCTATGGCACGGAGGCGCAAAAGAAGAGATTCATCCCCAAGATTCTGAGCGCTGAAGAGATCTGGTGCCAAGGATTCTCGGAGCCGAACGCAGGTTCTGACCTGGCCAGCTTGCAAACCCAGGCCCGCTTGGAGGGCGATGACTACATTGTCAACGGCCAGAAAGTGTGGACCAGCTTCGCTTGGGTCGCCGACTGGTGCGAATTGGTAGTTCGAACGGATCCGAACGTCCCTAAACACAAAGGGCTTACCGTGTTGCTGGTCGACATGAAGTCGCCGGGAATCGAAGTGCGCCCACTTCGCCAAATCACGGGAGAGAGCGAATTCAACGAACTCTTCTTTCGTGACGTGCGCGTCCCTGTCGAAAACGTCCTCGGCCAAGTCAATGACGGTTGGAACGTGGCGGTGAGCACACTTATGTTCGAGCGCGGTTCCTATGGTGCGCGGCTGCATCTTGTGTTCAAACGGAACATCGACCGGTTGATCGAAATCTCGCGCACACGTCAAACGAACCATCAGCCAGCGGCGAAGGACCCTCTAATGAGGCAGAAACTCGCCCAATGCTACGCGGAGATCGAAGTCATGCGCCTGAATCAGTTGCGCGCCTTTAGTCGAATCACGGCAACCGGAGTGCCTGGTCCTGAAGGGTCCATCCAAAAGATTTTCTGGAGTGAGCTCAATCAGCGCCTGCAGCAGATCGCTCAGGAGCTGCTCGGACCCTACGGGCAGCTGAGCCATGGCGACAGCAGAGCAATCGACAACGGAATCTGGTCTTACGGCTATCTGCGGACACGAGGAAACACGATTGAAGCAGGGACCTCTGAGGTTCAGCGCAACATCATAGGCCACTTCGTTCTCGGATTGCCCAGGAGCTACTGAGGGGAAACGATGGAGTTCGGACTGAGCGAGAGCCAGCAACTGCTCAAGGACAATGCACGGAAATTCTTTGCGGGCGAGTGCCCGATGCAGGAAGTTCGGCGCCTGATGGAGACCGAGACGGCCTACGACCGACACTTATGGGCCAAGATGACCGAGCAAGGCTACACCGGCATCATCTTCCCAGAGGAATTTGGCGGCGTGGGCCTGGGCAAGGTCGAACTCATTTTGCTGATGGAAGAGGCGGGTTGGGCGCTCCTGCCAGGTCCTCTTTTCTCAACCGTCGCGCTGGCTGGCGCAGTGATCGACGCCGTGGCTGGCTCGGAACAAAAGAAGCGGTACCTTAGCGCGATCTGTTCGGGGCAAGCCCGCTCGACCTTGGCGATGCTGGAGGCGAACGCCAGCTGGAGACCAGCGGACGCGCAGATGGCAACCAGCAATGGAAGGCTCAGCGGTGAAAAGCTGTTTGTAACGGACGCTCGAGTCGCTGACTTTATGGTGGTGGTGGGACCTGACGGTGTTTTCGTTGTCGACGCCAAGGCCCCGGGAATCACCGTCGAGCCCATGAAGACGATGGATCTCACGCGGAAGATGTACGCGGTCGGGTTCCACAACACTCCCGGGGAAAGGCTGGCCAACGCGGGAGGTCTGATACGAGGACTCGATGTTGCCGCGACTGCGTTGGCCGCCGAGCTGGTGGGCGGGATGCAGCGAACGCTCGATATTACCGTCGCGTACGCGAAGATGCGGAAACAGTTTGGCAAGCCGATTGGAAGCTTTCAGGCCGTGCAACACCACTGCGCCGACATGTATTTGGAAACAGAAAGCGCACGCTCGGCTGCATATTATGCTGCGTGGGCGATTGAAAACGATGCGCCGGATGCGGCCGTGGCCGTCTCCATTGCCAAGATGTACGCGAGTGATGCCGGTCGGAGGGTCGGCAACCGCGGCATCCAGGTACACGGGGGCATGGGTTTCACCTGGGAGAATGACCTTCACCTCTATTACCGGCGGGCCAAGGCAGCGGAAACAGCGCTCGGTGACGCGGCCTTTCATCGCGAAAGGATCGCGCAATTGGTCATAGATGGCTGCCCCGCATCAAGCCAGAGCGCGCCACAAGCTTCTGCCGACGTCACGGCGGCATCATGAGCGAACTCGTTCAACTAAGCAGGGAAGGGCACATCGCCGTCATCACCATAAGCAACCCTCCTGTGAACGCTCTCAGTCCTGGCGTGCCCGAAGGTATTTCCGAGGCGGTGCGCAGAATGAACGAAGATGATGCCATCCGAGCGGCGGTGCTGATCGGTGCAGGCAGCACCTTCGTCGCCGGCGCGGACATCAAGGAACTCGGGAAGTTGGCGTCTGGGGCTAAGCAGCGTGGAACAGGGCTTCTGCCGCTGCTCTTAGAGATTGAGGATTCCAGAAAACCCGTTGTCATGGCCATTCACGGCACGGCCTTTGGCGGCGGGTTGGAGCTTGCTATGGCAGGCCACTACCGGGTCGCGCTGTCCAGCGCTCGGCTGGGCCAACCGGAAGTGAAGCTCGGCATCATTCCTGGGGCGGGCGGCACGCAGCGTCTTCCGCGTCTCGTGGGGACAGCCAAGGCTGTCGAGATGTGCGCCGAAGGCAATCCGGTCAACGCCGAACAGGCAGTTCGACTGGGCCTCATCGACCGAATGATCGAAGGTGATTTACGCTCCCAAGCGATCGGCTTTGCTCGCGAAATGGTGGGCCGCCCCACCGTGAAAACGAGGGAACGGAGCGTAAGGGCCGAAACGGCTCGGCCGAATTCTGCCGTTTTCGCGGCCGCCCGTGAGTCGGCCCACAAGAAACAGCGCGGCATGATGGCTCCCCTGGCGGCGATCGATGCGGTGGAGGCCTCCACAAAACTTAGTTTCGATGAAGGCTGCCAGCAAGAGCAGCGATTGTTTCTGAAATGCTTGAATTCGGACCAAGCGAAGGCGCTCATGCATGTTTTCTTCGGCGAGCGCGAGGTTGCCAAAATCCCGGACATTCAAAAAGACACGCCGACGATTCCGTTGAATGCCGTCGCGGTCATTGGAGCGGGAACCATGGGCGCCGGTATCGCCATGGTGTTTGCCAATGCCGGTTTTCCCGTGCTGCTCAAAGAGGTTGACGAAGCGGCTCTTAACCACGGGTTGGCGAAGATTCGAAAAAATTATGCGAGCTCGGTCGAGCGCGGCCGCTTCAGTCAGACATTTGTCGACGAACGACTGAAACTGATCGAGCCAACCCTGACCTATGACGGTTTCGAGAAGGTGGACATGGTCGTGGAGGCCGTCTTCGAAGGAATGGCGCTCAAAAAAGAAATCTTCCGGGCGCTAGACCAGCTCTCTAAACCGGGCGCCATCTTGGCAAGCAATACCTCTACTCTGGACATAGACGAAATCGCGTGCGCGACTGCCCGGCCGGAATTCGTTGTTGGCACTCATTTCTTCAGTCCGGCCAATGTCATGCGGCTGCTCGAAATCGTGCGCGGCAAGAAGACCAGCAAGGAAGTGATTGCCACGGCCATGCAACTTTCGAAGAAGCTTGGCAAGATTGGAGTGCTGGTGGGTAATTGCCGCGGCTTTGTAGGCAACCGCATGTTTCACCCCTACGTACGGGAGTCCGTCTTCCTGGTCGAGGAGGGCGCCACCGTCGAAGGCGTGGACAAAGCCCTCTACGACTTTGGCATGGCCATGGGGCCGCTGGCGGTGGGCGACCTCGCGGGACTCGACGTTGGCTGGCGCATTCGCAAAGAGTATCGGCACCTTGAAAAACCGGGAGTTCGTCAACCGATGGCTGGCGATCGGCTGTGCGAGCTCGGGCGTTTCGGACAAAAAACGGGCGCAGGCTGGTACAGGTACGATGAGAACCGGCGCGCCGCGCCTGATCCCCAGGTCTCAAGGCTAGTCCGTAAGTGGGCTACGGAAGCCGGCATTCCGCAACGGAGCATTGGGGTCGAGGAAATCTTAGAACGCTGCCTCTATGCACTTGTCAACGAAGGTGCACGTATTCTCGACGAGGGTTATGCGCTGCGCGCTGTTGACATCGACATTATTTTTATTAATGGGTACGGGTTCCCGGCATACCGCGGCGGTCCAATGTGGTTTGCCGACACGGTGGGTCTTGAGAAAGTCTATAACCGGGTTCTGGAATTTCATCGCCTGCACGGTTCTCACTGGGAGCCAGCGCCCCTGCTGAAACGCTTGGCCGAGCAAAACAAGGGCTTCGCGGATTTTAGAACCGGGCAGGTTGCCAAGGTTTAGCCGCGGCACGTTTCAAGGCCCTCGGCGGATGATTAAGGAATCGCCAAAATCGTCCGAGTTCACACCCGGAGAGGTTCGTGACAGACGCTCGGGGAGTGGCTCAAGTAACCTCCAAGTAGGTGTCGGGCAAGACCGAGCTTGAAGCCGAGCGATATAGAAGGCGGCGTCTTTAGGTCGCAGCACAGCCCGGTGGTCCGCAGGGAAATTCGTGGCGAATTTCGAAGATCAGCCTGGGAAGGTTCGAGCCGCCGAAGAAATCGATGTCCCCACGCTTCGGTCGTTCCTGCTCGAACGAATGCCCGGCGCCGCCGGGCCGCTGGTCGTCTCACAGTATCTGAGCGGCCACTCCAACCTGACCTACCTGATCACCTTGGGCCATCGGGAATTTGTGTTGCGCCGCCCTCCCTTTGGCAGCCAGGTCAAGACGGCTCATGATATGGGGCGCGAGTATCGCGTTCTCTCGAAACTTCACTCTGCATACTCGCCAGCACCGAAGGTCCTGCTCTACTGTGACGACGATCGGATTCTGGGCAGCCCGTTCTACCTGATGGAGCCGATCCACGGAATCATCATCCGAAGAGACCCACCCGCGGGATTGGCGTTCACCAAAGCAACCGCTCGAAGACTGAGTGAATTTTTTGTGGATAATCTCGCCGCGCTTCACGCACTCGACTACGCGGGAATTGGCCTGAGAGATCTCGGTAAGCCGCAGGGATACCTGGAACGCCAGGTGCGAGGCTGGATCGAACGCTACTACGGATCCCAAACCCACGGTCTAAACGAGGTGGAGCCGATCGCTCGTTGGATGCGGGATCACTTGCCAAAAGCGAGCGACGCGGCGCTCATTCACAACGACTACAAGTACGACAATGTCGTCCTGGCCGCTGACGACATCACCAGGATTATCGGGGTACTGGACTGGGAAATGGCCACCATCGGCGATCCACTGGCCGACCTGGGTACCACTCTGGCGTATTGGGTTGACCGGAATGATCCCGAGGAACTGCAGAAGATTCGCTGGGGCCCTTCAACCTACCCGGGCAGCATGACGCGGAGAGAGATCATCGAGCGCTATTCGGCAAAGACGGGCCGCGACGTTTCTCAGATCCGTTTCTACCTCGTCTTTGCCCGATTCAAGATTGCCGTCATTGTGCAGCAAATCTACCATCGTTATCACCACGGCTTGACGAGCGATCCGCGCTTCGCCGAGATGCCGGAAGTGGTCAAGGCTCTGTTAGGTGCAGCGCTCCGCGCATCCGAGGGTCGAGACGTTTGATCCTTCAGCTCTAGCTAGCGATTCCCTTCTGTCTGTTATTCCATGTAGTAACGGACAATCCAATCGGCCACGCAACAGGGCTTGGGGGTCTCGCGACACTCGGCAACGATGGAAAAGGTGGCCTGTATCACACCTTCGATTTCCTTCGCGGTTTCGACACTCACCCGTGCGCGCACTTGAGAATCAGCGCGAACCGGGGACGGAAAACGGACCCGATTCAAGCCGTAATTGACTGCCATCTTGGGTGCGTGTTTGAATCCGATCACCTGGTTCAGAAAATGACTTAACAGCGAGAGCGTGAGGAATCCGTGTGCGATGGTCGTTTGGTAGGGCGACTCCTTCTGCGCCTTGGGGGGGTCGATGTGAATCCACTGGCGATCCTCGGTAGCCTCGGCGAACTGGCGGATCCGGTCCTGAGTGACGGTGAACCAGTCTGTGACGGCAATCTCGCGGCCGACAAGTTCGGCCAAAGCGCGCGGCGTGTCCAGTAGCAGAGGGGCCATAGAGCTTATTCGGAAAGTTGGGCACGAGATGAGCAGGGAGACGCCGACGGGGAAACGCGCGTGGGCCACTTTCGGAGGTCTTGCTTTGCGATAGCTTCGATGTGAACTTCATGCGGGCCGTCGGCCCTGCTCGGCGGTGCCGTAACGTGCCAGTACCTCTCTGTTAGCGGTGTCCGGTGCCGAGCGGTTGAACACTCCGCGGCCATCGGGCTCCGGCCCATGATTTCGCACAAGGGCGCATATTCGGTATTTGTCAATCCTGCGCCGTATTCGCTCTCGGGCAGAAAAAGGTTCCACAGCCCCTCAGCACGTGCTTTCCGTTTGAGATGCTCAAGGACCTTCATTGGCGTCCAGGGCCTGGTCTCGATTTCGTCGTAGAAGCGCCGCTCCTTTGGGTAGACCTGCTCATCCATGAAGGTCTCCAGCCGGCGCTCGAGATCCTTCATTCTGTCGGAGAATTCGAAAATCAATCGAGCCTCTTATCGGCCGGTGAAGCCGGCAGGACGTTTTTCGAGGTAGTGCGCGACACCTTCTTTGAAGTCTTCGCTTCCTAAGCTCGCGAGCATCTCGTGTTCTGACGCTTCAAACGCCTCCGCGAGGCTTTGGAAAAGCCCGTCATATACCTGTCGCTTAATGATCCGGAGAGAGCGCGGACTCACAGCCGAGGCCAGTTCGCTAGCATGCTCCCCTACCTTCAGCGCAAAAGCGTCTTGGCTAAAGACTTGGTTCACCAGTCCGATGCGGAGCGCTTCGGACGCGTCGATGGTGCGGGCGAAGAACAGAAGGTCAAGCGCGTTGGGAAGGCCGACAATCCGAGGCAGCATCCAGGCCATTCCGTACTCGGCCACGAGTCCGCGGCGCGCGAAAGTTGTGCTGAAACGCGCGTTTTCCGAGGCCCACCGGAGGTCGCAGTACAGGGCGATCACGAGACCCAGGCCGACAACCGGACCATTGATTGCGGCAATCACCGGCTTTGGGACCGCGGAAAAATAGGAGTACTTCTTGAGGAAGTCTGGCCGGACACCCTGGCGTTTTCCGTGCGTCTCTAAGGCGCGTTCTCGGGTGGCCCTATCGAGGCCTCGGTCCGCCACATTCTTGAGCAGCGACACGTCTGCGCCGGCGCAAAACCCTCTGCCTGCCCCTGTAAGGACAATCACCCGCACCTGCTCGTCGCGCTCAGCTTCTTCCACCGCCGCGCGCACCTCTCGCTCCATCACACCAGTCCAGGCGTTCAGTTTTTCAGGCCGGTTCAGGGTAATGGTCGCAACGCGGTCAGCCACCTGATACAGCGTTTCTTCGGTTGGCACAATGGGCGTGATTATATACAAATCTGATTGAGTTAGTCGCTATCTTCTGTAATTAACTATCGAGATATGGCCGAGGCCCGCGCGGGCCATCAGGGCCGCCCTGCCAGAAGGGAGCATGCCTTCCAGAATGCCGGGTCCCAGCCCGTGTTTTCGGCGTGATCGCAGACCTTTACAGACCGGTTACACTCGCGGCTGCCTGTGCGGCTTTAGAAAATGAAGCGCGCCCCGAGCTGTATCTCCCGCTTGGTCAAATCCGACGTGAATGCCAGGGGCGTGCTCGATGTTGCCACCCCGCCACCGGAAAGCGGCGCACCCGGCCGAATGCCGTGCACGTTGAATGTCGTAAAGCCAGGCTCGAAACCAAACAGCGGTCCTACTTCGTTGTTGACGCTGGCAAAATTGGTGCGGTTGGCAATATTGAATCCTTCGGCCGTCAATTGGAGACTGACCCTCTCCGTCAGTTTGTGCTGCCAGCTCAGGCGCATATCAAAAGCGATAAGATCGGGACCAAGGCCGCTGTCGCGCGGGGCGCCAATGGGCCGCTGGTTCGTCGTGTGATTGTTGCCGTTGACCTCGCCTCCGGCGAGTAGATTGAACGGATGCCCACTCGCATAGGTGAAAATGGGCGCGAGTTGAAAGCCCGACAAGATAGCTTGCCTCCAAGGGCTTTCAAATACTCCACTGACGACTACTTTATGCCGCTGATCGAATGCGGAAAGACCCCGATCGAGAGCCAAATTGGTGGGGTCCTGCGGTCCGTAGTCCGAGTTGTAATCCGTCGTGGTGTCGAAGGCCTTGCTGTAGGTGTAGTTCGCAAACAGTGTGTAGTGATCGCTGAAGCGTTTCTTAAGCTCGATGATTCCTCCCACATAACTGGCGAACGCATCGGAGGAATACTGGTTGTTCTGCACGATCAGTGGGTTTACGAAACAGGCGAAAGGATTCGCGCAAGGAGAAAGCCCCCCGGGGAACTCCGTGCCTCCCAAGGGATCGGAGGGGCAAGAGGTCGGGTTCCCCGGTATGCACCCGTTCCAGTTTCGGTAGGAGACCGTCTTCCCGTTGGCGAGAGTTACGCTAGTGAAGGGCGCCTTCAGCAGGTTGGTATCGATGGCCACCGGCAGGCGCTGTGTGTGGGTGTAGATTCCGCTCAGCGCGATGGAAAATCCCGGCGCTATCTGCCGCTCAATTCCGAGCGACGTCTGCTGCGCGATCGGAGTTCTATAGTTGGGCGGATTGCTGAACAGCACGGTTAGCGGCGACAGTTGCCCGGAATTCTGCACAAAGATTCCATAGGGCGCTACGTCAGCCGGCGTGATGCAAGCGTCCGCCCCGGCAGCCGGCTCTGTGCACTGCACTTTGCCCGCAGCGAACAGCCCTTGGAAGACAGCGGCCGAGTTCTGAAGGAATGGAAGGGGGGTTGTCGAAAGCGGGTCCACATAGATCGAGATGTAGCGAGTGCAGGGACTCGCCCCGGTGCCGGGGAAAATTACGCCGGGAGGCCCAAACGCGGTAACCCCGATTCCGCACGTTTTCACCACATTATTGACCTGATCGGGCACTTGTGCCGTGTTGTTCTGGTTCTCAACGGTGGTATGGTTTCGGTTCAATACGCCCAGACTCAGGTCCACCTGTGGGATTTGCGCGTCGATGGGCCCATAGAAAATTCCGTACCCGCCGCGGATTACGGTTTTGTGATCTTTGAAGGGATCCCAAGCAAAAGAAATCCGAGGAGCAAAATTTTTGTAGTATGTATTGAGCGGGTTAAACTGCGAGTCGATCTCGTACCTAAGACCAATGTTCAGCTTGAAACTCGGCGTAACGGCCCACGAGTCTGCCAGGTAGAGGCCAGTGAGCGGGCGGGTATAGGCGGGGTAATCGGAGGTGCCAAATCCCTGTTGATAGACCTGCGGTGCTCCCAGCGAGGCGGTCTGCAGTGAATTGATTTCGGCTGTACTGAGCCCTGCCGAAAGCCCGCAAGCCGCCGGCACTTGAAGGCAATCGCTCAGCACGCCCCCGGGGAGCGCTCCAAATACAAATCGGCCCGGAAAAAACGTGTGCGAATCTGCGTGGTCTCCCCGCAATAACTCCGAAACACCGAACTGAATCGTGTGCTGGCCTCGAACCAGCGTTACGTTGTCAGCGAACTCGTAACGGCGCAGGATCACGTAGTCCGGCAGGAAGATGTTTGTCCCCAGGTTGTTGGCGAAGCCCGGGATTTGAATTCCTACCTGTGCGGGCTCATTGGGGACCACGTTAAAACTGTTGTAGTCAAACTGCGCACGCAGTTCATTTTGAGCGGTGGCGCTAAATTCGTGATACCAGGCAGCCAGCAGGTTGTGATCGTAATTGTGGATAGCACTGCCTGCGGAGAAACCCGTTAGAGACTGCACGTCGGGATTCTCCTCGAGGTCGTATCCGTATCGATAGGAGAGAAAAACCTGGTTGGCATTGTCGATGCGGTGATCAAGACGCGCAGACACCAGATATTGGCGCGTGTGGTAATCGAATAGGCCGCCGTTGTTTTCAAACTGGGTAATCAGGTACTGATTGAGCGCAGTTTGGCCGGGCGTCAAACCCGTTACGGGACTGACCGTCAACGCTGTGGCAAGTGCTCCCGCGCAAATTTGTGCATGGAGGAAGGTCACCGTGCCGTTCGGGTTGTTGATGCAGGGGACCGTGGGGTTTCCAGGCTCGGTCGCCAGTGCCGTGACAATCGCCTGTTGCGCGAATCGCGGGTCGTTCTCGGGAAATGGATTCGCGGCCGCGAATGGATTCGGTCCCGCAAAAATGGAGCTGTCTGTTAATAGAGGCACCGAATTTTGAGCGTCCTGCAGCAACCCTTCGAACCCGAGAAATAAGAATGTCTTGTCCTTCTGGATCGGAAATCCCGCGGTTCCGCCATACTGATAGCGAGTGAGACTGTTCTTCACCGGCTTGCCCACCGAGGTGAAGTTAAAATTGCTGAACGTGGGGTCGGGCGCGAGCGCCGGGCTGAAGGCAAATGGATCGCGAGCATCGAGCGCGCTGTTGCGGAAATAGCTGTAGGCGGTGCCGTGCAAATCATTCGTCCCCGATTTCGACACGATATTAATGCTCGCTCCACTTGCTCCCCCCAGGTCCGCGGAGTAGTTGCTGCGGTTTACTTGGAACTCTTGCACCGCATCTTGGCTAATCGTGAGACGAACACCACCCGAATCGTCCTTCACCTCGCCGCCGTCGACGGTCACACTGTTTCCCCGCCCATTGCTGCCATAGAAGGAAAGCCCGCTTTGAGGAGTTTGCTTGACGCGAAAATCTTGGTCGTCGGCGAGCCTTGTGGAATTCACTACGCCGGGAAGTAGCAGCGTAAATGTCAGATAATCACGGCGATCGATCGGAAGGTCATTGATATATTGGTCGCTTATGGTGTTTGCTTGGCTGCCCCGTTGTGTATCGACCACTGGTGCCGACCCGGTGACCTCGACGGTTTGGCCCGTAGCTGCAACCTTCAGACTGAAATCCATAATGGTTGTCTCGCCCACGTTGACGGTCACTCCGGTTCGGGTCATCTTTTGAAAACCGGCGACTTCGACTGTCACGTTGTACATCGCGGGCAACACATCGGCCATGCGGTATTGGCCACTGTCCCCACTCGTCGCCGAATAGTGGTTGCCCCTTGCCGTTTCCGTAGCAACCACCATGGCGTTTGGTATAACCGCACCCGAGGCGTCGGTAACCGTTCCGGCAATCTGACCCGAGGTGCCAACGCCCTGCGCATATGCAATTCCCATCCCAGACAGGAAGCAGATAACCAGATAACCCAAGGGAAACCGCAGCCCCACCGATCGGCCTGAACGCATGGTTTCCTCCCACCCCTGCTCGCGGCAAGGATCCACTTTGTGCGTGTAACTATCACATGGTAGGAACTAACGTCAAGCTGGAGCGTGCGATTCTCCGCGGGGAACCAGCGGAGTACTGGAAACGAGCGAGGAAGGAGAATGGCCCGGTGGCTGCTTCCGACCTTTTCGACAAGCTCTAGGAGCCACGCCCTCACCTGCAATCGATTCTAAAGACAGGCCCTTGAGTGCAAGGAGAGGCGATGGGCTTTGTCGAAGGGCCGGCTATTTGTGGACGATTTCCGGGCCGCCTAGCGTTTCGCCGGAGAGGTTGGGGCCCTGGTTCGGTTCAGAACCATCCGCTTATGCAAACTGCTGATTTGGAGTAAAACCGGTGTTCGTGAACAGAACGGAACCCAGGGTGGTGACCGTAGGTCTCCCCAACGGGTGAGCGATGCCCGCTGAATTGCCAGAGCAATCGAGTCTCTCCGCCGAGGAATCATGAGAAACATTTCTATCACTTATGAAGGGAGAGATAATGCCGCTGGAGGGTACGAGTGGCGGAGGTGGCGTTATTGAGGTGAGATATGCAAATTGATCCTGCCGCCGGTAAGCCGGCTGAACCTTCCCGTTTGGTGAATGTCCCGAAGCTGGTCGCGGAATACTACGCCTTAACGCCCGATCCGAGTGACCCCAAACAGCGCGTTGCCTTTGGCACCTCGGGCCATCGCGGATCGGCTTTGGACATTGCCTTCAATGAATGGCATATCCTCGCAATTACTCAGGCCATTTGTGATTACCGCAAGCTGCAAAAGATCGACGGCCCGCTTTACCTAGGAATGGACACGCACGCTCTATCGGAACCAGCTTTTGCCAGCGTGTTGGAAGTGCTGGCGGCAAACGACGTCGAGGTTATGATTTCAGATCAGACACGCTACACACCCACTCCTGCGGTTTCTCACGCGATTCTCGTTCATAACCGGGGACGCAAAACCGCCTTAGCCGATGGCATCGTCATCACGCCGTCGCACAACCCACCGGAAGACGGAGGCTTCAAATACGATCCCCCGCACGGCGGCCCGGCCGACTTGCATGCGACGAGCTGGATTGAATCGAAAGCCAATGAATTCATTCGATTAGACCTGGCGAGCGTAAAGCGAGCGCCCTTCGCAAGAGCTCTTCGCGCTTCCACAACACACAAACACGACTACCTGCATTCCTATGTGAGCGACCTTGAAAACGTCATCGATATGGCCGCCATTGGCGCGGCCAAAATCGCGCTCGGGGTCGATCCACTTGGCGGTGCCGGCGTTGACTATTGGCCGCTGATTGCCGAGCGCTACCGCCTGAATCTCACCATCGTAAACCGGTCCGTCGATCCCACATTTCGATTCATGACCGTGGATTGGGACGGCAAGATCCGCATGGATCCTTCGTCTCCGTATGCCATGCAGCGGCTGATCGGGCTCAAAGACAAATTCGATGTTGCCTTCGCCAGTGATACCGACCACGACCGGCACGGCGTTGTGAGCAAAAGCAGCGGCCTGTTGCCGCCCAACCACTATCTTTCTGTGTGCATTGATTACTTGTTTTCCCGGCGTGACAACTGGGCCAGAGATGTTGCCGTCGGCAAAACGGTGGTGAGCAGCAGCATGATTGATCGTGTCACCGAGCGATTGAAACGCCGACTGTACGAAGTGCCCGTTGGGTTCAAGTGGTTCGTGGAAGGCCTGCTCGATGGAGCCTTGGGATTGGGAGGCGAAGAAAGCGCCGGCTCCTCTTTCCTCCGGCGTGATGGTCGGGTGTGGACCACCGACAAAGACGGAATCATCCCTTGCCTGCTGGCGGCCGAAATCACGGCCTGTGTGGGACGAGATCCTGGCGAAATCTATCGTGAACTCACTCACGATTTGGGTAATCCGGTCTATGCACGAATCGACGCTTCCGCCACGCCAGAGCAGAAGGCGGCTCTCGCCAAGCTATCTCCCGCCGACGTTCACGTTACGCAAATTGCTGGCGAGAGAATCGAAAAGGTTCTCACCACCGCGCCGGGAGATGCGAACCCGATCGGCGGAATCAAGGTGATTGCCAAGAACGGATGGTTTGCCGCGCGTCCTTCGGGTACGGAGGAGATCTACAAGATTTACGCGGAAAGCTTCCTTGGCCAAGACCACCTGCGACGCCTAGAAGAGGAAGCCCAGACAATCGTTTCCGAGACTCTCGCCCGAAGTCTGCGAGCAGCGGCCGGCAGCTAACCCGCCGCGAGGAGTTCTTATGAGCGGTGCTGCTTCGAGCAATCGCCTTTCTGATCGTGTTATTTCCGACGCTCTCTCCGATCTGGCCTTGGACCTACGGTGGTCCTTCAATCACTCGGCCGATCAAGTTTGGGAGCGGCTCGATCCCGATCTTTGGGAACTCACGCGTAACCCCTGGGTCGTGCTGCAAACGGTATCACGAGATAGGTTGCAGGCTGCGACGGCGGACCCCAACTTCCAAAGATTGCTCATGGACGTCCAGCGTGAAAAGAGTGCAGCGCTGGCGGCGGGCACATGGTTCAACAAAGCCCACCCCAATTCGGGGATCTCCGCGATTGCCTATTTCTCGATGGAATTTATGTTGAGCGAAGCGTTACCGATTTATTCCGGCGGGTTGGGAAATGTTGCGGGCGATCAGCTCAAGACTGCCAGCAATCTGGGCCTCCCAGTTATCGGCGTAGGTCTTCTGTACCAGCAAGGTTATTTCCGACAGGAAATCGACGCGCAGGGACGTCAGCAGGCGCTCTACCCGTTCAACGATCCAGGCCAACTGCCCATGCGACCGCTGCGCGAACCAAATGGCGAGTGGCTGCGCCTGGCGCTCGAGTTTCCCAGCGGCAAGTTGTGGATTCGGACCTGGCAAGTTCAGGTCGGTAACGCGAAATTGTACCTGCTGGATACGAATGATCCCGCGAACACTCCGGCGCACCGAGGCATTACCACGGAACTGTACGGCGGTGGTCCAGAGCTGCGTTTGAAACAGGAATTGGTCCTTGGGCTTGCAGGTTGGCGCCTTTTGAGGGCTCTTGGATTACACCCCCAGGTCTGCCATCTCAACGAGGGCCATGCGGCATTTGCGGTGCTGGAGCGCGCCCGCTCGTATATGGCCCTAAACGAACAGCCATTCGCTCTGGCCCTCACCATTACTCGGGCCGGCAATC
>Ga0306921_10001417_pt1 | contig 23124 bp, 20 predicted proteins | sample sta12Cox44000080_FD_203760 | JGI IMG/M metagenome (GOLD analysis project Ga0306921, IMG submission 203760) | Lab enrichment of tropical soil microbial communities from Luquillo Experimental Forest, Puerto Rico - statoxic.12C.oxic.44.000.080 (v2)... | ecosystem: Environmental > Terrestrial >...
AGCGCTGGGCGTACATCTGCGACTTCTCCCGTTCGGTCGGCGCCGGGAGTGCCACGACCCGAAAGATGCGCGGGCTCACCCGCTCGGTTATGGCCTTGATCGTGCCGCCCTTGCCGGCTCCGTCGCGGCCTTCGAAGATGATGCAGACCCTTAGGCCTTTGTGCACCACCCACTGCTGGAGCTTGACGAGCTCGACGTGCAGGCGCGCGAGCTCCCTCTCGTAATCCTTCCGCTTCAGCTTGCCGTTGCTGTCGATGGCGTCATTCTTGGCACTGGAGGTTGGATCACTCATAAATCGGATCCTTCAGCAGCTAAGTGGGAGATGCGCAAATATACCAGAATGCCGCCATCCTGGCCGCCTTTCTTCTGATCTACAGCGCGTTCGCCGGCCGGGTCGAGCGGTCCTGGTTCAGTGCCCGATCGTGTTTACCGGGATCGGCTTTGTCCTCGGCCCGGATGCGTTGGGCGTTCTGCGCATCAACATAAGCGGTGAGGGGCTGCGCCTTCTGGCGGAACTGACGGTCTCAATGGTGTTTTTTACCGACGTGGCCAACGCCGATTTCGGTGTTGTCAGGCGAAACCTTGGGCTCCCGGAGCGGCGGCTGCTGGTCGGTCTGCCGTTGACGATCGTGCTCGGCTTCCTGCTCGCCGTGATCGTGTTCCCTTCACTCGATACTCCGGAGATAGCTTTGCTAGCGGCAATGCTGGCGCCGACGGACGCAGCGCTCGGCAAGCCGGTTGTGGCGAACCAGGCGGTCCCGGCGGTTATGCGCGAGGGGCTCAATTTGGAAAGCGGTCTCAACGACGGCATCTGTGTGCCGATCGTCGTGATCCTGCTCGGGCGGGCGGTCGGCACCGAGATCGAGGGGGAACCATGGTGCATGTCGCCCGGGTAGTCGTCGAGGAGATCGGTATTGGACTTATCGTCGGCCTTGTGCTGACCTGGTTAACCACCTTGATGCTGCGATTTGCCGAGCGGCACGGCTGGATCAGCGAGCACTGGGTGGAAATCCCGATCGTGACACTCTCGGCCGCGTGCTTCGCAGCGGCGCAGGCGGCAGGCGACAGCGGGTTCATCGCCTGCTTTGTCGGCGGGCTCTTGCTGAGCGGGCTCGGCGCGCGTCACAAGGAGGAATTGCTGCGCGGCGCCGAGCACACCGGCGAAGCCATGGCGCTGCTGACATGGATGGTGTTCGGGGGCATTGTGGTCGCCCGCATGATCGACCGTGTCACCTGGCCGGCACTGCTCTATGCGGTGCTCAGCCTAACCGTGATCCGGATGCTTCCGGTTTTTCTGTGCCCGATCGGCACGCGAACGATACGGCGGACAGGCTCTTCATAGGGTGGTTCGGCCCGCGTGGGCTAGCGACCATCGTCTTCGCGGTTCTCGTCCTCGACGAAAAGCTGCCCGGCAACGACACGATCATGCTTGCAGCTGGCTGGACGGTCCTACTCAGCGTCATTGCCACGGCGTGACCGCCAACCCGCTCGTCAAGGCGATCGGGGCGCGTCCCGCTGCTCTGGGCGAAGAAGCGGCGCGGCGGTGGGAAAATGTTCGCGCCGGCTCATCGAGGTTGCTTATGCCATACGTAGTCGACCATGCAGGCGGGACCCTGATACCTCCCTTTGATCACGCTTTGCGGGTCGATCTGGGCGTCGACCCGCATCGAGAGCTTGTTACGTAATACTACGTCGCCTTGCGGGCCCACGGTTCCAGTCCACCTCTCCCTCGCCGACGATTGGACGGCCCCGTTTGTAATTGTCAGCGTGTCGGGCGCGTGTTGACGCGGACATTGTCTGCCGTGGGCCGTACTCTTCGCTATGTGTGCGGATACGCCCACATATTTGCCGTCGAAACCGGCGACGGGGCTTGCGCCCCGGCAGGCATAGCCAGCGCGAAGACCGCCACCGTCAAGAGTGCTCTGGTTCGGCCCGACATGCTTCCCTCCCTTCAGCGATATTCTTCTGGTGACGATACTTCGAATCGATCACCGGCGCGCGAAAATCTGCATTCGACGTGGTGGCGGCATGTCTACGTGCGATCCTTCGTCGCCCATGGCGTCACCGCTGATCCGTCGGTGAAGAGGATGGCTGCGCGCACGGCAGAGCTACGCGCCCAGACCGGCGAGCATGCCGTCGGCTCCGAGGGTTAACCACCCAGCGGCGACAAATCGAACTCGGGCTGCCGCGGCGTCGCCAAGCGTCATCCGGCCGGTCGAGTCAGGATTATCATGCCACGCCCCGCGAAGCCCGATGAAAACGCCTATTGCGGCGGGTTTGGCGGCTGTCGCCCGGCACCGGCCTGGTAGCCCGCACTGTAGGACGCGGCTTGGTCTTTCTTCACTTTATCGTAAATGAGGCCGCCGGCGAGACCCGCGACCGCGCCGATGCCCGCACCGAGTCCAGCATTGCCGGCAATAGCGCCGATGATTGCACCACCCCCGGCGCCCATCGCTGTGCCGGAGAGCGCCCGCTGTTGGGTCGGGTTCATGTCGGCGCAGCCGGCCAGCGATAGCGCCACCACCAAGCCGGCCAGAATGAGCCTTTTCATCGCGCTCTCCGTTTCCGGGTGGCCTCTTGCGGACAAGGGTACGTTTCCGCCAAGTAGATGAACATGCCGTCGATCGCGGGCTCGTCGAGCCGAGACGGCAGCGCATTGGCCCAGGCGATGAACTTGGTTATCTCGGACCCGCTCGCTGGCCCCGGCGAGGGCAGGCAGAACAGCTGGCGTGCATCTCGGTGGCCTTCATGTGCCTCCTCGACGATTACCGCGCCCTGGGCAAAGCCATGACAATAGTTGATTGCAGCGGTCATCATCGGATCTTCCTTGGCCGGCGCGCAGATCTCGATCAGGTCCCGCACCGTCCTCGGCGGAAATTGAGATTCCGTCACCGTAGCCGATGCGATCGTCGCACCGGCTGTCAGCGCCACGCCGAGCGCCACACCTCCTACCTTCATCTCCTCCCCCTCTCTCGCGCTTTGGGCCAGATGGTCTTTTATTTCCACGTTAGAAAGAAGCCGATATCGCCGGGCATTCCTCCCGGGTACTCGACCACCTCGGCCTTCAGCCCGAAGCCGAGCGGCCTCAGGTGATCGTGCCAGAAGTCGTATGCGGATTTGGGGCGGCCCTCCAAGGTCGTTTCCCAGCCGGGTTCCGAGTTGTTGATCCTTCGGCCGCGATCGCTGCACAAGGCGTTCGGAAAGCGGTAGACCTGAACCTCGGTCTGTCCGGCCTCGGCGGCGTGATTGACCAGCTGCATTATCGTCGGCATCAGTTGCTCGGGTGTGCGGTCCGGTGGTTTGTGAAATTCTTCCATCACCGCCTTCTGCTTTTCTTCGTGCTCGCGCATGCGGCGCAGCTCCTCGGCGGCCTTCGCCGCCTCGCGCTCGGCCATTCGACGCTTGAGATCGGCGGCGGAAAATGTCCCGGTCCCCGTCCCCGCCGTTTGTGTCGTGCTGCGATCGGATGACATGACCTTTACTCCATCCTGCCCAGTCAGTTACCTACCAGGGCGCGGGCATGGCGGGCAATCATCAGATTCTCGTCTGTCTTTATCACATAGGCGGCGACGCGGCTCCCGGGCGTGCTGATGCGGGTCCGGTGCTCGCGGTTGGCCGCCTCGTCGAGCTCCAGCCCGAGCCAGCTGCATGCCCGGCAGATGGCGCTGCGTACCGGTGCGGCATTCTCACCGACGCCGGCGGTAAAGATGACGCCGTCGAGGCCGCCGAGCGCCGCCGCGAGCGAGCCGATCTGCCGGGCCGTGCAATAGTAAAACACCTCTAGCGCAAATCGCGCGCGCGGCTCCTCGCTCGCCAGCAGCTCACGGAAATCCGATGAAACCCCGGATAGCCCGAGCATGCCGGACCGACGGTAGAGGAGATCGACCAGCCGGTCCGCCGACATCCCCTTCTGCTGAATCAGGTGCAGGACCACGCCTGCGTCGAGCGCACCGCAGCGGGTTCCCATCGGCAGGCCATCGAGGGCGGTGAAACCCATCGATGTTGCGATCGAGGTGCCAGCCTTGAGCGCACAAGCCGAGCAGCCGTTGCCGAGGTGCAACACGACCACCCGGCCGTTGGCAATCTCGGGCGCGTGCTCCGGCAGCACCGAGGCAATGTACTCGTAGGAAAGGCCGTGGAAGCCGTAGCGCCGGACCCCCTCCTCGTAGAGCGCGTAGGGGAGCGCAAAGGCCTGTGCGACCTCGGGGGCGCTGCGATGAAACGCGGTGTCGAAGCATGCGAGCTGCGGCAAGTCCGGGTTGAGGGTCATCGCCATCTTGATCGGCGCCAAGTTGTGGGGCTCGTGCAAGGGTGCCAGCGGCACCAGCGCCTCCAGCTCGGCCAGCAATTCCGACGTCACGCGGGCCGGCCGGGAATGGCGCAGGCCGCCGTGCACCACGCGATGGCCGAGCGCCGCGAGACGCCGCGTGCCGAGTTGCCCTCTCAGCCACGGCAACAGCCTTGGCAACACCTCGCTCGGCGTCGCCGGCGGCGGCGCACCCAGATCCGGGGCCGCGATCGCTTGTCCATCGGGTCCGGCGGCGGTCACCGCCGGTCGCACCCCGATCCCGTCCACCTGCCCGGTGAACAACCGTCTTTCACCCTCATAAACGCTGAACTTGAGTGACGACGACCCGGCGTTGATCACGCCGATCAGCGGCTCTGTCATGTCAGGGGCCCCCTGATAACCCGGGAAAACAGGGTGAAAAATCGCAAGGCTCTGCCGCTCATCGTAAATAGGTCCATTAATTCAGTGCCTTACACTTCCGTCGCCGTGCCGCCAACAGGGGGATTTCCCACGGCTAGCAGGGGGAGCAAATCGATGAACAGGGTGAAAACAGGGGGGCATGCCGAGACCGCACGCTCTCACCCCAGGATGTGGTAGCCGCCGTCGATGTAGATCGTGTCGCCGGTCATCGCACCGGCATAAGGGCTCGCCAGGAACACGCAGGCCGCGCCGACCTCCTCGATCGTCACCAGACGCCGGGCCGGCGCGCGCTCGGCGACGCGCCCCATCAGCGCGTCGAAATCCGGGATCCCCGAGGCGGCGCGAGTGGCGAGCGGGCCGGGGCTGATGGCGTGCACGCGAATCCCCTTGGGCCCGAGCTCGGCCGCGAGGTAACGCACCGCCGATTCGAGCGCCGCCTTGACCGGACCCATGATCCCGTAGTTTTCGATGACCTCGTTGGCGCCATGATAGCTCATGGCGAAAATCGTGCCTCCGCCGGTCATCAGCTTTTCGGCGCGGCGGGTCAGGTCGAGCAGCGACCAGCACGATACATCCATCGCCGTCAGAAAGCCGTCGCGCGGGCAGTCGGTGACGCGGCCGGCCAAAGCCTCGCGTGGGGCGAAGGCGATCGAGTGGACGAGGATGTCGAGGCGACCCCATTTCGTCGCGATCGCCTCGAACAGAGCATCGACCTGAGCCGTGTCGCGCACCTCCAGCGGCAGCAGCAGCGGCGCCTCAACCGCCTTCGCCAACGGCTCGACATAAGGCCGCGCCCTGTCGTTGAGATAGGTCATCGCAATCTCGGCGCCGGACCGATTCATCGCCTGGGCGCATCCCCAGGCGATCGACCGGTCGTTCGCAACGCCGACGACCAGCGCTTTTTGCCCTTTAAGGATCGAGGAGTGGGTCAACTCGGGCGGCATGCCGCGTGCCTCCCTCACCGGATCGCCGCCGCCGCGCTCTGGCGTCGGGCGTCGGCCACCAGGCTGGCGACGGCGCAGGATGCGAGGCGCGAGACCACCGAGTCAGCCCGGCTGGTCAGGATGATCGGAACCCGCGCGCCGAGCACGATGCCGGCGGCATCGGCCCCGGCCAGGAAGGAGAGGCTCTTGGCCAGCATGTTGCCGGCTTCGAGATCCGGCACCACCAGCACGTTGGCCCGCCCGGCGACCGGGGAGACGATCTCTTTGATCGCCGCCGCCTCCTCGCTGATCGCGTTGTCGAGCGCCAGCGGACCGTCCAGGATCCCGCCGGTGATCTGTCCTCGATTGGCCATCTTGCACAGGGCTGCGGCTTCGATCGTCGAAGGGACTTTGGGGTTGATCGTTTCCATGGCCGACAGGATCGCCACACGTACATCCGGAGACCGCAATGCATGAGCAAGATCGATCGCGTTCTGCACGATATCGACTTTGGCTTCCAGATCCGGGGCTATGTTGACCGCGGCGTCGGTGATGATCAGCGGATCCTTGTGGCCGGGGACATCCATCACAAAGCAATGGCTGATGCGCCGGGAGGTGCGAATGCCGGTTTCGCGGGCCACCACGGCAGCCATCAACTCGTCCGTGTGGAGGCTGCCCTTCATCAAGGCCTCGGCCTTTCCCTCGCGGACAAGCTCGACCGCCTTCTCGGCAGAATCGTGGCTGTGCGCCGCCTCCTTCAGCGGGAAACCCGATATGTCGAGCCCCGCCCGCCTGGCGATATCGCGAATACGCTCGGGCGGCCCGACCAAGATCGGGGCGATCAGGCCGAGCCTCGCGGCCTCGACGGCGCCCTTCAGCGAGACCTCGTCACAAGGATGCGCGACCGCCGTCGTCACCGGGGGTAGGCTCTGCGCCGCGCGCAGCAGCCGCTCGTAGCGCTCGTTCGACCGGATTGCGTCCTTTTCCATCGCTCCGCCTCACCTCTCGGCGATTTACGCCGCCTTATCCAGCCCGATCTCGGGGCAGTGGACCGGCGAACACTCTCATCCCGCCGGCACTTTCAGGGAAAGATAGGGGCGGCGGCTACGCGTACTTTGATATGGGTCAACGCCAACCTCCGGAGTGCTTCAAACGGCACGTTCTGCATGATACAGGGATTGTGCATCGCAGCATTGATCGAGATCGATGGTCCGGTCAACCGAATCACAAAAAGTTCACGGGATGACCTGAACCCACAGAAATATCCTTCTTGCACCTGGATAGGGGACGGATCTCAATCTCGTTGAGGTCATGAAGAGGGCTCGGCCCCACCGCCTCCAGGGACACACCAAACGGGAGGTCCGAATGACCAGTGACGATACGGCGCGCATGACTGCGAGGCTCGTCGCTGACGGGAAGGGAATCCTGCCGCCGACGAGACCGTCCCCACTCTGACGAGGCGGTTCGACACGCTCGGCATCGAGTCGACCGAGCTGAGCCGTCGCACCTACCGCGAGATGCTATTCACCTCTCCGGGCGCGGACGAGTTCATCAGCGGCGTTATCCTGCAGGACGAGACGATCCGTCAGAGAAGCTCCGGCGGGACGCCACTCGCGGAGGTCGTCTCGAGCCAGGGTATTGTTCCCGGCATCGAGGTCGACACCGGCGCGAAGCCACTCGCCGGGGCCCCCGGCGAGACCGTCACCGAGGGGCTCGACGGTTTACGAGACCGCCTCTCGGAGTACCACACGATGGGCGCCCGTTTTGCGAAGTGGCGGGCAGTCATCCACATCACCGAAGCTCTGCCGAGCCCTGCCTGCGTACGCGCGAATGCACACGCGCTGGCGCGTTACGCCGCGCTCTGCCAGGAGCAACATTTCGTGCCGATCGTTGAGCCGGAAGTGTTGATGGACGGATCGCATACAATCGAGCGGTGCGAGGAAGTCACCGGCGAGGTCCTCCAGGCCGTGTTCGATGCTCTGTTTGAGCAATATGTCTCGCTGGAGGTGATGCTGCGCAAGCCCAATATGGTCATCGCGGGCAAGGAATGGGCGCATTCAGCCTCTGTGGCGGAAGTCGCGACCGCGACGCTGCGCTGCTTGCGCCGCCATGTGCCCGCGGCAGTGCCCGGCATCGTGTTCTTGTCGGGTGGCCAAGAGGATCGGGTGGCGACAGCCCACCTGGACGCAATCAACAGATCGCCTGGGCCCAAACCGTGGAGGATCAGTTTCTCCTGCGGGCGCGCCCTCCAGGATCACGAGCTGAGACGTGGCATGGCAGGGACGAGAACCTGGGGGTCGGCCGGCAGGCCTTGTACCAGCGGGCTCGCTGCAACAGCGCCGCCAGCCTCGGGAGGTACACGAATGAGATGGAGACCACGCCGGTGGCTGCCGGCAGTCCTCCGCATCGCCGCGAGTGGCGCGACGACTGATATAAATGGCCGGGACCTGAGAATTTGTTCGACCCAGACCGGCCACATCTGAACAGGGGTATAGGCACGTGAACGTGTTCGTGATCAGACATGGGGAGACGGCGTGGAGCCTGAGCGGTCAGCATACGGGCACAACGGATATACCTTTGACCGATAACGGGCGTCGGCTCGCCGAGAGGCTACGCCCCGTACTAGCCAAGGAGCGGTTTGCGATCGTTCTCTGCAGCCCGATGCAACGCGCGCGCGAAACCTGCGAATTGGCGGGTCTGGGCGCTTCAGCCGTCATCGATGCCGACCTGTCCGAGTGGAATTACGGTGAATACGAGGGGCTGACCTCGGCACAGATCCACGAGACCCGGCCGGGTTGGCTGGTTTTTCGCGACGGCTGTCCGGGCGGTGAGACACCCGAGCAGGTGGGTATCCGGACGGATCGGGTCATCGCCCGGGCGCGCGATGCTTCGGGCGACGTGGCGATGTTCGCGCACGGTCACGTGCTGCGTGCGCTCGTCGCGCGGTGGATAGGGCTGCCCGCGAGCGCCGGGCAGCATTTCCTGCTCGACACCGGCACCCTGTGTGTCCTTGGCTATTACCGCGACGTGCCGGCCGTGAGGACCTGGAACGGCCCCCTTAGCGTCTAGCGCGATTAGTCAGACGGGGAAGAAAAGGACGCAATGAGCAAAACAACGGAACAAGTTGTCGGGCCGGCAACAGGCGAGGCGGCTAGACAGGATCTCCTGGAGCAGTACGGCTGCGGTCCGATCCGGTTTTCCGGACATCAAGACGCGCTGTACGAGCGGCATCTGCTCTTCGACGACATTATTGCCCCGGCAGCTGCCGGCGCGCGGGAACAATTTGAGGCGGCCGCCCGTTCGGGACGAGATGTCCTTTCCCAACGTTGGGTGTTGACGGAAAGCACCTACGACAGTCGGAACCCGAAACGAATCTACTACCTGTCTATGGAATTTCTGATCGGCCGTTCGCTGACGAACAATGTCACGAACCTTCTGCTGAATTCATTCGTGGAGCGAGCCGTCGCGCAGAAGAACCTCGATTGGCTCGGCCTCATCGAACAAGAACCCGATGCCGGCCTCGGAAACGGCGGGCTCGGGCGCCTCGCGGCTTGCTTTCTCGATTCGATGGCGACCATGCAGTTGCCGGCGATGGGTTACGGGCTGCGCTACGAATACGGCATGTTCAAGCAATCCATCCAAGACGGCTGGCAACGCGAACAGCCCGACAACTGGCTACGTCGCCAAGACCCGTGGGAGGTCGCTCGTCCGAACGAAACCGTGGATGTCAAGCTCGGCTGTTCGGTCGAGCTGCATGGCGGGAGCTGGAACGTCGTGCCCGGCCGGCCCTCTACGCTGATCGGTATCCCGTTTGATCGGCCGGTGGTCGGCTTCGGCGGCAAGACCGTCAACACGCTGCGGCTGTGGGCCGCGGCTGCGTCGGACTATTTCGACTTTCAGGAATTCAGCAGCGGCGATTTTGTTGGCGCGTTGGCTGGTACTCTGGCCGCGGAATCTCTGACACGCGTGCTTTACCCCGATGACTCCACGGAAAGGGGCCAGAGACTGCGCTTCGTGCAGGAATATTTTCTGGTCGCTTGCTCACTGGCCGATCTCGTGCGCCGATTCCGCCGGCGCAACGCCGATTGGGCCGCATTTCCCGAGAAGGTGGCGATTCAGCTGAACGATACACACCCGACAATGGCGGTACCGGAGCTGATGCGAATCTTGCTCGATGACACGCATCTCGGGTGGGACCAAGCCTGGGAGATCACCCAGCGGACTTTAGCCTACACCAATCACACACTGTTGCCTGAAGCTCTCGAAAAATGGCCGGTCCACTATTTTCAACTAGTGGTGCCGCGGAATTTGGAGATCATTTTCGAAATCAATCGTCGCTTCCTCGATGATGCGCGGGTTCGCTATCCGGGCGATGGGGAGCGTATCGAACGCCTCAGCCTGATCGAGGAGGGCCCGGAGGACAAGGTACGTATGGCGAACCTGGCGATTGTCGGTTCGCACAGCACCAATGGTGTCGCTGCGATCCACTCCGAGCTGCTGCGTAAGACGACGGTCAAGGATCTGGCCGAAACCTTTCCGGAGCGGTTCAACAACAAAACCAATGGCGTCACGCCGCGACGCTGGCTGCTGCTGGCCAACCCGCCGCTTGCCAAAACGATCTCCGACGCGCTCGGCGACGGCTGGGTGACCGACCTCAGTCAATTGACCAAGCTCAAGCCGCTTGCCGACGACAAAGGATTCCGTGACGCTTTTCACAAGGCCGTGCGCGAGACCAAGTCGCACTTTGCCGATTGGCTCAAATCGGCATCGGGTCAAGCGGTCGACACGCAAACCATTTTCGACTGCCAAATCAAGCGCATCCACGAATACAAGCGGCAGCTGCTCAACGCGCTGCGTATTATCGTTCTCTACAACCGCCTGCGCGAAAAACCCGGCCTCGAAACGCCGGCGCGAACTTTTTTCTTCGCCGGCAAGGCGGCACCCGCCTATCACCTCGCCAAGCTGATCATCAAATTCATCAATAATCTGGCTGGCACTATCGACGGCGACCCGGTGACCCGCGACCGTCTCAAAGTCGTGTTTTTGCCCGACTACAACGTTTCACTGGCAGAGCGCCTGATCCCCGCCTCCGACGTCTCCAACCAGATCTCGACTGCCGGCTACGAAGCGAGCGGCACGAGCAACATGAAATTCATGATGAACGGAGCGCTGACAATTGGTACGCGTGACGGGGCGACAATCGAAATGGCCGAAGAAGCTGGGGAAGAAAATTTCTTTCTATTCGGCCTCAGTGCGCAACAGGTTGCAGATAGCCGCAGCTGGTACAGCCCCTATTGGCATTACAACAACGATCAGGAGACTCGAGCGGCACTGGATTTGATCTCGGCCGACTATTTCAGTCGCTACGAGCCCGGCGTCTTTGCTCCTATACATGACGCTCTACTCGCCCATGGCGACCATTACATGCATCTGGCGGACCTCAAATCCTATCTCGATGCGGATCAGCGGCTGTGCGAACTTTATGCCGACCGCGACGGATGGGCGCGCAAGGCCATTCTGAACATCGCCGGCTCCGGGAAGTTTTCGAGCGACCGCACGATCGCCCAATACGCGGCCGAGATCTGGAATGCAAAACCGTGTCCAGTACCATAGGAGGGTCTGCACATGACCATTTCGCCGCTCGCCGGCAAGCCGGCGCCAAAGGAGATGCTGATCGATCCGGTCCGGCTCGAACGCGAATATTTCGAGCGCCGCCCCGATCTCGACGACCCGAGCCAGCTCGTGAGCTTCGGCACCAGCGGACATCGCGGCTCGCCGCTGCACGGGTCGTTCACCGAAGCCCACATCATCGCCATCACCCAAGCGATTTGCGACTACCGGAAAGCCCACGGCACCAGCGGCCCGCTTTACATGGGTAAGGACACGCACGCGATTTCCGGGCCCGCTCAGCGCAGCGCTCTTGAAGTCCTCGCGGCCAATAATGTCGATACCGTCATCCAGCGTGATGACGGGGTGACGCCGACGCCCACTATCTCGCGGGCGATCCTCGTCCACAACCAGGCCCGCAACGAGCGCCTCGCCGACGGCATCGTCATCACGCCCTCGCACAACCCGCCCGAAGACGGCGGGTTCAAATATAACCCGACCAATGGCGGGCCGGCTGAAACCGACGTGACGCAATGGATCGAGGACCGGGCTAACGAGCTTCTGCGTCGCAACAACGCCGAGGTCAAGCGGGTGGGTTTCAATACTGCCATCCGTGCGGACACGACGCGACAAGAAGACTTCGTCCTGCCGTACGTCAACGATTTGCGCAACGTTGTCGATATGGACGCCATTCGCAGCGCCGGGCTCAAGCTCGCCGTCGACCCGCTGGGCGGTGCGGCCGTCCATTACTGGGAACCGATCAACGCGATCTACAAACTGGACATCGCCGTCGTCAATCCGCTGGTCGATCCGACCTTCTCGTTTATGACCGTCGACCACGATGGCGTCATCCGCATGGACTGCTCCAGCCCTTACGCGATGGCCCGGCTCGTCGGCCTCAAGGATCGCTATCAGGTCGCCTTCGGCAATGACGCGGATTCCGACCGCCACGGCATCGTCACTCCGGCCGCGGGGTTGATGAACCCCAACCACTACCTTTCGGTAGCGATCCTTTACCTGCTGGCGCACCGCCCCGACTGGCCGGCAGAGACCGCGGTCGGCAAGACCGTGGTCAGCAGCAGCATGATCGACCACGTCGTGCACAAGCTCCGGCGTCGTCTCTCCGAGGTGCCGGTCGGCTTCAAATGGTTTGCGCCCGGGTTGTTCGACGGCTCGTGCTGTTTTGGCGGCGAGGAGAGCGCCGGGGCCAGCTTCCTGCGCCGCGACGGCAGCGTATGGACGACCGACAAGGACGGGCCGATCATGGACCTGCTCGCGGCCGAGATCACCGCCCGCACGGGCAAGGACCCGGGCGAGCATTACCACGCCCTGACGGAGGAATTCGGGACCTCGTACTACACCCGGATCGACGCGCCGGCGACACTGGAGCAGAAGGCGAGACTCGAAAGACTGTCGCCGGAGTCGGTCAAGGCGCCGAACCTGGCTGGCGAACCGATTGTTGCAAAGCTCACCCGCGCCCCGGGCAACGGCGCTCCGATCGAGGGTCTCAAAGTCGTCACCCGCAACGGTTGGTTCGCGGCGCGCCCGTCGGGTACCGAAGCCGTGTACAAGATCTACGCCGAAAGCTTCAAGGACGAAGCTCACCTGGAGGCCATTCTCAGCGAAGCCCAAGAAATGGTCGACACCGCGCTAGCCAACTGAGACTGGCGGGCGAGGCGGAAACGACATGAATGACGACAGCCGGCGAATGGTTCTTTCTTCCTTTCCGCCGGGGTACCGAGCCTCCGGCGTGCTGCTGCACGTCGCCTCGCTACCCTCGCCATACGGTATCGGCGATGTCGGACCGGCTGCGCTCGCGTGGGTCGACCGCCTCCACGAGGCAGGGCAAACCTGGTGGCAGGCGCTGCCGCTGGGGCCTACCGGGTACGGCAACTCCCCTTATCAGTCCCTGTCGTCTTTTGCCGGCAACGAGCTTCTGGTCAGTCCGGACGGCCTGATCGAGGACGGACTGCTACGGGCGAGCGACCTCGCGGGCAGCTCGTTCCCGGCAGGCACCATCGATTACACCACTGTCATCCCATTCAAGCACCGGTTGCTCGAGACGGCGTGGACGACTTTTCGCGCCGGGGCGCGCAGAGATTTGCGGCCCGACTATCAGCAGTTCTGCGCCGCTCAGCGGCATTGGCTGGATGATTATGCATTGTTCCGGGCGCTGAAGGCCGCGCATAACGAGGCCTATTATCTCGAATGGCCGGCAGAATTGATCCGGCGCAGTCCGGCGGCTTTAGCGCAGGCGCAGCGGGACCTGGAGGATCAGATCGACCAGGTTCGGTTCGCGCAATTCCTGGCGTTCCTCCAAGCGGGGCGCCTGAGAGATCACGCCCGTTCCAAAGGCGTGCGCCTAATCGGCGACCTGCCGTTTTTTGTTTCCCCCGACTCGAGCGATGTGTGGGCCAACCCGGAGCTGTTTCTGCTCGACGAACAGCACCGGCCGCGCTTTGTTGCCGGCGTCCCTCCAGACTATTTCAGCGTCCAGGGGCAGCTCTGGGGCAATCCGGTCTATGACTGGGACGCTGTGCGCAGGACCGGCTACCGATGGTGTCTAGACCGGTTGCGGGCGCGGCTGGCTCATGTAGACATGGTTCGGCTGGATCATTTCCGTGCGTTTGCGGCCGCCTGGCACATACCGATCGGGGCAGCGACGGCGCAAACCGGCCGATGGGTGCCCGGTCCGGGCTCTGACTTCTTCGTTACCGCGGAGACGGAGTTAGGCGCCCTGCCATTCATCGCCGAGGATTTGGGGCTGATCACGCCTGACGTATCCGCGCTCCGTGACCAGTTTCGTTTGCCGGGGATGCGGGTGCTCCAGTTCGCGTTCGATGGCAAATCCGAGAACCCCCACCTCCCTCAGAACTACGTGCCCAACACAGTCGTGTACACCGGCACCCACGACAACCCCACGACTCGCGGCTGGTTCGAAGAATTGCCTGATCAGCAAAAACAATATCTGTGGGATTATCTAAAGCGACCCGCGGGCGAAAGCCGCGAGGCGGCCTCGATTTTGATCAACTTGGCGTGGTCGTCCGTCGCTGCGCTGGCGATAGCTCCATTGCAGGACCTTCTCAACCTGGGGAACGAAGCGCGGATGAATCTGCCCGGTCGCGCCGAAGGAAATTGGCGTTGGCGCTGCACGGAAGACATGTTGAAGCTGGCTGCCTTCGAATGGTTGCGCGAATTGACGAAAACCTCGAACCGGGTGGTTTTCGAATCCGACACTCTGCCGGAAAGGCAAGGAGAGAGATTATGACGGCAGGCACCAAGTCAGTGACAGAGCACCCGACCTGGAAGGCCCTTAGAGCCCATCATGACAGGGTTCACAATCTGCACCTGCGAAAACTGTTCGCGGATGATCCCGGGCGCAGCGAAAAGATGACGGCGGAGGCCGCCGGGATTTACCTCGATTACTCGAAAAACCGCATTACCGCAGAGACCCTCCGGCTGTTGCTCGATCTGGCGGAGGCAACCAACTTGCGCGCGCGGATCGACGCCATGTTCCGCGGCGAGAAGATCAACGTGTCTGAGCGGCGGGCCGCGCTGCACGTGGCCCTGCGTGCGCCGAGAGGAGCGTCCATCCTGGTGGATGGCGAGAATGTGGCGCCCGCGGTGCACGCGGTGCTTGACAGGATGGCCGACTTCTCCGACCGCGTCCGTAGCGGCGATTGGAAAGGTCATACCGGCAAGCGAATCCACAACGTCGTCAATATCGGCATTGGTGGGTCCGACCTCGGGCCGGTGATGGCGTACGAAGCGCTAAAGCACTACAGCGATCGCGCCATGACGTTCCGCTTTGTCTCCAACGTCGACGGGACCGATTTTGCCGAAGCGGTGCGCGATCTCGATGCGGCGGAGACGCTGTTTATCGTTTCCTCCAAGACCTTCACGACGTTGGAGACGATGACTAACGCGCGGGCAGCGCGGGCCTGGTCGCTCGCTGGCCTCGGCGGGGATGAAAAGTCGGTAGCCCGGCACTTTGTCGCCGCCTCGACGGCTACGGCGGAGGTGAAGGAGTTCGGCATCGATACCGCCGACATGTTTCCGTTCTGGGATTGGGTCGGCGGGCGCTACTCGATGAATTCGGCGATTGGCCTCTCGACGATGATCGCGATTGGCCCGGAAAACTTCCGCGCCATGCTCGATGGTTGTCACGAGATCGACGTGCACTTTCGTACCGCACCGTTCGAGCGCAACCTTCCGGTGCTGATGGGCCTGCTGGCCATCTGGTATAACAACTTCTTCGGTGCCCAGACCGTCGGCGTCTTCCCGTACGAGCAGTACCTGAAGCGGTTTCCCGCCTATCTTCAGCAATTGACGATGGAGAGTAACGGCAAGCACGTCACCATCGACGGCGATCGCGTCGGACACGACACCGGCCCCATTTATTGGGGTGAGCCCGGCACCAACGGCCAGCATTCCTTTTATCAACTGATCCATCAAGGAACCCGGTTGATCCCTTGCGATTTCATCGCCTTTGGCCGGCCGCTGAACCCTTTGGGCCAACAGCATGACATGCTGCTCGCGAACGTCTTCGCGCAGGGCGAGGCGCTTGCTTTTGGTAAGACACCAGGGGAAGTCCGCGCCGAGGGCTCGCCCGACTGGCTCGTGCCCCACCGCACATTTGAGGGTAATCGGCCGTCCAACACGATCCTCTTACAACGGCTGACCCCAGCAGCGCTCGGCAAGCTCGTTGCGCTGTACGAGCACAGCGTGTTTACCCAGGGCGCAATCTGGCACATCGATTCGTTCGATCAATGGGTGTCGAGCTTGGCAAGGTGCTGGCCCTGCACATCATCCCCGAACTCGAAAGCGAAGCAGAGCCCAAGCTGAGCCATGATAGTTCGACGAATGCGCTGATCCGCCATTACCGCAAGCTCAAAGAACTCTCGTGACGATGCAGGAAACGACAAGATGCGCATCGGCGTGGCCACTGATCACGGCGGCTTCGGCTTGAAGGAAGAGCTGGTCGCCCAGCTCCGCGCGGCCGGTCATGAGATCGTCGATTTCGGCGCGGATAGCCTGAGCCCGGACGACGACTATCCGGACTTTGTCACTCCGCTCGGCCGGGCTGTGGCGGCGGGCCAGGTCGAACGTGGCGTAGCGATCTGCGGCAGCGGAGTGGGCGCATCAGTGTGCGCCAACAAGATCTCCGGCGTACGCGCAGCCTTGATCCACGATCATTTCCCGGCCCGGCAAGGGGTCGAGGATGATCACATGAACATTATTTGCATGGGTGGCCGGACAGTCGGACCAGCGGTGGCTTGGGACCTGGTCCAGACCTTTTTGGCCGCCGAGTTCAGTCAGGCCGACCGACATCTGCGCCGGCTGGGCAAGGTGGCGTCCCTGGAACCAGTCAGGGACGCACAGTGAGCGGGTTTAAGTGCTATGAGCGACCACCCTTTGGGGTCGGCGCGCTAACGCCGCTGTTCTAGTCCCCCGCTTTTCGCGGGGTTGGCGAGTGGACGCATTGATCGATCCGAGCCGGACTGGCTAGAGCGGCCATCTCCAGTCGACGATTTCGGGCTTGTCGATGCCGTGCTCGTAGGCGTAGTTGCGACAGTCGAGCTGCTCGTTCAGCAACGCCTCGCGCGCATGCGCGCCGCGCACCTGCAACGACGGGATGCGGTCGATCGCCAAGATAAAGGCAGCACCGCGCCGTCTCGCACGGGATTGAGGAACTTGTTCGAGTGCCATGCCGTCGCCAACGGTCCAGTCTCCGACTCGCCGTCGCCGACTATCACGGTCACGATCAGATCGGGGTTGTCGAACGCGGTGCCGTATGCATGCGAGACCGAATAGCCGAGTTCGCCGCCCTCGTGGATCGAACCGGGTGTCTCCGGCGTGCAATGGCTGCCGATCCCGCCCGGAAACGAAAACTGCTTGAACAGTCGCTGCAGCCCGTCTGAATCTTCGGACACGTCGCTGTATATTTCGGAGTAAGTGCCCTCCAAATAGACGTTGGAGATCAGGGCGGGCGCGCCATGTCCCGGTCCGGCAAGAAAATCACATTCAGGTCATGTTTTTTTGATCAGGCGGTTGAGGTGAATGTAGGTGAGGCTCATGCCCGGATCGGAGCCCCGATGGCCGAGCAGACGCCGCTTGACATGCTCAACCTTCAGCGACTCGCGGAGGAGGGCATTGTCTCGCAGGTAGATCATCCCCGCCGACATGTACAATGTCGCGTGCCAATAGGCCTGTATCCGCTGCAGCTCTTCGGGCTCAAGCGGCGTGCCCTTTACGGTCGAACGCGCCGGACCGTAGGCTCTGATGGATCGGGTTTCCGTCGTGGAGTGCATGTTGTCCCTCCAAGGGTGCTTTCAACATGACGATCGCATCTTATTAGCACATGGTACTGGTTTGCACCAATGTCGGGGCCTAGACCATGTTCAGCGATGCCGCTCACAAACACGGCAAGAGTTTCCCGCTCGGCGCGACGCTCGTCCCCGACGGTGCCAATTTCAGCGTCTTCGCCAAGCACAGCACGGGCGCGCAATTGCTGCTGTTCGACGGCGCGGATGCTTCGAAGCCGTCTCGAGTGATCGATCTCGACGCGCGGACGAACCGAACATACCATTATTGGCACGTCTTCGTGCCGGGCATCACCGCGGGTCAAATCTATGCCTATCGTGTTGCCGGACCTTTTGATCCCGAGCGAGGGCTGCGCTTCGACCCTACGAAAGTGCTGCTCGACCCTTACGGGAAATGCATAGCCCGGCCGGCGGGTCGCAGCCGGGAGGCTGCTCGACGCCCTGGAGACAACGTGGCCTTGGCGCTGCGGAGCGTGGTGGTCGACCCGAGCAGCTATGACTGGGAGGGTGATGCACCCTTGGGCCGGCCTCTCGCCAAGACGATCATCTACGAGATGCATGTCGGCGGCTTCACCCGGCATCCAAGCTCCGGCATCCCTGTGGCCAAGCGCGGCACGTATGCCGGGCTGATCGACAAGATCCCCTATCTGCGTGACCTCGGCATCAGTGCGGTCGAGCTGCTCCCGGTGTTTGCGTTCGACGAACAAGATGCGCCGCCGGGCCTCGCGAATTACTGGGGTTATCAACCGCTCTCGTTTTTCGCGCCACATCAGGGTTACAGCTCTCGACCGGACGCGCTCGGCGCACTCGACGAGTTCCGCGACATGGTCAAGGCGCTGCACCGCGCCGGTATCGAGGTCATCCTCGACGTTGTCTACAATCACACCACCGAGGGGAACGCCGACGGTCCCACGATCTGTTTCCGAGGATTGGCAAACGAAAACTATTATATCTTGACGGCGGACAAATCCCGCTACGCCGACTACACCGGCTGCGGCAATACGCTAAACGCCAATGAACCGATTGTCCGGCGATTAATCCTCGATAGCCTTCGCTATTGGGTCAGCGAGATGCATGTTGACGGCTTTCGCTTTGACCTCGCCTCGATCCTCTCGCGCGACCCCGAAGGTCGGCCGATGGCGTCGCCGCCGATCCTTTGGGACATCGAATCCGATCCGATCCTCGCCAACGTCAAGCTGATCGCCGAGGCCTGGGACGCGGCCGGCCTCTATCAGGTCGGCAGCTTTGTCGGCGACAGCTGGAAAGAATGGAACGGCCGGTTTCGCGATGACGTACGCGCCTTCCTCAAGGGGGACAACGGAACGGTTCACGCAATGGCGTTTCGATTGACCGGGAGTCCGGATATCTACCAGCGCGAAGAGCGCGAAGCCGAGGAGAGCATCAATTTCGTCACTTGCCATGACGGCTTCACGCTCAACGACCTGGTTTCCTTCAACGGTAAGCACAATGAGCCGAACGGAGAGGGAAATCGTGACGGCAACGATTACAATGTCAGTTGGAATTGCGGCGTGGAAGGGCCGACGGCTGACCCCGAGGTCGAGCGGCTGCGGAATCGCCAGGTCAAGAATTTCCTGACATTGACTTTACTGGCGACCGGGACTCCGATGCTGCTGATGGGCGACGAAGTGCGGCGCACCCAGGGCGGCAACAACAACGCCTTCTGTCAGAACAACGAAATCTCCTGGTTCGACTGGAACCTCGTCGCAAAGCACGCGAATATTCATCGTTTCGTCAAGGAGTTCACGGCCCTGCTGATGAATCGGGCTCTGCCGGTCGAGCGCCTCGATATGACCCTGACCGAGCTTCTGCGCCGACAGCCCGTCCAATGGCACGGGGTGAAGTTGAACTCGCCTGATTGGAGTTACGACTCGCACACGCTCGCGGCAACGGTGCCGTTGCTCGGATATCGGATGGTATTGCACCTGATCGTCAACGCCTACTGGGAGCCGCTCGAGTTCGAAGTCCCGCCGCTCGAAGCGGAAGCAGCATGGCGGCGCTGCATCGATACGTATCTCGACCCGCCAGACGACATTTGTAGCTGGGCTCAGGCTCCGAGGCTGCGGAGCCTAACTTACCGGGTTCAGCCACGTTCTTTGGTCATGCTGCTGGCGAGTGTCGCAGCCGAGTAGCCGGCGGACGCACGTGATAAGGGCTTGATTAATTCCTGGCGGGCCTTGCGCGTGGTGGAGAAAGCGCTCGCAGCGCAGCGAAATCAGGCAGCCTTGTCGCGGCCGACCTCTGGGGGTGGGCCGGCGAACATCGCCTCGATACGCTCGAGCCTTTGACGCCCCTCTTCGGGAAAGGCGCCAGGCGCCGCGAGCACCCGACGCACTAACGCCAACGCCTCCTCGCACTGCCGGCGATTGCCGGGCAACAGCTTGGGAAGCGCGGTAATAGCTCGCTCCATATCCAGCAGCAGAATCAGGTATTGCTCCTTCACGATCTCCTTGAATCGAGTGACCCCAATGCGCTTGGCTGCCGGCAACTCGGCGCTGATCTGTTTCAGGGCGGCAAATCCGCGCTCATCGACTTTGCCTTCGGGAAGACGCACATAGATCAGTGCCCGCACCGCCGCCTCGATCAAACCGCCTTGGTCGATCTGCTGTTCAAGGTGGACGGCGGCTGTTTTGGCAGCGGCCTCTCGTGCCACATCGCGCCCTATGCGGCGGCTCACCGAGGTTTCGTCGGCGCGCAGACCGACCATCGCCTGCAAAATGGGAGAACCGTAGGTGTTGAAGAAGAACGCCTCAGTCGCCGCGTCTCGCGCCTTGCCCCACATTTCTAGCCCGCTGGTGATCATGTCCGACGCCATGCGCTCGACAGCGAGGAATGGATTATCCGGGCTTACCGGCCGGCGATTTCCGCGTACCATCTCGGCCCAATCCGCAACGGGCCGCATGAATGGGTTCTGGTCGGCGAAGCTTTCGAAGCGAAGGCGGTTCGGGTGACTGTGCCGCATCAGTTCGGCGCTGGTTTCGGTTACCGCAGCGCGCACCGCCGAACGCATCAGGGTGCTGTAAGCGCCCTGCGTGATTTCGGAAACCCGCGCGGCGGTCGCGAACGCGCGGTCATCCTCGAGGCTGTTGCCGCCGAGCTTACGGATGTCGTCGAGCGTACGGTTCTCGAGACTGAACAGATAGTTGCCCTGCACAAGCTGCGGGTTTTCGACATTTTCGTCGATACCCGTAATGACCGCCTCATAAAGACCGGGCGGCATCAAATCGATCATGTCCATGGCAAGCGCGAACTCGCCATGCTCTTTCGTCGCCACCTTGCCGGAGACGAAGATGCCGAGATGGCCAATGCTCTGGTGCAGGCCATAGACAATCGTCTGGCCGGCTGCGACGAGCTCATCCTCATGATCGTAAAGATCGAGGATCCAGTCCAATGCCTGCTGCGGCGGCGTGATGTCGTCACCCCACGAGCAGAACACGATGATCGGCGACTTGATGTTGCGCAGGTCGACGCGAACGCCGTTGGAGTTGCGCAACTCACCCGAAACAAGCTTATTTCCGACGAAAAGCTGGTCGGCAATCGACTGCATTTCCTCGGCATTCAGAAGCACCGGGCTACCCCACCATTTCTCGAATTCGAGAAACCGCGGCGGCTCCGTGTCGACCTTTGAGTAAACGTTGTAGATCTTCTTCCAATATGTGTTGTCGGGGTGCAGCGACTCGAAGTTCGCGACCAGGTTGGCACCATCGAAAATACCGTTGCCGAGGTCGCCGGCCAGCGAGGTCAGCCAAGTCCCGCCCAACAGCCCACCGAGATAGCGCATCGGGTTCTTGCCGTGCACGCCGGCCCAATAGGAAAGCGGCGACCCGGCGAGCATGATGGGGCCGACGTTTTCCGGGTGAATCGCGGCCATCATCATGATCTGCCAGCCGGCCTGACAATTGCCGATCAGACAAGGCTTGCCCTCGGCGTTCGGGTGCCGCGCGACCACCTCGTCGACAAAACGGGCCTCCGCTTCGCACACGTCCTCGATCGTTTGACCGGGCACCGGGACAGGCAGAAACCCAACAAAATAGCAGGCATGACCCGCGGCGAGTGCGACTCCGATCTCGCTGTCGTGCTTCATACCGCCGATGCCGGGGCCATGCCCGGCGCGCGGGTCAAACACAATGAACGGCCGCTTGCTCGTGTCGATAGAGGTGCCCTTCGGCGGAATGATCCGAACCAATCCGTAATTCACCGGGCGCGGCAGCGAGCGGCCATCGAGCACGAGTTCGGCGTCAAAGCTCAGCACGTGCGGCGCCTTGCGGGCATTGTGCTCGACGCAATTATTGCCGCGTTGGCGTAAAACATCCAGCAATAGTATAGAGCGCTGCCAAGCGTCGACCCAGTAGTCGAGCATCTCGTTTGCTCCCGGCCAGAGCCAGGACGATAAGGTACCCGCGGCGTTCCGGGTCACCTTCGACGGAAAGTTGTCAGTCATATCGGCCTCGCAGTTCGTCAACCACAGGTGATAAACTCTCCCTTTTATTTTACAGTTTTGTGAATGTGCGACCTCACTACGCGGAGGCCAACGGACCGGCCGGCTCGGTCTTTGATCTAATCAAAGATGACCGATCAATGGTTGATTTTGTTGCGGCGCAGCAAAAGCGCTGCCCCATCGCGGAGTCAAATGGTTTCTGCAAGCTCTTCGGGCGTATGCCGAAATTAGCCGAACTCCTACCGCGGGCGGGGGGCCGTTCGCGATCGACAAACCTTATTCCCGACCTTCAGCAGCGCGGTCTCGCGGCCGCCGCGTCGAGCCGCTTTATGATGGAGGCAGGGGAGACAGGGTGAGCCGGGATAAGCAAGCTCGAACGAGCGTGCATGACGGCAGACGCGCGGTGCGGCGCGCCGTTTGACCCAAGCTAATGGCTCGTTTTAATCTCTCGATCGGTAATCCACGATGTCGCCTTGACCCGACGAGAGACATACAAAAGAGCACATAGGGAAGACCGCATGATGAACCACGATCTGGAAAGCAACGCGGCGACGCTGGTTACGCACGGGAAGGCGATCCCCGCCGCCGACGAGACCGTCCCCACCTTGACGGGGCGGTTCGACGCGCTCGGTATCCCGTCGACCGAGCAGAGCCGGCGCACGCAGCCGGCCCGCGGGCTTTTGACCGGGCACTTTAACGGAGCGGCGACTGTCGGGAAGTATACGCATGAGATGGAGGCAGCACCGCTCGGAATCGATGATCCACCGCATCGCCGAGACTGGCGCGACGACTAATGCGCACGCAGCGCGCGGGCGCAATGCGCAGCTAGACGAAACTGGGTTCAGAGGAGGCGATGATGGCAAACACGCTGTCTGACAAAGAGCGGGCATTGATGGATGCGTACTGGCGGGCCGCCAACTACCTGTCGGTCGGTCAGATCTATCTCTATGACAACCCGCTGCTGAAGAAATCCCTGACCAAGGAGCACATCAAGCCGCGGCTCCTCGGGCATTGGGGAACAACACCGGGCTTGAACTTCATCTATGTTCATCTGAACCGGGTCATCAAGAAGCACGACCTGGACATGATCTACATCACCGGGCCCGG
>Ga0306921_10001422_pt1 | contig 23115 bp, 22 predicted proteins | sample sta12Cox44000080_FD_203760 | JGI IMG/M metagenome (GOLD analysis project Ga0306921, IMG submission 203760) | Lab enrichment of tropical soil microbial communities from Luquillo Experimental Forest, Puerto Rico - statoxic.12C.oxic.44.000.080 (v2)... | ecosystem: Environmental > Terrestrial >...
ATGCACGGCCACGGTGGCGGTCACGAGAACGGCCGCGATGAGAATGACGGAGATCATGTCCGGGCACTTCCGGCTTCAGGTATCGTCCAAAACGAGTCGTCAGGCATGAGAGTCGCTACATCATTCCTCTTCAATCAGAGAGAACATGGCGCGCGACAGTATGCCGCCAGAGATGTTTCGGGCCTTGAACCCGTTCTGCAGAATGGCACCCATTGAGCAGCCCGGCACCGAACCTGCCGTTACCCAAGGCTCGCGCGTGCGGACCACCCCTCAGTCGAGCGGCACCGTTTTGAGCTGGCTGATCGCTTCGGTGATGCTCACCGAACCAATTCCGGAAGTCTGAAAGGCGACCATCCGCCCGAATTGTCCGCTGGCGATGAGTTCCACCGCTTGGGCGCCAGATCGTAGGAGACATAAGACCCGTTCTCAGTCCCCGCCGGTTTCTTTCCCGGCTTGGCACGGCGCGGATAACGCCCGCTGCCGTCGGGGGCGATCCTGCCAGAGTCCGTGGGCGTGGTCAAATGGCAGCGGCCGGCTGGCCGGGGGCCCTGGACACCATGGCGCGACGCTGGATACGGGCAGACGATCGCCCTCCCCATCACTACGGGAGAGCGAAGGGGAACACGGGCTGGTCGTCTTGCGGGGGAGACACAGCGGGCGCGGGCTCAGGGTCGTCTCGTCCTCCCGGCAGTCCATCCGGTCGGCGCAGCGCGGACAGCGCAAGACGTCCAGGTCATCCTGTGCTTCGAAGCCTCCCGGCTCTCGCGCAACTCCAAGGACTGGGCCAAGCTGTTCGAGATCTGCGGGCACCTCAACACCCTCGTCGCCGATCTCGATCAGGTCTATGACCTCGCCTTGCCTGATGATCGTCTGATTCTCGGCGTGAAAGGCAGTGTCAGCGAGTATGAGCTCAGCCTGTTTCGGCAACGCTCCCAACAAGCCATTGTCGCGAAGGCCACGCGCGGCGCCCTCACGTTTACCCTTCCGGCAGGCCTCAGTTGGACCCTCGACGGCCAGATCGAGCTGCATCCGGATCGTCGCGTGCAGCACGCCATCCGCCTGGTGCTCGACAAGCTCTCTGTGGCATCGGCTCTTGAGGGGCTCCTGGGGGGCGGTGCCTGAGAATGGCAGATTGCGTCAGGGGCCGGCAGGCACCCGGAAGGCGCCCGCCGCGGCAGCGTGCTAATGTTGCCTGCGCTCACGCTCCACGCGGAGCGTCCCCACGTACTCGACGGAGATCGGCACGTCGCGCTCGACCACCGACTCGACCTTGACGACGGCCGGCGGCGGCGCCGCCGCGGCCCGCGAGCGTCATTGCACCCGATCACGCCCAGCGCCAGCGCAGCGATGAGCAACGTCCGGAGCCGGCGGTCGCCGTTTCCCATGGGTGCCGCCTCCTGGCTGAATCGTCGGGCCGACCTGCCGGCAGGCTACGCTCGGCCCCAGGGGCCCGTCTACCCACGTTGGTCGCGCCGGCTTTCTGGTCTCTTTGGATAGCTCGAGACGTGCCTCGGTTTCGTGTCAGCCCACGCGGCGCCGCGACATCACACGGTGAAAAGGCACGGTGCCGGACGTGGCAGTGGCATACAGGGCCGCGCCGGTCCCAGCCTCAGCGGAACGAGGTTGAACAATTCTTGACACTCTCCCCGCCGGCGGCGCAGGATTGGGGCCGCGTGAGGCCATCAGGTAGAGCGAGCCTTGTCCACCAGGCCCTTGGGGACAGGACAGGACCGAGAAGCGGTTGTATGTCGACGACCCTCTGTCCTCTTACCGAGCTCGGTGAGCTGGCGCCGGAGCATCGGGGCGGGCCCGAGCGTCACCGGAAGCGCCGGTCTACCGCAGTGGCGAAGTGCGTTCACGGCCGGGGCCCGCATGCGGCGACCGGGGCCACGCTGCGGGTCGCCGCGATCCGCCGCCGATCATCTGATCCACCAACCAGCTGTGCTCGCCGTCACCTCGTTGTGTCACTTCGCAAGTTCGACTTGCCCGGGGTCGCCTGGCAGCATCGCTGGGGCGGCGGACTCCAAGGAGGACACGGTATGCGAATCACTTCGCTCTTGTTGACCGCGCTGGTCGCATTCGGGTTCGCAATGAGCGCCGGGGCGCAGACGGCAACCGACAAAGGCAAAGCAGCTTCGAGCAAATCCGTGGAGACCGACAGTGATGCCAAGGCGCGCAGCCTGGACACCGCGATCAAGCCATGGAAGGGCGATTTCGACGGCATGCTCGAGCGCCGGCTGATTCGCGTCTACGTCCCGTACAGCCGCTCGCTGTACTTCGTCGACAAGGGTCGCGAACGTGGGATCTCGGCGGCGCTGATGCGCGAATTCGAGCGCTGGGTCAACCAGAAGTATGCGAAGCAGCTCGGCAAGCGCCCGCTCACGCTCTTCGTCGTGGCGGCGACGCGCGACAAGCTCGAGGCCGATCTCACGGGCGGGCTGGCCGACATTGCGGTCGGCAATATCAAGGTCCTGGACGAGCGGCTCAAAACGGTCGACTTCGTCGCGCCCGACGAGGAGGCGTCGTCGGTAGAGATCCTCGTCACTGGACCCGCATCACCCCCGATCGGATCGCTCGATGATCTGGCCGGCAAGACGGTCCACGTTCCAAGGGCCTCGAGTAAATACCTGAGCCTCGTCGCGCTGAACGAGCGCTTCAAGAAGGCCGGGAAACCGGAAGTGAAGATCGTTCTCGTCCCCGACGCACTCGAGGACGAGGACATGCTCGAGATGGTCAATGCCGGCCTTCTCGAAACTATTGTCGTCGATGACTGGAAGGCGAAGGCGTGGGCGCAGGTGCTGCCGAAGATCAAGCTGCGTGAGGACATCGTGCTGCGGGACAGGACGAAATCGGGATGGGCGATTCGGAAGGACAGCCCGAAGCTCGCGGCCGAATTGACCGAGTTCTACGCGCGCTGGAGGAAGATCCAAGGCGGGTTCGCCAAGACCTTTGCCGAATACAACAGGAAAGTGAAGGCACTCCACGGTGCAACGGCCTCAGAAGACCAGAAGCGCTTCCAGGCGCTGCTCGAGTACTTCGACAAATACGGTAAGCAGTACCGCTTCGACCCCCTCATGCTCGCGGCGCAGGGCTATCAGGAATCGCAGCTGAACCAGCACGCAAAGAGCCACGTCGGCGCAATCGGCGTGATGCAGATCATGCCCGCGACCGGCGCGGAGCTCAAGGTGGGCGACATTCGCCAGGCCGAAGCGAACATTCACGCCGGCGCCAAGTACATGGATCGGCTGATGACGAAATACTTCCCGGACGCCAAGTTCGACGAGCAAAATCGCACGCTGTTCGCGTTCGCGAGCTACAACTGCGGGCCGGGAAACGTCTCGAAGATGCGCACCCAAGCCGCAAAGCGCGGGCTCGATCCGGACCAATGGTTCAACAACGTCGAGATCCTCACCGCCGAAAAGATCGGGATGGAGACAACGACGTACGTGCGCAACATCTTCAAGTACTACGTCGCCTACCGCTTGATCGAGGATGCGAAGGCGAGTGCCGCACAGCACATGGAGAAGCTCGCGCCGGTGAAGCAGTAGCGATGGGAAGGGGGCCCATTGTTGCTCTCCTCGACGAAAGAAAGGGGCTCGCGAAGGCATTTAGCCCTTTTATTCGGGCTAAAAGTGACATACGAGCGCAATTCCGTCATCTAACAGTCAACTATTTCAGGCACTCTTTGATCGTAGCGTATCCCCTCCCCGTATCCCCTATCCGGATACCCCGTCGGCACTCAGACGTTGACAATTTGAAAACGGAGCGGGCACTGCGCGTTCTCTTGTACCAGGCAGTGCGTTGCTTTGCCCTAGCAGAAAATGACCCAGCGAATTTTTGATGAATTTTCAGGGTTTGTTCTTTCCCTGCGGACAGCGTACTCAACGAGGGAGGCAATACTAATTCCCATGCGTGCGGAAAGGTAACTCGAATGAATCGCGGGGATCGTCCGAAATACTTTCATCGTGGCTCCCGGCGTCGCTCAGGACGCCCTTGGCGCCATCTTAGCGGTGGTCGTATGGTCTTCCAGCCACCCGCTGTGACGCCGGCTCTTTCCGATCAGTTTCTGGCTCAATTCGTGACTGATACACGGCGACTCGGACAGACGCTCTGCGCGACCTCGCTCGGCAATACCGTGCTGGACCTGTCTGCTTGCCTGCTCCCCGGGTGGCGCTCAGCTGGGACGCTCCGCCGCAGGTCACCCTCAGCTTCACGATTGATGGCGCTGTCCCACGCGAGGCGCCGCCGGCGCGCGGGATTCCAGGGCGCGGAAGGCAAGGGCGTGATGCCCGAGTCTTCTCCCGCTGCAGCGGCGGGACCGACTGACACTTTGTCAGGCGCTCGCGACGCCTCGACTTGCAACGCCCAGTGTGATGACGGCCTCGCACAGCTTCCCGGGCCAGGCAGCGCCATCGAACGCACCGATCCCTCACCGGAGAGGCAGTTCCCTCTTCTGAGCTCTCCTCCCGCGTCCGGTCAGTCCGTGCCACCTCGACTCTCGGTTGATCCATGGATCACCAGGCCGCATACTCCTCCGCAGCGCGTGGCGGACACGCGGAGGCAGCCTATGCGTCTGTCCGCCTTGTTCGAGGAGTTTTGTCACTTTCTCCGGGTCGAAAAAGGAGCGACCCCAGCGACGATTGCGACATATCGGTGGTGTTTCGGAGATTTCCTGGCGTTTGCCATGAAGCACGTCGGAGGCACGGCGCTGCTCACGCATTTTACCGAGGAGATGTGTCGGGGCTATCAGTACGATCTTGCGAACCGCGAGCTCAAAACCGGCACGATTCGCTTGCGCCTGGCGACGCTGGGCAGTTTCGGGAAGTGGATGGTCCGCCGTGACAAGGTCGTTCGCAATCCGGTCGATCGGCTCACGCGTCCACGTCGCAAAGCTCGGGTGCCGGCTGTGCCGGCTTGGCACGCGGTCAGGGCGCTCCTGGACCGCTGCTCGCTCAGGGAGCGGGCGATGCTCGCCCTCATGGCGTTCGGGGGGCTTCGGCGGGGCGAAATGGCAGCGTTGGATGTGGGAGATGTAGATCTTGATTTCGGCCTGCGCCGGGTCCTGGGCAAGGGTGGCCATGAAGTACCGGTAACCCTCTCGGCTCGAGCACGAGCGATCCTCCGCGAGTACGTGGCGGCCGAGCGGGCTGGCGCGTCAGCCACGGCTCCGCTGTTCGTGGTCACGTTCGTGAACAAGGCAGGCCTGTCGATGGGGCGGCGAATCACTGGCCAGAGAATCTGGAAAGTTGTGCGAACCGCCGGGAAGCGGGCCGGTATACCAGCGTTGCATCCGCACGCCCTTCGTCACGCGTGCGGCGCGGAGCTGCTGCGCCGAACCAGAAACCTCCGCCTGGTGCAGGAGCAGTTGCGCCACGCGGACGTGCAGACCACCACCGGCTACACGAAGATCACCCAGCAGGATATTCGAGAGGGATTGGAAACGCTCGACGGCGAGGGGGAATGAAACAGGGATTCCCGTCCCTCCCCCCGGGGCATTGAAATTCTGGGGCGAAAATCACCACGAAATCACCGTGGTGGCCCAACGGGATTCGAACCCGTGTTTCAGTCACGATCACGTTTTCGCCAGCATAATCGCATCGCTTTCCGTCGTGAACACCGTCGAATGTCGACGCGACTAAAACACGCAGGGGAATCTCGATCGAGGTCGCCTCACCGCCGTCGCGCTCGGCGGGCGGCGCGCTCGTGCTGCTTGGCTTCCGCAACCGATCGGCCGAGCGCGCGAGAGCCGGCGCGGCGCCGAAGCGAGTCGGGCTAGCCCACGGTCAGCTGCTCGTAGATCCCGCTCAGGATCTCGTCGACGCTCGCGGAGGCCCACACGTCGAAGAAGGACGAGGCCTGCATCGCGGCGAACTCCCGCATGCCGCGCTCCCTCGCCTGCTCGGCGCTCTCGCCGGGCCGGACCGCCTGCTGGTGCCCCCGGATCCGGTCCTTCTCGTAGATCGCGGGGTACTCGATGTAGCGGTGCAGCTCTCGGAAGTCCTTCGTGTAGACGACCGCCACCGGGACCGACGCCCACTCCCGGCCGTTCTTCTCGTTCATGAACTCGAGCATCAGGTCGTGGTTGGCGCCCGTGCCGCCGGTGGCCGGATCGGGCCGCCCCGTGCCGAGGATCTTGGCGCCGTCACGATTGAAGATCCGCAGCTCGAGCTTGCCGGCCTCGGCCAGCCGGGCGAGCATTGGCACGTCGCGCCGGCAGTCCGAGGACCAGTCCTCGGAGATCACGAGGATGCGGGCCGGGCCGCCGGGCTGCGCGGCGAGCCACGTGATCGCCTCGCGCTGGTGGGCGCCGAGGCGGGCGCGCGTGTAGCGCTCGCGGATCACTGTGCTGTTGTCCTTGCGCGGCGCCGCCCCGAACGAGCCCCCGTAGTAGCCAAAGCCCTCGCGGGCCAGGTTCTCGGGGCTGCCGATGGACACGAGGTACTCTTCGAAGGTCATGCCGCTGGCGAACCGCTCAGGCGTAACGACGCTGTTGGCCACGGGGGTTCCTCCTCTGGGACCGCAGTTGACATCCGCGGGCCATCTTCGATGAGGCACCGGGCGAGTTCCCGCGTGAGGCCGATCCCATCGACTTCTGCCTGCGCCCTCTACCTGCGCGCTCGCGTGACCACCTCGACCGCCCACCGCTGCTGACATGCTTACTCGGGCGGCTCGGTCGGGCTGGTCCGGACGTTGAAGATCCCGCTGGCCCGAGCGATGGTCATGTCACCAACACGCAAGTAGCAATTACCGAATGCGATCCGACGGCCGACCCGAACGACGTCAGTATGCGCCTCGAGCAAATCGCCAAGCCGGGCCGCGCTGTAAAAGTCAACCGTGAGACTGGCCGTGAGCAGCGAGACCGGCGGCTGAGACAGCCACTCACCGGTCTTACCGAGCGCGACATCGGCGAGCGTGACAACAAGCCCGCCGTGGGCCATTCCCCGTCGATTGCAGTGATGCTCGGCGATCCGAACCGCAAAGACGACGCCGGCCTCTGTGCGCCGTTGCAGGACGGGCCCAATTCGGTCGAGAAAGCCGCTGGGCTCCGCATACGAGTCGAATCCAGTCGGTGAATCGTCAGGGTTTGCCACGTTCCTCGTCTCCTTCGAATGCACGAGTCGAGACCGACAGAGGGGCAGACATCATCGTGTTTAGACGAAAGTCGGTCGCCGCACTTCCGCGTGCCGCTCAAGTACCATGCCTACGCGAAGGATCGTCGCTTCGTCGAGGTGCCGCCCCACGATCTGGACACCGATCGGTAAACCGTCGCGGTTCCACCCGAACGGCACCGAGAGCGCGGGCGACCCAGTGACATTGAAGGGCGCAGTAGGACGAACGACGTGACGTGCGGGTAGCGATACACCCGCGATGAACAGCCGGTCCCGTTCGTGTAAAAAGGCCGGGACCGGCGAGACGGGACACAGAAGCACGTCGTGATCTCGAAAGTACGCGGCGAGGTCGTACCGCAGGCCCTCAAGTTCGCGCTCCGCCGCCAAGTAATCGTCGAACGACGGCGCCGGACTCTCCAGGTAGCGCCGCATCACGGAATGGAGATCGGCCTGGCGACCCGCGACGACTGACTCGAAGTAGCGGCCACCCTCTACTCGAAACACCTGTGCGGTGAGCGCGTTGCAATCCCGCTGCTCGAACCCACGCGGGTCGCCGGGCGCAACCTCACAGCCGACCTCCTGCAGGAGGTGGGCGGCCCTAGCGACCGTCGCGACCACTTCTTGATCGACTGGGCCGAATCCTCGCTCCGCGAGCCAGCCTACCTGGAGGCGAGGTAGTGGCCTCTCCCCATCAATTGCCCCCGGGGGCGGCAGCGGCCAGGCGTGGGGATCCCGGCCGTCTGGGCCCGCCATGATACGCAGCGCAAGAACGACATCACCAACTGTCCGCGCCATCGGGCCGACGTGCCAAAAGCGACGAAGTGTCTCAGGCCAGTGGCCCGACAGTGGGATGCGGCCGTGCGTCGCCTTGAGTCCGACAATGGCGCAGTAGTGTGCCGGGCCGCGTATCGATACGGCGAGATCACTGCCAACGCCCAGAGGTGAGAGCCCGGCGGCGATTGCCACCGCCTCTCCACCGCTCGACCCTCCCGGGGTCCGGTCCGGGTTCCAGGGGTTTACCGATCGCCCGAGCACGGCGTTTGCCGTCTCTCTATCAAAGGAAAACTCGGGAACGTTGGTTTTCGCGAGAAGAATTCCGCCCGCGGCCTTGAGGCGAAGAACGGCCGTCGCATCAGTCGAGGGTATATAGTTGGCAAACAGCCGTGAGCCGCGAGTGGTCTGAAGGCCCGCCGTATCGATGCAGTCCTTGACGGTAAACGGCACTCCGTGAAGCGGACCGAGGTCGTGCCCGTTCATGACCGCTGCGTCGGCGGCACGAGCCTCCTCCTCGGCGTGCGGGTTCAATGCAACGATTGCGTTCAGTCGCGGGTTCAAGGCGACGATCCGATCACGATGCGCACGCACCACGTCGATCGTCGAGACTTGTTTCGTCCGGATCGACCTCGCGAGTTCCGCCGCGCTCAGCCAGCACAGCGCGTCACTCATGGGCCTTGACGTCCCTCGATGACGTCGCTGCGCATGGCCGGTCGCTCATGTGGTCGGCCCGGTCCGATGGGATAAACGGCTAGCCGCCGATGCTGCGAGCCGCTCGAGCGTCTCGTTCGTCTCTCGCGCGAGCCGAGCGATCAGTTCGGATGCCGATTGGCGCCGCGCGAGCCGGAGGCCCTGGCCTGCCCAGAGTGAGAGATATTCCGAGCGGGCTTGCTTTGCCGCCGCGGTCCGGAGCGGGCGAGTGAGCGTGTTCTGAAGGGGAAAGGGCAGAATGTGGTCTCCGCTTCCGTCGGCCTCCATCTCAGTCATGAAGCGGTTTACGATTCCGCGGGCCGGTCGGCCTGAAAAGGCCCGGGTGAGACGCGTCTCGTCTTCGTGGGCCGTGAGGATGGCCTCCTTGTAGGCGTCTGGGATCCCGGCTTCATGGCAGGTCAGAAAGGCCGTACCCATCTGCACGGCGTGTGCGCCGAGGGCGAGGGCCGCGGCGATTCCACGGCCGTCCATGATCCCACCCGACGCGATCACGGGAACGGTCACGGCATCGACGACTTGGGGCACGAGCGCCATCGTGCCGACCAATCCGGCCTCGAAGGAGCCCGCGAAGGTGCTCCGATGCCCGCCTGCTTCGCTGCCTTGCGTGACAATGGCATCCACTCCCGCCGTTTCGAGCAAGACCGCTTCCTCCACGGTCGTCGCGGTGCCGATGACGCACATGCCCCGAGACTTGACCATCTCGAGGGCCATCGTCGGGAGAACGCCGAACGTGAAGCTGAAGACCGATGCGCCGGACTCGAGCGCTGCGGCGAGTTGGTCGTCGAACGAATCAGGCTTGAGCGTCGGGACTTCTGGACGAGGCAACGCGAGCTCTGCGTAGAATGGCTCCAGGCGCTTCAGAGCCAGCCGAGACTCGACTGGTGCTTCTGGGGCCGGGAGCGGCGCAAAGAGGTTGATGCCGAAGGGCCGGGTGGTCTGCGCCCGCACCGCTCGCGCGATCTCGATGATTTGCAGGGGCGTCAGATAAGAAGCGCCAACGAAGCCCAGGGCGCCCGCCTCGCAAACGGCGGCAACGAGCGCCGGGGTATCCCCGCCGCCGGCCAGCGGGGCCTGGATCACCGGGTGGCGAAGGCCCAACCTACGCGTCAGAACATTTGTGCGCGACATGACGCATCTCCAATAACTGCCTGAGACTGTTCACGATAGCTCCGCGCCGACGTCCTTCGTGGCGCTGGCATACACGACGGGCCGGGGACGGCAGAGTGCACCCGCGCTCACAACCAGCAGCAGGCACGCAACCAACAGCGGTCGTGAGAGGTCACCATGTGGGCCGACGGCATAGCTGACGAGCAGCGGCCCACCAATCTGGCCCGTGGCGAACGCGGCCGTCATCACGGCCATGAGGCTCGTCGCGTGTGAGCCGCTGACCATCCGCGCCTCCTGCATGCCGGTCATCGTGGGGATCATGAACGTCCCGCCGACGAGAAACGCGGCGATCATGATGCCGTCGATGGTGGGCCACATCACCGGCGCCGAAACACCAAGCGCCATGACCAGGTGGCTCACGGCCCACAATCGGCGGTTGCCGACGAACCGAGTTGCGGCCGCCGCTACGAGGGTCGAGAGCGCCGCCGCGATGCCGAAGATCGGCCAAGACCAGCCAAAAACAAGGGGGTCCTTCACGAGCTCTCGGGCCATGGCCGGGACGAAGGTGGCGGGGATGATGTAGCCAAAGCCGAAGGCCCCGTAGCAGAGTACCAGGCGCACCGAGTCGAAGTTCCAGTGGTAGCCCTGGCCGGTCTGTGGCTGGCCCTGCTTCCGGCTGCCGGCATCGTCCGTTCGGAGGGTCCGCCAGATCGCCATCGTCCCGACAAGCGCGATGACCCCAAGCCCTTGCCACGCCCTGGGTGACACGGCGCCCCATTGCATCAGGCCGACACAGATGAGGCCCGCAACGGTGATCCCGGTGCCGACCCCAGCGAAGACTGCTCCGCGCAACAGGGGCCGGTCAGCCCCGCTGAGTTTCCCTAGCGCCCACGCGGAGCCGAAGACCAAGACCCACGCGCTTCCGACTCCGGCGAGCGCACGCAGCACCAGCCACGCCGCGAAGTTCCGCGCCAGCCCCATGCTCACTGTCCCGAGGGCAATGACCACGAGCCCGGCACGGATGGCGGTCGTGGCCCTGATACGCAGAGTCACCGCGGACAGGGCACCGAGCAGATAGCCGAAATAGTTGGCCGACGCCAGCCATCCTCCCTGGCCAACCGACACCGCGGCATCCTGCCGCATCATGGGGAGGATTGGAGTGAAGGCGAACCGGCCGATGCCCAACGCGAGTCCGAGGGCCGTGAGTCCAGCCAGGGTAATGACCAGCGGTGAAGACGTGCGCGCGCTCATCGGCTCGATCGGATCCGAACCGTGGACCATGCGTCGAGTCTAGGCAGCTCTCTCCTTTTAGAAAACTGAATTTTCGTGATACATTCGTTCTCGATATGGGAAATATCGATCTGACCGCACTCGAAATCTTCAAGACGGTCGTTGAGCAGGGCGGAATCGCGAAGGCGGCGAACCGCCTCCGCCGAGTGCCGTCCAACGTGACGACACGAGTGAAACAGCTCGAGGAAAGACTTGGCACGAAGCTATTCGTGCGCGGCAATCGGAGACTCGTGCTCTCCGCGGAGGGCAAGCGCTTGCTTGGCTACGCTGACCGGCTTCTGCGGCTGTCGGCGGAGGCCGAGGCCGCGCTTCGAAACGGCTCGCCGGCAGGGGCGTTTCAGATCGGGGCCCTTGAAAGTACTGCGGCGACTCGACTCCCACCGATTCTCTCCCGTTATCACCGGAGCTACCCGGAGGTGCGGCTCGAACTGGTTACCGGCACGACCGGCGCCTTGATCGCCAAAGTCATGAACCACGAGGTCGAGGCGGCATTTGTCGCGGAGCCGTTTACCGCAGACGATCTCGAGGGCGACCCAGTGTTTTGCGAAGAGTTGGTCCTGATCACGCCCAAGAGCTTCCGGAAGATCAAGACGCCCAGCGACATCGGTCGCACGACGCTGATCGCCTTTTCGACGGGCTGCTCGTACCGGCGGCGGTTAGAGGCGTGGCTCGGGGGAGCGAAGGTGGTGCCGGAGCGCGTCATGGAATTCAGCTCGTACCACGCGATCGTGGCGTGTGTCGCTGCGGGTGCTGGGATCGCCATTGTCCCGCGCTCGGTGATTCGTGTCAGCGTGGCGGCATCTGGCGTCGCGACATACGCGTTGCCCTCCGCGGTGTCGAAGGCTCGAACATTCTTCGTCTGGCGGCAAGGCCATCAGTCGATTGCGCTTGACGCCATGCGGGCAGAGATTGGGCGCACGACGCGTCAGGCTCCAATTTGACTCTCGCTACAGGGGCTTCGCGTTTCTGCCGACGGCGTGCGTGTGCGCGAGGAGCGCGGATCTGCTCCAAGACCGCCGGATCGTTCGTCCGCTGATGGCGGCCGTCGGGACGGGCCCGAGCCATGTAGTCGGCCGTCCGGCGCGCCATGCGCAGCGTCTGGCAGATCCCGGTGATGGGCAAATGGGTCACCGCGCGGACTCTCTGCGCAACGACGGCGTCTTTTTTCCGATCTCCTAGGTGGCCCGCAGGATCTCGACCTCCATGGTCTTCCGGCCCAGTGCCCGCTCGAGTTCCCGGATCTTGGCGTTGGCCTCCCGCAGTTGGCTGGTCGGCACCACGTCTTCACTGGCCTGCACCGCCGTCGTCGCGCCCGCCTCCGCGAATCGTTTCCAGGTGCGGATGACACTCGGGTACATATCCAGCTCGCGACTGAGCTCCGCGACGGTCTTCTCGCCGCTCAAGATCCGCTGCACCGCCTGCGCTTGAACTCCGTGCTGAACACCCGCCGGCCATCTGCCTTCCGCCGATCTTCGCCCATGGGGCCTCCCGCAGCATCGTACGTCCCCAGGGTGAGCAGCCGAAAGGGGGAGCACTCCACGACAATCTAAGCACACGGGAAACCGACGATCAGCCATAGGCGCCGACATGCGTGGTTCGCCCCCGTGCGGTGTGGAGTGGTAGCACAGCGGTAGCTACGCTCTCCACTGGCCGGCGCAGACGAAGTCGACCTGAGGCATCGTCGAAACTGTCCCGAAGGCGTAGAGGCTCGCGCCTCCCCGGAAAGGCAGGAAGGCGTCCAGGCTTCGCTGAAGCGCCGCGCGGCTCTGAAGGATCGCAGGCAACATTAGCGCGCGCGGTTGCCTCCCAGATGGCCCTCCGGCCCCTGACAGAATCTGCCATTCTCGGACACCGCCCCCCAAGGAGCCCCCCAAGAACCGATGCCACAGAGCCGATGCCACAGCGCACATCAGCAGCCACCCCACGGGTCGGGGACAGCCTGCCCAACTGAACCGCATGCTAGGCGCGCACACCGCCGCCGTCAAACCGGCACGTGCGACCGGCACGTGCGACCGGCTGGGTCAGCAAAGCCGACGCCGCGGATCGTGTGAATCAGCTTCACATCGAAGCGGTCATCGACCTTCCGTCGCAGCCGCGCCACGGTCACATCGATGACGTTGTCCAATGGCGTGGCCCGCGCGGTGACGTGTCACACATCACGCGCGAGCATCTCTCGCGAGACCACCCGGCCCACATGACGGAGGAGATACTCCAGCATCTCGAACTCTTTGAGCGTCAGCTCGAGAGGCCGGCCGCCTCTCACGACCTTTCGCGTCACGAGATCCATCACCAGATCGTCCTGTTGTAGCTTCAGAACCTGGTTAGGCCGACCTCGCCGCAGCAACGCCCGAATCCGGGCGAGCAGCTCAGGAATCGCGAAGGGTTTGACGAGGTAGTCGTCGGCACCGCTGTCGAGGCCGTGGACACGATCTTCCACGGCGTCCTTCGCCGTCAGAATGAGCACCGGCGTCTGCAGGCCGCTCTTCCGCAGTGTGGTCAGGACTTCGATGCCGTTCCGCCGGGGCAGCATGAGATCGAGCAGGACGAGATCGAAGATCTCGTGATTCACAAGGAAGAAGCCTTCCTCGCCGCTGGCCGCGACGGACACGTCATAGCGCTCCGCCTCGAGCCCGTCACGGAGAGCCTTCGCGACCTTCCTCTCGTCCTCGACAACGAGCACGCGCATACGCCGGAGTATATCGGCGCGGCGGCCTCGCCACACCTGACAACGATGTCAGGAACTCTTCAGTGGCATCTCCGCCGCCACCCCTCATGATCAGGACCATGAGCGAAGCTCTCTGACGAAGGAGGTCGACGTCATGAAGCGTATCGTCGCAACGATCGTGGTCGCCGCTCTCGTGGTCGTGGCAAGTGCATTGAGCGGGCTGATCCCCTCGGCGGGCCTGCTCAACGGTGTGTGGGCAGGCGACGAAGTGTCATTGGACCAGGTCCCGCCGCCCGTCAAGGCGACGATCGAGCGCGAGAGCGCCGGTGGCCAGGTGACCGGCATCTCGCACGCCAGGGAAGGTGGTGAGGCCGCCTGTGCGGTGAGGATCGCAAAGGACGGCCAGAAAACGACGATGTGCGTCAAGTCGGACGGCGCGGTCCTCAATCGAAGCGAGGCTGACGACGACGATGACTAGTCGTGAGCCGGCGCCGAGGCGAGGGCCTCGGCGCCGGCTCGCCCGCGTCGCCATCCGCGACATCACGGCCCTGGAGCCCAGAGCTCGGAGGAGGACACGCCCATGAAGCGAGTCGTCATGGTGTTGGTCGCGGCGGTGGTGGCGACATTCGCCGTCGCGTCAGGGGAGACAACGACGATGACATACGACCTCGGCGCCGAGAACGCGCAATGGAAGTTCGTGGCCGGGCAATGGATGCGCCGCCCATCTGGCGACCGCAACGTCCTCGCGCAGACCATCGAAACACAACCCTGGGCCGTCGCCGTGCTCGAGGACAAGAAATTCGCTGACCTCGATGTCTCCGTCCGGTTCCGGCCCGTGTCCGGGCGGGAGGACGCGAGCGGCGGAATCATCTTTCGTGCAAAGGACGGACAGAACTACCTCCTCGTCCGCGCCAACGCGCTCGAGAACAACTTCCGCCTCTACACGATCGTGAACGGCAAGCGGAGCACGATCGCGTCCGCGAGGGTCACCGAGCCGACGCTCGGTGTCTGGCATGCGATTCGTGTCGTCGCCACCGGCTCGAAGATCCAGGCCTATCTCAACGGCACGATGCTGCTCGATCACGAGGACACGACGTTCACCGATGGGTGGGTCGGACTGTGGACGAAGGCCGATTCCGTGACCGAGTTCGCCGAGCTCGAGATCACGGGCACCGTGGCGAACTAAGGAACCACAGACGCCGGGCGGCGTCAACGTCCTGGGGCCCACCCCTGGAGACTGCTGGGCGCACGCATTCAAACAACCGTGGTGCCGTGTATCACGCTCGCGGCCACTCTATGCCGGGTGCGCCGCAAGGAGTGCAGCCATGGACGTGGAGTGCTATTTGGCCGAAAAGATGATGCGCGAGAGGATGGCCGAGGCGCGGGCGAACGCAGAGGTGGCGAGACTGCTTCGCGCATCGGACGAACGTTCAGGACGGTACGGCGTCAGGGGCCGGTTGACCGAAACCGGTCGATCGCTCGCGAAGACGGCGCGGAAGGTGGCGTTCGCCATCTCCAGTGTCAGGAACGCGAACCGATGACGGCGAGGATGGGTCGTCCGAGGAAGATCAGCGGAAGTTGGCGCTCTGGGGCGACGGGGCGGGAACGCCCCCGATGTCCAGCACCTCCGCGCGAACATGGGTATAGCAATTACCTCCATAGACCCTCACGAGGCTTTTTTGAATCCCGCCGAACACGTGCAGGAAGTACTGCAGATCCGTGCGAACGCGCGCCGTGACCGAAGCTTCGCCGGCTCCGGATTGAGATGTTTGCGTATCGAGAATGTCACCACCCGCCACGCGGATCGGAGGCCCGCCCGGCATGCAGAGATCGCTCTGCCAGAGATCAAGGAACAGAACTCCGAGAGACGGGTCCTCCACCTTGAGCGAGAACTTGGCCACGAATCCCTGGGGGGTGCTCGCGGGCGGTACTTGGAAACCGACCGTATACCACTCTTCATCCGAACTCGGCGCGTAGGCAACATTGCCACGCTGCTGCGCCTCCCTGGGGGGCCGGCAGCCCCCTGACGTAATCTGCCAGACTCGGACGCGGAACGCCCGAGGAGCAATGCCACGGCTGTCCTCCATTGTCGAGTGGTTGCCTGGCCGCCACAGCTCGATGGGACGATCGACGGCCGACCCACACGGTAGCGCTGGATCGACGTCGCATCTAGATCGCGGCCGCACGCGCTGGATCTGGGACAGGGCTGCGGCGGGACGGAGCAACGCGCCGTCCGCCGTGGGAAGGACTGATTCGCCTCGCGTCTCCGTCCGAATCACGTGCCGACGACGGCGTTCGGGGAAACCGTGCCCGGCGATTGAGCATCTCTTAAAGGACAATGCGGATGCATCCCGGACAGATTCTGCGTAAGATGGCCCTGGGCTGACTCGTAAGAGGGTAGACAATTGAGCAAAACACTCGAGGAGTGAGCGTCGCGAGTCGCCATGGACACCCAGTCCGTACTCAGCATTTTGAACCTGATTTTCGCGGGATCTCCGCTGACGGAGGTTCTGGCGATCATCGCCAGCCTGGTCGAATCCCAAGGCGATGGCATGTTCTGCACGATCTGGCTTCCTGACGAGGACGGGAAATATCTCCGCTGCGCAGCGGCACCCAGTCTTCCCGACTTTGCGACCCAAGTAGGGCCAATGGCGGTTTCCCCGAAGGGCGCATCCTGCGGCACCGCCGTCTATCGAAGGGAGCCGGTGTATGCCACCGACATCGTCACCGACCCGATCTGGGACGACTACCGTCATCTCGTGTTGCCGTACGGAATTCGCTCGGTCTGGTCACGTCCCTTGTTCGCAAGCGACGGCAAGGCCCTTGGCACGTTTGCCCTCCTCTACCGTGAGGTGCGCAGCCCAGGGGCCTCTGACCTGACGTTGATCGAGAACGCCAGCCACATCACGGGGATCGCCATCGAGCGCCACAGCAACGAGGAAGCGCTACGGCATGAGCGCGATCGGCTTCGCCTCCTTCTCGAAATCACCAACAGCATGACCTCGAAGCTGGACCTCCCCCGAATACTGGAGGTCCTGTCCACGCATCTGCTGAGCGTCACCCGGTGTGATTTCTGCGCGCTCCTTCTCCCGGATGCTGACAGCGCGCACTTGCGGCTCACCACTCTCTACAATCCCGAGGCTCGCGGCGCCATTCCTGACGGCACTCTCGTGCCCCTCATGGGCTCCCCCTGCGGAAAGGCGTTTCGGACGGGCAAGAGACAACACGTCGACAGTTTCGAGGAGATACGGCACGATCCCGAGACCTTCGGAAACAGCGAGGGTCAGCGCTTTTTGGCGCACGTCGTGGCGGAAGGCTTGAAGTCCGGATGCGATCTGCCCCTGGTCGGCCGAAACGGGGTGGTCGGCGTGCTCGCGGCACTGAGCCGTTCGGAGCGAGCTTTTGCTGAGGATGAGGTGGCCTTTCTCGACCAAGTGGCTCGTCAGGTCGCCATTGCCGTTGAAAACGGCCTGAACTACAGGAAAGCCACGGAGGACAGAGACAAAGAGGCGACCCACAGATCCTATCTCGAAGAGGAACTTCGTGCCGAGTTTGGGGCTATCGTCGGCGACAGCCCCGCCTTGCAGACCGCCCTGAACCTAGTGTCCGTGGTCGCTCCCACGGATTCGAGCGTCTTGATCCTGGGCGAGACCGGAACCGGCAAAGAACTCATTGCGCGCGCCATCCACAATCTGAGCGGGCGCCGGCAACGAGCCTTCGTCAAGCTGAATTGTGCCGCGATCCCGCTCGGCCTCCTGGAGAGCGAGCTCTTCGGGCACGAAAAGGGAGCCTTTACGGGGGCGGTCGCCCAGAAAACGGGACGCTTCGAATTGGCGAACAAGGGGACGCTCTTTCTCGACGAGGTCGGCGATATTCCTCTCGAACTCCAGGCAAAATTGCTGCGGGTCCTGCAAGAGCAGGAATTCGAGAGGCTTGGCAGCAACCACACGCACAAGGTCGATGTCCGCGTGATCGCCGCCACGCATCGTGATCTGGGCGCCATGGTCAAGCAGCGAGCATTTCGCGAGGATCTCTTCTACCGCCTGAACGTGTTTCCGATCAACGTTCCCGCCCTGCGCCAGCGCACCGAAGACATCCCCAAGCTGGCCCGGCATTTCACCGCGCTCTACGCCCAGCGGATGCACAAGAGAATCGACGATATCCCTTCCGAGACGTTCGATGCGTTGCTGCGATACCCCTGGCCTGGAAACGTCCGGGAATTGCAGAACTTCATCGAACGATCCGTCATCCTTTCGCCGCACCACGTATTGCGCGCCCCGGTGTCCGAGCTTCAACCGTTCCACTCGCATGCCGAATCCGATGTGCCAATGAGCGGCCTGGCCGAGGTGGAGCGGGATCATATTCTTCGCGCCCTCGAGGCCAGTGGATGGGTCGTCGGTGGTCGCCATGGGGCGGCTCACCGACTCGGGATGAAGCGAACATCACTGGTCTACCGGATGCGGAAGCTTCACATCAGCCGTCCGGACTACGCACACCGGGGTGCCGCCAACGGTCCCGCCAACGACGGCAGCTGACCCACACGCCGCTGGATGACTCACCGCCGCCCGTCGGGCATGCTCGCGACGAGAACCCGGCGGCAACGGACACGCCACCTCCGTACGATCCTCCCGCGGTAGATTCCAGCTGGAAGCGTTTCGCCGTGGACCCATGGCTTGGGAAACGACGAAGATCCGACCAAAGGCCGTCAGCGTCGGGTATCCGTCACAGATTCGTCAGTAGTCGTCACGGGCGCTCGCCTTGCCGTCTCGGATATTCGCCGAGAGCGGCCCTACTTATCCGGGCCACCTCTCAGTCCGACAGAGCCGATCTGGTCTGGCATGTCGTTTGCCTCGAACGCCATTCGATGCTTATCCGTCTCGTCAGTGGCGAAGCACAACAGTACGTGGCTCACGGCACAGGAGAGGTGTCTCATGAGTGATACTCCGCACCCGCAGGATGTGCCTTCGACCTCGATCCATACGGTCGAAGCGGATGGCGTCAAAGTGTTCTACCGGGCCGCGGGCGACGCCACCGCGCCCGTCGTTCTCCTCCTTCACGGATTTCCTGCCTCGTCGTTCATGTTCCGTGACCTCATTCCGCGGCTCGCGACCGACTACCGCGTGGTCGCTCCGGACCTCCCCGGCTTTGGATTCACGGAAGTCCCGGCCGGGCGACGCTACGTCTACTCGTTTGACGCGTTGGCCGTCACCATCGAGCGGTTCGCTGAAGCGCTCCACCTCGACCGCTACGCCATCTATGTGTTCGACTATGGCGCACCGGTCGGCTTCCGTCTGGCGATGGCTCACCCCGACCGAGTGACGGCCATCGTCTCCCAGAACGGAAATGCCTACGAGGAAGGACTCGGTGATGCCTGGGGACCGATCAGGACGTACTGGGCCGCGCCGTCAGCCAAGAACCGAGCCACGCTCCGCAAGAACATTCTGACGCCGGAAGGAACGCGATGGCAGTACACGCACGGCGTCGCCAATCCGGAGACGGTGGCGCCCGAATCGTACACGCTGGACGCTGCTCTCTTGGAGCGGCGGGGGAACAAGGAGATCCAGCTGGATCTGTTCCTCGACTACGCCTCGAATGTGAAGCTGTATCCGTCGTTTCACGAGTACTTTCGTAAGGCGGCGCCTCCTCTCCTGGCCATCTGGGGCAAGAACGATCCCTTCTTCATCCCGGCGGGCGCCGAAGCATTTCGAAAAGATCTCCCGCACGCGACTGTCCAATTCCTCGATACGGGACACTTTGCTCTCGAGACTCATGTGGTCGAGATCGCCGAAGCGATGAGAAACTTTCTCGCCGCCCATGGCATCGGCCTCCGGGGACCAGAGCGGTGTCAACATGAAGCGGCGAACCGTTCTTAGCGCCCTCACCGCCACGGCGATGGGCGCTCTGTTGGAGGGCTCCGCCGCCGGCTCTGCGCGAGGGCACACCATCGCCCAAGCGGGCACGCCCCCGCCCGGGCAGAGGCACTTTGAGACTTCGGAGGTTGAGGTTCCCGGGAACACGGTCTTCGTGCGCCGCTATGGAAGAGGGCCGGCCATCTTGATGGTCCACGGCTTTCCACGCACGAGCTTGATGTGGCGATTCCTCGCCCCGGCGCTTGCCGAGAATCGCACGGTCATCTGCGCAGATTTGCGCGCGTATGGGGGGAGCGGAACACCCGCGTCCACGGATGACCACTTGCCCTATTCGAAGCGCGCCATGGCCAAGGAGCTCGTCGACGTGATGGCCGCCCTGGGCTTCCCGACCTTCGCGCTGGTCGGCCACGATCGCGGCGGACGCGTCGCGTACCGCATGGCTCTGGACCATCCGAAGAACGTGGAGCGTGTCGCGGTATTCGACGTGATTCCAATTCTGGAAGGATGGGACCGGGCAGATGCACGCTTCGCTCGGACATACTGGCCTTGGATTCTGCTGGCGCAGCAGGCGCCGCTCCCAGAGAGCTATCTGCTCGGCGCCCCCCAGGCCGTCTTCGACAACCCCTTCGGACACGGGTCCTTCGGTCCGGAAATCCTGGAGGAATACGTCTCAACCTATCGCGATCCGGCTCGCGTCCATGGAATCTGTGAGGAGTATCGAGCGGCGGCCACGGTTGATGTGGAACACGATCGGGCCGACAAGAAGTCGTCGAAGCGAATCGAATGCCCGATGCTGCATTTGTGGGCCGAGGGCGGCCCGCTCGACACGTTGTATGCAAAGAGTGGCGGTCCGCTTGGCATCTGGCGGCGATGGGCCCGGCACCCGCACGGGCAGGCGATGAAGGGTGGCCACTTCTTCCCGGAGGAGAACCCTGACGACACCGCGGGTCTGCTCAAGCAGTTCCTCTCCGCGTGAGCGCTGGGTGCATGCTGTTCCTGAGCTGGCGCCTGAGGGCGAATAACCGCATCACCTTGGGGAGATCAACGTGAAGACGGAAGATTTCGAAATCCTGGTTCTTGGCAGTGGTGCAGGCGGGAAGCTCCTCGCGTGGCACATGGCGCGATCGGGACGTCGCACGGCGGTGGTGGAGCGACGATGGATTGGTGGCTCGTGCCCCAACGTCAATTGCCTGCCCAGCAAGAACGAGATTCAGAGCGCGAAGGTCGCATCGCTCGTGCGCCATGGCGCCGAGTACGGCGCAAGGACAGGTCGTGTCGAGATCGACATGGCAACGGTCCGTGACCGAAAACGCAAGATGGTGGACCAGCAGATTGCCGCGCATCTCAGTAACTACCAAACGAGCGGGGCCCAGTTGATCATGGGTTCTGGCCGCTTCGTGGCCCCGAAGACGCTCGAGGTCCGGCTGAACGAGGGCAACACACGGACGCTAAGCGGCGACCGCGTGTTCATCAACGTAGGCACCCACGCGGCCATTCCAGGTGTGCCCGGTCTCGAGGCCGCCGATCCGCTCACGAACATCGAAGCGCTCGAGCTCGACTACCTGCCAGAGCATCTCGTCGTGCTCGGGGGCGGCTACGTAGGGCTCGAGTTCGCCCAGGCCTATCGGCGGTTCGGCAGCCGCGTGACCGTGATCGAGCACGGGAAGCAGCTCATGGCCCGCGAGGATCCGGACGTGTCATCGGCGCTGCAGCGGATTCTCACCGACGAGGGAATTGACTTCCTGGTGGGGCCCGAAATCACACGGGTGGAGGGCCGGTCGGGAAAGGAGGTTACCGTGGTCGTCCGCACGCGCGCGGGAGAGCAGAGAATCGAGGGCAGCGACATCCTGGTCGCGGCTGGGCATATCCCGAACACGGCCGATATCGGCCTCGACAAGGCGGGAATCGAGTTGGACGCGCGTGGGTTCGTTCGTGTCAACGAGCGGTTGGAGACGACCGCACCCGACGTCTGGGCCATCGGCGAGTGTGCCGGGAGCCCGCAGTTCACTCACGTATCGGAAGACGACTTCCGGATCATCCGGGACAATCTGGCCGGGGGCAAGCGCAGCACGCGCGATCGACTCATCCCGTATTGCATGTTCACCGACCCCCCGCTTGCCCACGTGGGACTGAGCGAGGCCGAGGCGCAGCGCCAAGGTCTCGATGTCCGCGTGGCGAAGCTGCCGATGAGCGGTGTGCTCCGGGCACAGACGACGGGCGAAACCCAAGGCTTCATGAAGGTACTCATCGCCGGCCGTGACGATCGCATTCTCGGCTTCACGATGATCGGTGCGGAGGCGGGGGAGGTGATCGCCACGGTACAAGCGGCGATGCTGGCCGAGTTGCCGTATTCGCGGCTACGCGATGCCGTGCTCGCACACCCCACGATGGCCGAAGGCCTTGGGCCGCTCTTGTCGAATGTGTCGTCCCCCGTGGAGTGACGAGTCGGGGGCGAATCGCAACGGCTTCGCGCTGAATCTGCACCGACCATCAACTGGAGGACGGATATGCGAGCAATCGTGTTGGAGAAGTTTGGGGGACTCGACAGCCTCGTGTACAAGGAGATTCCGGCTCCGGAGCCGAAGGCCGGGCACGTCGTCATCGAGATCAAAGCGTTTGGCCTCAACCACGCCGAGTTGCACATGCGCCGGGGCGAGTGGGCCGAGGCCGCGAAAGTGATCGGCATCGAGTGCGTCGGGGTGGTGAAGTCCTGCCCTGGCGGCGAGTTCCCGGTCGGGGCCAAGGTGGCGGCGCTGATGGGCGGCCTCGGGCGGACCATCAATGGGAGCTATGCGGAATACACCAGGGCGCCGGTCTCGAACGTCGCGCTCATCGAGTCGGATCTGCCCTGGGCCGAGCTGGCGGCCATCCCGGAAACCTACGCCACCGCATGGACCTGCCTGTTCCGCAATCTCGAGATCGCCAAGAACCAGACGCTGGTGATCCGCGGTGGGATGTCGTCGTTCGGCCAGGCGGCCATCAACATGGCCGTCGACGCGGGCGCGCGGATCATTGCCACCACGCGGAGCCAGGACCGCGTCGCCGCCCTCGAAAAGCTGGGCGTATCACGCGTCGAGCTGGAGGGGCCGGATCTCTCCAAGCGCATCGCCGAAGCCAAACAGCTCGACGCAGTGCTCGACCTGGTCGGCAACCGCACCATCCTCGATTCGCTTGCCATGCTGCGTCGGGGCGGCCGGGCGTGCCTCGCCGGGTGGTTGGGCGGACTCGCGCCGATCGCGGACTTCAACCCGCTGCTGCAGATGGCGAGCGGCGTCTACCTCACCTTCTTCGGCAGCTTTGTGTTTGGCACGCCAGGGTTCCCGCTGTCCGACGTGCCGCTGCAGGAGATCGCCCAGCAAGTGTCAGCGGGGCGACTGAAGGCCAAGCCTGCCCGTGTGTTTGGCTTCGAGGAGATCCGCGAAGCGCATCGAGTCATGGAGGCCGGCGAGGCCGGCGGGAAGATGGTGGTCGTCCACGACTGACAACACATCGTCGCCGACGGGGTTTGCCGGCGGCTCAGCGCCGAGCTGTCAGGCGGCAGCCAGCGATTTCTCGAAAGGAATGCCCATGCTTGACCTTGTGAATGGCG
>Ga0306921_10001424_pt1 | contig 23110 bp, 19 predicted proteins | sample sta12Cox44000080_FD_203760 | JGI IMG/M metagenome (GOLD analysis project Ga0306921, IMG submission 203760) | Lab enrichment of tropical soil microbial communities from Luquillo Experimental Forest, Puerto Rico - statoxic.12C.oxic.44.000.080 (v2)... | ecosystem: Environmental > Terrestrial >...
ACGTGGCATGCAAAGACCATAGCGCAAGCGCTCTATGTTGTCAAGATATTTGTTGTACATATTGGTTACTTATTTAGTAGACACTACACTAGTGTATGCACGGCTCGTTAGCTTGCCGATCGAGCCCGTACCCGACTTCTCGCACTACCCTTTCATCACCGCGCTTTACACACTTCTTATGAGTGCTGCTGTTGCGGGATTCATGGAGGAAGCGGGTTTCCGCGGCTATGCGCAAGTGCCGATCGAGCACCAGTACCCGCTATGGACGGCAGGCTTCGGGGAGTGGCTGCGATCGGTTCTCACACGCGAACTGCTGCAGAACCGTGTGGCTCTGCAGCAGGTTTGGAAATGAGGATCGATCCGCTTGCTGAGGAACCTTGCTGTGCCTATGTACGTAAACACTACCGGCCTCCGCAGCCTCCCGTGACCTGCTCGGCACCATCGCTTTTGCGTCTGACCTGATTCGCGAGTGCCCGATAGACCCACGACGCCGCTCTTGGTTCGCTACAATGGTTGGCGTGTCCGAGCCAAAAGCCAGTCGCGGCGAGACCTTGAAGCGTGTCCCGATATTTTCTGGACTCACCGAAGCTGAAGTCGTTTTCCTGGCCCAGCGTACCGTTCCACGGCGATTCTCTACGGGTGAAACGGTCTTCGCCGAAGGCGAGCCCTGCACAGGTCTTTATGTGGTCGAATCCGGGCATGTTCGGATCTTCAAGAGTTCCGCTGGCGGGCGCGAACATGTCCTTGCCATCGAGGGCCCGGGAAGCTCCGTGGCGGAGCTTCCCGTGTTCGACGGTGGAAATTATCCGGCATCCGTTTCTGCGGTCGACGATGCCATTCTTTTGTTCGTGAGCAAGCAGGATTTCCAGGCGCTTTGCCTGGAACACCCACGAGTCGCATTAAAGGTGTTGCGCGTCGTGGGGGCCCGTCTGCGTCGCCTAGTAGCGATCATCGAGGAGCTGTCGTTTACCACGGTTCGTCATCGCTTGGCGGCATTTCTGGTAAGGCTTGCAAAGACGTCCGGAACGCGCTCTGGTAACGGGCTCGAAATCACCTTGCCTGCGAACAACCAGGAATTGGCTTCACAAATCGGCACCGTGCGTGAGCTCATTTCGCGCAATCTCTCCCGCTTTCAAGCCGAAGGAATGATCAAGATTGAGGGGCGCAACGTCTTTATTACCGACCTGAAGGCTCTTGAGGCCGAGCTTCAATCTGCGGAATAGCTCCTCGAGGCTTCGTCTGAATTTCTTCTCGACCGTGACATAAGTCATCGGCTTGCTTTCCACAGTTCGATATCTTGCAGGTGTCAGCCGAATTCGGAACAGGAGGACACCAATGGAAGTCACGACCACCAAGACTGTGCGGAAGTTCGCGGTCGAAAATCCCGCGGCAACAAGAATCTTTGAGAAGTTTGGAATTGATTATTGCTGCGGGGGCAATCAGCCTCTGGAGCAGGCTTGCGAAACAGCGGGTATTTCAATCGATGCAGTCCTGGAGGCGCTCGAAAAGGCCGAAGAGACGGCACGTGCGGCCCAGCAGGTACACGACTGGAACCGTGAGCCGCTAACCGACCTCGTCGCCCACATCAAGAGAACTCATCACAAATACACGCGTGAGGAGACCGCTCGCCTAGCGGTGTTGCTTCGAAAGGTCTGCTCCGTCCACGGCCAGAACCATCCCGAGTTGTTCGAGATCGGCGAAGCCTTCACGGCCCTGGCGCAGGAATTGACGATTCACTTGATGAAAGAAGAGATGGTGCTGTTCCCATACATCGAGAGAATGGAAGAAGCGGTCATTCAAGGCGAGCCTGTGCTACCCGCGCCCTTCGGTAGCGTGCAGAACCCGGTCGCCATGATGGAGCGTGAGCATGACTCAGCTGGCAACGCCTTGCGTACGATAAGGAAGGCGACCGGCGAGTTTACGCTTCCGGCCGATGCCTGCGTAAGCTATGAGACCCTCTATAAAGCCCTGGCTGCCTTTGAGGCTGACCTACATCAGCACATTCACCTTGAGAACAACATCCTGTTTCCACGGGCGATTGCGATGGAACAGAGGTACTGAGAAAGGCCAGCCATGTCTGCACTCGCGACGCGTATTGAAAGAGAAGCTGGGCGTACGCTCGCTCCGATCGAGATTTCGAACATCTCAGCGGCGCGCGAGACGACACTTTCCCGCCTTCTCATGCTCTACATCGGAACTGGACTGGCATTCATGCTGCTGCCGGGGACGTTTTTTGGAGTTTGGAATCTGCTGGCGATCAGCAGTCACCATGCCGCGAATACCGTGTCCGCCAGTTGGGTCCAGGCGCACGGCCATGCCCAGATTTTCGGCTGGATCGGCACTTTCATTCTGGGCATCGGTTTCTATTCCATACCGAAACTGCGACGTTTGAACTGGTTTGCACTCTCAACGGTATATATTGCGTGGGCGCTCTGGACGGCTGGGGTGTCCACGCGTTGGCTGTGCACGGTATACAACTGGCACTGGCGAACGCTTCTGCCGCTATCTGCGGCTCTTGAACTGAGCGCGTTTGCGATCTTCTTCCGCACTGTCTCAGGACATCGTCCTCAAGACTCGGGTAAGCAAAAACTGGAAGCTTGGGTTTTCGTCGTAATTGCCGGGACTATTGGACTGATGCTGGCGCTCTTGGTCAATCTTGGCAGTTCCATTTATCTTGCTCTGCGTGCCGCGAGACCAGAGATTCCCGTGAACCTCGACCAGAAGTTGCTCGTTCTTGAGACTTGGGGATTTCTGGTTCCGTTTGTGTGGGGCTTCAGCGCCAAGTGGCTGCCAGTATTCCTCGGGTTACGTTCCAGCAGCGGGAAAATGCTCCTGGTCGCGGTAGCATTGAATTCTTTTGGAGTCTTCGCCGCATTCATGAACTGGACATCGACAGCAGCTGTTTCCTACCTGGCGGGAAGCATTCTTGCTATCTTGGCTCTGGGTTTATTTGCGACAGCTGAGAAATCCGCGAAGCTCAAAGGGGTGCACCGCAGTTTTCCACTATTCGTTCGCCTCGCATACGTTTGGGCCGTTGTCGCCGGCGTGCTGGGAGTCTGGGCAGCATCGGTTCAGGATTCACGTGGCATCTGGGGAGCATCGCGACATGCGCTGGCTGTTGGATTCTTCTCCCTTATGGTCTTCGCCATCGGGCAACGGGTTTTACCCGCTTTCTCCGGAATGAGGTTGCTATTCAGCACGAAGCTAATGTTTGCATCGATGGCATTACTCGCCGTTGGATGTCTGCTCCGCGTCAGCTCCGAGGTTTTGGCCTATCAAGGAATTTTGCCATCTGCATGGTCATGGCTTCCTGTTTCCGCGATCACTGAAATGACCGCTGTGACCGTCTTCGCAATCAACCTGCTTTCAACTTTCGCCAGCCAACCGCCCACGCTCAGCCCTAACAAGGTCAGCCAGGCTCCATGCGCTCGCTGAGGCTGGATTAATGGCGGCCTGTTCCGCCTGGGCCCATGCCGTGACATAAGTCACATCCACAGCGGGACCGTCGCTCTACTGCTGACTCATGAGGGGGAAGTGGAAACGGCGATCGAGCAGCAGAGTGAGGTCAACACAGATCCTACGTTCCTCGCCCCCAGGTCAGGCGTCCCGTCCGCGCGAACCAGAGGCGTCGGAAGCAAGCGGGGAGAAACAAAGAATTCTTCCACGGCATCCGATTCCCCCCCAATGAAGGGTATTTAGACAGACTCCGAGTCTAATGGGCGTGGTGAAGGGTGGTTAGCAGGAGTATCGCTCCAATCCGCACGACGATGAGCACTCCTGCAAAGACGAGGGCAGCCCAAAACAGGAATCGCTCGAAGCGGTTCAGTTGCCAACTAGAGACCGCCATAATCGGGACCTTCGAAACCCATGTTGAGCATAGCAGGCTGAATGAAGTGAGGCCGTGACTATAATCACGGACGATTGTGATCTTAAACTGACAGAAGAGCAACCCAACATATATGCCAGTTCAAATAGGAGCCGTAGCACACAGCCTTTCGGATCCCACGGCTTTGCTATCCGACTGCCACCGCCGTATCAAAATATTTTTGGGGACTTCTGAAAAGATAGCAGCTCTTGAGACTCGCCCCCGACACGTTTGCGTCGTCGGATCGAGCGGGAACGATGAAGGGGCCGGCCGGGGGCTGACGTTTTCAGGTGGATGGGATGGGCCCATTGTGAACCCACCCAAGATCGGTCCAGTGGCGGTTGACTGAGCCTTGGCTCGTTCAGAGCCGTGTAATGCGAAGCATTGCCGGGGAAAGCCTTCCCGAGGTACGAACCAATGCAGGTCGTATTCCTGTCGTTCTAGAAATCCACGAACCAATCTGTATTGATTCGCCGTGTGGACTTCGACCGTTAATGTTGGGTGTGCCGACTTGATAGTTTCGACTGCGCCCAGGAGAACCTCCGATTCTGCGCCCTCTACGTCAATCTTGATCACCTCCGGAAACGCTGCCGTGATTCTAACGACGTCGTCGATACGTACTGCGGGAACCGCGATCACTTTGCCAGTCGCGAGAGTTGCTCGATGTCGCCCGCCTGAGACTCCGCCCTGGGAGCGCGGCTGGCCCCTGCGAAACTCCAGTGATTCCTCTGAAGATGACCAGGCTGCGGCTTCGATGACTCGCGCTTCGGGTACCAAGTCATTCCGTTCGATGTGCAGCCGGAGACGAGCGGCGTTTTCAGGATCGGCTTCGAAAGCTATGACTCTTGCTCCGGCTCGCGCCGCCGGAAGAGCATAAAAGCCCAGATGTGCTCCGACGTCATAGAAGACGGTACCCTCCCGGATGTGGTTCGCGAGGAATTGCTGCACGGCTGGCTCGTGATTACCCGCCCACCACGTTCGTTCTCGGGAGAGATTAAGGCGGAACCAGAGTCCGGAAGAGTAGCCGCTTCGTACCTGAACCCACTCCTCCCGATCAGGAAAGGCGTATGTCCGAAGCAAGTTCCGAAGCTGAGAGACGACTCCCCGCAAAACGGAAGGCCCCACGTTCGGTTCAGACGGAATACCGCGTTGCGCGATGCGTCCGAGGTTGAGCAGCGCTGCCGCGCAGCGCACTCTGAGATTGGACTGGACTTGCACGGATAAAGCGGCTATCGAGCCGGGCGGATTGGGTGCAGTGTTGAGGGGCCGACTGCGAGCAACAGTCGAGGTTGGGTTATTGCATTCGACAGAACCGTAAGCCTGCTACGTGCTCGGGGACCGGAAGGAGAGAGGGTGGGCAAAGGGGCCTTCCCGGTCAGGAACCTGTGCTCTCATTCCTGCCCGCTGCAGGAGGAAGGAGCAGAATGACGATATTGGAGCAATTGAGATGGCGCCGGATTCAAAATCGCTGCCCAAGCAGTCGACTTCACGGGACGGCACGCTTGCGCTGCAAAGCGGTAAGCCAAAGCCCGCGACCACAATCACTGGCGTACAGCAATGTTTTCGAATCCGGGAGCCACGCTGGGGACTGGTCGTTGCAATCCGCGTTCGTGATGCGCGTCTCCTGCCCTGTGCCCAGCTCGCGATACCAAAGATTCCATGTACCGCGATGCAAACGACTGTACGCCAGGTACTGACCGTCGGGAGAAACTGCAGGATAGCGAACGTCATCGATGCCGCTATCCAGCACGACTCCGGTGTGATCGGCAAAAAACAGGCTGGTCCGACCCTGATTTAAGGCAGAAAAGGCGAGGGTGCCATCAGACAGATAGGTCATTTCCAGGACATTGAGTTCGGCGGGAGTGACGGGATGCGAATCATCACCCGGCAAGCGGAGAGAACGAAGCCATACTCGAGCGCGGCCATGGTCGGAGCGGAGATAGGCAAGCCAATGGCCGTCCGGCGAAGCAACAGGGGCCTCCGCATTCGGCTCCACAACCTCCACTTGGTTGTTCGCCGTACCGACCACGCGCGATGAAGAGCCGGCCTCCTCGACCCACAGCCTGCCGGAAGCGGCAGAAAGCGCCAAGCGATCCGGCCTCCCCCGGTCCGTGAGACTGTTCTCCTTGGAGAGGACAGCCGTGTGATAGCCATCGGACCGCAAAGCAATAAAGTAAGTCAGATCGGGGGAGGGAGCCGGGTTGGTGGCTAGGAACACTCCAGGCATATTGGCCACCCGTGCCCCATAGCCTGCATATACCCCTCGCTGGTGATGAAGCATTCCGAACATTTGTAATGCCGCCAGCAGTGACAGGGTCACGGGCCATACCCATCCCATGAGGGGGGGCTTGCGCAGAGGCCATTTTTGCAGGACGAAATATACGATGCCGCACAGCAAAAGCATGCAATAGAGTCTGGGGGCGGCGAGCAAGGCAAGCCAGCCTTCCAAATGACTGGCTCTCCAGTTGGGATATCCGATGGCCAGGTAGAGGAAAATGACGAATGCCAGAAGGCCATATCGTTTCTGCTCTAGCAGCACGCTCGCGAGAACCGTCACCGGCAGAAGCAGGAATACGAAGTGATAGGAGGCCGGCATGGTCGAGATGGTAAGAAGGGCCACGACCAGCGCACTCCACTCCAGTCTTATCCCGTTCGGCGACCAGTCGAGCGGCGCGGCCAGCAGGATCGCGGGCGCTAAGATCAAGGCATGCAGCAGCGGTTGTAGCACGGCAACGAGAGTTGGCGCGTGCAACAAGGGATGCGGGTTCAAATCAGGCTCGGCGATGAAAAGCCGGTGCAGCAGTGCGGAAATCGAACTCGCCCTGAGGTTATAAGGATCAATCGCCTCGCCGCGAAGAGCGGCAGGCAAAATCTGTGCCAGATAGAGTCGATGCAGTTCGACACCGAAGGCCGCGATGGACACGCCAGCGACTACGGCAATTCCGATAGCAAGTCCCAAAAAGGCGCGGGTGTCCCGTTTGCGAACGAAGTAAAGGGCAAACAGCGCAGGAAAGATCTTTAGTCCCACGGCGGCTGCGAGCAGCAGACCCGCCAGGAAACGCCTATCTCGGAGATAAAGCCAAAGCGCGAGGATAATCAAAGCCAGGAGCAATATGTAGTATTGCCCATATTGCAGGTTTCGCTGCACAGGGACACTGAGCAACATCAGAAGAACGATCGCCTTCCAGGGCAGGCCGGCAATGTTGCGCAGGAGAATGGCGATTGCCGCCAGCAAAAGCAAATTAACAACGATCCAGGCATGCTTGGCAATGAGAGGGGCGAGATGCGCGAGCGGCCACATGACCAGGGCGGAAAACGGAGTCAGCGGAATGAACTCGACCACGGGCTGATCGATTCCCAGGCGGTCTTTCTGACGCTGTAACCATGTCCATTCGTAAATACGGTGCGTGTCGTAGCCGTCGCGAAGCAAGCGTGCGGTGACGTAGTAGTTAGGAAAGTCCGTATCAAGCCGCGCCCAGGCACGTGGAAAGCTGAAGAAGCAAAAGTAGCCGGCTGCCGCCACGAGTAGCAGCCATTCCGCGATGGCTAGCGGCCCCCGAGGACTGCGAGGGTTTGCCGCCTCGTCGTCGAGTGGCCGGCTCTCGAGCGTGGGGGTAGCCATTCGGTCAAGCCGCTGAGACTGCATTAGAGATCCTGGGAGTGAAGGTTCCGCCAAGCTGGATGCGGACCTGCTGCTCGATCCAGTCATACGTCTTCGCCAGCCCATCCTCGAGCGAAACCTGGGGAGACCAGCCGAGCACGGCTCGCAGCAAGTTGTTGTCAGAGTTTCTGCCGCGAACGCCTTGCGGTCCACGTACGTGCTTCTTGATGATCTTTACCCCCGCGATATCGGCGATAAGATCCGCGAGTTGATTGATACTGATCATGCGGTCCTGTCCAAGGTTCAAGGGCTGGTCGAAGTCCGATTGCATGATCCTGTAAATTCCTGAGACGCAATCATCGATGTAGCAGAACGAACGGGTCTGTTCCCCGTCGCCCCAGATTTCCACCTCCGGCTCGCCGGTGAGCTTGGCGATGGCGATTTTCCGGCACAAGGCGGCAGGCGCCTTTTCACGCCCGCCCGTCCAGGTTCCCAGCGGGCCAAAAATATTGTGGAAGCGTACGATGCGGGTCGCGAAACCGTACTCCTTTCGATAGTGCAAGCACAGCAGCTCGGACGTCAGTTTCTCCCAGCCGTATGCATCCTGCGGGTCCGCGGGGTAGGCGTCGGACTCTTTCAGCGGCGCGACGTCGGTCGCGCGCTGGCGATATTCGGGATAGACGCAAGCGGAAGAAGTGTAGAGATATCGCTGCACTCCCGAAAGGCGAGCCGCTTCGATGGAATGGAAGCTAATCAATGTGTTGTTATGCAATATTTGAGCGTGGTTCGCCGAGATGAACCCCATGCCGCCCATGTCCGCAGCCAAGGCAAACACCTGCTGGATGCCCTGCATGGCCTCCAGGCAATTATCCCGGCGCCGCAGATCCAGGATCCGTAACTCATCTGCGCTCGTGGAGGCAAATTCCGGCCGCTTCAAGTCCACGCCGCGGACCCAGTGGCCTCTTGCCTTAAGAAACTCGACCAGGTGAAAGCCGATGAAGCCACCTGCTCCAGTGACGAGAACTCGCGAGGGTTGAGGGTTCATGAGGAGCCTCCTGTGTGCTGATATTTGCAATATGTGTGAGAAAGGAGATGGGGGCTGAAGTTGCGGGTCACGCTATGCCGCGCCGGCACCGCGAACCAAGGCACTCAGCGTGCGCAGCAGAATGGCGCAGTCCAGTGACAAGCTCTGATGGTCCGCGTAAAACAGGTCATATTCGATGTTTTCGTGGATTGGGAAAGCACGGGCAGGACTGATCTGCCACAGCCCGGTCATTCCCGGCTTCACCTGAATCCTGCGGCGGACCAATACACTGTGCCTGCTCGCGATGAAGGGCATCTCCGGGCGCGGGCCTACCAGGCGCATGTCACCGCGCAATACGTTGAGCAGCTGCGGCAACTCGTCAATGCTGGTGCGCCTGAGGATTCGCCCGATGCGGGTCAGCCGGGGATCACGTTCGGAGCCGGGTGACCTCTGATAGGGATGGGCTTCGACCCGCATGCTGCGGAACTTCCACAGCTGGAAATGACGGCCATCTTTTCCTACTCGTGCATGGCGGAAGAAGATGGGGCCGCGGGAGTCCAGCTTGACCAGAGCGGCAGCCATCGCAAGAAGTGGAGCCAGGGTAAGCAGCAGGACACTGGCACCGAGAATGTCGATGCAACGGCGCAGGACATCCCGTACGGCTGCAGCTGGCCGCGGCCGCAAGTTTGAAGCCGCCCGTCGTTGGTCGGCAAGCAGTACCGCCGGGCGGTACACAGTGCGCCGCCGTTGGTTCGGGATTGCCGCAGCCGTGCGGCGGTCCCCGGTGAATCGTGGGATGCCGTCACGGTGAAGGGCGATAGCGTTCGGCAGGGCCGGCGCACCCCGGTCCCGTCCGTGTAAACCATCTGCGGACAAGTGGCTTGGTCTGCAGATGTAACGCGGGGGCGGCGCGGCGCGACTGTGTGAAACATCTCGCGTGGCCAAAGGCTCCCGGGCGACGCCCGACCCTTTGCATGCCATCCGCAGTGCTGCCGACCGAACACCGCGCTGTGCGGCCACCAGCAAAGCGGCAAAGATTCCTGCAGCAGCCGCGACATAAACCAGTTCGGCGGTAACCAGAACACACGCCAAAAACGCGATCAGCCAGAGGCAGCTCACGCCTTGCAGCAATCGCTGCGTGGTGGCGATTTTCAAGGGACTCGAGTCTGGGCTGTATACTCCAAGCCCGCGGAAAACGGAAAGGCTGGCAGCCGCCCCGGCGATGCCGGCGACTGCGAACTTCCAGGCCTGCGCTGCGGCACCCGCGTGTGCGCTCGTCCAGTGACAGGCCAGGTAAACGCCAATGAAGATGGCCGCGGCGTCGCCTGTCATTTGCCCCTTTCGTGACGACAGATATCGCAGCCAGTGCTTGCTTTCGGGGCCGACGCGCTCCGAGCCCCTGACTTCGGAGGCGACGCTCTGCAGGGCAAAGTCCGGTGTGGTCATAGGTTGAAGTGTCGGGACAATCCGCGCAGTTAGTGAGACGAGGCGTTCATCGGGAGGGAGACAGTGGCATGGCGTGCTCGCCGGAGGCGGGTAATTGGTATTTCTTCAGGCCGCAGAGCTGCAGAGCGAGCAGCGCCACAAATAACGGATTGTTCCGGAGATATCGTTTGGAAAGGCGTGCCGGGTCTTGAATCAGCCGGTGCATCCACTGCAGTCCGCTATGCTTCACCCACCGCGGGCTGTCCTTGATTCGCCCGGTGTGATAATCGAATGCAGCCCCGACGCCAATCATCAACTTGGTATCGATTCGGGGGAGATACTCCGCCATGAAGTGCTCCTGCTTCGGTGTGCTGAGCCCTACCCAGATGATGTCTGGCCGCAGCTGGTTCGTGATGCGCAGCAGGTCGGCCTCTTCCCGGGAATTCATTTTTCGAAAGGGCGGCCGAAAACTGCCCAGGACCCGAGCCGTCGGGAATCGTGATTGCATGCGGCTGCGGAGTTCCTCAGCCACGCCATAGTCCCCACCGCAAAAGAAGTGCGACAGGCCATTGACGGCTGCACGCTGGAACAGCTGTAACATCAAGTCGGGGCCAAACACGCGCCGCATCCGCGCCAGACCCTGCCAATGGCCCACCCAGACAGTGGGCATACCATCTGGAACCACGAGCCGCGCGCCGGCGAAGATAGACGCCAGCCGGGCGTCGCGCTGCGCCTCCATCACGCCGTGCACCCCGGTGACGCAAACGTAGCCCTTCAATCCAGAGTGAATCGAGTCTTCGATTGCAACCACCGCTGCATCCATGTCGAGGGAATGGATTCCGACGCCGAGTACGTTGGCGCGCGCGATAGGAAAGGCTCTATCCGGCATGCCGGTCCACTCGCTGCGCCGGGTCAAGGAGCATGCTCCCGGGTAGTGCGGAGCGTCGAATTCGAGAATATAGTTCGAGGTACCTGCATGCCATGTTTGCCATCGAGAAGCGTTCGGGATGGCCCAATGTGGGACGCGGCCGCTCGATCGCAGCTGCCATGCCGTGGGCGAGTTCTTCTACCGGATCAGGTGCATTGAGGGCGAAGTATTGACAGCCCGATCCGCCAATTTCCCGCAATACCGGTATGTCGGAACACAACACGCGACAGCCTTGATGCAAGGCCTCGACAACCGGCAGGCAAAATCCTTCGATCCGCGATGGGACGACCAATAGGGCAGCCTTGCGGTAGAGCCAACCAAGTTCAGCGTCGGAGATGGCGCTGAACATGAACACATCGTCTGCCAGGCTTCCTTGCTCGATAATTTTCATCAGCCGGCGGGTTTGGGGACCGGCGCTGCCCACAAGGACGAGGGCGCAATCGGGCGGTAGAAATCGCTGCTCGCGGGATTGGGCAAAAGTTCGCAGCAAAAGATCCAGATTCTTATTTGCCCGGTGCTGCGCCACGGCCAACAGAAATGGACGATGCGCCAAATCACTTACCGGAGCGGCGTTGGGACTGTCGACGGCAGGGGCAACACAATTGTAGATGCGCTCTGCCTTCTGGATAACGAGTGGCGGAGCGAGAGCAGCCAAGCGGTTGAAGGTGAATTCGGAAACACATGCCAGGGCGTCGCTGTTGTGCAAGCAGCAATGTAGGAACCAGCGATTAAAGATGACTCTTGATCCGGCAAAGTTCCGCGGCTCGTCGTAAGGATAGAGGTCATGAATGGTAGCTGCGACCGGGCATGGCATCAAGAATCGCAGCACCGGCGCAGGAAAGGAAAGATGCACGACATCGGCAGCGATAAGCTTTGCCAGAGTTGGCAATCGGTTCAAGTACCACAGGTTTCGCTCGATTGCACCCCGCCCTACCTGGCAGGTTGTCAGATGAATCCTTCTGTTGTCCAAGAGGAACGCAGTCTGAAAGTATTGCGCCTGCCAGCTGCCCACCGCGAGAGTGATCTCCGATGCCTCGTCCTCCAGTGCGAGGCCACGCGCCAGGTTCGCCGCGTGGCGGCAAATTCCGGTGGGAGCGGTTGCGGACGATACGGCTGCAATCAGAACGTGCATCGCTTGTGTCAGGCTGCGGTCGGCTTGCGGAAGCGATCGAAGTAGTAGCCGCGGACCGTTTTCTCCGAATAGCGCAAAGCGGCAGCGGTTGAGCGGAGGACGGCGGAGACAATGCCCCGTGACAAGGGCGAGCCTTGTGCGCGCAAAATGGGCGAGTACCGGCGCATGACCTCTTCCTGCTCCTGTAGTTGCTTTTCCGGCATGGAGCAGGACTTGCTTGCCCGATGAAATCGGAAGTCAGCAAGCACCACTGGGATGTGCCGAAAACCGTATCCACGGGATGACAGACGCAGAAAGAACTCGTAGTCCATCGCAAAGTGCAGACGCTCGTCGAGCAGGTTTCCTTCCTCAAAGATTCGCCGGCGGAAGAAAGTGGCGGTCGTGGGAATATAGAGCACCCGGTGGTAGAGCAGGACGAAATAACTGAACTCGATCTCACGGCGAATGCGAAATACTCGGCCCCGTTCGTCAATCCAGTTGTAATCGCCGTAGATGACGTCGGCCTCGGGATACGCGGCGAATGCCCTGGCTATTGCGGTGAAGCATCCCGGAAGGTAGCGATCGTCAGAATTCAGCCAGCCAACGATTTCACCCCTCGCCTGGAGAAACCCCTTGTTCAAGGCGTGGCTCTGACCGCGATCCGGCTCTGAAACCCAGCGCAGCCGTGTCCGGCTGCCGGCGGCGTGCCGGCGCAGGATGTCAAGGCTGCCATCTCGTGAGCCTCCGTCGATTACCAGGTGTTCCAGGGCCGCCGGTCTCTGAACGCCTACGCTCCGCAGCGCCTCATCAAGGTAGGCACCCTGGTTTAGGGATGGCGTTACAACGGTGCACTGCAGCTGATTATTCATTTGGGATGCGGAACGCGCGCGGAGTTCGCGCGAGCCATATCGACATCATGGCCATGAGCCAGAGTGGATAGGTGAGGTCAAAACGTTCAGTATCTACCAGGCCGCGGACCAGGGCAAAGAGGAGCAATGCGGAAGCGAGTATCTGCTGTGGAGCACCTCGCGCCATTCGCAAGTCGCGATAGACGGCGAGGTAGAGAGCCACCATCGTGGCAACGCCAATCGCTCCGTAGGTAAAAAATTGCTGAAGCAATTCGTTGTGAGCCTGCCAGGCTTCAAAGTCGCCGAACAGTGGCACCACCCAGCGAAACGAATAGAAACCGTGGCCCAGCCAGGGTTTCTCCAAGGCGCTCTCGTAGGCCTCGGCCCAAATCATGGTCCTGCCGGTCAGCGTTTCTGCCTGACTTCCCTGGTTGTAGAGGTCGAGGTAATTCTCAAGCAGCCCCCAGGACGACGCCAAGACCACGGCAGCCGCGAGGCCGATTCCCTTCTTGGAGCGGCGGCTCAACTTGCTGTCCTTAACGACGTACAGTACAGCTGCGGCCAGGAAGGCCATGATGGAGGCCTTACTCAGCGTCCGCAACAATGTAACTCCCAGCACGGCCGCCCACCACATCCACATCCTGCTCTTTCGCGATAAGTAGACGGCGAACAGAGCCGCGATTGCGAACTCGTATCCCATCGCATTGGGATGCAGAAAGTCCTCGTTCCCGAGGCGCAAATCGTACATTGCGGGGGTGCTCCACGCTATAACCGCTAGTGCCAGGGCCGCAACCACATAGCCTTTCATGATCGCGCTGGCTTGTTCATGCGCCGGCCCGCGCCACACCATAAGCGCAACGGTAAGGACATCGGCGGCTAGCTCAAACCAGTAAGCAACAGCAGCGAGGATAGAGTGTGTAGTTGTCCAGGAGAGGCTGACAACGGCAAGCGCCAGATACAGCACGATGCATGTCATCGTGCTACTCGAGCGAAGCCTGGGCTCTTCGGTTGGCGATTCTACCAGGCAGGAGCCCACCGCCATGAGCAACAAGGCCATGCTTGCGGCCACGGTTACGCTGGTCCCGGTAGCCGGCGACGACTGGAAGAACAGATAGGTCAGACACAAACGAAAGCCAAGGACGAAGCCGACGACGTTCGCCAAGCCTATTCCCTGTCGCTCGCAAGGTGTCGCTGCAGAAACTGCGCTCAAGAGGGCCTCAAGGATGCGGGGATAGCGACCTCAGTCGTGACTCGCGACCTCTTGCGCTGGGCGCTCCCTGCCTTGGTCAGGACAAACTGACCGAGAGCGTAGCGCTGCAACACTACCGGCTGATGCAATGCATGCTGCATCGTTGTTTCATACCAGGGCTGCCAGGGCGCCTTGGCCCAGAAGCGGGCTTCAGTCACCGTAAATCCGTCTATCAGCAACGGCAGACGCTCAGGTCCATAGACCCGATGCCAGGGCCTATGGACAACATCGGTACCGATGGGAATTGTCAACAACATCTGCCCGGAGGGCGCAAGCAAGGCATGAATCTTGCGCATAGCACTCAGGTCGGCGTCCTCGTCCGGCTTTGATCCATATCGGCCTGCGAGACCGAAATGCTCAATGGCGGAGCAGGCAATTACCAGATCGAAGCCGGGCACAAGTTCGATGGCATTGAAGTCTCCACAAACAAACCCGAATCCGTTCACCGCGGTTGTGATGCTGGCATCGAGATCGACGCCGGTCACGTCGTAACCGCGCGCCAGCATCGCGGGAATGATGGGCGATTCCCCGCAGCCGATCTCCAGCGCACGCTTAGGCCCGGGTGGCAGGTGTACGCAAATCCACCCCCAGTCAATGATCTTCTCGCCGACGAGGTCAAAGCCGCCGAGTGGCGGCCGGGGCTCGCCTCGAAGCCACTCCCGAAGCCCGAACTGCCGGTCTAAACGCCTGGCAAAGCTAGCGACTGCTCGACCGATGTCCATTGCCGGCGGCCCAGACATGGTTCTGCCTCAACCCACGTCTTCCACGGCGACGGCGAGCTCCGGCGCTGTGTGTGCCGACCCCGCGCTGCCGTCGGAGAGTGCATTGCGCACCTTGAGGTACAGGACCCAGGTAACAGGGCCATAAAGAAGCCGGGCCGCCGCTGCTCCAGTGATACCCCAATGCGATACCAGGACAAGCATGAGCAGCGCCGTTGCTACTCCGGCCGAGAGATTCAAGCATGTCAGATAGCGTATTTGGCCCAACGCCAACATGGTGTAGTGGGCCGTGATGTTGACAGCAAGCAGGGCGAAGGCGACTGCCAGGACTGACAATGTGGTCCCTGCCGCATGCGCGAACTCGGCACCCATCCAGAACTCGAGAATGGGTCGGGCAAACAACGCAACCGGCAGCAAGAGGGCGATTACCAGCAAGAGGTTCAGCCGGAAGGCGAATCCAACCACTCGGCGTAGTTCAACCGCCGTCTCGCGGGCGTGCCGGGCGCTGAGGTGGGGAAAAAGAAAATGCAATCCGGCGGATGAAATGCCATGAATGGGTTGGGCAGCCTGGGTACAAACACTGTAGTAGGCAACGCCCGTAGTCCCCAGCAACGCACCTATAATCAGGCGATCGGCCTGGCTGAAGGCGAGGGCTGAAAATGCCTGAAGCCAGCTGAACGATCCGAACCTTGCGATCTTGGGAAGCCAATTCCCGTCAATTGATGGAAGCAAACGCACCGGACCAACGTATTTTCGCAGTGCGCGCGCCTGTAAGAGCATTGCCATACTCGACACCACGAAAGTGGCCAGCATGATGCCGGTGACGCCGCCACCTTTGGCAACTAGCAGCACTGTAATAAGAATGATGGCGCAGCGTGAGACAGCGTTGATCCGCACCGAGGGCAGGTATTGCTCGAACGCGCGCAGCGTGCTGACCGGCACGCTCTCCACCGACCGCACCACCAAGATGAGACTGCCGATGCGTAACGCCTCGATGGCGAGGCGATGAAACCCTTCCTCGATCTTGAAAACATGATGGACAACATACGGTGCTGCCAGCCACAGCAGCATTCCCATTAGGAGCCCTAGCGCGAGATTGATGGTTATTGCCCCGCGGACAACGCTCGCAACCTCCGGCCAGTCACTCTCTCCGCGAGCGCCGGAGACGTACTTCACCGCGGCGTCGCCGAACCCGGTGGTGAAGGTACTGCTGCTGCTCACGGCGGCGCTGACCAGCATCCACAGTCCAAACTGGGACAATCCCATATGGCGCAGAAGAAACGGGGCGGCCAGCAGCATGCTGACCGGCTGCGCCACGTAGTCTGCGATACCGCTCACGGCATTTACTGCGCTTGCCCGAACGCGCGCCGAACTTCGAAGCTCACCCAGACCCCTGGCGATGTTGTTCCAGCCTTTAAGAAGAGACAAGTGTTTGGCTTCCTCTAGCGTCGCAGCAGGCGGAGCGAGTCGTGGCGAATGGTCAGCCAAATGGCGTTCGCCAGCTGTTTCCGCGGGTCATGTCTTCCCAGCGAATCCCATCGCTGCTGCATCAGCAGGCTTACACAGGCGAAAAACACCGTCAGCAGTGTGCAGCCTCCAACGATGAGCATTCGCGGGGGAAAGGATTTCTTTTCTGGCCAGTTCGGCGAGTCAATGACGCTTACGGTTGGGATTGACTTTGCTTCTTCGATGCGAGCGGCCTCGTATTCCTCGTTCAGCAGATCGTAAACTGTCTCCTCAATCTTCACGCGCCGGTACAGGTCGGCCCAGTGGACTCCGATGACCGGCAGCTGCCGCAGGGGCGGATAGAGGCCGCCACTGCTGGCTTGTTGAGCGTCGCCCGTCGCCTCGTTGGAACCGATGATTTGACGAAGCGACCCCTGAAGTTCGGCAACACGAGCTCGGGCCGCGCGCACACGCACGTTATCGCTGCCGTAAATCTGTTCGAGCGACTCGAGTTCGGACCGACCCACGATCAATTCGCCTTGCAATTTGGCTCCCGCCTCCACCATCGCCCGGGTCTGCTCCTTAATGTCGAGAGTGGCGTTCTTGCTGGAAAAGTCGCTCAGTTCCAGTTGAGCACGTTCCAGCTCGCTCTGTACGCTGACGAGACGCTGTTCGATGAACTGCCGCTCGCGTCGTGCCGCCGAAGTGTTGACGCGAACCAGCAAGCCGTCGAGCTGATCCAGGTAAGCCTGCGCCAGGTCGCGCGCCCGCCGCCGGTCCTTATCGGTGACCACGATCTTGATGACGCCGCTCTTGCGGTCCTCAGTGACATCGGTACGACGTGCCAACCTTTTCACCGCGTCCTGGCGGTAGCGGCTGGAATAGACCTTCTGCAGATCGAATTGGTCCACCAGGCGCTCTTGTACGGTTCGACTCTCCAGCAAATCGACGAACAAAGCACCGCTACTCTTGAAACCAAACAGGCCTCCTGCCAGTGCCCGGATATTGCCGGGCATGACTTTCCCCGATAGTGCCGCCAACAGGGCAGCCCCTCCGTTCGGCTGATCAGGCGGCATGATGCGGGCGCTGGATTCGTAAAGCTTCGGCAGGAGAAAAGCCATCGCACTACTGGCCACAAATGCAACCATGGCCGCCAGCACGATGCGACGCCGCCCCTGCCATAGCAATGCAGCAGTCCAAACGTAGCCGCGATCGTCGCGGTCGATCGTGGGCGCCAACGGGTTCCGCTCTTCCCGTGTGAAAGGCGCGCTCTTCAAGACTTCCATTCCATTAACTCCGTGCTTCCGGCCGGCTGACAGCGGTAAAGGTGCACTGCGCGGAGGAAGGACGTTTAGACCCTCCGCCCGGCGGGCGCTAGAGTCCTGCTACATGGGCGGTGATAGCGATCGATGACATGATTTGTGCCGTGGCCAGCATGTTGCGCCACAGCATTGAGCCGCCAATGATCTTTTGCGGCACGACCACGACGTCCCCGGGATCCATGCGGGTGTCGAGGATGTTATCGTTGTACCACTCACCCGATCGCCGACCGACCACCGATCCATTGGCGCGGATCACGAAGATCTCTTTCCGATTGGCCATTTCCGTGGGGCCACCGGCGCGCTTCAGGTACCAGCCCGCGGTCTTGCCCGGGACATAGGTGAGGGCCGCGGTGTTGTAAACCTGGCCGCTGACGAGGACGAAGGAAGGCATTTTGGGAATCAGCAGAACATCACCCGAACGTAGCTCGACATCCGCCGGGGTTCCCTCCCAGGCGGAGATGTCGCTGGAGATTTTGATGACAAGCCGGCCCGACGGCGGCTGCTTGCGCAGCCGTTCCAGCACCTGCTGCTGCTGCTGCATGACGAGCTGCAGCGTCCCGGCTTGGTCCGCACCGTTGATGCTGGGGGAGAGTCTTGCACCGGCAGATGTGGTCTCGATTTGGCGAATGAGCTCCTCGCGGCTCTTTTCCTCGACTTCGCGAACCTGCTTCCGCACCAGCACGGCCCCTTGAGGATACGCGGTGGCTCGAAAACCGCCAGCCCTCTTGATCAGCGAACTCAGACGCTCTCCCTCGAGAATGCCGTAAACACCGGGATTGGCGACCTCGCCGTTAATCGTAATCGAGGCGCCGATGTCGTCCCAACCGGCGAGCTTGTGGATCGTCAGCACGTCGCCGGGCTTCAGCGAAGGGTCGACAATCGGATCATCGTCTTCATCAACTGCGCGGCCAATGTTGACCGTGGCCCGCCGGATGACCACCTTCTTACCATCCTTCACAACGTAGCTGATCAGGTCAGCCTTATCGGTGAGGGCGCTGCGCTTGAATCCGCCCGCCATTCGAACAAGTTGTCCGGCGGTAAGTCCCTCGGGAAGCGGATAGTTGCCCGGCCGCAGCACCTCACCTTGCACGGTGACTTTGGGCGCATCGAATTCATAACGCCCAAAAATACGAATCGTGTCAAACGGTTGCAGGTGGATTGGGTCGTTGCCAATGAGGACCTGCGAGAGGCTGAAATCGATCGTCTCCGGACGATAGTCGGGCGGTCTCAGCCGAACCAGTTCGGCTTGGTCGGCGGGTTCCGGAAGGAGGTCCTGGAAGGAGCGAAGTACATCGGTCAGGCCCATGCTGTCCCGATAGGGATACTTGCCGGGACGGATCACATGTCCTTCGAGGTAAATTGACCGTTCGCTGTAGGGCAAGATGGGCGCGACCGTTACCCGGTCACCATCCTGCACGGAAAACGACTCCAGCGCTTTCTGTACCACGGCAGTGTTATTGCTTGCCGGCATGCTTACGCTGACGGTGACGCGGCTCTCGTGGGCCTCGATTCTTTCCACCTTGATCGAGTCCATGGCTGCCGAAACCAGCAGTCCTCCGGCCAGATCGATAACCTGGGCGAGAGTGGTTTCGTTTCTCAATTCGTAGATTGCGGGCCGCCGCACCATCCCGGCGATGGTGACCTGAGATCCCGTCGGTGGAACCACGATGGTGTCGCCCGATTTCAACCGCGCGGTGTCTCCGCGGACGCCGCGCAGGAGAAAGTCGTAGAGGTCGATCTCTCCCACCATCTCCTGGCCGCGAAAATGACGAACTATGCGCAGCGAGCCAATAGCTGTCGGTCCTCCGGCTGCATAGAGCGCATTGAGGGGAGTGGAAAGCGAACTGATATCGTAGGCACCAGGGCGCTGCACATCGCCAACGACATAAACGCGAATCACCCGCAAACGCGACATGGAAAGCTCGACCCGGGCATTCCTGAACTGCCGAGCAAGGGCAGATTCAATCACCTTCTGGGCCCGCTCCAGCGACATGCCGGCCACGACCACCGGCCCGGCTTCCGGAAGCACGATCCTGCCTTCCTGATCAACCGTGCGGGTAAACCGCTGCGAGAGTCCACCCCACAAATCGATGTTGATTGCATCGCCCGGCCCGAGCTCATATTCCGGGCCTGCGGGAATGTCCAAGGCTAATTGCGGCGCGTTCATGCCACGGCTGACGAATGCGTTGGAGCCGAATCGCTTCAGCGATGAAGACTGGTCCGGTACCTGGGTGTACAGATCGCGCAGTGAGAGCAGATTGAACGGAGTGGGCTGCCGTATGAGGTTCGGTTCCGCAGGAACCTCAGACTCCTTATTGGCGGGGGGCGGCTGGCTGCGGGGGAGGCGAGACGAGAGAGTCGGCGACATTGAAGTATCACGTGATGGCGGCATTGAACTATCGCGTGAAGGAAGAGACAAAGGTGAAAGCTCAGGAGTTTGGTCCGAGTTGAGGGTGGCCCGATCGTACGCGTCGGGTGGAACTGACGCCAACATCCGGCCTGAGGAAATAGAACGGTCCTTCGATTCGTCATCAGAGTCGAGCACGGAGGAAGAAGTCTGCTGCACATCGGCACCGGAAACGTACCCTCTTGCCCGGAGCCACATGGTCAGCGAGTTGCGCAACTCCGCGTCGGATGCGATGCGGCCGTACAGCATTTCGTCGGTGATGGAGTCTTCCTGCACATCAACCCCTTGCGCCTGGAGCTTCTCTGCTACGACCTTTTTCAACTCGACCATCAGCTCCGGTTTTTCCCGCAGGAGCTCGATGATCTGTTCGGCGGGAAGGGATGTCGACCGGGAGGCCGCTGGGCCGGCCGTCGAAATCTCGGGGAGACTGGATGTACCCCCTGCTTGCTGCGATTGCGCCGCCTGGGCTGAGATCAGCAAGAGTGCTGTCGCCAGAACGTAAGCTGTGTTGCTACAAAGGTTCGATCTCATGGTTCTCTCTCTAGGATGTGAGGACGTCGGAGTGAGGGACAGGGCTATACCGGCGAGCGGCGCAAACCCGGGATATGTTCGATATCGAATGCGCTAACCTCCACGGTGATGGAGCGCATGATGATTTCAATCGAGAGAACGACGCGAAGCGCCTGTTTGCGCCGGATCAGAATGCCTTCCATCCCAAAAAGCGGTCCGGCCACGATACGCACACGATCGCCAATGTTAAGAAAAGGGTGAGGCTCGGCTTTAAGTTGCTCGGTGGCCGCACGCAGGGCGTTGATTTCGGGTTCGGGAATGGTTGTCGGATGAGCGCTTGGGCCCGCAAGACCTACCACGCCGGGCAGCTGCAACACAGGCAACCGTGTCCTCGCCGAAACGCATGTGAAGAGGTAGCAGGGGAAGAGCGGCAACTCCAATTCAGCCTGCACGCCATTCTTCCACCGATGCACGCAGCGATAGACGGGAAGAAAGGTCGGCAGCGACCTCAATCGCAGCTGCTCGGCAACGCACTTTTCATGCCGTGGGCGGGTCTGCACGGCGTACCAGGAAGACCTCTCCTCCGCAGCGTCACTTTCGCCTGGGGAAAGAGCAATACTCAGCCTGCCAGTCGCGTCGTTCCGTTCAATATCCATGCCCGATTGAAGCGGCTCTGCTTTCTGAGCTGGATTCGAGAGTAAGCACGGCTTGTTTTGTAGCTTCGCCCTGTCACTTAGGTTCCCGTGACCTGCCCAAAACTAAACTGAAGAACTGGCCAACAATCTAGAAACACCAATTCACTTGCTGTAGGACCGTCTAGCTGTCCCTGCCCCCATACACCCCGGGCGACGCGGGCAGCGTAGTTGCACTCTCGCTAAAGCTTCTGCGCTGATCCGAGCTCGCTGCAACCTTCTCCCAGCACTGTGCCTCGATTGCGTAGCGCGCCGTCTCGAGGGCGTGGAAGCGGATGCGCAATGACCAATACCGGAGCTCCGCGGCAACAGCCCTCACATTCGCGGCGGTACTGGTTTGTCGCCGCACAAGCGAAGGAGGACCGTGCAGGGGAAACAGTTTCCGCCGGCGTTCTTCCCTGCTACCAAGGCCAAGCTCTTTCTGCAAGAGGAGGTACAGTTTGCTGCCGGGGAAGTCCGACAGCAGAAGGCGCATACCGTACCGCTCGATCCAGGTTCGTTGGCGCGCAGAGAGAGTGTTTACGGTCCACTCTGTGAGTCCACGGGGAGCGAAATCTCCAAAAACAATCTCTCCAAGGGCGAGGGCTACGGCCAGTGCGGTACCAGCGAGGGCGGTGGCGTGGCTCGCCTCACGCAACGCAATCCAGAAGTCCTCATGGTGGTAGTGAGCCTTGACGGCATTTCTCAACTCGACCAGCCAGGACGCCCGGGTCCATTCGCTTTGCAGATGCCAGAAAATATGGAAGGCCTGAGCCATAAATAGCTCAGCTTCCGATAAAGATGCGAAGTCGTATCCGCCCCAAGTCCGCATGCCGGCGCGCTCGAAACTCAGCTCACTCACGCCGTATTTCTCGTCAGGGCCAGGGGGAACGAAATGTACTTCGACCGACCGCTGGGGACGCGGCTGGTAAAGAGCATCGACGGAAGGTGGCTGATCTTCCCCCGCTTTAAACTCCAGCATTCGCTCGCTGCCACCAGTCACCCGATATCCAAGACGCGACAGTGCTTCGCAGCATCCGGCAGCTTCACCTAGAGGCATAAGAAAATCCAGGTCGAACTGGTTGCGCAGCGAAGGTACGAGGCAAAAATCGGGGAACAACGTGAACCCTTTAAGATTGAGGTACCGAAGGCCATGCCCCCGGAATGCCTCGTTGATATCAACGGCTTCTTCAAACATCCTTCGCGTACGAGCCTGGTTGTCGGAGAGGTTTCGCTGTAAGCGTTCCAAGACTTTGAGGGGAACAGACGATTCCATACCCTGCGAGGTAACGAGATCGTAGAAGTACAGTGCGAGTCCGCTGGCATCAAGCCACGAGTAGTTGCGCTCCCAATCTCGTAGAGAGAACTGAGGGAGGAGGGCTTGCCGCGGCGCAAGATAAAACTGACGGAGGACCGCAGCCCGCAGTCTAGCTCGTCCCTTTCCGGCATAATCGCCAACCATCAGAACACTCAACTACCACTCCCGCTAACGGCCATAGCCTGCGATTGATCGCAAGTATCTGGCAACTCCGTATTCCAACTTCCGAGGCGTCTTAAGGCCATCATCATCGGAACAGCTCTCGCGCTCGAATGTAGGGCGAGAATAGTTCCGCACACTTGACCCGTTGTCACTGCCGCATCGCTGAATTGTCAATTCTTTGCAAAATGCTTTCGGCTATTGCAAAGCGAGAACATTCGAACGGGAGTGGGGATGCCGCGAGTTATTCGGCGGGAAGCAGTTCTTCACAGGTCACGATTTTGTCACGGTCGCTTACTTGTGCTGGGCGACATTCATGGAAAGCCGAGCGGGCGATGGCAAACGAGGCGAGTGAAACCACAGCGACAACCGCCTTGGCAAGGCCTCCGCCCAACACGCCAAACCTCCGGATGAGTAAATAACCGCCGCCGATCGTTAGAAACCCTGAAGCTATGTTCATGAGCGCAAGGGCGCGCGAACGTCCCAGCGCCAGCGCGGCATACTGAG
>Ga0306921_10001427_pt1 | contig 23102 bp, 23 predicted proteins | sample sta12Cox44000080_FD_203760 | JGI IMG/M metagenome (GOLD analysis project Ga0306921, IMG submission 203760) | Lab enrichment of tropical soil microbial communities from Luquillo Experimental Forest, Puerto Rico - statoxic.12C.oxic.44.000.080 (v2)... | ecosystem: Environmental > Terrestrial >...
GTGGACACCCCGTCGGCGTACTACTCGCTGTCGCGCGACATCAACGGCGACTGGTCCAGTTACTACCCGATGGGGCCGGAGTACCAGTCCTACCTGGTGTCGGTGGCCGGCAAGTACAACCTTCGGCTGCGCACCCGGTTCGGTACTGAGGTCGAAGCGCTGTGGTGGGACGACGAGCGTCACCGTTGGCAGATCCACGCGGTGGGCTCCGACGGCACCCGCGATGTCACCTACGCCAATGTGGTGATCCCGGCGGCCGGTTACCTCAACCGGCCGCGCTGGCCGGACCTGCCCGGCCGGGGGACATTCTCCGGGGTCGAAATCCATTCGGCGCAGTGGGATCCCGACCTGGATCTGTCCGGCAAGAGGGTTGCCGTCATCGGCGCGGGCTGCACCGCGGTGCAGATCGTCGATGCTTGCGTGGACCGGGTGTCGCACCTGACGCTGTTCCAGCGCCAGCCGCACTGGGTTGCGCCGCGGCGGCGGCTCACCGACGACGTGCCCGACTACCAGCGCTGGCTGGGTACGCGGTTGCCGTTCTACGCCAATTGGATTCGGCTCAAGTCGTATTGGGGGACCGCCGACAACAACTACCCGGTGATCCTGCACGACCCCGAGTGGGCGGCGGCCCATCTGTCGATTTCACCCGCCAACGACGCGCTGCTGCAGTTGTGCCTGAAATACATCGACGACGTCTTCGGTGCGGGCAGCGAACTCGCGCGCAAGGTCACGCCGGACTTCGCGCCCTACGGCAAGCGGATCATCCGCGACCCCGGCGGATACTACGCGGCGCTGGCCCGCGAGCACGTCGACGTCGAAGCCGGCGAGCCGGCCCGGGTCAACGAGGCGGGAATCGTGACCGCCGACGGCCGGCAGATAGGCCTCGACGTGATCATCTACGCCACCGGCTACTACCTGGATTTCCTTTCCACCGTCGACATTCGGGGCCGCGACGGCATGAAGTTGGCCGACGAGTGGGGCGACCGCCCACGGGCCTACCGCGGCGGGACGGTGCCCGGGTTCCCCAACCTGTTCATCTCGTCAGCGCCCAATTACAGCCCGGGGCACGGTGCGGGCCACAACTTCGGTGTGGAGGTGATGATGCACTACGTCATGGAATGCCTGCAGTTGATGGCGCTGCGGAAGGCCTCCGTGCTGGAGGTCACGCAGCGGGCCTATGACGACTACGTCGCCGACATCGATGCCACCATGGCCGGCACCGTCTGGTGCCACACGCCGACGGCGCATACCTACTACCGCTCGGGTGGGGGCCGGATCGTGACCGCCTTTCCCTACCGCCTGATCGACGTGTGGCGCGATCATCGGGCGCCCATCGAAGCCGACTTTGAGCTGCGATGAGCGAGTTGCTCTCCGGTAGAACGGCTTTGGTCACCGGCAGCAGCCGAGGAATCGGCCGGGCGATCGCGCAGCGACTGGCCGCGGAGGGCGCCACCGTGGTGGCCACGGCCCGATCCCTCACGCCGTCCTCGTCGATGCGCGCCGGTACGACAGCCGCGCTGCCCGGCACCATCGGCGAGACCGTCGATCTGATCGCCGCCGCGGGCGGTCAGGCGTTCGCCGTCGCGGCTGACCTGGAGGACGCCGGACAGCGCGACGGGCTGGTCGACCAGGTGCTCGACCGCAGCGGCCGCATCGACATCCTGGTCAACAACGCGGGCTTCGCGGACTACTCCTTGATCGAGGAGATGAGCCTGGACACGTTCGACCGCACGGTGGAGCACTACCTGCGCACGCCTTTCGTTTTGACGAAAGCCGCTGTGCCGCACATGCGCAAGCAAGGCGCGGGTTGGATCGTCAACATCGGCTCGGTGACCGGAGTTGCCCCAATGCGGCCGTACCGGGAATACAACAAGACCGCCGGCGACGTGATCTACGCGGCGATGAAGGCCGCGCTGCATCGCTTCACCCAAGGCGTGGCCGCGGAACTGCTCGACGCCAACATCGCGGTGAATTGCGTCGGCCCGTCGACGGCAGTTCGCACGCCCGGTGCGGCACAACTGATTCCAGATTCGTTTCCGACGGAACCCGTTGAGTACCTGGCCGAGACGGTGCTGGCGATGTGTCAGCTGCCCGCCGCGGAGCGCACCGGTCTTGTCGCCTTCAGCCTGCACTATCTCTGGTCCCAGCGGCTGCCGGTGCACACCTTGACCGGCAAGGAGTTGTTGCCGCCGCTGGAGCCGCCGCCGACCGCCAATCCGAACATCTTGCCCGCGGGATTCTAGAAACTCCCGCGGAGCTTGAGGGCGAGCAGACGCAGGATCGCACAGATCGTCAGGTTTTCGTGCGACTTAGCGTCTGCTGGCGGTCTCGCTTTAGCTCAGCACCGAATCGCTGATCACACAGAAGCTGTGGCAGACGCGGTCGCGGACGATGACTTCCGGACATTCGGGGTCGAACCAACGGTCCACGACGGCCCAGTGGATAGGGTGCATCAGGTAGGGCCCCATCAGCCCCTCGAGGTCGGAGAATTCCTGCTCGAACACGTGGGTCCATGCTGTGGCGCCGACGGACTCAGAGACCCGGCTCAGTTGCCATGCGCGGATCGTTGAGACATAGCGCGGCATCAAAGACAACTCGTGCTCGAAGCGGTCGACCGTGGCCGCGGCCGTGTCGGGGGACACGCGAAGCAGCAGCGTCCGATACACCGCGCCCGGGGAATTGTCGCAGGGAACCGGTTCGCCCGGAGAGTCCGCGCCGTTGACCCGCGTTACCGCGGGATCGGCCAGCAGTGCATCGAATTTCTTTGAAGCGCAATCGCTGTGGTTCTTGGCGTCGAACCGCGAGTGCAGCAAGATGTCGCCGCCGTTGCGCACACCCGGCAGCGTCGGCTGCACGACCCACCGGAGCGCCCCGGCGTCGGCGGCGGCACTCCTGAGCTCACCGAGAATCCGGTCGCGTTCGTCCTCGACCACGTCGAGCAGCCGGGTCACGCTATACATCGCAGAGCTCGTCCACGTCCTCGATTGCCGCGGCGAACGATCGGGACCGCTCCTGCACCAGTTCATCGATCTTCGACCACCATTCGCCGAGGGCCGGATCTGGCCTGCCCTTCCAGGTCATCTCCCACCACGCCTGCACATTGGGCAGCATCCAGGTGATGGTGATGGTGTTGGTTTGGTCGTCGAACCAGATGGGCGGGCTGACCAGCACGTCGCGCAACGTCATGCCACGGGCACGGGCGCCGGGTGCATACTCGGCCAGATACCTGTCGACGAACCGCCGTGCACGCCCCGGGCGGGTAACCACTCGGTCGATGATGATGACTTGGCCGTTGGCCATGCGTTCAGATTCAGGCGTATTGCAGAGCCGGCCGCGGCGCGGGTCGCGCGGGGCGCAACGGCCGCAGCGGCTGCAGAGTCGGCGCGACCCGTTGCGGGCCGTCTTCGACGTTGCGCCAGATGCCCATGGCGGTCATCCGTACCGGGGCTGTCAACCGTTGATCAAACATCATGCGATTCATCGGACCGCACACCGACACCGCAGCCACGGCCTCGCCGGGGCCCCCGATCGGCGCTGCGACGCAACCGAACCCGAGCAGCGACTCCTCTCGTTCGAACGCGACACCGTGGGCCCGCACCTTCGCCAATTCGACGGCCAGCTGGGCACTGCTGGAGATCGAGTACTTCGTCTTGCGAACGCGCAGATCCAGCTCGGCCTCCTCGTCGCGGTAGGCCAGGATCGCTTTACCGACTGCGGTGCAGTGCGCGGGCTGGCGGCAGCCCACGCGGGTGGGGATCCTCTGGTCGCCCATCTTCTCCAGGTACACGACGTCCGGCCCGTCCAGCACCGCCAGGTGCACGACAAGGCCCGTGGCGCGGTGCAATTCGCCCAGCAGCGGGCCGGCGGCCCGCACCAAGCGGTCCTGGTGCACGGCCAACGAGCCGAGCTCGACGAGGCGCATGCCGAGCTCGTAGTCGCGGCCGCTGCGGCGTAGCCAGCGCAGCTGGACCAGGCGCTCGAGCATTCGATGCGCCGACGAGCGGGGCAGTCCGGTGCGGCGGACGATCTGGGCCAGCGTCAGCCGTCCCGGTCCATCGAATGCGTCGAGGACCAGCGATATGCGGTCGATGACGGCCGTGGGGGTGGCTGGTTCAGCGATCAGGGGCACCGGTCCTCCAAATATATCTAGCTGGTATATTCCTATTAGGAATATAGTTCTAACACACTGCATCGTCGTTGTCACGTATCGGAAGCTCGCGAGCGTAACTGGGCTGCGAATTTCCACGCAGTTTTTCGCAGTGTGGTTACGCCCACGGTGATCGAGGCGAGTGGGGTCAGGCCTTGGCGGCCGATCGGCCCGCGCGGCGGCCGTAGAAGCTGCCGTCACCGAGCGAGATGCCGCTCGCGTAACCCCAGGCTGCCAATCCCGCGGCCGAACGGCCCGCCGCGAAGAGACCCGGGATGGGCTGGCCGCTGACGTGCAGCACCTCGGCGTCCAGCGTGGTGGCCAGCCCGCCCAGGGTGAAGCCGCCGGTATTCTCCCGCAGGTCGACGGCGCCCAGCGGGGAGCCGATCGGTTTCACCCACTCGGGCTTCTTGTGTAGCAGCGGATCCTCTCCACGAGTGGCGCCTTCGTTGTAGGTGGCTACGGTCGCCTGCAGGGAACCGGGCGTCAGCCCCATGTCGCGTTCCAGCTCGGCGACGGTGTCGGCAACCCAGGTCGCCGGCCGCAACATGAACTTGGGCGACCACGAGGCCATCGCCTCCTGCTGCGCATCGTCATCGATGATCAGGTACGCGACGTTGTCCTGCTGATACAGCGTGAGCTGCCCGATCCGGCCCGGGTAGGTGTCCTCGGGGACGTAGCGCTGCCCACGGCCGTTGACCAGGATGCCGCGCACCAGTTGTTGGGGGTCGATGAAGATCGCGACTTCGGTCGCGTCCATGTGGGCCAGATCGGCGCCGAGCGCCTGCGCCATCCGGATCGCCTGCCCGTCGTGCTGCTCGATGGACGCGGCCGGGCGCCCGGCGATCCGCGGCGCGTAGCGCGCCACCATTGCGTCGTTGTAGGCGAAGCTTCCCGTCGCGAGCACGACGCCGCGGCGCGCGCGAAAAGACATGTCGGTGCCGTACCGGCGGGCACGGATGCCGACCACCCTGCCGTCGGCTTCGACAATCAAGCGCTGAACTCGAACGTCATACATCGCCCGCGCACCCGCCGCCGTGGCAGTCTCCACGAGCGGCTTCATCAGCATGTAGCCGGCGCTGGCCTCGCCCTGCTTCTTATTCGACATCTGCGGGACGTGCCCGCGCGGCGCGGGGGAGGCAATGGTGTTGAAGGGGTAGGCGTTTTCGCCGCCGCTGTACATCAGGCCCTGGTCGCCCATGGGTTCCCAGCCCGGCTCGGAAAAGAACTCCGCCTTGAACGGCACCCCGCAGTCGACGAGCCAGTCGAAGTGGGCGACGCTGCCCGCGCAGTAGTCGGCGATCCTGATCTCGTCTGCGCCGGGCCCCATCGCGACATTGAGGAACGCCGCCATGTTGTCGACGGAATCGGTGAAACCGCAAGCCTTTTGCAGCGCGGTGCCGCCGCCGAGGTAGATGAATCCGCCCGCCATGGCCGCCGCGCCGCCCCACGACCCGGTGCGTTCCAAAACCAACACGTCGACGCCGGAGCGGACAGCTTCGACCGCGGCGGCGGCGCCGGCCACCCCATAGCCGGCGATGACGACGTCGGCTTCGTCGTCCCACGACGTGATCGACGTGGCCGGTACGGGCGTTACGTCCTGATCGATTGTCACAGCCGCATTGCCGCGGGCAGGTCGCCGACCCACTGGTGCCCCCAGTAGCTGTCGGCAGTGATTTCCTCTGCGGTGTAATAGGTTTCGTCGACCCGCATGCCGTCGGTGCCGAATTCGATGTCCCAGTCACCGGGTGCGCGGACGTAGAAGGACACCATCTTGTCGTTGGTGTGACGCCCGAGCGTGGACGACAACTGGATGCCCTCGGCGTTGATCCGGTCCAGCGCCTGACCGACCGCGTCAAGGGTGTCGACCTCCACCATGATGTGGACGACGCGCGGGTCGCGCAGATGCGCGGCCGGGCAGATCGCCAGGCTGTGGTGGCGCTCGTTGATGCCCAGGAACCGCACCCGCACCGGGCCGAACTCCTTGGGCATCGGCACCCGGAATGCGCCGCGGGACCGGAAACCCAGCACCTCGGTGTAGAAGTCGAAGAGCCCATTGGGGTCGGTGGCCGGCACGACGACATGGCCGAGCCCCTGGTCGCCGGTGACGAATCTCGCGCCGAATGGGGTGACCAGCGGGCTGTGGTCCAGCACCGGGCCGTGGAAAACCTCGAGCGTGTGGCCCGCCGGATCCTGGAAGGCGATCACCTCTTCGACGCGGCGGTCCTCGGCTTCGTCGACAGACAGTTGCTTGAACGCAACCCCGGCGCCGTCGAGGGTGGCCTTGACGCGTTGCAGCGCCGCATGGTCGCGGACTTCCCACCCGATCGTGAGCACCCGATCCGTCTCGCCGGGAACAACGACGATCCGGGCCGCGCGCTCGTCCATTCGCAGGTAAAGCGCCGACGGGTCGCCTCCCTTGCCTTCGGCGAAACCGAGGATCCCGAACGCGAAATGTCGCCAGCACTCGATCTCATTGGTCGAAACGGTGATGTAGCCAAGGCTTTTCAGGTCGCTCATCGGATGCCCCTAGATCAGAGCCCGCAGCGGACCTTCGGGCGGCTCGATGCCGAGCGAACTGAGTGCCGACGCGTGATAGGTGGTGCCCGGGACGTGGATGGCGTGCAGGTGGCCAACGTGAACGTCGCGCCAATAGCGCTGCAGCGGCTTGTCCATCCGCGCGGCGTTGCCGCCGGAGCGGGCGAAGATGTCGTCGACCGCCGACACCGCACGCCACACCGCGCGAATCTGCGTCCGGCGACCGGCCGCGCGGTCGGCGAACGACACCTCCTTGCCGGCCGCGACCATGTCAAAGATGCGGTCGACGTTGGCCAGCAGCTCCTGGCGGGCCGCGTTGATGTCGGCGGCGGCCTCGCCGATCGCGTGCATGACGTAGGGGTCGTCCTTGATGGCGGTTCCCGTGGCGCTCACGCGCTCCCGCTGGTAGTCCAGGTGCGCGGCGAGCGCCCCCTCGGCGATGCCGATGGTTGCCGAGGAAATACCCAGCGGGAACATCGTCGACCACGGCATCAGGTACAGCGGCTCGGTCATGCCGGCCTCACGCTGGGCGGTGCCGTCCATCACTTTCGTCGCGTCCATGGTCCGGTAGACCGGGACGAACGCGTCCTTGACGATGACGTCCTTGGAGCCGGTTCCGCGCAGCCCCACCACATCCCACGAGTCCTCGACGATCTCGTAGTCCTTGCGCGGCAGGATCATGTGCAGCATCTGGGGCGGCATCAGCGGTTTGCCGTCGGCATTGCCGAGCATCGCGCCCAGGATGATCCAGTCGCAATGATCGGTGCCCGAGCTGAACTGCCAGCGGCCGTTGAAGATATAGCCGCCGTCGACGGGCTTGGCCACACCCTGCGGCGCGTAGGGCGACGCCATCCACGTGTCGGCGTCATCGGCCCAGACTTCGGCGGGGACCTTCGGGTCGGCGTAGGCCAGCTGATAGGGGTGGACGCCCACCACGCCGACGATCCAGCCGGCGGCCGGATCCAGTGCTGCGGTGGCCATCGTCGTCTCGGCCCACTCGCGCGGGTGTACCTCGAAGCCCTGGTAACTCTTCGGCTGCAGCAGCCGGATCAGGCCGGCCCCCTTCATGAGTTTGACGGTGTCGTCGGTGAGCCGGCCGATTCGTTCGGCTTCGGCGGCCTGGTCGCGCAGCTGGTCGGCCATCGCCACGACTCGGTCAAGTACCCGTTCGCTCATGTTGGTGTCCTTACGTGTGGGGGCGTAGTAATGGTCTACCGCAGTTCGTGTCCGACCCAAAGGCGTTCCCGATGAGCGGACGAAATTGCGGTCAAAATTCGATGTGCAGCTCGTCGCCCACGGGCCGCGCCTGGCACGCCAGGATCAAACCCTCCCGCAGATCGTCGGGCTCGAGGATGTCGCACGCGGCCATGTCGACATCGCCCTCAAGGACGGTCGCCACACAAGACCCGCAGCGACCCTCCCGGCACGAGTGGGGCACGTCAATGCCCGCATCGAGCAGCACGTCGACGAGGGTCCGGTCGTGTGGCCAAGGCAACCGGTGCCGCAGACCGCCCAGATCGACCTCGACGTGTGCAACTTCCGCCATGCGGCGATGCTCTGCCACCGAAGCGCGACCGAACGTGTCCGTGCCCGATGGCCGGGAAAACTCGACCGGAGCGTCCGGTGACCGGGACGGGATGCTGGCGGTCGCGACAGCGGCCCCTACCGTCTGTGCTTGTGAGGAGTGCCGACGTCCAGCCCGTGGACGTCATCGTTGTCGGCGCTGGGTTCGCCGGCCTCTATGCACTGCACACGTTGCGCAATCAGGGGCTCTCGGTGCGGGTACTCGAGGCGGCGCCCGAACTCGGCGGCACCTGGTACTACAACCGCTACCCGGGCGCGCGCTGCGACGTCGAAAGCGTCGACTACTGCTACTCGTTCTCCGAAGGACTCCAGCAGGAGTGGAACTGGACGGAGAAGTACGCCACCCAGGCAGAGATCCTCAAGTACCTGAACTGGGTCGCCGACAAACTCGACCTGCACCGCGACATTGCGTTCAACACCCGCGTCGTGTCCGCGGTGCTCGACGAGACCACGCTGCGCTGGACGGTCAGCACCGACTCCGGGGACGTGCTCTCTGCCCAATTTTGTGTGATGGCGACGGGCCCCTTGTCGGCCGCGCTGACTCCCAACTTCAGCGGGCTCGACTCGTTCGCGGGAGAGGTCTACCACACCGCCGAATGGCCACACGAGCCAGTCGATTTCACCGGGAAGCGGGTGGCGGTGATCGGCACCGGATCGTCGGGTATTCAATCGATTCCGATCATCGCCGAGCGAGCTCGGCATCTTTACGTCTTTCAGCGCAGTCCCAACTACAGCGTCCCCGCGGGCAATAAGCCGTTGTCCACGGACGAACTCGACGACATCAAGGCCGGCTACGCCGAACGGCGCCGGCTCTCGTGGCGCAGCGGCGGCGGATCACCGCACATCACCGCAGCCAAGCCCACCATGGAGTGCACGCCCGAGGAGCGGCGCGCGGCGTTCGAAGCGCGATGGCGGTTGGGCGGCGTGCTGTTCTCCAAGACGTTCCCCGACCAGATGATCGACTCGACCGCCAACGAAGAGGCCCGCAAGTTCTACGAGGAGAAGGTCCGTGCGGTCATCGACGATCCGGCCGTGGCCGACCTGCTGATCCCCAATGATCATCCGATCGGAACCAAGCGAATCTGCACCGACAGCAACTACTTTCAGACCTTCAACCGGCCGAACGTGTCGCTGATCAGCGTCCGCGACACGCCGATCGAATCCGTCGACGCCGCCGGGATCAACACCTCCGACACTCACTACGACCTCGACACGATCGTGCTGGCAACCGGGTTCGACGCAATGACCGGCGCGCTGGCCAACATCGACATCGTCGGCCGTGATGGTGCAAGACTGCGCGACGACTGGGCGCACGGACCCCGCACCTACCTGGGGCTGGGCGTCGACGGGTTCCCCAATCTGTTCCTGATCTCCGGCCCGGGGGCGCCCGCGGTTCTGGCAAACATGGTGTTGCACGCGGAGGCGCAGGTGAACTGGATCGCCGACGCCATCGCTTACCTCGAAGGCCACGGGTTCGCTGCGTTCGAAGCCACCGGTGACGCCGTGGACGGCTGGGTCGCAGAATGCGCCCGGCGCGCCGACGCCACCCTCTTCACCAAGGCGAACTCCTGGTACATGGGCGCCAACGTGCCTGGAAAGCCGAGGGGATTCATGCTTTTCGTTGGGGGATTCGCGACCTACAACGATATCTGCGCCGAGGTCGCCGACGCCGGTTACAAGGGATTCGATCTGCTTAAAGTGCCGCGATGACGGGCTTGCTCGACAAGGTCGTGATGGTTACCGGCGCTGCCCGGGGCACGGGGCGCGTGCACTGCCAGCGGTTCGCCGAAGAGGGCGCCGACGTGATCGCGCTCGACGCCCCCGCGGTTGCCGACGACTTGCGTGGAACCGCAAGGGATGTCGCGAGCCGGAATCGACACTGCGCGCTCGGCGTGGCCGACGTGAGCGACCTGGACGCGATGACGGACGCGGTCAACGCCGGCGTCGCCGAGCTCGGGCGCCTCGACGTCATCGTCGCCAACGCGGGAATCCACCTTCCGGGCGCACCTGCATGGGAACTCGATCCGCTTGACTGGCAGCGCACCCTCGACATCAACCTGACCGGGGTCTGGCACACGATCAAGGCGGGCGTGCCGCACGTCGGGGACCAGGGCGGTGCCATCGTGATCATCAGTTCCACCAACGGACTTCGCGGGACGTCCAACACCGCGCACTACACCGCGAGTAAGCACGCCGTGGTGGGCCTGGCCCGCACGCTTGCCAACGAGCTTGGGCCACGCCGCATCCGGGTCAACACCGTCCATCCTGGAGCGGTCGCGACCCCGATGGTGCTCAACGACCAGACGTTCCGGCGCCTACGCCCCGATCTCGACAACCCGACGGCGGCCGACGCCGCCGAGGTGCTCCAGGCGCGCAACCTGCTTCCAGTCCCGTGGGTGGAGCCCGTCGATGTCGCCAACGCCGTGGTGTTCCTGGCGTCCGACCAGGCCCGCTACATCACCGGCACCCAACTAGTGGTCGACGCCGGCCTGACCCAGAAGACGACATGAGCAGGCGACTGACGGGCAAGGTCGCCCTGATCACCGGGGCAGCACGGGGAATCGGGCGCGCGCAGGCCGTCCGGTTCGCGCAGGAGGGCGCCGACATCGTGGCGCTGGACTTGTGCGGTCCCGTCGAGACGGTGGCGATCCCGCACAGTACGCCGGCCGACCTCGGCCAGACGGCGGCGTTGGTCACCGAATCGGGCGCTCGAGTACATACCGAAATTGTCGACGTGCGTGACCTCGCCGGCGTGCAGGCCGCCACCGACCGGGGCGTCGACCGGTTCGGCGGTCTCGATGTGGTGTGCGCGACCGCCGGAATCACCTCGCGCGGAACAGCGCTCGAGCTTGGCGAAAACGCCTGGCGCACCATGCTGGACGTCAACCTCACCGGCGTATGGCACACGTGCCGGGCCGGCGCCGCGCACTTGATCGCGCGCGGTGCAGGTGCGATGGTGCTGACCAACTCCATCGCGGGACTGCGCGGGCTGGTCGGCGTCGCGCACTACACCGCCGCCAAGCACGGCGTGGTCGGTCTGATGCGCAGCCTGGCCAATGAGCTTGCGCCGCATAATGTTCGGGTGAACTGCATTCACCCCACCAACGTCGACACTCCGATGATCCAGAACGACGCCGTCAGGAGCGCGTTTCGGCCGGACCTTGACCGCCCGCCCACGCGTGCTGAATTTGCGGAAGCGGCGCGCAACATGAACATGCTCGGGGTGCCGTGGGTGGATGCTGAAGATGTGGCCAACGCCGCGCTGTTCCTGGCGTCTGACGAGGCCCGCTACATCACCGCAGTGACCTTGCCCGTCGACGCGGGCGCCACCCAACGATGAGCGCGACGACGGCGACGGCCCGACGGCAATACGAGGAACAGTGAAGGTTGTGACCGAGAACGCGCATGAAGACGGACGGGAGTATGGGCCATTAGCCGAATCCGTCCGCCGCCTCATCGATGTCACCATCCGCACGGAGGTGGGGGCGACCTCCGTCGCTGCAGCCAAGGCGAACGTAGATCGTGCGGTCGAGCGGCTGAGCGAAGTGCTCATGCCAGGCTCATTCGGTGTCCGCCCAGTCGCCGACGGACAACCCGTGGCCTCGGGCAACGTGGCGATCGGCGTCCGGAATCCCGTCGCGCCGCCGCTCATCATCCACCGAAGCGCCAATGGTGCAGTGTGGACCGAGGTGTCGCTCGGCGCCGCCTACGAGGGGCCGCCCGGTCAGGTTCATGGCGGGGTGTGCGCATTGATTCTCGACCATGTCCTGGGCGCAACCGCGCATCAGCCGGGACGCCCCGCCTACACTGGCACGCTCACCCTGCGCTATGGGCGGGGAACTCCGCTCGGGCCGGTGCGGGTAGACGCACATGTCGATCGCATCGATGGCGCAAAGACCTTCGCCAAGGGCCACATTTCGGACAGTCAGGGAATCACTGTCACCGCAGAAGGCGTATTCATCATTCCCACAAACCCATCGCAGTGATCGCCGACTCGGCGTATCGAGGCCTGGCTATCCCCGTGACAGGAATGCCAGGACGGTACTTTCGAACGCCTCTCTAGCCTCGATCATGGCCCAGTGCCCGGAGTTGGGGAATATGTGAAGTTCCGCGTTCGGGATGGTGCGCATCGGGATGAGGGCCATATCGGGCGGGCTCACTCTGTCGTCCCGGCCCCACGTCAGCAGGGTCGGCGCCGCCAACTTATGCATGACCGCCCACGGCATCGGCCTGTCCGCGGCCTCCATCGCCGCTGTCATCGCGGCGTACGCCGCTTTTCCGTACATGCGACGAGCGGCGGCCAACGTCTCCGGATCGGTGGCCAGCTGCCAGCGTTCCTCGATCAGTTCGTCGGTGACCAGCGCCTGGTCGTACACCATCGACTTGAGCCAGTCGACGAGCCGTTGCCGGGTCGGGTCCTCGACGAACTCCTGCAACAGCCGGATGCCCTCACTCGGGCTGGGGCTGAAGATGTTGGTGCCGATGCCGCCGATCGTCACCAGCCGGTCGATGCGGTCCGGATTGCGGATGGCGAAGTTGATGCCCACGCCGCCGCCCATCGAATTGCCCACGATATGGACTTTGTCCACACCGAGCGCGTCCAGGAACGGCACGACGGCGGCGTGCGCCGAGACCATCGGGTGGCCACCGAAGTCGGGGCTGACACCGAATCCGGGAAATTCCAGCACCAGGCAGCGGTAGCGCTCCGCGAACGTGGGCAGCACGCCCCGGAAGTTACGCCAGCCGGTGACCCCGGGGCCCGAACCGTGCAGGAACAGCAGCGCCGGCGCGGATTTTGGGCCGCAGTCGTAATAGCGCAAAGCGCCCTTCGGAGTATCGATTTCACGCAGGTCGGTCGTTTCGGAAGTGTTGGCCACGTATGTCACCCTGCCACGCTGTCGTGGTGAGCGGGAGCGGCGTCCCGCTGATTGGTGTTCCAGTCGAATTCCCTATGTTCCGAAGCGCGGCCCGGCGCATAATGTCCGGGGATATGCGCCGTGGTCAGCAAACAAAAGCCCGGGCCGACGGAAGCGGGAGGCATTCGGGATGAACGTCAACGACGGATCGGCTGCGTCGCACCAGTTCGTGGCATCCTCGCCGTCCATGTCCTCCGAAATGACCGCGTTTGCCACTGGAAAGGGAATGTACGGTGTGCAGGCGGCGGGCTTCGCGTTGATCTTGGTAATGGTCGTGGGGTTCGTCACCGGGCGAAGCCAGGGCATGGCGATCGCCACCGCGGGATTCGTGGCGCTTGGGATTTTCGGTATGGCGGGGACCGCGTACGTGTGGTGGCGTTCGCGCCGAAAGGTCATCATCGGCGTCAGGAGCGATGGCCTGACCGTCAATCAGCGGCGTGACGTTTTTCCATTCGTTGATGCAAAGCTGGGCCCATGGGTGAACATGGGCCTGGCCCTTCACCTGCGATGTGGCTCTCACTGGTTTGTTCTCGGCGGACGAGATCGTCGCATTGCTCCCACAACCCGGCTCGACGCGCCGCCTGTCCAGACCGTCGACGCATGGTTGTGGGTCTCGGAGTTCGATGAGCTTCTCGCCATGAGCGGCCGCCCGAGTGGAGTGGATGTGCGCGGGCCTGCACTGGGGGAACCGACTCGGTGTCTGCTGTTTCCGAACCCCTATTTGGCCGAACAGGCGGGATCGTTCGCCTTCCGAAAACAACTTCGACTTCAGCGATCACTCTCGAAACCGAGCCTGGTCCTTGACGTGGACAACGACGCGATGCGGGTGACCCACCCGAACACCGATGCGCTCAGCGCCTCGGCTTCGCGCGCGCAGGTCACCGCTAAACCGGCAACCTTCCAGCCCGATAGTGTCACGAGCGGCGACGGCAGCACGTATAACTACCCCGCGATCACCGGCCTCGTCGTGTGTGTTCCCGGTGTGCAGCCACTGACCATCGGATGTCTCGACATGGCAGGGTCGGGATTTCGATTTTCCTGGCGCGGCGATGCGCCCAGGCTGGATGAACGCCCTGCCTATGTGGTCTCGGGTGCAGATTGCCAGGCGCTCGCTCAGACATTCGGGTTGGCCCACTATCTGGAAGACACAGCGGCAACCGACCGCACTCGTAATCAAATTCGTCCCCCTACCACGACATAACCCACCTGAAATGACCAACCACACGGCGCAATCCGGCAACGGTGACCAAATACCCAACCGCTTGCTGGTCACCGGCGTCGACGCATCCGGGCGTTCGTGCGCGGCGCAGGACGACCGCATCACGCTGCAGGGCAACGCCGGACTCGGGGGCATCCTCTATGCGGTGCTGTACGCGACGCCGTCACTTCCGTCGATTTCCACCGGCGGCGGGCGCGAGGCGGACCTCCTCGACCTGGCCGTCCCGGTCGGCGCGATGCGCTGGACGGTGATCGACTACGCGCCAGGCGCACGGTTTTCGATGCACCACACCGACACCGTCGATCTCGACGTCGTGCTTTCAGGGTCGGCCGATTTGATCCTCGATGACGGGGAGCACCCGCTTGCGCCCGGCGACGGCGCCGTGGTCAGGGGCGTCGACCACGCCTGGCGCGCGGGTCCGGAAGGGTGCCGGCTCAGCATCGTGACGATTGGGGCCTCGCCGCCGCGCCCTTGACTCAGCCGCCCGATGGCCGCCGAACCATGGCCGAATCGGGGGCCACCCAGTCGGTCGACACCTTGCGATGCTTGATCAGCCAGGTGCCATTGTCTGGCACCAGGGTGTCGCGATAGCGGCCGAAATGGTCGAGCCCGATGTGGGTGAGCACGGTGAAGTAGGACGAGACGTGCGCCTCGTGGTGGGTCAACCCGGTGAACAGCACGTTGGCGAGGTTGTGTCGGACGATGGGCTTGATGTCGACGCCGCCGGTGACATTGCCGGTGACACCGCTGAGGAAGGTCACGATCTCGGAGCGCCCACGCAGCGGCGGCAGACCGCGTATTTCGAGAACGCCGTCCGCGCAGAACGTCTCCGCGAGAGCCTCGAGCCGGCCGGCGTCCCCCGACCAGTTGTACCGCGCGAGCGTGTCCCGGATCTGCTCACGGGCAACAAGTTCCCACATCTCCACCGTCGTCACTCCTCACCCGTCTATGTCAGGTGGACGTCGCTGATGTCGATCGACACCATCAGTTGGTCGGCGATGAGCCGGCCGTCGTCGTCACAGCGGTACGCCCGGCGCCTCGACGGCAGCTTGATACCGTCCGCCTCCACCATGTCGTAAACGTATTGGATCGCGGCGAACCCGCCGGCGACGTCGACACGGTAGTCGTGACGGCGCAACAAGAAGTCGCTGCCGAAGTAGAACTCCTGCAGACTGCTGTGGCTGGGGAAGCGGTCTGGAAAATGCGCCTGCAGCCCTAGCCACCGCTCGCCGTTGTCCTCGATGGGATCCAGTTCGGTGACAGCGAACCCGGGTAGCGTCATGAAGAATGGGGTAGTCAAGTAGGTCCACAACGCGTAGCCGTTAAAGTAGGCGCGCTGCAACGGATCCCACGGTGTAGTCAATTCGTGACCGTCGAACGATTCTCGCGGGTTGCTTCGCTCGGCCACTACCCGGCCGTCAAGCTTTTCGATGGCAATGCGTTCCGGTGTGAAGTCGGTTTTCTGGTCTGCTGCGCCGAACGGCTGAACCGATGCCCATTCGCGGTGCAGCGCCACGGTCATCCGTCGCGGCGTCGGATCTTGCGGTTGGCCCTTGATCTCCCAGAGCAAGCCGCCACTGACGATGGTCGCCTCCATCGAGCTGAATTGGCGCCACCGCTCAAGCCCTCCGTGGGCCGCGAGCACGGCCTCGAGCAGGTCGGTCATGATCGATAGCCTCTCATTGACTGCCGCGTGCGGGAATGAATCGCGACGCGGAACTGTATAAACAAGCCATGAACCTCAACGACGCCGCGCGCGGCCTCATCGGCAAGGGCGCCGACGCCACACTGGTCACTCTCAATCCCGACGGCAGCCCCCAGGTGAGCGTGGTCTGGGTCGCACTGCGGTCGACGCCCGACGGCGACGAACTCGTCACCGCCCACCTAGCCGAGCACAAGAAGGTGCGCAACGTCTGGAAGGATCCCCGCGTGGCCGTCACGATCCTGTCGCTCGACGGGGCGGGCCAGGGGATGCGGCCCTACCTGTCCGTCACCGGGACCGCCCGGATCGTCGAGGGCGGCGCGCCCGAGCTGCTGCGGGAGCTCAACCCAATTCTGGGCAACCCCGACATGAAGTTCCCGCCGGACGACGCACCGCCCGGGTACCTCACCCGCATCCGCATCGACAAGATCGGCGGCATCGGGCCCTGGACGTCCTGATCTCCATTTTCTGACCCTTCCGCTACCGCCAGTAGCGGAATAAAGTGGGTGGGTGGCGACCGGCGACGATGGCAGGCATGTGCGTACCTGTCCACTGTGTGAAGCCATGTGCGGCTTGGAGATTCGCGTCGAGGGCCGCCCTGAAAACGGGAAAGTCACCAGCATCCGCGGCAACCGCGACGACGTGTGGAGCCGCGGACATCTCTGCCCGAAGGGCGTGTCACTGGCGGCGTTGCACGACGACCCGGACCGCATCCGCCGTCCGCTGATCAAGGTCGACGGGCGCTGGCAGGAGGTCAGCTGGGACGCGGCGTTTCGCCGCTGCACCGAATTGCTGACGCCGGTGATCCGCAAGTACGGGATCGGCGCGGTCACCGCCTACACCGGCAACCCGCTGGCGCACTCGTTCTCGCTGGCCCGCTATGCCGGTGTGCTGCTGGGCATGTCCGGCATGCCGGTCACCTACTCGCCGGGGACGGTCGACCAATGGCCGAAGAACCTGTCGTCGCACCTGATGTACGGCGGCTGGTGGACCTTTCCGGTGCCCGACATCGAACGCACCGACCTGCTCGTGATCATGGGCGCCAATCCCGCGGCGTCGCAGGGTTCACTCCTGGCCGCACCCGACGTCATGGGCCTGATCGGCGCGATTAGCAAGCGCGGCAAGGTGATCGTGATCGACCCGGTGCGGACTCGCACCGCCGCCCACGCCGATGAGTGGCTTCCGATCATCCCCGGCACCGACGCCGCGCTGTTGCTGGCCGTCGCGCACACGCTCTTCGACGAGGACCTGGTCAATCCGGGACCGCACGTCGACGGTGTCGACACCATGCGCCGCGTTGCCGCGGACTGGCGGCCGAGCCGGGTGAGTGCGGTCACCGGTATCGGCGAAGACCGCATCCGCCGGCTGGCCCGCGAGCTCGCCGGCACCGAAAAATCGGTGGTATACGGCCGAATTGGCCTGTGCAACCAGGAGTTTGGCAGTCTGGCCAGCTGGCTGGTCGACGTGATCAACATCTTGACCGGTCATTTCGACACGCCCGGTGGCGCGATGTTTCCCAAGCCGACGGCCTGGTCGATCACCACGCAGCCGCTGCCGGGGCTGGAGGGAGGCGTCGCCGAATTCGGCCGCTGGCGTACCCGGGTGCGTGGCGCAAAGGAGGTCCTCGGCCAGGCGCCGGTGTCGTGTATGGCCGAAGAGATCGCCACGCCGGGTGGCGGGCAGCTCAAGGCGCTGATCACCGTCGCCGGCAATCCGGTGTTGTCTACGCCCGGCGGTGACAAGCTCGACGCGGCGCTGCCGCTGCTGGAAGCGATGATCTCCGTTGACCTTTGGCTCAACGAGACAACGCGTCACGCCGATGTGATCCTCCCCGGGCTGTCCCCGCTCGAGCAGGCGCACCACGACGACCTGATCCTGCAATTCGCGATTCACAGCATCGCCAATTACTCGGCTCCGGTGTTCGACCCCGGCGATCGCCCGCACGAGTGGGAGATCTTGATCCGGCTGACCGGCCTGTGCACCGGCACACCGGCCGAGGACGTCGACGTCGCCGCGATCGACGATGGCTTCTTCGATTACCTGGCCTTCACCCGGGGACTGGACGGCGCGGCGATCCGAAAGCTGTACGACCATGGCGGCCCGGAGCGCATCCTGGACCTCACGCTGCGGACCGGGCCTTTCGGGGACCGGTACGGCGAAAGCCCCGGCGGTCTCACATTGGCCATGCTGAAGGCCAATTCGAACGGAATCGACTTCGGACCCATGGTGCCGCAACTGCCCGACGTCCTGGGCACCCCCGACAAGAAGATCCGGCTCGCACCGCCCTACCTGCTCGACGACTTACCGCGCCTGGCCGCGCGGATGGAGCGGTCGGCCGAGCCGCTGGTCCTGGTGAGCCGCAGGCACCTGCGATCGAACAACACCTGGCTGCACAACGTGCCCGCGCTGATGAAAGGCAAGGACCGGTGCACGCTGCTGATCCACCCCGACGACGCGGCGCGGTGCGGCGTCGCCGACGGCGACGTCGCCACCGTCAAATCGGCGTCCGGTGAGATCAAAGTTCCCGTCGAGGTCACCGACGCGATCAAGCCCGGCGTGGTGTCCATGCCGCACGGCTGGGGACACGGCAAGCCCGGCACCCGCATGGCGGTGGCCAACGGTTCACCGGGCGCCAATACCAACGTGCTCTCCCCGCCGATGTTCATCGACGAGCCGTCGGGCAATGGCGCCCTCAACGGCATCCCGGTGACGGTTAGCTGAATGTCGGGCTTCGATTTCGAGCGAGCGCCGCTGTGCAAGAAAATGGTTCGCCGCAAGGAAGGCCAGAAAGGGAATCAACATGACGAGCGCACGCAACAACCATCGGCATATCCCCGAACTCATTCCTCACCGGTTGGTGCGCGATAGGCAAATCCACAGTCCAGCTGTGCTGGAGGACGCCAAGAGACGAAGCGAGAAATTTCACCTCCGGCTGGCCGATCGCATCACCGCGTTCGCCGGCTCGATGAACTTCGTCTTGATTCACGTGATCATGTTCGCCGTGTGGATCGGGCTATTGGAAATGTACCCATGGCCGATACTGGCCCTGACCGTGTCACTCGAAGCGATCTTCCTGTCGACGTTCGTCATGATCGGCCAGAACCGCCAAGCCGCCTTCCAGCAGGCTAGGGCCGACCACGACTATGAAGCCCAGGATCTAGAGCTCAAAACCAACACCGAGCTGACCCGCCAAATCCAGTCCCTCACAGAGGAATTGCACCGGCACCTCATCGCCGACTCCGCCTGAGGGCATGACCACCGTTTTGTAAGCTCCCACAATGCCACTGCTCGGCCCGCCTTTCGTTGCCTGGCCTGCGCTAGCTGCACCGAGCCTGCGCACAGATCGCGATCGAGCCCAAGCCCAAGCATCACGCGCTGAGCGCAGCCTCGGCGCGCGGCGAAACGGTCGTTCGGCAACGGCGAAGCCCAGTACGCGTGACTGCACAGCGGATCGGATAACGGCGGTGCGCAGATTCATGCCCTACGGGTTCACGAAGCGGACGGAATGTGTTTTAGTTCACCTTCCCGGTGATCCGATGAACCGTCGGCGACAAGCCAGTCGTCGGCATAGGCATGACTGCAACAACGTTTTCCACTTCCGCGAACCACGCTGCCGGTGATGCCCGCAGCGCGCCTCGCATCGCCGGCACCGCGGTGGCGCTCACTCCGCACCGGTACAACCAGGATCAGGTGGCGCGCGAGCTCACCGACTTCACCGACCCGGGTTTCCTGCGCTTCGCGCAGACGACCGGAGTCGACAATCGCAGCCTCGCGCTGCCGCTGTCGCGTTACCCGAAACTGAGTGGTTTCACCGAGGCGAACAACGCTTACCTCGAGGTCGCCGTTGACCTCGGCGAGCAGGCAATACGGCAGGCGCTAGCCGCGGCGGACATCGCACCTCACGAGGTCGACACCATCGTGATGGTCTCCAGCACCGGAATAGCGGTGCCCACCATCGACGCGCGGCTGATGTCGCGAATCGGGCTGCGGCCCAACATCAAGCGCGTCCCGCTGTTCGGCCTCGGCTGCGTGGCGGGCGCCGCCGGGATGGCACGCGTCTACGACTACCTGCACGGGTACCCGGAGGACGTGGCCGTGCTGCTGTCCGTGGAGTTGTGCTCGCTCACACTGCAGCGCGACGACACCTCGATCCCGGCCCTGATCGGCGTGTCTCTGTTCGGAGACGGTGCGGCTGCCGTGGTGGCCACCGGCGCCAACCGAACACCATTGGGCGCCAACGCGCATCACGGCCCGCGCGTCCTCGCGACGCGCAGCCGCGTAATCACCGAGACCGTCGACGTGATGGGCTGGAACGTCGGCTCCAGCGGATTCGGGCTGGTGATGTCCCGTGACGTCCCAAAAATGGCCGACGACTACCTGCGCGGAGAGGTCGACAGCTTCCTGGCCGACCACGGTTTGTCGATCGCTGACATCTCGACGTGGGTGTGCCATCCAGGAGGCCCGAAGGTGCTCGATTCGATCGAGAACGCGATAGGTCTACCCCCGGAAGCATTGGCGCACAGCCGAAACTCCATGCGGGAGAACGGCAACATGTCGTCTGTGTCCGTGCTTGACGTGCTGCGCCGGACGATCGCAGAGCCCCCGTCCCAGGGAGCCTTCGGAGTGATGCTGGCGATGGGTCCAGGGTTCAGCTTCGAGCTGCTGTTGCTGCAGTGGTGAGGGGCGAAACCATGTACTACTCCCTGTTCATCCTCGCCATCGGCGTTGAGCGGTTGGTCGAGCTGATCGTCGCCCAGCGAAACGCAAAATGGTCATTTGCCCACGGAGGCAAAGAGTTCGGCCGCGATCACTATCCGGCGATGGTCAGCATGCATGCGCTGCTTTTGGTTTCGTGCATCGTGGAAGTCCGGGTCCTGGACCGGCCGTTCGTCCCCTGGCTGGGGTGGCCGATGCTTGCCGTCGTGGCGCTGAGCACCGTGGTCCGCTGGCGGTGTATCGCGGCGCTCGGTAAACGCTGGAACCCGCGGCTCATCGTCATTCCGGGCGCTCCGCTGGTTCGGCACGGCCTGTATCGATGGGTGCGGCACCCCAACTACACCGCGGTCGCCGCGGAGGTTGCGGCGCTTCCGCTGGTTCATTCGGCGTGGCTGACGGCGATCGTTTTCAGCATTGCCAATGCCCTGGTGCTCACCGTGCGGATCCGCACGGAGAACGCCGCGTTGGGCTACGCCTAATAAGCGGCCCGAGCGATCATGGTGCGACGGGACGGTTCGTCCAGTCGCGGTCGGCCCGGCGCGACGAGCGGAACCACCCGCCCGCCGCGCCGGTGCCGCCGTCGGTCGGGATGGTGTGGCCGGTGACAAACGCCGACAGGTCCGACGCCAGGAACAGGATCACGCGGGCCTGGTCGTCGGGCAGCCCCATCCGTCCGACCGGAACCCATTGCGGCCACTGCGTCTGCTCCTCGGCGGATAACCACTGCGAGTAGGGCACCTGTAGTGATTCGGTGACGTCGGGGCCGATCGCGTTGACCCGCACGCCGTCTCGGCCCACCTGGACCGCGAGGCTGCGGGTGAAGTGAATGACGGCGGCTTTGAAGGCCGCATAAACCGGATCCTCCGGATAGCCGCGTAACCCTTCGACCGACGAGACGTTGACGATCGCGCCGGCGTGTTGATCGATCATCCCGGGCAGGAATGCGTGGGTGACAAGGAAGACGTGGTGCAGGTTGATGCGGTAGAGGTCATCCCACAGCTGCGGGTCGGTGTCGACGAAGTTGCCCGGGTGGCGGAGCCAGTGGCCCACGTTGTTCACCAGCACGTCTACCCGGCCGTGGCGTTCCAGCACCGTTCGCGCCAAGGCGGCGACCTGCTCGGCGTCGCGGACATCGGTGGCGACCGCCGAAGCCGAGCTACCGGATGCCCTGATCTCGTCGGCCGTGCGTTCGCCCAGCTCGACATCGATATCGGCGATGACCACCCGCGCGCCATGTTGGGCGAACAGCCGCGCGGTTGCCGCGCCGATACCGCCGCCGCCGCCCGTCACCACCGCGATCCGGTCCGCCAGCAGCGGGGCAGCGGGCGTTGCCTCCTCCATCCCCATATCTTGGGGCACTAGGTGGTATTGCCGAAGTCGGTTCGGGGTCTCGAGCCTGCGCTGGTGGCGCCGAACCTGCGCCGAGAGCCGGTTTCGCCGAAAATTCTGGCCTTGGGCGCAGACTCGAAGGCCCGGGCGTGGGAGCGGACGACGCGCGCTCCGCGTGGGAAACCCCTGGTGGGGAGCCGCGTTGACGACTTGCGCCCTGCAATCGGCGTCAGTCCCGATACAGTTGGGTCTCGTGAGCCTTCCAGCCCCGCCTGTGCTGACCGTGCGGTATGAGGGATCCGACCGCACCTTCGCGGCGGGCAATGACGTAGTCATCGGGCGTGACCTCCGCGCGGACGTCCGGGTCGCACACCCCCTGATCTCCCGGACGCACCTCATCGTGCGATTCGACCAGGGCCGATGGGTGGCTATCGACAACGGCAGCCTCAATGGGCTGTATGTCCACAACCGTCGCGTGCCGACCGTCGACATCCAGGACGACCTGCGGGTCAATATCGGCAACCCGGACGGCCCGGCGCTGACGTTCGAGCTCGGCCGTCACCAGGGTTCGGCCGGGCGGCCTCCGCTGACGGCGTCGATACCGATTTTCAGCCCGCACGGCGGACCGAGCGCGCCGGTGCCCCAGGTCCAGCCGCAGTTCGGCGCGCCCTGGCCCGGCCAGCCTCAGCAGCCACCGCCGGCCCCACCTCGCCAGCCCTCGCATCCACACACCGGACCGCAGCCGAGCCCTTCGCTGCCAAAGGCGGATCAGCCGACGGCGGTACATCCGGTGGGATCGCCCAGCGGGCAGCAACCGGCGCCGAAGATTTTCCGGCCCGAACCCATGCAAGTGCCCCCGGCCCACGCGGCGGCGCCCGAAACCTCCCGGGTAGGCGAGTCCGCAAAAGTCGCGACCTCGATGATGAAAATCCTGCGGCCGGGCCGAACCTC
>Ga0306921_10001428_pt1 | contig 23095 bp, 17 predicted proteins | sample sta12Cox44000080_FD_203760 | JGI IMG/M metagenome (GOLD analysis project Ga0306921, IMG submission 203760) | Lab enrichment of tropical soil microbial communities from Luquillo Experimental Forest, Puerto Rico - statoxic.12C.oxic.44.000.080 (v2)... | ecosystem: Environmental > Terrestrial >...
TTCTCGTCAAAAAAGACGCGAGAGAGAAGCCATAGCCAAAAGTCGAAGCCCGTGAACGATCCCGTCAGCGTTGGATTCGAATAGGCGGCCGTGACCTGAGAGAAATACTGGATATTCATGGCAAGGATGCCAAGAGCAGCTACTCCGCGCAGCGTATCGAGCGCGAGGATTCGCTCACTCTCCTTCGCCGGACCTGAAACGGTTTCAGGCGCCTGCACATCGGACGACCCAAGGTATTTGGCGGCGGGCGCCACTCCGAGCGCTTCTTTGGTTAGGTCCATACTTCGCTTTCAGCCTCGACACCTGGGTTGAAGCACAGGTAGCGAAGCATAGCACAGCAACATTCCACGCAACTGGGATCCCCGACTGTCAGTACAGCTGGAAAAGGATCGGTCACGACCTGGAATTACCGCCTTGCTGGCCGTGCGCTAAATACACTGGGGCCGCGTTTGACTTCGTTGTGGGTCAGGCCTCAAATTAGCATACAGATGCCCCAGCGGCCTGCATGCAAAGTTTGGCCGAAGCTGAGGCCGAGAATTGAGATGTGGCAATGACGCTAGAGACGAACCTGACAGCAGCAGACGTTGAAACAGTGCCTGAAGCAGTAACGGAAGCACGGATCCTCAAGAATTACATCGGCGGACAATGGCTGGCAGCAAAAGCCTCTGGCCTCCTCGATGTAACGAATCCGGCCACCGGCAGGGTCTTGGCCCGAGTCCCTTTGTCGGGCAAATCCGAACTTGAAACTGCGGTTGCTGCGGCCCGCGCAGCCATGCCGGAATGGCGCTCCCGTTCAATTGGTGAGCGGACGGAATTACTCTACGCCCTGCGTGAAAAGTTTATCCAACGCAAGACAGAGCTGGCGCAGTCGATCACACGGGAAGGGGGCAAGGTTCAGTCCGACGCTCTTGCCGAGGTCACGCGAAGCATTGAGGTGCTCGAGGTGGCGTGCGCCACCCCTATGACGATGCAGGGCCGTGCTCTGGAGGGCGTGGCGCGAGGCATCGACACGGAGACTATCCGCCAACCAGTCGGAGTCTGTGCTGCGATAACGCCGTTCAACTTTCCTGCCATGGTACCAATGTGGTTCCTGCCGTTTGCGATTGCATGTGGCAATACCTTTATCCTCAAGCCCTCGGAACAAGTTCCGCTCACAGCAGAGTTGACATGCCAGATTTTTGATGAGATCGGTCTGCCAGCGGGTGTGGTGAACGTCGTGCACGGCGCGCATGACGTAGTAAACGCCATACTGGACAGCTCTGGTATTCAGGCAGTGTCGTTTGTCGGATCCGTCAACACTGCCAAATACATCTACCGGCGTGCCGCAGAAGCCGGCAAGCGTGTGCAGGCACTGGGGGGAGCGAAGAATTACATGGTCGTACTGCCGGATGCAGTCGCGGACAAAACCGTATCGAACATTCTCGGCAGCGCATTCGGTAGTGCCGGTCAGCGTTGCATGGCCGGATCCGTGCTCGTGACCGTCGGTCCAGCAAAAGCCATCATGGATCGCTTGAAAAAGGAAGCGGAGAGAATGGTTGCTGGCGAAGGCAGTGATCCGAAGGCAGGGTTGGGGCCGGTAATTTCGCGCAAGGCGTGTGAGCGGATTCACGAGTGCATCGCAAGCGGCGTGAACGAAGGGGCGGAGTTGCTAGTCGATGGGCGCCGGCCAGCGGGAGTTCCAATTGGCGGCAATTTTGTCGGGCCGACGATTCTGAACAACGTGACACCGGAGATGCGAGTCGCCCAGGAGGAAATTTTCGGGCCTGTGCTGTCGGTGATGCACGTGGACACGCTGGAGCAGGCGATTGAGCTGGTAAATCGTGACCCACGAGGGAACGGCACGTCCATATTTACCGAGAATGGCGCGGCGGTGCGCGAATACAGCCGCCGCGTCGAAGTGGGGATGGTCGGGGTAAATGTTGGGGTTGCGGCGTCCCCAGCGTATTTTCCGTTCTCCGGATGGAAGAATTCGTTTTTTGGGGATCTCCATGTCCACGGCTGGGATGCCGTCGAGTTCTTTACTCGCAAGAAAACCATAACCTCTCGGTTTTTCTCAGCGGGCGAAACCGGGAGGTACTTCGTCGAGCAAGGTGACAAGCACTAGGATTGGGGCAAGGTTCCCTCGAGCAAGGACAATGAACACGACTGTGGACGTAACGAAGGCCTCCTTGACCGGCAGCGAGATTGCTGCCCTTTGCAAACAACACACGCTCTACGAATGGTCGGCACAAGCCAACGTCGATCCGATCCCGGTTGCCGGCGCCAAGGGCGTTTACTTCTGGACACCCGAGGGCAAGCGCTTTATTGACTTCAACAGCCAGTTGATGAGCGTCAACATCGGGCACGGCAATCACCGTGTCATCGCGGCGATTCAGCAGCAGGCTGCGACACTCGCCTACGTTAACCCATTTATGGCTACGGAGGTGCGAGCGCGCCTGGGAGCCAAGTTGGCCGAAATCAGTCCGGGCGATATCGATACATTCTTTTTCACTAACGGCGGCGCCGAAGCGAACGAAAACGCTATCAAACTCGCGCGATTTTTTACCGGGCGCCACAAGATTCTTGCCCGTTATCGTTCGTATCACGGCGCCACGGCGGGAAGCATTTCGCTCACCGGCGATCCGCGACGCTGGGCGGCCGAGCCTGGGATTCCCGGAGTCGTCCATGTTTTTGATCCCTACCACGGTATCGAGCGCGGGTGGGACTCAACCGATGAGGCGCTCGCTGGCCTGGAGGAAGTCATTCAGCTTGAGGGACCGCACACCATCGCGGGATTCATCCTAGAACCGGTAACGGGTACAAACGGTGTTCTGGTTCCACCCGATGGTTACCTGCAAGGTGTTCGAGACCTTTGCGACAAACACGGCATCCTGATGATCGCTGACGAGGTCATGTCGGGGTTTGGACGAACCGGCGAATGGTTTGCCGTCGATCATTGGAAGATTGTGCCGGATCTCGTCAGTATGGCCAAGGGGCTGACAAGCAGCTATTTGCCGCTCGGCGCCGTGGGCATGCGGCATCACATCGCGCAGCACTTCCGGAACCAGGTCTTCTACGGGGGACTCACATACAACAGCCATCCCATGGGGTGCGCCACAGCACTGGCAACCATTCGTGTGTACGAAGAAGACGGCCTCATCGAGAATGCGAAGAAAATGGGCGCGGTTATGCAAGGATTGCTGGCCGATCTTGAGGCGCGTCATCCCTCGGTAGGTGCGGTGAGGTCGATTGGCCTGTTTGGGGTTGTCGAACTGGTTCGCAGCCGGTCAACCCGACAACCCATGGCGCCGTTCAACGGTACGTCGGAGGAGATGGCTGCGCTCGGGCGCTTCTTCCGTGAACAGGGACTCTACACCTTTGTTCGCTGGAATACCTTCTTCACAAACCCTCCGTTGTGCATCAACGAAGGGCAGCTGCAGGAGGGGTTTGAGATTCTCGATCGCGGGTTGGAAATCACCGATAAGGCAGTAGTCGACTAAGCTCGAAGCTGAGTTGTAGGAGGGAGCGACGAGCTGTAACAGACTCTGATTCGCGGGTTTGGAAACCCTTGCTCCGAGGTTCAACATAGCTACCGCCCCCAGCGATTGCCCGAGGCATCTCCGCCTGACTTCCCCGCATCTGTTGTGCCCGGCAGGGATTGTGTTCATTTCCACTTCGTTCCGGAGATCGCATCCGCTCCGCGCCTAGGCCTCTGATTTCTTAGGGCCGTCGCTAGTCTTCCTTTGCTGGAATTATCCCTGTCGTGACTGCCTGGCGACAGCACCGAGCGGCGAACTCAATTAAGAGCCGCTCCTTTTCTTCAACGATCGCAGTTGGCAGCACGGAGTGTCCATGGTTCTTGAACGCAAGACTGCTGGCACGGAACTGATCGACGTTCTCGATCGCATACTCGACAAGGGCATCGTAATTGATGCGTCGGTTCGCATTAGCCTCATCGGTTTGGACTTGGCCGCCATCGATCTGCGCGTCGTTATTGCGTCCATCGAGACTTTCTTGAAACATGCGGAGCCGATAGCATTGGCTAACGTTGCGGGAGCGGCACTCTCTTCCAACAAGACTGTCAGGGTGAGTGAAATAAGCCGCGGGACCGAAGTAACTCAGTCGACTGCGCGGAGGCGAGTTCGCTCCAAGCCTGGGGCAGCATAGAGGCCGGATGGGACTTTCTCATAAATCGCCGCCATGAGCCCTGCGAAAATTAGCAGGGCACGGCGACGACCTTGTCTTTGTTACGGTAAAAATTACACTGTTGGTCTGGGCCGGCTGAACCTAAGTACAAAGAAAGATTGTAGCTGGATGGAGTGGCATAAGGCTTGCAGTCAATGATGGATTTGGATCATAACTATGCGTGTCGAAAAGTATTCTGCAATGCTTGTCGTACTTCTCTCTGCGTTGTGGCTGTGTGGCTGCAATAAGCCGCCAAGCCAGAACGCCGGTGCCCTGAACACGGGAAATCAACCAACCACAGCCCAGGCGGACAGCAACGTCGCACCGACTAGCAGCAACTCTGCCGCATTCGCCAATGGCGAGCAGGACGGGTCCTCCGCGGTCGCCGACGACTCCACGTCCACCGGTAGCCCCGACCCTTCGAACCAGGCCTCCCCACAGCTGACGATACCTGCAGGAACTCCAATCACCGTTCGCCTGCAACAGCACGTCTCAAGTGCCTCGGCGGAACCGGGAGAACGTTTTGCCGCTGTGCTCGAAGAACCCATCGTTGTGCGGAACCAGGTCCTGGCTCCGACTGGCACCTTAGTCCATGGGCACGTGGTGGAGGCACGTCGCTCAGGACGACTGCATCATCCCGGCGAACTCGATTTGACGCTGGACAGCTTGGTCGTAAATCAGCGGAGCATACCGGTCGTCACGTCGCATCTGTTCGCCCGAGGGGGGTCCCACAAGAAGCGCAACTTGGCTTGGATCGGAGGAGGCGGTGGCGGTGGAGCGCTAATTGGAGCCCTGGCTGCTGGTGGGAAAGGAGCCCTCATCGGGAGCGGCATTGGAGCGCTTGCCGGTGCGACTACCGCGGTGGCGACCGGCAAGAAGGACGTCGGATTCAGCAGCGAGCGTGAGCTGCAATTCCGACTAAAGCGCGACGTCAATCTGCGAGGATAAAGCCATAACCTCCCTGGAGTCGTCCCGGCTCTACCGCAGGGTTGGCGGTTTCCCGAAAACGTCCTGCGTTACGAGTCCGGCACTATCCTGTCGCTTGAAGAAGCGACCACCATCCCAAATCGTTGCGCGAACTCGCATTCTTGCTGGATTTTCCAGTACGGTGCCCATCGAGTGCTGCACCTCAGAGCCTGGCAGGCTCGTGTTTGCGGGTGTACACGAATACAATGCGAGAATTCCTGGCGTCACCCGGTCGTTCTACAGACGATATGGCGGCGATATATAACCGCGAACGAACGATGGCAGTTCACAAAAATCCGGCAGGGTGGACCATCCGCATAGTGTTTGTTGCGAGCCCTCCGGTTTTCAAGGCACAACTGTGAACCTGACGGCGATTGACTGGCTGATCATGCTTGTGTACTTCGGGTTTGTACTGGGGATTGGTGCCGTCCTCAAGCGAAATGTGAAAACCAGTACCGATTTCTTTCTGGCGGGGCGCTCGATTCCGGCATGGATTTGCGGCCTCGCGTTTCTTTCCGCCAATCTTGGCGCACAGGAGGTCATCGGCATGGCCGCCTCGGGCGCGAAGTATGGCATCGCAACCAGCCATTTCTACTGGATTGGCGCGGTTCCGGCGATGGTGTTCGTCGGGGTTTTCATGATGCCTTTCTACTACGGTTCCCGCGCCCGTTCGGTGCCGGAATATCTTCGCTTGCGGTTTGATGAAAAGACCCGCGGGTTCAACGCCATCTCCTTTGCGACCATGACCGTATTCTCTTCGGGAATATCGATGTATGCGATGGCAAAGCTTATTCAGACACTTCATCTGCTCGACGGACCCCTGGGGAATCTCGGCCTGGCGGCTTCCTGGACATTCCACTTGAGCGTTCTCATCTCAGCCGTGATTGTGCTGGCCTACATCCTGCTCGGGGGACTCACCAGCGCCATCTACAACGAAGTCTTGCAGTTCTTCCTCATCGTGGCAGGCTTTCTACCGCTGGTTTTTCTCGGACTGAAGAACATAGGGGGATGGACCGGCCTGAAACAGAACTTGCCCAGTACGTTCACCCACTCATGGCAGGGGATGGGGAATGCACACACAAATCCCATGGGCGTGGAATGGTTCAGCCTCGCCATGGGCCTGGGATTTGTCCTTTCATTCGGCTACTGGTGCACCGACTTCCTGGTGGTGCAGCGAGCCATGGCAGCCGATTCCATGAGCGCCGCACGTCGCACCCCACTTATCGCTGCCGTACTGAAGATGCTGTTTCCGTTCCTGGTGATTCTGCCCGGCATGATCGCCATTGCCCTGCCCACCCCGCAAGAGTTGACCTTAAACGCAAGCGCAACCAAGGGTCATGTGCACAACAGCGCGGGGGAGGGCCTGATTCCTGCAAAGGTGAACGAGACTACTGGCGCACCGATTCTCGACTCCAACGGCAAGCCGATTCTTGACTACGATCTGGCGATCCCAAATATGCTGCTGCATTATTTCCCAACCGGCATCCTTGGACTCGGATTAACGGCTCTGCTGGCGAGTTTCATGTCGGGCATGGCGGGAAACGTTACAGCGTTCAACACAGTCTGGACTTACGATATCTACCAGTCCTACATCAATAAGAACGCAAGCGACGAACATTACCTGTGGATGGGACGCCTGGCAACGGTGTTTGGAATCGCATTGTCTATCGTCGCAGCTTATGCGGCGACGCACTTTAACAACATCATGGATTTCCTGCAACTGGTGTTCGCTTTCGTCAATGCACCACTGTTTGCGACTTTTCTTCTGGGGATGTTCTGGAAGAGAACCACCGGGCACGGTGCGTTTCTTGGCCTGATCCTGGGGACATCAGCGGCGGCCCTGCATCAGGGACTCACGCTGCCGGCAGGAGCCAGCATGGGCATCAAGGGCGGGTGGATTGGGGTGTTGCATCGTTATCCAAGTGAGATGGCACAGAATTTCTGGACGGCCATCTGGGCCTGGTCCGTATGCTTTGTTGCGACGATATTCATCAGCGTTGTTACGCGCCCCCGAGATGACAGGGAACTCGTGGGGCTTGTGTACTCGCTGACCGAGAAGCCCAGCGAGGGCAATGCGGCATGGTATCTGCGCCCGGCGTATGCCGGTGCAGCTGTGTTAGGCGCAGGTGTGTTGCTGAATCTTGTTTTCCGGTAAGCTAAGACGCGATGGGTATCGATGTACGCCTGCCAATCGGACTGATGTTCACGGTTTTTGGCGCGATGATGACTGTGTATGGAGCCTTCGGCAGTCAGGCGATCTACTTTCGATCGCTGGGAGTGAACATCAATATGACGTGGGGAATCGTCATGCTGGCGTTTGGTGCTGTGATGCTTCTGTTGGGCTGGCGCGGGCATCGGAGAGCAGACTCTGTCGCGGCTAGAATCGCGACGGATCGCCACAACAGGAGCTCGCGGAGTCATTAGATCGATGCAGCCATCGGGTCCGGCGTCTTTACGTCACCTTAGAGACACATTTACCCGTCTTTACGGTGGCTCACCACGCATCTTTCGCGCTCCGGGTCGCGTGAATCTCATTGGCGAACACACGGACTACAGCGACGGATTCGTAATGCCGGCCGCCATTGGCTTTTACACTTACGTTGCGGTGGGACCGCGCAACGACCGCAAGCTCAGCGTTCATTCGATAAATTTCGGCGACGCGAAACAATTCGATCTGCAACACATTTCCGAGGGCCCAACCGGTCATTGGAGCGACTACGTGCGCGGGGTGGCGAGTGTACTTCAGTCGAAGGGAGGATCCCTGCCGGGTGCGAACCTCCTCATCCAAGGCGACGTTCCAGTTGGGGCGGGGTTGAGTTCGTCAGCTGCAATTGAGGTGGCGTCAGCGCTCGCGCTGCTTGACAACTCAGGAGTTGCGCTGGATCGTCTGGAGGTCGCACTTGCATGCCAGCAGGCCGAACATGTGTACGCGGGAACAAACTGCGGGATTATGGATCAGTTCATTTCGTGCTTCGGCCAAGCCAACCACGCACTGAGGCTTGACTGTCGCAGCCTCGTCCACCAATCGCTCGAAATCGATAGCAAAGTGCGCATCGTAATTTGCAACACAAAGGTCAAGCACGAGCTGGCCAGCGGTGAGTACAACCTCCGTCGTTCAGAGTGCGAAGCGGGTGTACGCTATCTGAAGCGTCATCTTCCCGAGATACGTGCGTTACGGGACGTGGATCTCGAGGAGTTGAACCGCTGGGGAACGGGCATGCCCGAGGAAACGTACCGGCGGTGCCGTCATGTTGTCACGGAAAATGAACGGGTACAGGCTGCGACAGAAGCGTTGGAGTCCGCAGATCTTCACCGTTTTGGAGAGTTGATGGCCGAGTCGCAACGTAGCCTGCGCGACGACTTTGAAGTGAGCTGCAAGGAGCTTGATCTGATGGTAAAGCTGGCAGAATCGTCTCGTGGGGTCTATGGGGCGCGACTGACCGGCGGTGGCTTCGGGGGCTCTACGGTAAACCTGGTCCGTGCAGATGCAGCGAAGAAATTCAAGCAGACCATCGAGCGGGAATACCAGCACGCTACGGGCGTGCGGCCGGATGTCTACGTTTGCTGCGCCGCGGAAGGGGCGGGCGAGGTCAGGGATACGGCGACGTGATTTCCGGCATGATGAGGGAGATTCCGCATCGCCGTTTCAATCCGCTCACGCGGGAATGGGTGCTGGTGTCGCCGCATCGCACGGAACGGCCGTGGCAGGGGCAGGTCGAGAAGCAACAATCTGACGCGCAGCCCGAATATGACCCGCGATGCTATCTCTGCCCCGGCAATGAGCGTGCGGGAGGCGCTCGCAACCCGAAGTATGGATCGACGTTTGTCTTCGATAATGATTTTGCTTCTCTCAGGCCAAATGTTCCACAGATCGAAGTGGACGAGGGCGGTGCCGGAATCATAGTGGCGGCGACGGAGCCCGGCACATGCCGGGTTGTATGTTTCTCGCGGCGGCATGATCTCACAATTGCACAAATGCCGAGGAGTGCGATTCGCAAGGTGGTTGATACTTGGGTCGAACAGTACCAGCAAATCGGCGCGGTGCCTGACACCAATTATGTGCAGATCTTCGAGAACCGTGGCGCCATCATGGGTTGCAGCAATCCTCATCCTCACGGTCAAGTCTGGGCAAACACAACGATTCCGGACGAACCGCGAAAAGAGCAGGCTTCGCTGAAGGATTACTTGCATGACCGCAGTGACTGTCTGTTGTGCAAGTACCTCGAACTGGAGCGACTGTCGGGCGAGCGCACCGTCTGCGAGAACGAGCAATTTGTCGCGGTAGTGCCCTTCTGGGCGAGGTGGCCGTTCGAGACTCTCCTGTTGAGCAAAAAGCACGTGCCAGACATCGTGCTCGAAGAGTCCGCGCGCGACGCCCTCGCCGACATCATGAAACGGCTGACGACGCGCTACGATAATCTGTTTCAGGTGTCGTTTCCGTATTCGATGGGCTTTCATCAGCGACCGACCGATGGCCTTCCGCATCCTGAGTGGCATTTGCACGGGCATTACTACCCACCGCTGCTACGGTCGGCGACTGTCCGAAAGTTTATGGTTGGATACGAAATGCTGGCCCAGCCTCAACGCGATATCACGCCAGAGTCCGCTGCACAGCGGCTGCGTGAGATGCCGGAAGAGTATTCCGCTGGTTGATGTAACAATGTTCCGGAGGAAGCATGAAGCGCTGGCTTCTCATCGTCTGGTTATTGGGGTGCACCGCCTTGCAAGTGGTCGCCCAGCGGCAGCGCTGGACGGAAGAAGAGGCGAATGCGTGGTACCGGCGGCAGCCGTGGCTCCTGGGAAGCAACTACATACCGGCGACAGCGATCAACCAGCTTGAGATGTGGCAGCCCGACACCTTCGACCTGCAGGAAGCCGACAAAGAGCTGAGATGGGCCGAAGGGCTCGGCATGAACACCATGCGCGTTTTCCTGCACAATCTCCTATGGGAGCAAGACGAGGCCGGCTTCAAGAAACGCGTCGACCAGTTTCTCACTATTGCGACCAAGCACGGCATCCGTCCCATTTTCGTCCTGTTTGACTCCTGCTGGGATCCTTACCCCAGAGTTGGCCCTCAGCATCCGCCGATTCCCGGGGTGCATAATTCGGGCTGGGTACAAAGTCCCGGAGCCGCCGCTCTGGGTGACCCTTCGCAGTATCCACGGCTGAAAGCCTACGTTGTTGGGGTGGTCGGTGCTTTCGCAAATGACCCGCGGGTTCTGGCGTGGGACTTGTGGAACGAACCCGACAACACCAACCGCCCGGCCTACAGCAAGGTTGAACTGAAGGACAAAGTCGAATATGTGAATAAACTCCTGCCGCAAGTGTTCGATTGGGCGCGCTCCGCCAATCCGACGCAGCCGTTGACCAGCGGCTTGTGGTGCGGAAAATGGTCGACTCCAGATCAGCTGAACCCTACCGAACACATTCAGGTCGAGCAGTCGGACGTCATTTCGTTCCACAACTATTCATGGCCGGAGGAATTTGAGCAGAAGGTCGTGTGGTTACAGTCGTATCGACGCCCAGTCCTGTGTACCGAGTACATGGCACGTTCGGTCGGCAGCACCTTTGACACGATCCTGCCCATCGCCAAGAAGCACAATATCGCTGCGATCAATTGGGGATTTGTAGCGGGAAAGACCCAGACCTATCTTCCATGGGATTCCTGGCAGCGCCCCTATGTGCTTGAACAGCCGGCAGTTTGGTTTCACGAGGTGCTTTATCCGGACGGCAAACCTTACCGCGAGCGGGAGACGCAGATCATTCGCGAATTGACCGGGAAGCTGGAACAACCGCGGACTCAGGCGGGCGAAGAAACCCGTCCGATCTCGCGACCCTAGACCCTTTGCCGGGCCCGTAGTCGCCACAATTGCGCCTAACAGCTGACCCTATGTTTAGCATCAGCCTGAGACATTTTGTGCGCCAACTACCGTATTCTTGCTGGTTTTTCTGGGGTTGAGATTAATAGATAAGCCGCGCCCAAGGGTTGTATTATGAGGCATTTCCCGCTGGCCTCGGAGCCGAGGCAAGGAACCGAGCATGTTACGCCTGATCCGCCAACTGATTCGCCCCTACCGCGGTACGCTCGTCATTATCCTGCTGGCGATGCTGGTCGAAACGGCCATGAGCCTGGCTGCTCCCTGGCCGCTGAAAATCATCATCGATAACGTAGCGGGCAGCCACAAGCTTCCGGGCTGGATGCATCACGACCTGGGACCAATACTGGAAAACACCAGTAAAATGCACGTCGCCATGTTGGCTGCTCTGGCAGTTGTGCTGATCGCAGTCGTGGGTGCGGTCGCGAGCTATATCGACAATTACTACACCGAGAGCGCTGGGCAATATGTGGCTCATGATCTACGCATGCGTACCTACCACCATCTGCAGCGCCTCTCTCTCGGTTACTACAGTACACACCAGGTCGGTAATCTTCTCAGCACCATCACCACCGACATCCAGACGATCCAAGGCTTTGCTTCCTCCTCGACACTGAACATCTTGGTCGACCTGCTCACCATCTTCAGTATGCTTGTCCTCATGTTCTGGCTGAACTGGGATTTCACCATGATCGCGCTCGGGGTCACGCCGTTCCTGCTGTTCTTTGTATCGCGCTTCAAGAAGGCAGTGAAAAAAGCAACCCATGCGGTCCGCAAGGAGCAGTCAGAAATCGTTACGGTGGTGCAGCAGGGACTGGAGTCGATGCAGGTGATTAAGGCTTTCGACCGCCAGGAGATGGAGGAGAAGGAGCTCTATCAAGTCAGCCACGCGTCGGTCGATGCGGCCCTGGCGGCCCGTCGCGTGAAATCGCTGCTCTCACCTGTGGTTACCATTACTGTGGCTCTCATCACGGCGGTTGTCTTGTGGCGAGGTGCATTCCTGATTCTCGCGGGAGCTATGACAGTCGGCGCTCTTACCGTGTATCTGGCGTATCTGACAAAGTTCTTTAAGCCAGTAAAAGACCTCGCCACGACAACCAACGCAATCGCTCAGGCGGGAGTAGCAGTCGATCGCATCCGAGCGATTCTTGAAACCGACGACATAATTCCCGAGGTCGATGCTGCGATTGAGCCGCAAAACATCAAGGGCGAGATTATCTTCGACCATGTCGCTTTTGCCTATCCCAATAGTCCCCAGGTGCTCACGGATGTGAGCTTCCACATTAAGCCGGGTCAGCTGGTAGGAATCGTGGGTCCAACCGGGAGCGGCAAGTCAACGGTCGTCAGCCTGATTCCACGGTTTTACGACGCAGCTGGAGGTAGTGTTTTTATTGACGGCCACGATGTCCGCGACTACAAGATGCATCCCCTCCGCGATCAGATCGGCTATGTGTTGCAGGATACCGTGCTCTTTCGGGGAACCATTCTGGAAAATATTGCTTTCGGGCGGCCGGGCGCGACCCGCGACGAGATTGTCGAAGCGGCTCGGCTGGCGAATGCCGATGAGTTCATTGCCAAGATGCCGAAGGGCTACGATACGATGGTGGGCGAACGCGGGCTCACGCTTTCAGGCGGCCAGCGGCAGCGCATCGGCATTGCGCGCGTGATGGTACGCAACAGCCCGATCCTCCTTCTGGACGAGCCCACGGCGGCCCTTGACACCGAGTCCGAGAAGCTGGTGATCGAAGCACTGGAGCGCCTGATGAAAGGTCGAACCGTAATCACGATTGCGCATCGTTTGACCACGATTCGTGATGCCGACCAGATCATCGTGATTGCCGGAGGCATGGTGGCGGAAAGTGGAACGCATGACCAGTTAATCGCTTTGAACGGTATTTATGCGGGGCTGCATCGCACTCAATTCGAGGGTACAACTGCCAAGGCGAGCTCGTAGATACGGCTAACGCCAAGCGCTGATGCTGGCTCAGGGGGCCGAACTGGCTGGAAGGAGAAAATTGTATGTCTCGCTATTTGGTGGTCTTACCGGACGATTCCGGGCGTCCCATTCTCGATGCAATCAATCATGCGGAGAAATCGTTGCGGGTGAAGATGTTTGTCTTCTCCGATCCGCAGATTTTGGACGCGGTGCTGAAAGCCCACCATCGGGGGCTGAACGTCCGAATCATGCTCAACCCCACTCGGCGCAGCGGCGAAAAAGAAAACGATGACACACGAAAGATCCTGAGCGATGCCGGAATCGAGGTTCTCGACAGTAATCCTGCGTACGACCTGACGCATGAGAAATCCATGGTCGTCGACGACAAGGCCGCGTGGATCATGTCGCTGAACTGGGAGACCAAAAATCTGACCGAAACCCGTGATTACGCGGTTGTAACTTTCCATGCACATGAGGTGAACGAAATCATTCAGTGCTTTGAGGCTGACTGGACGCGTCAGAGCTTCAATCCTGGAGAGAACTCGCACCTGATCTGGTGTGTGGGAAACGGCCGCCAGCGGATCGCGGAGTTCGTCGATGAGGCTAAGCACTCTCTTTGGGTGCAGAATGAGCGTTATCAGGACCCGGTGATTATTGAACGCCTGGTGCGAGCGAATCACCGAGGAGTAAAGGTGCACATCATGGCGCGTCCGCCACGCACATTGAAGAAAGAAAAGCTCATCGAGGGCGTGGGAGGCCTGCGGATTCTCGATGACGTTGGTGTAAAGGTTCATAAGGTGCACGGACTCAAGCTGCACGCCAAGCTGCTTTTCGCCGATGGCGCGCGGGCAATCATTGGGTCCATCAATCTGGCGCCAGGCAGCTTTGACAGCCGCCGTGAGCTCGCTATCGAAGTTCGCGACGAGGACGTTTTAGATCGCATTCACAAAGTCGTGCACTACGACTGGGAAAACTCCCATCCTATCGACCTGACCGATGAGGGCCTGATGGCTGAGCTTGAGGATAAAGACCCGGATCTGGCGGAAGACCTTGCCATCGAGGCTCCCCAAGGGAACCACAAGCATGATCACAAGCATAAGAAGAAGCACGCTGGATCCTAGTGGTTGTTGCGAATCTTGCAGACCTCGAGCGAGGTGTGTGTGATGATGCGAACCACCGAACTGGTCGGCATCGTGCTCACCGCACCTATGACTGCCGATCGGGCCAGCGCGACCAGCAGCAGCAGCCGCGGAGGACGATGCCATGCACCAGGTCGACCAGAAACTGCGTGAGCCCAACCCCAACGCGCCGGCAGCGCTCTCTCGATTTGCCTTTCTCATTGGCAGATGGCAATGCGAAGCAAAAGTGAAATCGCCCAATGGAGGATGGCAGACATTGCAAGCAACTTGGCTAGGGCGCTACATCCTCGACGGCTATGCAATCGCAGATGAGTACAGGATGATAGGCCCCTCCGGAGAACTGTTGGTGCTCGGCATGAATCTCCGCACGTATGATGCTACCAAGCAGATTTGGAACATGAAATGGCTCAACGCGCTGGCTGGAACGTGGACGGACCTGGGGCCGGAGGAGCTCGGTGAAGTCAGGTTCGATGGCCAATCAATCATCTACGCCTTCAAAGAGCCAATGGCCGCCCACGCTTATACGCGCGCGACTTACACGAACATTTCGAAGACACACTTCACGTGGCGAGGTGAGAGGTCTGAGAACACCCAATCCTGGATCGAATTCATGGTCGTTGAGGCTAATCGCAGCGAGGAGTAGGAGGCCGTCTTGAGTTTCACCACGGCCTTCCAGGCTAGCGGGAAAGAGAAGTTTCTTGCCTCGGTGTTTCGTGCAATTACATCCGCATCGGGCCCTGCCGCTCGTTCGGCTTTACGAGCCAGACGATCAGTAAGCCAACAAGCAGGATTGGGACCACTGGCAACAACACCAATCCAAGAAAAACTGGTGCCCCGGAGTGAGACGTGATGTCTCCTTTGACGACGGAGTTGGAGTGACGCGACAATCGCCCGCCTACCGTCGCGACATCGCCGTCAACAATCGCATTTTCGCCCAGGCTGGCTCCTCCACCCACTACTACCAAGTCACCCGTCACCGTTCCATTGACCGTTATCCTGCCGCCGATGGCCACTGCATCGGCGGCGGTGCCATCAACACGAATCGAACAGCCTATGCACACCACGTCACCAACTTCTTCGTTCTGGCCAACCGTGATGCTGCGGCCTAATTGGACGCGGTCTCCGTCAAAGGCGTACAACGGACTCGACGCCGTAAGCACGACGAGCGCAATTGTCAGGACCACTACATGAGCGCGGTACTTCATAAAAATCCATCCCCAACCGGAGACCACACTAGATTACCCCGCCCGGTTTGAGAAATTCAATGAATTCAAGACCCCAGGGCGCGGCAATCAAGCGCTTCCGCCAGCAAGTTGACGGGCTCAATAAAATTTCGGACTTGCGCGACTATAGTAGGGTTTATTAGTCTCGACTGCCTTGGAACTGCGGGGACAAGAAATGGCTGGCGACTCTCAGGATCGCGAGCTGGGGATGAATCGCGAAATCACGCGCCGTGACTTCCTTAACGGAGTCAGCGTCGCGATTGGTTCATGCATCCTTGGCTCAGATGCATTCTTGCTTGAGGCTCTGGAGTTTGGGGATTCTACGCCCGAGAAGGACCCTGGCTATTATCCCCCTGCCTTAACCGGGATGCGCGGCAGTTATGATGCAACCTACACCTACGCCCATAGCTTGCGGGACGGAACCTTTTGGGATAAGGCGGGTAAACCCGTGAGTACGGGGGAAAGCTACGACCTTGTAGTCGTCGGGGGTGGTATCAGCGGATTGTCGGCTGCCTACTTCTACCGCGAGCACGCTGGTCCAAGCGCGCGCATGCTGATCGTCGACAATCACGACGACTTCGGTGGCCACGCGAAGCGGAACGAGTTTACCGCAACAAACCGCTTGCTGCTAAGCTACGGTGGAACACAATCGATCGAAAGCCCGGGAGAGTACAGCAGGGTCGCGAAAGCTGTGCTCGCCGATCTGGGCATCGATACGTCGCGCTTCTACAAGGCCTACGACCGCCAACTCTATCGCCAGCTGGGAACGGCAGCGTTCTTCGACCGCGAGACGTTTGGACAAGACCGCGTAGTCTTGGGCATGAATTCGTTGCCATGGCCAGAGTTTCTGGCGAAGACGCCTCTTTCTGATGTTGCACGGGCCGACATCGCGCGCGTCTATGCCGAGAAGGCCGATTACCTGCCTGACATGTCGAGGGAGCAGAAGAAGGCCAAGCTATCCAAAATCAGTTATGCTGATTACCTGACGACATATTGTAAGGTTTCCCCCGAGGCCCTGCCATTCTTCCAGACATTTCCTCACGACCTGTTCGGCGTTGGAATCGATGCCGTTTCTGCTTACGCATGTTACGAAAATTACGACGACTACCACTCATTCACCTATCCGGGATTCGCCGGCCTGAATCTTGAGCCGCCGGAAAAAGAAGAGCCGTACATCTTTCACTTCCCTGACGGCAATGCTTCAATTGCACGGTTAATTGTGCGCGCACTCATCCCAGGTTCAATTCCTGGACACACGATGGATGACGTCGTCACCGCTCGCGCCGACTACAGCCGACTTGACAACGTGGCCTCACGCATCCGCATTCGGCTGAATTCAACAGTGGTGAAAGTCCATCAGGACGGAGGCCACGCGAGTGCGGAACCGGTACACGTTCAGTACGTGCGGGGCGGCAAGCTGCAGAGTGTCGAGGCGAAGTACTGTGTGCTTGCTTGCTACAACCAGATGATTCCTTACCTTTGCCCTGAACTGCCGGAAAAACAGAAGGAGGCTTTGCACTACGGAGTCAAAGTTCCCCTGGTTTATTCGCACGTAGCCATTCGCAACTGGCGGCCGTTCCAAGAGCTCGGCATTCATCAGATTGTGGCACCAGGTGGCTATCATACCTACACGGCTCTCGACTTTCCGGTCAGCCTCGGACAGTACCAATTCCCCAGCAATTCTGCCTATCCCATGGTCCTTTTCATGCTACGGACGCCCTGCAAACCAGGGCTTCCAGCGAGAGATCAGTACAAGGCCGGGCGTATGGAGCTGATTGCGACACCATACTCGACTTTCGAGCGGAATATTCGCGACCAACTCGGAAGGATGTTAGGCTCGGCAGGCTTCGATCCCGGGCGCGACATCGCAGCAATCACTGTCAACCGTTGGGCACACGGTTACGCTTACGAATACAACTCATTGTGGGACCCGGACTGGCCGCCAAACCGGCGACCGTGCGTACTGGGACGCCAGCCGTTTGGACGCATCACCATCGCGAACTCCGACGCTGATGCGCGCGCCTACACCGACGCCGCCATCGATCAGGCTTATCGTGCGGTGCAGGAGATCGTGAAGATGGCCTGATACCTCGCTAGAACAGGTTTGGAGTACGTGGGTTGCCAAGGCTGTGCCCCAATACCGGAAGACGTCCTCGGTAAACGCAGTGCCAGCGTAGCGTTAAAATCCTAGCCTCACCACGTGTACTTTGCTTCTGGCTCCTGTTCTACGGTTTCCTGCATCACATGCTGCCTCCATTGGGCTGGAGTTGCGGTCTTTAGTGCATCGACGTCCGCCGCGGCGAGGATCAACGCGCGATACGAGGGCAGCCAGGAAAATTTCATCACTGATTTGTCCGGTTTCTCGGAGGCATTAACGAGAGACAGGGCATCGTTTTTCCATGCGGCCAGAGGCATATTGCCCGATTGGAGATAAGCCAGCGCTTCCAGCCCCGTGGCCCCCAGCCGGCCCAGATCTGTGACCCGGGCGTCACAGTCTGCCAGAATCGGATTGTCCGATTCCATCGCCCGAAACGCTGGACCGAGATCGCGCCACTCGCGGAAGGTCTGCACTAACTCGTCGCGCCCGGCAGAGAACTTCGGAGCGTCACTCAACAGCTGATTCACCAGCACTGCAAAATGGCGCCGAAACGGCGCATCGGGAACAATGGCATCGGTTACGCGGGTCAGCGGCGTCAGTTGGGTCTCGCCCGGAAGTAAGTCTTCGCGATACGAAATTCCGAACGGGTCTGCGACCTCCGCCACAACCCCGAGTGGTCCAACCTCGCGCTCGCCAGTGATTTGCCGCAGCATCTTGCCAGTGCTCGATTCGTGGGTAAGGCCATCCTGCTCCAGTGCAATACTGACGCGATCGAGCCTACGATACATGTCAGTGACATCGGTTATGTTATGCGGCGACCACAGCCTCTCGGCCAAAGCCGAATTGCGCGGCCAGATGCGGCTGTCGATGTTCTCAGGCGAGAGGAACTCGCCCCAGGCACACGACTCGCCGCCGATCACGCGCGCCGCTTGCTCCGGCGTGAGATCGCTGTTGAAGGGCAGGGGATCATTCACATAAAAATATTCAGCCGGAGCCATGTGGTCGAAGTAATAGGGCTGCGAAAGGATACCAGTGTAGCCCAGCTTGGCGCCGTCCGCCAGCGACTTGGTGCCGCGCCACGACTGCACGACGACACTTTTCGGGAGCTCTGGCGTGAGCACCTCGTCCCATCCGATCATCTTCTTTCCGTGCTTGGTCAGAATCTTCAGTACGCGCTGATTGAAATACGCCTGCAGCGCAGCCGTGTCTTTCAGCCCACGCATTCGCATGAATTGCTGGATCCTTGGGCTGGCTTTCCACTGTTTGCCGTTGTTTTCATCACCTCCGATGTGGATGTATTCGTCGGGAAACAATTGCGCCATCTCGCCCAGAAATCCGTCAAGGAATTTGTAGGTCTCCTCTCGTGTCGGATCCATGGTTGGATCGAAGATGCCGAACTTCCGTTCAATCTGGTACGGCCCGGGCCCGCTCGCGAGATCGGGATAGCCGACGAACCAACTCGTCGTGTGCCCCGGCATATCGAACTCAGGGACGATGCGGACGCCGCGGTCGGCCGCGTAGTTTACGACCTGACGAATCTGCTCCTGGGTGTAGTACAACCCATCCGAGCCCATCTCCTGCAACCTGGGATATTTCTTGCTCTCGACCCGGAATCCCTGATCGTCGGTCAGGTGCCAGTGGAAAACATTCATTTTGACCGCAGCCAGCCCATCGATGTTGCGTTTGATGACGTCCACCGGTTCCCAGTGGCGTGAGACATCGATCATCAAACCGCGCCATGCGAACCGCGGCTTGTCCTGGATGTTGAGCGCCGGAAAATAGTAGCCGTTTTGATCCGCCGAAACGAGTTGCAGAACCGTTTCCATTCCGCGCTGTGCGCCGGTATTGGTGTTTGCTTTCAACATGGCGTGCTGGGGAGTAATTTCAAGTGAGTAAGACTCATCCTCGCCAAGCTTCGGATATTCGGAACTGGCGCCGCCACATGTGATGGTTAGCACGGCCTGGCCACCGCTGGCGAAACCGCCGGGCAACTCAATCCCGGTTCTTCCTTCGATGCGTTGCTGAAGCCGCCTTACACCCCGCTCCAAACGAGCGTCAGAGCAGCCGGTTGCGCCGATGGTGAACGAGCTGTTCAGTTTCAGCCGTTCAGGCTGTATCTGAACGGACGCCGGCATCGGCATCAGGTTAAGGGAAGCGGCCGGCGATGAATCCGAGGTGACAATGATGCGAGAAAAGAGGAGAAGAGCAAGCGAGGTTCTTGTCATATGGAATCAGACTGGACAGCCCTGTTGGTTACTGAATTGCGCACCAAAATAATGCCTTCCATTCTGTACCGGCGCCCGATCGGCGAGCAATCAAAATGATCGAATCTGATCATTTTGATGATCATTTCTGCGCTTTTGTGGTAGATTATCATGCAAGGCAGGATCGCGGAAAGCCCGCGGACGAAGGCGGGTAGGCGAACTGATCTGGGCTTCCGCCAGGCGTGAATCGCCCTCTCGCTGAGGGGAGCTGTTGAAACCGTTCGTCCCCGGCACGACCTTCAGACCGGGCTTCCGCGCCCTCCGATACGCGGACTCCAAGGAGCGTGTTGCTATGCCATCATCATCGGATGCTCCACCGGTCTCAAACTCGCGTTTCCCCTTCCACATGCTAGAAGAGATCTACCAGCAGCCGGAGGCCATCCGCAAGACGATCGAGCAGCATGTGGACTCGGCCACCAACTGTGTACGCCTCGACCATTCGTCCTTCGCTGCGGCCGAGTGGGGAGCACTGCATTCGGTGAGTATCGTGGCGAGCGGCTCCAGCCGCCATGCAGGGCTGTGCGGCAAGCTCATGATCGAGGAGTTGGCCGGCGTTCCCGTCGACGTAGAACATGCCAGCGAATACGGCTGCCGCAAGCCGCTCAATGGGGGCGGATCACTGGTAATCGCGATTACACAATCGGGCGAGACGGCGGATACTACTGCGGCCCAGCGGCTCGCCAAAGAGAACGGTAAGAAAACGCTGTCGATCTCGAACGTGGTGGATTCGACCATCTCGCGCGAAGCCGACGCCAATTTCTTTACCTGTGCCGGGAAGGAAATTGCCATTCCGGCAACCAAGAGCTTTACCACGCAGTTGACGGCGATGTACATGCTGGCGCTGTTCCTGGCGCGGCACAAGAGTGTGCTTTCCCCTGCGCAGACGGCAAGTAGACTGGCTTCACTGGCGCAACTGCCTTCGATCTTACCTGGCCTGATCGAGCGCTTTGATCCACAAGCCAAGTCGATCGCCCAAAGTTTCTATTACGATGAGGTATTCATCTACCTCGGCCGCGGAGTTCACTACCCGATCGCCCTGGAAGGCGCCCTGAAGCTAAAGGAGATCTCCTATGTTCACGCTGAAGGCTATCCGACTGGCGAGCTCCGGCACGGGCCCACAGCGCTGCTGGACGAGACGCTTCCCGTGGTCGCCATCATGACCCGCGACCCCAACGACCGAGAATCTATGCTGCGGTATGAGAAATCACGCTCGTTACTCGACGAGATTCGCGAGCACTCGGAGCGGCAGATCCTCGTCGCCTCCGAGGGCGATCAAGAGATACAAGCACTAGGCGTCCCATGTTTTGTACTACCGAACCTCGACGAGCTGCTATTGCCCATCCTTGAAGTCGTGCCGCTTCAGTTGCTGGCCTACCACATCGCGGTCAGAAAAGGGTTCAACCCCGATCATCCACGCAATCTGGTCAAGGCCGTCACCGTGGACTGAAAACATTACCGCACTTCGGTAGAAAAGCTCACCATACCTGACCACAACACACCTGGGCGGCGCGCATTTTCGTCCTCTAAACGAAACAAGCCGCCTTGACCCAGGCGGCCTGCAATTCAATCGCATTCCAGCGGTACCGCTTACTTGAACACGATCGATCCAAGGTCCCAACCAGGCTGTTACTGGGCCCGGCGTTGAACAACAGCTCGTTCGTTGCGCCGGCGCGGGCGCGCCACCCCCAAACTTTATCCCCAATTTACCCGGGACCGATTCCTCGTGAGGACTCGAGCGGGGGTCACCAGCGACTGGGACATATCAGTAAACAAGGCAACTCACGTTGCGCTTCTTGCTGGTAGAGACGCGCAGGTAACGGTACGTTTAGAGCCCGAGTGGCGACGTCCGTTTCTACACTTAGCAATGCGCCGGGAACGCAAAATTGCGCAGATAGCGATCCAAACTCGCCGTCCACTCGTTCTGGATGCGGCGAGAGCAAACCGATTACCAGCAAATGTTGCCGTTCGGTTCGCAGGGTAGGAAGTTCGAAGAAGTAATCATGATCGAACGTGTGACCGGGGAGATGGTTGGGTTGGACTGAAGTTCCAACCGCAAGATTAAACGCGAACCTTCGTATAGATGATAGCATTTTTCTCAACCAGACGAAGTGGCGCTCCTCGCAGAGCACGCGTTGTGGTGTGCTCGCAAAAGGCTTGACAGAGCCGACATTGTTAGAGATGGTCGGTTATGATCGAATAGGATCCTATCAGTCTTCCGGGTTGATCGAATCGAAGAAGTCGCATCCGTCAAGAGGCGCGGCAGGCCTTGGGATGCTGTGATACCTGCAGTTGAGCAGTGCGCACGATAAGTCCAGCCGGTCAGGGCCCGGGAGTCACAAAAGCAAGATGGCCAATAAACATATATCCGTTTTGAACGAAGAGCGCCGCCGGGCCATTGTTGATTTTGTGAACCAGAACGGGCGCGCTCTGGTGCGCGAGCTCGCCAGGAAGTTTGGCAGCTCCGAGATTACTATTCGACGGGATCTTGAGCTGCTGCACGAGCACGGTCTCATTTACCGGACGCATGGTGGGGCACTGCCCATTCGCGCTGGATCAGAGTCGGACCGGGATTTAACCCAACGCGAGCTACAACACCCGCGTGAGAAGTTGAAAATCGCCTCCGCAGCCGCGCGCATGGTCAAGGAAGGCCAGTCGATCATCTTGGACTCGGGCAGCACCACGACGGCTATTGCCCGCGCTTTGCGTGACTTCAAGCAGTTGACCGTCATCACAAACGCGATCAACATTGCCGGCGAGCTGGCAGGCAGCAGCGTGGACGTGATCCTGACAGGCGGCATGCTGCGCAAGAATTCGTATTCGCTTGTAGGTCCGATCGCAGAAGAGAGCCTCCGCCGCCTCAAGGCCGACATTCTCTTTCTGGGTGTCGATGGGTTCGACACCCATTCCGGTGTCTCGACACCCAATCTTCTGGAAGCACAGTTGAATCGCTTGATGGTGAATATCGCGGCGCGTGTGGTGGCTGTCTGCGACTCCAGCAAGTTCGGACGCTCGAGCCTGTCGTCGATCGTGCCGATCTCAAACATCCATGGCGTGATCACCGACAAGCAGATTCCGAGACAGGACCTCCGTGCCCTGAAGAAAGCCGGCCTGGAGATTGTGCTGGTCTGAGGGGCCGTGACTGCTTGGCACACAAGTACAAATTCACGCGATCGTAAACAACCTGCAGCACCAGTAATGCATCGTATGTTTTTCTAACAATGTACAATCGGCTTGGGTTATCCTGTTCGCGTGCAACTGCGATGCACCTTGCGCAGGGGGCCCAACGTAGGATAAAAAGATTTCGCAGCCGCTAGCGAAAAGCTGACGGGGGACTCCTCTTCTCATTCCGGCTGCTGTCATCGGACTGTGTCTCTTCGTTCCTGGCCAGAATATCGATAAAGTAAGGTCGCCGAGTGGGCGGTCGTGCGT
>Ga0306921_10001429_pt1 | contig 23094 bp, 24 predicted proteins | sample sta12Cox44000080_FD_203760 | JGI IMG/M metagenome (GOLD analysis project Ga0306921, IMG submission 203760) | Lab enrichment of tropical soil microbial communities from Luquillo Experimental Forest, Puerto Rico - statoxic.12C.oxic.44.000.080 (v2)... | ecosystem: Environmental > Terrestrial >...
GTTAGCGACCAAGCTGAACGACGGCCGCTGCTCCAACTGCGGAACGAAGATCGCCGGTGTATTTTCGCAGGCCGAAGCCGAGAAGCGGCGAGCGTGGATCGGCGCCCTGCCGCCCCCGGTCATGGCTTGAGTTCGCTTCTTGAAAATTTAATCCTAGAGCAGGCGCCGCGCGGAACGGCCTTAACGTTCCATACAGCCTTCCGAGCGTTCGATGCTAAAACCGGCAACCTGATTGTCATCGGCGCACTCAACCGTCCTGCGGCGTTGTAGTCCGCCTAGGAGAAGGGCGAGAGTGGCGACCGGCGTCACCGGCTAGTTTTTCCGTTAATCTGGCCGATCAAGATTACAGCTCAGTGCGCCACCGCTCCTGCGATGTGCTTCTCCAAATTCTCGGCATAGATTTTGCACTGCGCGCTTCGTAAGTCCGAAGCCGCCACCGGCCCGTTGTCTGTGAACTCGAGATACTTTCTCGTGTCGGCGTGATACTGCGGCCAAGCCGGCAGCCAGCTGCTGTTGGGATCGCCGGTTTTGGCGAAGTTAGTCCAGTAATCCTGCATGGCTTTGGAAATAGCTTGGTCAGCGTCTTCATAATTCGTCCGCATCGGCCGCTGATCGTCCAGAGTGCCGAACACATACGGTACTTCGCTGGCGTGCGTTGCGCCAATTTCCGGATGGCCAGGCACTCCCCGATTAAACTGATACTGATAGGTGGGATGACCGCTGCGACTGTTCCAGTCAGCAATTACGACCGCCGGGCAACGAAAAGCGGTGTCAGTCATCCACTGCGCTCCCGCATCGCCGTAGAGCGGGCTTGGGCGGCCTTGCGTGACAGCACCATCAGCGGCTGTCGCGATGCCATAAAGCGGAAGCGCCTCGGTCGCGAGCGTTCCGTACTTCGATTCGATCATGTTCTTCACGGCCGCGGCCTTGGGCGGACCCATAAACTCGCGAGCATTAATGCCGACAATCAAAGCGGCTGGAATCTGCTTTCCTGTGGAGAAGCTTTCGGCAGGCGGCTTGGGCAACACATATCCATCCACGTTGACGCCAAGATCTGGCGGAATTCCGCCCGGCCCCGCGACTTGAGCGAACGCCGCGAGCAATTGCTCTACCGGCGCGCTGCGTAAGGCCTTGAGTGCTCCGTCGCCCGATGGCAGCTTGGCCGCCTCGGCCAGCTTCACGCCAAATTGCTCCGCCGCGCTGAGCGACTGACCTCCGTTTTCCACAAGCAGCGTACCGCTCTCGCAAATAACGCGTTTGAACAGTCCCTTCGCCAAGGGCGATGTCATCAGCAGGTTGCTGTCGATGGCCCCGGCCGATTCCCCGAAGATCGTTACATTCGTCGGATCGCCACCAAACTTCTTGATGTTCTGCTGTACCCACTTCAGTGCTGCGATCTGATCCATCAGGCCATAGTTGCCTGCGGAATGATCAGGCGTTTCCGCAGCCAGTGCCGGATGTGCGAAGAATCCAAACACGGCCAGACGATAGTTGAACGACACCAGCACGACGCCATGCCGCATGAGGCGCTCGCCATTCTCGTTGCCCGAGCCCGCAACGTTGGCGCCGCCGTGAATCCAGGCCATCACCGGCTGCAGCGGCGCGGGAGGTAGCGCCGGCGTCCAGACATTGATATAGAGACAATCTTCATTGACAACCTTGGGCATACCCCACATCGGATTCTGCGCGCACGTGCCACCGAAGTGGAGAGCGTCACGCACCCCGCTCCATGGCTTCACCGGCGCTGGTCTGCGCCATCGCAGATCGGCCAGCGGCGGCTGCGCGTACGCAATCCCCTTGAACACAGCGCCACCATCTTTCAGCGATTGCCCGCGGACCTGCCCGCCGGTGACAGCCACCACGGGTCTATCGGCGGCGAATGAACTGAATGCCAGCACGAGAACGAAAAGGCATAACCCGGCACTTCCGGTGAGAGAAGAAGAAGTCATAAATGGCTGCTCCAGTTGAACAACATGAGGTTCGGCGCAAGAACGAAGGCTATCGTGGCATGGTCGGCGACGTAAAGACTGAGGCACCCTGCCTCGAAGAGGCGCGTCTTTCCTCCTAACTCACTACCTCTCCTCGTCAGTGATCCACTTGCCTACCGCCGAGGCCTGAAAGTCCGACATCTTTTCCAATAGCCGCCGCGGATCGCGTTCTTCCAATACCAGCGTGCGGTTGTCGCTTCGCAAAAAACCCTCTTTCACTGCATGATCAAACAATGCGAGCAGGGGATCGTAATATCTCTCGACGTTCAGCACGCCGCAGGGCTTAGCGTGAAGGCCGAGCTGCGACCACGTCACCACTTCGCAAAACTCCTCGAACGTTCCGTAGCCGCCGGGAAGGGCAATGAAGCCCTCGGCCAAGTCCGCCATCAGAGCCTTGCGCTCGTGCATCGATCCAACGACGCATAGTTCGGTGAGTCCCTGATGGCCGACCTCTTTTGCCATCAGCGATTCCGGAATCACGCCGATGACGCGCCCGCCTACTTCGAGCGCTGCATCTGCCAGTACTCCCATCAGACCGACATTGCCGCCCCCGTAAACCAGCTCGATCTTGCGCTCCGTCAGCAATCGGCCGAGTCCCGCAGCCGCGTTCTTGTAGACAGGGTTGACTCCCGGATTGGAACCACAGAACACACAGATTCGACGGAAATTCATAGGTGGAGACGGAGTGGATTAGCTTGTCAGTTTACCCCACAGCAATTCCATGGCGAACGTAGCCGACACTAAGTAGCATGCGCCCACTAGACCTCTCACTTCGAACAACCAAGCCGTTAGCTCATTCGGCTTCAGCACATTGTAAGAACCGTTCGCGCTACACTGGACCTGGCGTGGTGCGTGCTCCCAGGAGCCGCGTCAGCTGGGGTTAGCAACAAGCACCGCATATGCGAGGACCGCACTTGAAGCCCAAAGTCGTGGTTGTAATGCCGGCCTATAACGCCAGCCGCACTCTCCGGATGACGTACGAGGAGCTTCCTAAAGACCAGGTCCACTTGGTAATCCTGGTGGATGACGGCTCAACCGACGACACGATTGCGATCGCTCGCGAACTGAAGCTGGAAGTCTTCGTGCACGATCGGAACTACGGCTACGGGGCAAATCAGAAGACTTGCTATGCCGAGGCGCTGAAAGCAGGCGCCGACATCGTCGTGATGGTGCACCCTGACTATCAGTACGATCCCAAATTGCTGCCCCAGATGATTCAGCCGATTGTCGAAGGTAAAGCGCAACTGGTTCTGGGCTCCCGGCTCAAGGGCGGATCAGCGTTGCAGGAAGGGATGCCGTGGTGGAAGTATCTAGCAAATCGTCTTCTCACCTGGCTGGAGAACAAGACGTTTGGCCTGCACCATTCCGAGTACCACACTGGATATCGCGCCTTCGATCGCAGCCTGCTCGAGACCGTCAACCTCAGCATGAACTCCGACAAATTCATTTTTGATCAGGAGATTATTGCCCAAGCGGTAGCCGCCGGATTCACCATCGAAGAGATTGCCGTCCCTACACGTTACTTTCCCGAAGCTTCGCAAATCAGCTTTGTCTCGAGTTCGATCTATGGCTTGCAAATTCTCTCGCTCCTTGCGAGGTACGCCTTGCATAAGACCGGCATCCACAGGGGCCGTCAGTTTGAGAGCCTTCGCCGGCGATACGAACGCACTCGAGCACCGGAAGTAACAGGACACGGCCACGCATAGGTCACACCTGGAGCGGTCAGTCCCTCTCAAAGCCAAGCCCCCCATAGGTACTCAAAAGGCGCCACTAACGCATCGTCGATAAGTCGCAAGACGACTTCCAACCAAAGAGACGATCAGCGCGCCGATGACGTGGTCAAGAAATTTCCAAATGCGCCTCCTGAGATGGCATGGATCACGATGTTGACGTGATTCGCAACCCACGGTCAGAATCGGCAAACTTTGCCGTAATATTGCGTTAACTGCCATAGCTACATTGAGATAGGTGGGTTGGTGTCGTGGCGCTCAGGTGCCTTTTCCGGTACCCCATCACATCGGTTTGTGATCCTTGCACTTGTTGGTTGTGCGCTACCCGCAGTCTCCTAAGGAGTATCTGGAGTGGAGTGGAGCAATCCGCATGTGTGCAATCGGAACCGAAGCCATGAGATGACGGTTGATTGTTCAAGTCACACAGGAAGTCACGAGGTGATGTGACGGCTCGCGCCGCGAGCCGTGCGGTTCCGAAAACCAAGCGAATCGGACCACTCCCGGATGCGCAGGTTGCGCGTCAGGGCCATGCCGGGAGAATTCCCAACCAGATCAGGAGGACGCCGTGCTTTCACCTTACGGGCTGGACATCATCGAGAATTGCCTGACGTGCAAAATGCGGGCCGAACATATCTTCTGCGATCTTCCTGATGCCGCCCTGCAATCCTTCGAGATCATCAAATACGCAACTGCTTACCCGAAAGGCGCTGTGCTCTTTGTAGAAGGTCAATCGCCACGCGGCATATTTGTGCTGTGCAAAGGACGGGTCAAGCTCTCGATCTGCTCGACCGATGGCAAGACGCTGATTCTGAAAATCACCGAGCCCGGTGAAGTGCTGGGACTGAGCGCTTCGGTAAGCGGCAAACCGTACGAACTGACGGCCGAGACCGTTGATCCGTGTCAAGTGAACTTCGTCAAGCGCGTCGATTTTCTACGCTTCCTGCGGGAGAACGCCGATGCTTGTTTGCGAGTCGCAGAGCAGCTCAGCGAAAAATACAACAGTGCCTGCCGTGAGATCCGTTCGCTAGGCTTGTCGCATTCCGCAGCCGAAAAGCTGGCGAAGCTTCTGCTGGAGTGGAGCGCTCGCAATGGTGAAGCTGCAAAGGTAGAACCGCGTGTGAAGCTCGCGCTTACGCACGAAGAGATTGCACAGATGATCGGAACTTCGCGCGAGACCGTAACGAGGTTATTTGCCGATCTCAAGAAGCGGCAGATCGTACAAACCAAGGGCTCGAGCTTGCTGATCCGTAACAAGGCCGCGCTGAAGGCGATGGCGATGACGCAATAGAGCGGCACTTGTTACGTGAGCGCGTGACGCTTGTCACTACGCAGCAGAGAAGGCGTGATCTTAGCCTCTAAAACCGCGGTGTACGTGCATCGCGCGGGCCAGCCGATGTGAACACGGTCACGAAAAACGGTGACTGTTATCACTGCGTCAGGCAAGCAGGAGACGTATTACCAAAGCATGGTGGAAAGTGCGATTCAGCAGAGTTGCCTGACCTGCGACTTTCGTCCCGACCGGATCTTCTGCGATATGCCGCTGGATTCGCTGAAGGCCTTCGACGAGATCAAGTCGGTAGGCACCTATCCTCGGAGCACGATTCTATTTAAGAAAGGAAAACCCGTCCGCGGCATTTACTTGCTGTGTGACGGCCGCGCCAAGCTCTCGATCTGTTCGGAATTGGGAAAGCGCCTGACTCTTCGGGTGGCTGGCCCTGGCGAAGTGTTGGGATTGGACGCTGTGCTGTCGAACACGCCGTACGAAATCACGGCGGAGTTACTCGACGCATCCCAGATTGTCTTTATTCGCCGAAAAGAGCTGATGAAATTTTTGCGCGAGCATCCTCAAGTCTGTATGCAGGTGGTTCGGATGTTGAGCCAGGATCTGCATAGTGCCTACGAGCGCGTCCGGAGCATCGGTCTGGTGCGAAGCCGCCGGCCGCGCACGATCGTACGTCCGCACTGCTTGATGGTGTGAATTCGTTGCCTCGTCTCCTCAGCCCGCGAGTGGTCGCGGGCTTTGTTGATCTTGGAGAAGAGTTGCGTCGTCGCAATCTTCAACGTCAGAACGCGTATCGCAACGCAAGCGTCGTGTTGTTGGCGTGAAAATACCGAGGAGCCGTCGGGCCGACGAACGAATCTTCGGCGTATTGGTAGTAATTCCACCCAGCCTTAAAGGTCACATTCTTGTGCACCAGTACGTCCACCGCAGCTAACGGTGTCTGATACGTAGAAGCCAGCGGGCCCAGCGGCAGCAGCGTGTTGAATGAGGTCGTATTACCCTGGTTGTCGACGATGTTATATCCCAGGCGCACCGTGACGCGCTGCACCGGCGTGAGAGTGAGTGCGAAGTATCCGTACTGCGTGTGGGTCTGATACAGGGCGTAGGTTTGCATCAGGCTCGTGTCGCCGACGCAAGGTATGGAGCCGGGTGGAACTACGCTTCCCTCGAAGCAGAGAATGATGTTCTGCTGAATCGCGTCGAAGTTGTACGCCAGATCCAGTCCCCAATGTTTGTTCGGTGTGATCGTGGCATTCACCATGGCGACGTAATTGTGCTGGTTGTAGTTGATGTCGGCGGCATTATTTTTACCCTGCTGGAAAATGAAGTTTCCGCCCAGCATCAGCCACGGCTGCGGAGCATAGGAGACATTTCCAGTGAAATTGAAAAAGGTCGTGGGATCGGTGCGATAGATCCAGTTATCGGCACTGCCGAACTGTGCATTAAAGTTCGCGTGTACGCCTTTACTATTGCGATACCATCCGCCGAACACCGCGGCGTAGCGATTGATCTCTGTTGTCGGATTTCCGAAGGGCGCAATGACCCCGACAAAGGTGCAACTGCCATCGGGATTTAGCGGTACTCCGGAACAATTGCCTCGATTGGGAGTATTCGGATAATAGACATCGCCGAGGGCCGCCGAATAGCTGTTGCCGGGTTGTATCGTGAGTTGGTTCCACACGAAACCGGCACGCACACCAAAGTGTGGCGTCACGTCGTATTGCAGTTGCAGATCGTTTGAGTAGCTTTTCTGCCCGATCATGTTGACGTTAACTTCGTTCGTCACGTCGGCAGGAGAACTGGAAGAGTGCGTCAGAATCGTCGGCGGGAACGTCGCAATCGGATTGAGCAGCGATCCCGCGCCCAAACTGGCCGCGTTGAAATAAGCGAACTCCTGGTCGAAGAAGGTTCCGGCCACGCTGAAATTGCGGAAGCGAAACGTCTCGACGAGGCGCGTATTCTCGTTGATATGAATGGTGCCCGACACGTCAGCTGAGGACGAGTTCCACCGTGAATTCGACGAACTGCTGGGCGTCGTGTACCCGAGATTATTGGTTCTGCTGCTCAGGCCGTAGAAGGTTTCGTACAACGGCGTGCTCGAACTCGCGTGGCTGTATTGATATTGCCCGTTAAAGTCGAGCCACCTCAGCGACGACGACTTCAGATTGAGCTGCTCGGTTGGAATCGACGTGTTGATGTGCTGAAACAGGCCGTAGTTGAAGAAGCCATTACAGGTAGGATTGGCGATTCCATTCGTTTGTGGAGTGCTGCAGGGGCTGCCGCTGTTAAACCATGGCAGTCCAAATGTGACAGTCTGGCCGTTCGCCAGCGGCCATGAATTAAATGTGTTCAGCGAGTAGGTCTGGCCGCCGTCGTAATACTGCAGCGATTGCGTGTAACTCAGCGTGGTCTTTTTGTTGACGCGAAAATCGGCGCCAAAGCGATAGCCGTTGAGCGTACTGTCCCAGTTCTCGTTGTTGAGCGATTCCGTGCCCTGGTGAACGCTGCTGAATGACGGCCCGGAGATGCGATTGCGGTTGTAATCCACTCGGAACGAGATGCGGTGCATCGGCAAGATCACCAGATCGTAGTTGTACAGATTCTGCCGGTTGTAGTAGCTGTGCGGCGAGGTCAGAATCGGAATGTAAGGGTTCGCTCCCGCTGAGGGATTTAGCGGGTTCGCCAGAAGGTCATAGTCGAAATAATTCTGCATGTGCTGGTAGCTGGCGCTGAAGTTATACCAACCGTACTTCGCGACGCGCATGCGGGCTGCCTGCTCAGGATCGCCACCCCATCCGAAACTGCTCACAGTCAGAGTGTCGAAAATGTCCTGGTGCGATAGCGACTGCATTGTGAGCGATTGCTCGAGTATGCGCGCGCCCGTCTGGTAGTTCACCAGCGTGTCGTACATGGCTTGACTACCGTTGACTTCGGAGATACGTCCGCCCAGCTCGATCGACTGGGTTACGTGATACCCGCCGATGTCCTTGCCTTCGTCAGGAGTAGTAGGGGGCTGGTCGGCTGGTGACGTCGAAGCAGGCGGGTTCTGCGCCCACGAAGCACTTGCCACCAACAGAGCAAATCCCGTTACACCAAGTCTCAAAAGACGCGCGCCATTTGTTCGTCTATTCATGTCACGCCTCGCTTACCGGAAGAACACCGGACTGAAGTTGGATCCGTGAATTTGCGTGTGGCACATGGTGCACGCTTGATACTTGGCGGATTGATTGTGCGCCGGGCCCTGCGGCTCACCCGCCGCGCCGTTCATGTTCGGCGTATGGCAGCGGAGACACAGGAAGTTGATGTTGTTCACCTGCAACAACCGCGGATTCGTCGAACCATGAGGCGTGTGGCACGACAGGCACGCCTCATCGGTCTTTACCGGCGCATGCTCAAAGACGAAGGGCCCCATCGTGTCGGTGTGGCACTTGGTGCAGACAGCGAATTGTCCGGCGGCAGTGCGAACCTGATGCCCGGTCTCCGTGCCGTGCGGATTGTGGCAGTCGCTGCATTGGATGAGTCCCACCTCGACCCGATGCCGGTAGGGTCGGTTGAACTCGGCCTTTTGCGCGGCATGACAGCCGAAGCACAGATCCTTCTGGGATTTGACCAGCATGAAATTCACATCGGTAGATTTGTGCGGGCTATGGCAGGTCGTGCAGCTCACGCCGTTCGCCATGTGCTCCGACTTGGCGAAGTTCTGGGTTTCCAAGCTGGACTGGTGGCACTTAGTGCAGATGGCGGCCGTTTGCGCAGGACTTAAATCCTCGAAGCGAATGATCTTGGTTACATCGCCGCCGCCCTCAACGTGTGCTTGCGCCGGACCGTGACAAGCCTGGCATCCATGCTGATCGCCCTTCAACAGGGCGGAGTGGGGCGTGGCGGCAAAGTGCTTTTCCCAGATCTCCTCGTGGCAGGTTTTACAGACGTCCGTCTCGGCGTATTGGCTAGGTGCCTGGCCCGGAAGTGCGGCCGACGCCTGCGGCGGTGTGCTGCTCGCCTGCCCTGGCTGCGATCCCCACGCTGGCGCACACGAGAAGACAGCCAGCAGTACCACAATCCAGAGCCTGGTCCCCTTCATAAGACTCATGTTGCCCCCCGAGTCGAAGTGACGCTACGTTACTTCGCTAAAGCGCAAGTTCAAAAGTTGCTTGTCGGGACTCCGATCTACGAGATAGTACACCGATTTACATAACTTTTGTGTCGATGCGGTATTTAAATCAGGCGAACCTCCAAAGTTCCTTCGGTTCGAATATTCGTTCGACGTCTCTCGATAAAGAATTTCCGCGACCAACGACAGCCGGCTTCGTTCAGGCTTGCCACCGCATTAATTCAGATTTTCGAAACTATCACTCAAGGGGCCGTCACATTGTGACGAAAGTCACGCGCCACTGTGATCCAACTCTGTTCCATGTGACCCCAGTCACATCCTGGCGTGAGCCCACTCACTGCTGCGTCGGCATGGGAGCTGCAATGGTAAAAAGTCGCCCGTTGTTGGTCTGTCGATGGCTGTAGGGGCGATATCCAGGCTGGACGAAGACGCCCGCGTGGCGATGCCCAAATCTTACGGAGAAAGTGCAAGACCATGAAAATCAAATGTTTGGTTCTGGTTGCGAATCTGGCGCTGGCGAGCTCTGCGTTTGCGGCGGCGGACGGCGCGGCGGTGTTCAAAGCGAAGTGCGCCATGTGCCACGGTCCCGATGGCAGCGCAGCACCGGAATGGGAAAGAACATGGGACTGAAATCCCTCAGCAGTCCTGAGGTACAGAAGATGTCCGACGCTGACTTGACCGCCTTGGTGACTAATGGCAAGGGCAAGATGCCGGGCTACAAGGACAAGCTCAGTGACGACGAAATCAGCGCAGTTGTGAAGTACGTCAAGACCCTTAAGTAAGAACGTTCGAGAAACGAGGCCACGACTCGCTTGGTTGGCCAGAAGCGAAAGGAATACCGTGAAGCGTAGCGGTTGGATCGTGGTACTTGCTTCGTTGCTCACGGCGATGGCAATGGCGGCGCCGAAAGCGTCGGCCAGGGCCGCGAAGATGAGCAACGAAGATTGTCTGGCCTGTCACAGCGACCCAACACTGGCTAAGGACGAGAACGGGAAGCAGGTCAGCCTGCATGTGGACGATGCGAAGTTCAAGGCGTCCATTCACAGCTCGTTCGGATGCACCGACTGCCATACCGACATCAAGGCATTTCCTCATGATCCCACACCGGCCAAGCCCGTCTGCGCCACCTGCCATGCTGATCAGCAGACGGCTTACAAACACGGCATTCACGCGAAGGCCGCCGCGGCAGGAAATACGAACGTTGCCAATTGCCAGGACTGCCACGGCAACGGGCATGAAATCCTGCCGGCAAGTGATCCTAAGTCGAAAGTCGCCCACACCAACATTCCCGCCACATGTGGAGCCTGCCACGGCAAGCAAATGGTCATGGCAGGTAGCGGCGTCAGTTCAGCTCCCTTCAACTCCTACGAGCAGAGCGTTCACGGCAAGGCAGTCAACGGCGGCTCCGAGTACGCCGCAGTTTGTACCGATTGTCACGGTGCGCACGACATCCTGACCGGTACTGATCCCAAGTCCCCGATCGCAAAGTTCAACGTGCCGACGACCTGCGGCAAGTGCCACGCCGATGTGCAAATGGCATTCGTGCAGAGCATTCACGGCGAAGCGTTAACCCGCGGAAATTGGCATGCTCCCGTGTGCACGGACTGCCACGGAATCCATACGATCAAAGCTCCGAATGATCCCAACTCCGCCGTAGCGGCAGCCAACGTTGGGAATACGTGTGCGTCCTGCCACGCAAGCGTAAAGTTGTCATCCGAGTTTGGAGTGCCCGGAAATCGAGTCTCAACCTACCTGGCGAGTTATCACGGGATGGCCTCGAAAGTCGGTTCTGCGACGGTCGCAAACTGCGCTAGCTGCCACGGGGTGCACAACATCTTGCCGTCGAGTGACCCAAGATCGACCATCAATCACGCCAACCTCGCGAAGACTTGCGGGCAGTGTCACCCGGGCGCAAACGAGAAATTCATCACCAGCAAGGTCCATCTCGACGGTACACAAAAGGCCGACGTCGGTACGAAAGTCCTCAATCTCATCAGCAAGTTCTATATCTGGCTGATCGTCTTGGTCATCGGCGGTATGGTGCTGCATAACGTTCTCGTGTTTCGAAAGAAGCTTCTGCTGCATCGCATCGCGCAGCCGCGGATCGTGTTCCGTATGACGCTGGCGCAACGTGCCCAGCACCTGACGCTTCTGATCAGCTTCTTTACGCTTGTGCTCACCGGCTTTGCGCTGCGCTACCCGTCATCCTGGCTGGCGTTCGTGTTCATCAACGAGCACGTCCGCAGCCTGATCCACCGCAGTGCCGGGGTAGTGCTCATCGCCGTCAGCATGCTCCATGTCGGATACATCATCACGACTCCTGACGGGCGCCAGCTCATCAAAGACATGTTGCCTGACTGGAAAGACGTTACCGACATCCGCGAAGCCATGCTCTACTACCTTGGCTTCCGCGACGACAGGCCAATGTTCCGCCGCTTCTCCTATGCCGAGAAGGCCGAGTACTGGGCGCTGGTGTGGGGCATGTTCGTCATGGGCGCGACTGGCTTGATGGCATGGTTCAAACGCTTCGTCGGCCAGCGGGTACCTGGATGGTGGGTGGATGTGGCGATTACGATTCACTGGTACGAGGCAGTCCTGGCGACACTGGCCATCATCGTGTGGCATATTTACGCGGTGATCTTCGATCCCGATGCGTACCCCATGAACTGGGCCTGGTTCGACGGCCGTATGTCGATCGAGCACTACGAGCATGAACATCCACTCGATAGGCTGGCAATTACCCGGGCTAGCGGATCAGAGTCCGACGCTGAGAAGGAAGAAGATGAGCAGCCGGCAGGAGCTGCCAAGTAAAAATCCGGTGCGGAGCCGGGTGCTACGCATCAGTTGACCTCTGGCCATAAACCTACAACCAAAGCTGTACGAGTAAGTGGGCACCAGGGCTCTGTTGTGATAATTTCGGGTCGTTCATTTCACGATCCCCTCCTTTGAGGTTGTCGCATGGCTGCGGACACGCATAACGTGAATCAAGACTCCAACAGTTCAGGTGGCCCCAAGCTCTACAGGAATCCCATCAGCCTGGCGGGCATGGCTTTGGCGGTCGTCGCCTTCCTCAACATACTCTTCCTGTTCTTTCTCGACGCGTTCAGCCAGGTTGCAAGTCCGTACGTCGGAATCCTCGCGTACATGGTGGCGCCTGCCTTTCTGGTTCTGGGCCTGTTGATGATTCCAATCGGGATCGCTGTTGAGCGCAGGCGATGTCATCACTTAGTAGGTGATGTCAGCAAATACGGTGAGCTCGACCTGAATAATCCGGCCCAGCGCAGCACGGTTGCCTTCGTGCTTAGTTTCATCGTGATCTTTGCGCTGATGAGCGCGGTCGGCAGCTACAAAGCCTACGAGTTTACCGATTCGTTGCAATTCTGCGGAGAGCTCTGCCACTCGGTGATGCATCCCGAGTTTGTTGCGTATCAGGCATCACCCCATGCGCGTGTTGCCTGCGTCGATTGCCATGTGGGATCGGGGGCGGGGTGGTACGTCAAGTCGAAACTTTCAGGCATTCGCCAGGTGTATTACACCGCAATGGGAACCTATCCGCGACCGATCCCGACGCCTGTCCATAACCTGCGCCCGGCGGCCGACACCTGCGAACAGTGCCACTGGCCCAAGAAGTTTTGGGGCGCTCAGCTCAAGACCTTCTCGCATTACGGTAGCGATGAGCAGAATACTCCGCGCGTGCTGCGGCTGCTTATCAAGACCGGCGGAGGCGATCCCAGTCTGGGGCAGGGAACGGGCGGAATTCACTGGCACATGAACATTGCCAACAAGATCTCCTATTTCGCTTCCGACGAGCAGCGCCAGGTCATTCCCTGGGTACGGCTGGAGGACAGTAAAGGCAACATCACCGACTTTTTCACCAAGAACGATCCTCCCAGCCAGGACCAGATAGACAAAGCCACCAAGCGCCAGATGGATTGCATCGACTGCCACAACCGGCCCACCCACATTTACACCGCACCTGATCTCTCCGTCGATCGCAGCATGGTGGCAGCAAGCATCGATCCCACCCTGCCCTTCATCAAGGCGCAGAGCGTGGAAGCGCTCACCGCCGACTACAAGACCCAGGACGAAGCCAAGCAGGCGATCTCTGACAAGCTCTCGAAGTTCTACTCCGATAAGTATCCGCAGATCGCTGCTGCGAGAGCTGACAGCATCAAGGACTCCATCGCCGAAGTTCAGCGCATCTACGGCACGACTTTCTTCCCCAGGATGAAAGTCAACTGGAAAACGCATCCCAACAACATCGGACACATGTACTTTCCGGGGTGCTTCCGCTGCCACGACGGCAACCACGTCAGCAAAGACGGACGCGTGATCAGCAAGGACTGCAATTCGTGTCATACCTTGCTCGATCAGGAAGAGGGTTCCTCGCATATCGCGCAAATGCAGCCGCAATCGTTCAAACATCCGGTCGATATCGGAGACCTTACGGATGTGAACTGCGCCGACTGCCACACCGGGGGCGTGGGTCCGTAGCAAGAACCAATCAACCACGGAGACGCGGAGCGCAAAAAGAGGTGACCGATTCCGCGCCGGAGCCTACCCGGCGCCCCCCCTTCCTTTCCTGGCCACGTGGCGGCGGCCAACTCCAACCTGCGGCCAGATCCTCCCAAAGTGACGCGCGTCACTCGCCCCAGTGACAAGACACACTGTCCGCCCGGCCTCAAAATCCTATCGTTGACCCAGTAGAAACGAGCCGGGATGGCAGAAACACTGAGGAGAGCTAACATGGCTGAAGCCAATGGCAATTCACCAACCGGGGAGGCTAAAGAATTCAAACCGCGCCTGATTTTCTGGGAAGTTACCAAGGGCTGTAATCTGCGCTGCATCCACTGTCGCGCCACCGCCACCGAGCTGATGTCGCCCGACGACCTGCCCACCAGCAAAGCGCTCGATATCATCAAACAGATCGCCGCCTTCGGGAATCCGATTCTCGTCCTCAGTGGCGGTGAACCGCTTTACCGCGCCGACATCTTCCAACTCGCCGAATATGGCAACAGCTTGGGCTTGCGAGTTGCCCTCGCCACCAACGGCACTCTGGTTACCAAAGACGTCGCCGAAAAGATCAAGCACTCCGGCATCAAGCGCGTTTCGATTTCGCTCGACGGTTCCGATGCTGCCACACACGATTCATTCCGCGGCATTCCCGGAGCCTTCGACGCCGCCGTCTACGGCTTACGCAATCTTCAAGACGTAGGCGTATCCGTGCAAATCAATACCACCATCGCCCGCCACAACGCGCATCAGCTGCCGTCCGTACTCGAGCTTGCACGACGTCTCGGAGCCGACGCGCTCCACACCTTCCTGCTCGTTCCGGTCGGCTGCGGGGTCGACATCGCCGAAGAGCAAATGGTCCCTCCCGCCGAGTACGAGCGAATGTTGAACTGGTTCTACGATCAATCGCTCACCGGAGACATCGAACTTAAGGCCACCTGTGCACCGCATTACTTCCGGGTTGCCCGTCAGCGTCGCGCTGCCGATCGCCGCGCCGGCAGAGCTGTCCCCGCGGCGCCGGTTGCGCATCATCCTCCCGACCACATCGCGCCGACCGAGATGACCATGCCTGGCTCAACTGCAATTTCCCTCAAGCCGGGCGGCGGACCTCCTGTTGGCCACAGGGGCCATCCCGGCGGACACCCGAGCGACATGAACGCCATGACCAAAGGCTGCCTCGCCGGCACCGGTGTCTGCTTCATCTCGCACGAAGGCGAAGTGTTCCCCTGCGGCTATCTGCCCGCTCTCGCCGGTGACCTGCGCAAGCAAAGTTTCGCCGACATCTGGACCAACTCCGTAGTCTTCAACGGTCTCCGCGACGACGACAACTTGAAAGGGAAGTGCGGCTGTTGTGAATTTCGTCATGTCTGCATGGGATGTCGCGCCCGCGCCTTCGCCGCCACCGGAGACTTCCTTGCCGAAGAACCATTCTGCGTGTACGAACCCGGCACATCCGGAAAGATGATTCAGGAAAAATCCGCGACCCCAGGTCCGCACCTTCGCGGGTGCGTACGAGACGCTGCACATCCAGGCCGAGACTGTGAAAGCAATTAAAGACCTCCGGGAAGGCGGAACTTTGTTCATGACCCTGATCGCAGCCTTCCAGGCGATGCTTTCGAAGTACTCGGGCGAAGAACAGATTGTGGTCGGCACCGATCTGGCCAATCGGACCATGCCAGAAACCGAGCGCATGATCGGATTTTTCATCAATTTGTTGGCTGTGCGAACTGATCTTTCCGGTAATCCGACGTTCCGCGAACTACTTCGCCGGGTTCGTGAGCGGCTGCTGGAAGCGTAGGCTCACCAGGAAGTGCCTTTTCCTAAAGGGGTACCAGAGATCCAGCCAGAGCGCACCACGACGCACAATCCGATCGTACAGGTACTATTCGTGATGCAAAACGCTCCGCTTACCAAGCGGAGCTCGCCGGACTCCAGGTCGAGCCGTTCGAAGTGCCGGTCACAACTTCAAAGTTCGACATGGCGGTGTTTATGTCGGAGAGGCCGGGCGGTCTGATCGGCTACTGGGTCTAGAGCACGGAACTGCTCGAGCCAAGAACATTTCAACAAATGTTGCGCCACTTCACGACCCTGTTGCAAAGCATCGTTCGACAGCCTGATTCCCGGCTGAGCACGCTGGCCATATTGAGTCCTGAGGAGATCGAACAGCAAGAAGCAGAAAAGCTGCGGCGCAAGCGGTCGCAGTCGAAAAAGGCGAAGGCAACGACTCCCGCAGCGGTGTCGCTGTCAGCTGGCAGCGAAAAACCGACACAGTAGATTTTATTCGGCGGAATCAATTTCCGCGGCGAGCGCTCCCCCATATCCCGCCGGTACGCTGATGTCCCACAAGGACCAGCGAGCGGCATCCTCGGCATCAGGACGAGTGGCCAGAAGCGCAGCGGGCTGTCCTGGAATCACCGACACATCAAACTGGTCCAGCGGATGGGACAGTCCCTCACCCAATGCTTTAATGAACGCCTCTTTGCGCGTCCAACAAGTGAAAAATGCTGCCTGCCGCTGTTCAACCGGAAGCTTACGCAATGCTTCGCGTTCGGCCAGCGAGAAAAAGCGCTCGGCGATTTCAGCAGTACTAAAGTCCGTTCGCACATGCTCGATATCGATTCCAATTCTGCGGGCACGCGCGAACGCCAGCACGATAACATCGCCGCTATGGGAAACATTGAACTCGACGCGGTCTCCAAGTCGCAAACCGTCTAGCTGGGGCCGCCCATGTTGCGAATACGTTAAGCGCAGCTCTTCAGGCGGGCAACTCATATATCCTCCAAGCAGCCGCCGCAACGTGCCGCGCGACACAATAAATTCGTCGCGATTCGAGGGAAAGCGAAATCGCGCAGCACGAGCTAGTTCGTCGGAGTGCAACAGTCCTTCCAGAGTCTGAATGACGTGCCGGTCACACCTCAGCTGCCGCTGCCAAATATGAATCTCGTCCGAGGCCAAAGGCAGGTTGGTCGAACCGACCTCGTCAAAGCGTCGCTCGAGCACCCGTGGCTTTGCGACCCGGTACGAAGCAGTCATGCAAGGTTTAATGCGAGGTGACAACTGCAGCCGAAGCGACTTGCGCCGACATAGCGGGCCGCAGGTTCCGTAATCAAGGTGCGGCCTAACCGCGTGACAAGAATCTTACTAATTTTCTGCACATGTGGCTCCCGCAACACCTCGTGGTGGTTGGTGTCGACTTCGTGAACCTCTACGCTGCCTTCGGTGCGCGCTCCCCAGCCCAACAGTGGATCGTTGATGTAAAAGTACAGTTGCTTGGGGCGCTTGAACAACACAATTGGGGCGCGGAACCGCAGAGGCGTGAAATTTTCCGGCCAGTAAGCATCGACCCATGGTTGCAGCGTCTTTGCTGTTGCCGTCCAGTTGCTCGAGTTCCCGAGAGAGAATCTGCAATGACCTTCGGTTGGCGAGCATAAACAGTTCGTAAAATCTCGTGCCGGGCAACCAGATGCTCGATGGCCGCCGCCAGACTGTCCGGTGATGCAACGCCCTCGAAAAGAATCATGCAGGCTGAGCCATACGCGCGGCCGTTATTTTGCAGTGACCACACGCACTTCTGCTGCGGCGAAAGCCAAAAACCCGCCATGGCCGGGTTCTCCATTAGCGTTAGCTCTCCTCATGGCCATCGGCTTAGGTCCGCACGATGAGACACGCCAATCGTTCGATCGTTAGGGGAGGATAGGGGGATACACAGTCAGTCTAGCCTCCGGCTAGCGAAATAATAAATGCAGTTATGAAAACGGATCCAAACTGGAGCCCCGACGTACCTCCAGCCCGAAAGGATTCACTCAAGGTTCGCACGATTTGCGGTTCGGTGTCCAGATTTGGTCGTGATCGAAACGTGCACGCCTGCTGGTCGATCCGGCTGGCACGTAAGCGTGATTTGCGAGCTGACCTCGCCAAACCGAACCGCCTTCAGGCCGCAGCCTCAATGGATATGGAACGAAGCATTCGTGTGCCCGACGCGGAGAAACTGAGGCTGAACGGGACGTCGTGGCCCGCTGCCCTCATCGAAACCGATCAGCCTTAGATCCGCGCGGGGCTCTAGCTTCCTGACAAAGTGGAAACTTTCTCGATATGCAGCGATCCGCTGTCCGTCATCGTTCCGGTCACCTTGACGTGTTGGCCTTCGTGCCCCGATATGGCCGACGGGTTGTCAATCGGAACCACTTTTTGCTCTTTGTCTGTAACTAGTACCGGCTTCTCGCCGCCTTCAATGCACTTCTTGGCGCATGCTGCATGAGCAGCGTTCGCGCCCTTTGCCGCGCATTTCGAATCGCTGATCCATCCATCCCAGCTATTGTCTTTTGGGCTCGCCAACGCGAACCCGCTGCACAACAAGAACCCGACGATCGATAGTGCAATCTTCTTCATGTTATTTCTCCTGTCCGCGTATGGCGTGGACGCTTCCCAGCAGCTGATCAGCTCAGCAAGTATGCCGAGTCTCAATCGCTCGGCATCAATCTGTGCCGCACCAGTATAACGAGGGAACGAGGTCTAATTGTGAACGAAGAGTCGACAGCTACTTAATCTTAGGATGGGGTTCGGGCAGCTTTTCGGCGACGGAAGTACTGGTTCGAACGTCGGGTTTAGGCTGTGGCTGCACCAACACGACCTCACCCGGCATTACGTAGCCAAGTTTCTCGCGTGCTTCTTTGATGATGGTATCGCGGTCGCTCTGCAGCTTCCTGACGCGAGTTTGAAGGTCCTGATGTACTTGGTTGTCAACCTCGATCTCATGCTGGACTTTCTGATACTCCGCGCGCTTGGAGCGCCATTCAACCGTACCGTTTGCTCCAAAGACAACTTTATAAGCAATCAGCGCCGCCAGCACACCGATGCACAGCGTCGCGAGAATGCGACGCATGTGATAGAACCAGCTGCCGACTTTGCCTACACTAGACATCTTCGCCGCTACGCCGAAACGTTCGTACAACTCACAGCTCGCGTCGAGATCCTAAAGCTTTACTCAAGAGCTCGACGCAACCTTTAGCAAGCCAACATAGGTAGTGAACTTCGGTTTCAAAGCGCGGTCAAGCGAAGGGCAGGCGAAAGTCCAAGAGGAATCAAATTCACCAACAGCATTCTAGCGAATGAAGCCACAACGCTGCGAGTGCTAGAGTCCTATTCGAAACGAGATTCACCTCGGAGGTCCGCTGTGGCTGACGCTCGCATTGTATTAACGACGGTTGGACTGATGGACAAGGCTGAGCAAATTGCCACTGAACTTGTTGAACGTCGTCTTGCTGCCTGTATAAACATTATTGGTCCCATTCGCTCCATCTATCGCTGGAAAGGCGCAGTTGAGAGCGAACAGGAGTATCTGCTGCTAATCAAAACCACGACTGAGCAGGCGTCGGCACTCTCGACTGCGTTCGCCGAGCTTCATCCCTATGAACTACCTGAGCAAGTCGAGTTGGCGATCGAGGGTGGCAGTGTTCCTTATCTGGAATGGCTCAGCGCGCAGGTTGGGCGTGATTCGAATCAATAGGCAAGCAGGATTCGAAGATCGCGCACATTATTTCCGGTAGGACCGGTGACCAGCGCATCGCCGATCGCATCCAGTAACGGAAACGCATCAAATTGCGAAATTGCTGATGCGATGTCGAGGCCGTGCTGAGTTGCTCGCGCTCGCGTCGTGCCGTCGACCATGGCGCCTGCGGCAGGGCTGTTGCCATCTATGCCGTCGGTTCCTGCGCTCAAAACCGCGATCGACTCGCCTGCGATCTTGTCGGCGCAGTACAACGCAAACTGTTGATTGCGTCCTCCCACGCCAGATTCGTTGCCAACCGTGACCGTTACCTCTCCGCCCGAGACCAGACAGACTCGTGACGACCTTTGTCGCGAGCTCCTCAGCCGCTCAAGCAAATGGTCGGCAGCTCGAGCATAGTCCCAATCGTCGCAAGAATCGTCAGTCTCCACGGTAAAACCGAGGCTCTTAGCGCGACTCATGGCAGCCTCAACGGCTGACCGGTTCGACAATACGGTCACATACCGACTATTCGCAAATGCCGCATCGCTCGGTTTTGGCGTTTCAGATAGCTCTTCATCCTCAAAGATCAACCGCACTCTTTTCGGAAATCTGCCAATTAAATCGTAGTCTCGTGCAATCCTGTAACAATCCGCGACCGTGCTGCTATCTGGCGTGGTCGGCCCCGAAGCCAGCGCGTCAAGCGCCCGATCAGGAACATCTGACACCAGCAATGAGAGCTGAGCCGCCGGGAACGCCGCCTCTGCCATGCGTCCGCCTTTGATCGCAGAAAAATGTTTTCGAACAGCATTGATCTCGGCAATCGGCGCGCCAGAGTGTACGAACACCCGGTTGATTTCGACGATATCCGACAATGTCAGATCTGAGTTTTTAGGTTTTTCCGCGATCGCCGATGCGCCCCCGCTGATCAGAAATAACACCAGGGATCGCTCGGGTAAGCCGTGCAAGAGATCAAGGATGGCTTTGCCTGCGCGCACAGAATCTTCATTCGGCAACGGGTGCCCGCCATAGAAATATCGAAACCCCACAACAGCAGACTTCGGCGGCACCGAACATGCAATAATCCCGTTGATTTCAACAGGAAGAAGTTGTGACAAGGCTGCCGCCATACGGTGGCCGGCTTTGCCGATGGAGATCACCGCTATCCGCTCGAACCCTCCGAGGTCGTACCGAGAGCCGCCGACTTCAAGTATTCCCTCTCCGCAACGAATGCTGTTAGCGAAAGCGTTGCAAATGTCGCACTCTGCCAGGGCGTAATCAAAAATTTCTCGCCTCAACCTGCGCATCGCTGAGGCTTTAGATGCATCAGGTGATAGGAGAATATCCGGCGACATGCGGCACGATTATATGCGATTGCTTTAGCCTAGGCCGCTGGACTCAACAACTCATGCAACCAGCTCTCCATGGTCAGCCGCATTTCGTTTAAGTGACCCTCAAAGAAATGGTCGCCCGGAATGAATACCAGCTCTTTTGGCTCAGCCGCGTTCGCTACGACCAACTCCAGTTCCTCAGGTGGGCCAAACGGATCATGATCGCCGCTGAGAAACAGTTTCGGCTTCTGACACTCGTGCAGGAAGTTGTACGCGTAGGCCCGTCCTTCGGCCTCAACCGGGGTGCCCAGCGAGATGATGGCTCGCACGTCCGAGTCAGGACAGCATGCCTTCATACCCATGGCCGCGCCGAATGAGAAGCCCGCAAAAATGATGGGAAGGGCGTACTCCTGCTTTAGCCAGCTCAACGCCGCCCTAACATCCTCAACCTCTTCCTTCCCATGGTGCTCTCCCGCACTCCGGCCCGCCCCGCGAAAGTTGAACCGTAGCACGGGAAATCCAAACGAATGCAATGCCTTCATCGCGTGGTAGACAACCTTGTTGTGCATCGTCCCGCCATACATCGGATGCGGATGGCACACCAGTCCCGCATACGTCGCGTTAGCCTCGCCCGCATTGAGCAGTGCCTCAAGCCGCCCCGGCGGGCCGTCAAGAAACAGCGAACGAATCGCCGCGTGTGAAGGGTTCAACGAAGAGTCCCGCTGCAAGATTGCAGACGTTCATCATAAATCCGCGCTATCTTGGAAGCCGGCGCAACTCGCGCGACTGCGTCGAGATCTAGGAGATCTACATGGTCCGTTTCGGTATAGCCGGCTTTGGATTGCATGCCGTCAAGCGTCTCATGCCTGGATTCGTCAGGGCACGCAATTGCAAAGTTACAGCGCTTTCCCGCCGCGACCCTGAACGCGCGAAGGAATCAGCTCGCGAGTTCGATATCGAGCACGCCTTTACCACTACAGCCGAGCTCTGCGCTTGTCCCGATGTTGACGCTGTCTTTATCGCCACGCCTGATGCGTTGCATCTTCGAGATGTATGTGAATCCGTTCGACATCGCAAGCCCGTGCTAGTTGAAAAACCCATGGCGATGAACGCCACCGAGGCGCGCCGGATGGTTGATTCGGCCAACCATGCCGGAGTGCTGCTTGGCGTCGCACACGTCATGCGTTTCGAGGAAAGTGTGCGCTGGTTTCGCGAACGTATTGCTTCGGGAACAATTGGGAAACCGGTGCTGGCGCGCGCCGCGTTTGTTGCTCCTCTATTGACCAGCGCCCGGACTTGGATCAACGATCCTCGGCTTGCTACTGGCGGCCCACTCGCGGACGTCGGCGTGCATTGCTTTGACACGCTGCGCTACATCCTGAACGATGAAGTGCAGTCGGTGATGGCCCAAGCTACCTACGACTCGCACTGGGTCGTCGAGGCTTCGGGCACCACGGCGTTCAGGTTTGCCTCCGGAACCTTGGCGACCATGTCGGTCTCCGCGCGCGCTCCGTACCAGACGCTGCTTGAAGTGATTGGTGAAGACGGCATTCTATCTGCGGTGAATGCGCTCAACGTCGAGCACCCTATCACGCTCGATTTGCGTCGTGGCTTCGACGTCATCGAGAGAAGGGAAGCGCTCAACGACCGCGCCTACACCGCCCAAGTTGAAACCTTCGCGGATGCAGTCGAGTCCGGCACGCCATTTGCGATCCCGGGCGAAGAGGGCCTGCAGAATCAGCGTATTCTCGACGCCATCTTCCGTAGCCTGAAGAGCGGCAAGAGCGAAACGCCGTAGCCTACTCCGACGCCTCCGCTGCCGTAGAGCGATGCGGCAAGGCTTGCGGCATTTCCGACACGTTCCAAGCCCACGCGGCAATAATCGCCGCATCTTCATTGATCTGCTCCGGAATGACTTTGTCGAAGGTGTCCGTTTGACTGTGGTGTGCCTCGCGGTAGCGTGCCGGAACCTGCAAGCAGAAATAAGCCGGCACACCCTTTTCGAGAAACTCGACATGGTCCGATGCCCCGAAATAACGCGTGCTCAACGGCTGCATGTCGAACACCTCCTGCAATGGGCGGTAAATCTCTGTCATCAGTGAAGCCGTCTCCCAGAGATTTTCCAGTGCGATGCTGAATACCTTCCCGGTACCGGTATCGAGAATCAACACGCCATCAACCTTCGACAATTCAGCGGCATGATTCTTCACGTAAGTGTCCGCACCGATTCCGCCTTCCTCTTCTCCAGTGAACAGAATGAAAGTGACGGTGCGCCGCGGCTTCCAGCCGAGCGCCGCCAGCGTGCGCGCGGCCTCCAGAACCGCCATTGCGCCCGTTCCATTGTCGAGCGCACCCTGGCCCAGGTCCCACGAATCCAGATGTCCGCCAATAATCACGCGCTCATCGGGAAGCTCCGATCCCTTGATCTCGGCTACCGTAATCGACGCTGGTGCAGGCGTGTCGCTAAAAGTGTTCTGCAGATTGGCCTTCAGCGCGACTGGTCCCGTGGCTAAGAGCCGCCATATCAGGTCGTAGTCTTCGTGCGCAATAAAGGCTGTCGGCACCTGGCTCGGCTTGTACGCAGGATGGCTGCCTGTCATGTTGAAAAGATTGTCCGGCTTTCCACTGTCGAGCAGGATGAGCGCCGGCTTTTCT
>Ga0306921_10001431_pt1 | contig 23082 bp, 16 predicted proteins | sample sta12Cox44000080_FD_203760 | JGI IMG/M metagenome (GOLD analysis project Ga0306921, IMG submission 203760) | Lab enrichment of tropical soil microbial communities from Luquillo Experimental Forest, Puerto Rico - statoxic.12C.oxic.44.000.080 (v2)... | ecosystem: Environmental > Terrestrial >...
AATCTTCGGCTGCGAATATGCCGCCGAAGTGCCGCGGCCCGCAGGTACGGTCCCGCACCATCTTCCCGGCACCAACCCAAACCTCAACGAGTTCGCTAACTGGTATGGGCTGCCGTTCGAGGCTACCCGCGGCGGCGCTGAAACGTTGTATCCCGAGTACCGCTCGAAGATCACGCCGTACAATCCGCCGGCCCGGTGCACGCGGTATTGCCATTGCACCTCCTTGTTCAACTGCAACGTGGATTCACGCTAATGAGACAGCCGCTTCTGAGGGCGCTGGCGCTGAGCGCGGTCGTGACCACGCTCGCGCGAGGGCAGCCGCCGAACTTCGACAACACGCAAGAACACCTTCTACCGGTCCAGGGCAATACTTACATGCTGGCGGGTGCCGGCGGCAACACCACACTGCAAGTGGGCAAAGACGGCGTCTTGGTCGTGGACACGCAGTATGCCGAGATGGCGCCCAAGATTCTGTCCGAGATTCGAAAGCTCTCCGATAAGCCGATCGTCTGGATGGTGAACACCCACATCGATCAGGATCACAGCGGCGGCAATGCCGCACTGGCGAAGCTCGGTCGCGGCCCCGGGCCTCGGCCACGCATCATTGCGCACGAGAACGTGTTGAACCGCATGACCCTGCGCGTTCCCAACCAGCCGCCGGTTCCGGACGAGGCGCTGCCCGACGATGAGTACGGCACGCCGCAAAAGGATCTCTTCTTCAATGGCGAAGCGGTGGTCATCTATCACATGCCGCGAGCGCATACCGATGGAGACAGCATCGTCTTCTTTCGCCGGTCGGACGTCGTCAGCGTGGGAGACATCTTCACGCCCGACCAGTGGCCGGCGATCGACCTCGCTCGCGGCGGCAGCGTCGAAGGGACGCTCGATGCCCTCAACTACATCCTCACCCTGACCGTGCCCGAGCGATATCAGGACGGTGGCACGCTGGTTGTTCCCGGGCACGGCCGCATTTCGAATGAAGCCGACGTGGTCGAGTATCGGAACATGCTGACCATCGTGCGCGACCGGGTACAAGACCTGCTCAAGAAAGGCATGACGCTTGAGCAGGTGAAAGCGGCCCGGCCCGCGCGCGATTACGAAACCGAATATTCGGAACGCGGTCAGTGGACGAAGGATATGTTTGTCGAAGCCGTGTACAGGAGTCTCAATGGGAACCGATAGCCGAGCGGCGCTCGTGGCCCTGGCGCTCGCAGCGACGGCGTACAGTCAAGTCCTCGGTCGCGGTGGCCGCGGTGAAACACCGCCCACGCCCAAAGCGGCGGCACCCGTGGACTTCACCGGTTATTGGGTATCGGTTGTGACCGAAGACTGGCGCTGGCGCATGGTGACTCCGATCAAAGGCGATTTTGCGAGCATCCCGCTCAATGGGGAAGGCTACAAGGCCGGCGACGCCTGGGACCCGGCCCGGGACGAAGCCGCCGGCCTCCAGTGCAAGTCGTACGGAGCCGCGGCCATTCTGCGTGTGCCTGGAAGGTTGCATATCACCTGGCAGGATGAAACCACGCTGAGAATCGACACCGATGCCGGCCAGCAAAGCCGCCTTCTGCATTTTGGACCAAAGCCCGTCGAGCTGCCGCAGCCGAGCTGGCAAGGCTATTCGGCCGCTCAGTGGGAGCAGCCGCTTCGTGGGTCCGGCGCGCCAGAAGCCGGCTTGGGCGCAATCCGCGTGGGCACCCAGGGCCGGTCCTTGGAAGTCGTCACCACCGCGCTTCGTCCCGGCTACTATCGCAAAAACGGCCCACCGTACAGCGCGAACGCAGTCTTGAAAGAATACTTCGACCTTTCCCACGAGCGCAGCGGCGACACGTGGTTCGTAGTGACCACCATTGTGGAAGACCCGCAGTACCTGGTTCAACCGTTCGTGACCAGCACGAATTTCAAGAAGGAATCGAACGGCTCCAAGTGGAGCCCCACGCCCTGCACGTCGCGGTGAGCGTTATTTGACGCGGCTCGAACGCGACATAGCGATGGTGGCGAAATGCACGGCCGGCAAACACGAGTATCGCCCCAACCCAACCCCCGACGCGACCCAACCTACGCTCACCCCACGTCCCGCATAAAGATTCTTCCTTGCGATCCAAGTCGCCCTTAGCGGGTTTCGGATTTGGGGCCCTCAGTCGACCGGGACAGCGCGCTCGAACACCACATCGATGGTCGAGCCTCGGGCGAGGTTGACCTCTCTTCCGCGAGTCAGTAAGGTCGCCGCAACGCCGACAGCGCCACCGACTCCGGCGCCAATGCCGGCTCCCTTCCAACCACGATCGGCGATGCCGCCGATCGCCGCGCCACTACCGCCCAACTCCGCGATTCTCGCGGCATCCTGGCCTTGGGTGCCGCTCTGCCGGATCTCATTCTCCGGTCCATTTACCTTTTGTCCGGTTCCTTCGGCATCGACGGAGCTCAGACGCGGCGAAACTCGGATCGTCTTGCCGCTGAGGAGGGTGAAGCTCTCAATGCGGATTGCCAGTTCGGCGCGCCCTTTGACGCGCCCGCTGCGCACCGAACGCGAGATCACGCCTTCAGCGTAGCTCTCGACTGGCACCACGAATTGGCCGTTGACCACAATCGGGCTGGCAGTCCGCAGGTAGACGCGGTCGCCCTGACGCGCCGTTCGGGTGTTAATTTCATTCACCAGGCGCAACAGCACGTGCGTGCCCTGTGGTATTTCGGTGGCGGAAGCCAGACCGGCCAGCCCCAGCAGCAGACTGAGAATTCGCATCATCCCTCCTGCTTTCATGGTACGGCAGGAGGAGTTAAGTCAGGTTGAGCAGGGGGTGCGACTGAGAGGCGTGGATCAGTGACGCCTGTAGTGGCGAGGGTTCGGGGAATGAAAGAGAAAGTTGTCGAAGAATGGTCGCCGCCCGTTGGCGGTGGTGTTCGGCCTGGGAGCCGTCGCCGGAGCGCGCATTCAGACGAGCGGCGCAGGCATGGACCCTCCAGGCCGCGCTCGGAATTTCGACGTTTGCCAAAGCGGCGAAGGCCGCGTCCAGGTGCTGTCGCGCCTGCTGCGGCTGGTTGATGGCAACGCGCGCCTTGGTCTCAAAGGCCAGGGCCTTCAGATTCGGATCGGCACCGGACATCGCCGACTGCAGAAACAGGTCCGCCTCGCGGCCGGCTTTTTCCGAGTCGTTTTTTCTCAGCCACGCGTGGCTGAGGCCGAGCCGCGCCATGGTTCGCCAATACCAATCCATAAAGAACCTGGGGTACTCCGGGCGTTCACATACCCCGGCCAAAGCAGGCAATGCTTGATCGGCTGCCCCTAACTCGATGTCAGCGAAGGCGGCAGTAATCGTGGCCATGGTTCGAATCTGACCGGCCGGCTCCTCGACATGGGTCTCTAACAGCTGGCCTGCCAACCGGCGCGCTCCCTCGAAATCGCAAGCATGGAAATGAAGCCAGGCGAGCAATGCTTGAAAGATCCCCAGCCAGGGAGCATTGCGGTTCTTTTCGGCCACATCCCGCGCCGACGCGAGCACCCGAAGCAATTCGCCCCATCTTCCGAGATGCAGCAGCGCATGCGCCAGCGAAGAATGCGCTGACAGATACACGACCAGGCTACCGTCCTCCACCGCTTTGGGTATTCCTGTCTGTGCCGTATGCAGCGCCTGTGCGTAATCACCTTCGATGCACTGCACATGCGCGTAGAGGATCTCGTAGTAGACGGCCAGTTCCTGGCTGAGTTGCCGGAGCCTGGCCCGAGCCGCCGTGCAAATCTCGGCATCCTTTTGACTCCAGCCATTGGTAACGATATGCCAGCAGGCGGCCAGCAGGTCGGCCCTGGCTTGTAGCAGGGCATCGTCCTGGGTCCGGCTCACCTCCGCGGCTCGGTCGCAGACCGCAATACAACGTCCTGGATCCAGGAAGGCGAGCGCACGCGCCTCGCGGGTTAGCGCATGGACCTGGGCAGCCTTGAGTCCTCGCTGCGCGGCCAGTTCCGCGGCCCGGCGGTCGACGTCGGCCGATTCCAGCATCTCGCCCTGCGCATACAGGCAGTCGCTGATGCGCTCCAGGATCTCGATTTCCCGCTCTCGCCCGCTATCCAGAGAGATGCGCGGGAGCAGATCCAAGGCGTGATGCAGCAGCCGGATCGCATCCCCAGGTGCGTAGCGCCGCATGGCATTGGTGGCGGTCAGAATCAGGTACCGGACGGCTTTGCCGTAGTCTTCGCCCTCTTCAAAATGGAACGCCAGCTCGGATGCCAGGGCGGGGTCGCCGGCCGTAGGCAACGCTTCCATCCGTTCCGCCAGCCGGAGATGAAGCCGCCGGCGTTGCGCCGGTTTCAGTTGCCGGTAAAGGACCTCCCGGTACAGGATGTGTTTGAACTCATAGTCGGGAGAGGAGGAGCCGTTCGACGAATCCGGGGTCGCTCCATGCTTGAGGAAGTGCTGATCGGCGACCATTTTCTCGAAGAATTCTTCTACCTGCGCGATATCCAGATCGAGGAGGGCGCTGGCGGCCCACGCGGAAAAGCGTCCGCCGGCGACACTGGCCGCGCGCAAGAACTGCTGCTCGGCGGCGCCCAATCCTGCGAGCTGCGTCTCGAGCATCTGCTGCAGGGTCTCGGGTATTTCGAGACGCAGGTTTTTCGGCGGAGCCGCCAGGGTCCAACGGTCGCCGGCTCGCGCGATGACCCCGGTCTGCACGAGGCGGTCCAGAATCGCCAACATGAACAATGGGTTACCGTCGGAGTGCTGGTGAATCGGCGCGGAAAGAGACTTGCCAATGCTGCTCGATGGAAACTCCCGGGCCAGGTATCGCTCGATGTCGGCCTCGCTCAGGCGCGTTAAACTGATCTCATGACATAGACGGTGGACCAGCAAGTCCTGCTCGAGCAGTCTCAGGGGACTGTGCGTAAGGATGACGTCTAGCGGGCGGTAGGTCGCCAAGAGCATGAGCTTGGCGCGACCACGCCGGCGGGCTAAGGCTGAGATCAGATCGAGGGTCGGGTTGTCGACCCATTGAAGATCCTCGAGGATGAGCACCAGTGGCCGATCTGCCGTCAAAGTCTCCAGGGCATCGCAAATCTCGCGCACCATCCGTTCGCGCGTCGCGCCGAGCAGTTCCCGGTGCAGTCTTTCCCTTTGTTCGGCTTTGATGATAGAAGGAAACTGAATGAACCAGGTGGGAGCCTGTGTCACGAGATTCCGAACCACATCCTCGCGATCCGGGCTCTGCATCAGGAGTCCAAATGCCTCCAGCACAGGGTAGTACGCCTCTTTGCCCCCAAAACCCTCAACGCACTGACCGCGCACGATCCGAATCGAACGGTCCACGCTTCCGTGTTGCGCGAAGGTGTCCACTAGGCTGGTCTTTCCGATGCCCGGCTCTCCGGTTACGAAGACCAGCTGCCGGTGTCCCCGGGCGGATTCCTGGAGATAGCCCGCTAGTTCGCCCAGAACTGCCTCTCTACCGACCAGTTTGGCGCTCGGCGGCGGAGCGGGCGCGGAAGCCGGGAGTGCGGTCGTTTCGTCGTGAACGCCAGCGATGAAGCGATAGCCGCGTTTCGGCAAGGTCTCAACAAATCGAGGGTCTTTGGCCGGGTCGTCCAACGCCTTGCGAATCTCCAACACGTATTTGCGCAGGACCTCCGGCTGAACATAGGTTTCCGGCCAGACGGCTTCCAGAAGTTCCTCTTGCGACACGAGACGGCCGGCATGCCGTACCAGATACTCCAAAACGGAGAACACCTTTGGAGCCAGTGAGATACGGGAATCTTCGCGCCACAGACACTGGTTGGTAAGATCCAGGCGATAGGGCGGAAAGCTCTTCATTCTGGGTCCCGAGGCCAAAAGGCGATTATACAGGCGATTGTACAGTCGAAACTCAACAAAAACTCCACGGAAGCGTCACGGCCTACAAACATTCGGTATCCATAATGAACTTGCTCAGGGAAGATTTCTCACAAATGGCTTGACCCCGAAGTCGGCCGGAAATCACATTCTTAAGGGTGGAGGACCAGTAGAAGTGGATAAACAGAGCGAGGGGACCGTGGTACCAGACCTACTAGCCGCCACACAGCGGTCCCTGCACGAATCCCAGCAACGATCCCACTTGCCGAACCTGGGAACGGCTTTTCGCGCGGAACTACCTTCCTACCGACGGTTGATGCCTGCGACCGCCGCCAAGACCCTCAGACTGGGTGTCGAGCGCCGATCCAATCGTCGGTATCCGATCGATTTGAGCATGCGGTACGACCTGGGACGCCAGGAAGGGCCGGAAGGAGCCGGTATGGGTTCGGGCCAAGTGGTGAATATCTCGAGCGGGGGGGTGCTGATCAGCTCGGATTGTCCGATAGCTCCGGGAGTCAGAATTCGACTTCGACTCGAGTGGCCGGCGCGGCTGAACGATGCCATTCCCTTGGCGCTCCACATCGAAGGGCGTACGGTTCGAAGTAGCGGGCCTTTAACCGCAGTGAGAATCCTCAAGTCAGAATTTCGGACGCGGGCCCTGTCTGGAGCCCTCCGTCAGGCCGGCTGATCCACGAGCCCCTGAATCTACCTTCCAACCAAGTGTTGGAGATCTTTCTCGTTCTCCGAACAGACGTACTCGATCAACTCGCCTTCCGGCATCAGCGTCAACTCAAGCGCGACCGTCCACGGCTTGGTGTACGCCTTGGGATCGTCGATGGTGACGCGAAGGTCCATATGCCCGAAGTCTCGGCGATGGAACCGTTCGGTGACGTGCAACGCCTCGGTGTTGGGATGGCCGCCGTTGTCGATCCAACCCTGATCGTTGAAGCCGGTGGTGTCGACCACCAGGGTATCGCCGTCCCAGCGGCCCACCGAATAGCCCATCCAGGTGGGATTGGGGTCTTTGGGAAGCTGGTGGCCGTCCAGGAAGATCTGCCGGTAGCTGTGTATGGCCTCGTAAAGAATCGCTACCTCGCCGTGGGTCTCGAGGATTTTGAACGGGTAGGGCACCACATCTTCTCGGGGTACACCTGAGAACACGCAGTAAGCTTGCGGATCGTCCTTGCCTTGCGTCTCCTGCCGATGCTTGTAGACTGACTCGCCCCAATGGGTGAAGGAAACTTCTCCAGGCTTTAGGTCCTTGGCAATGTTCACGACGTAGGAAGTGGGAGGCTGCCACACGCCCGACAGATCAGGCTTGCCATCCGGGGTCTTCGGAGGGGGCGCCGACAGATTGGATTTGCCGTCCGGCAGCAGCGGAAGGCCTGGGCCCCGGTAGTCGAGCCATTGCGCAGACGCGCCGATCGACAGTACCAAGGTGATCAGCAGCCGGTGAATTTTCATACTCAACCTCGCGTTACCCGAAGAGCCCGACGATAGTCAAGCATATCACCGGACGACCGGGTGCGCTTCGGTGTGGACTTGCGTAAGCTAGAGATCTAGCCAACATGCGACTTCTCTTTTCCGTGGGGCCGATGCTGGTGGCGGCAGCCGCTTCGGCCCAGTGGCTGAATTATCCGACCGCCGGAATCCCCCGCGGACCCGACGGCAAGGCCAACCTCTCGGCGCCGGCCCCCCGGACCCAAGACGGCAAACCCGACCTCGGCGGGGTCTGGCAGGCGGAGAGCCAGGAGTATTTCTTTGACCTTGCGGCGGGCCTCAAGCCCGACGCCCTCTCCATGCAGCCTTGGGCCAAGGCGCTCCAACAGCAGCGCGAAACCAACGATCACCGGGACGATCCTCTCGCCCGCTGCCTTCCGCACGGCGTCCCCAGAGTCAACACGAATGGTTTGTTTCCCTTCAAGATTATCCAGACGCCGGGAATTGTCGTTATCCTCTATGAGCAGCTGAATCTGTTCCGCCAGATCTTTCTGGACGGCCGGAAGTTGGCGGGCGACGTCAACCCCACCTGGCTAGGCTACTCGACAGGAAAGTGGGTGGGCGACACCTTGGTGGTCGAGACATCCGGCTTCAACGATCAGACGTGGCTGGATACGTCCAAAGGCCATCCCGCTACCACGGCCCTTCACGTAACCGAGCGCTTCCGGCGAAAGGATTTCGGAAACCTCGAGGTCGAAGCCACCATCGACGACCCGAAAGCGTACACCAAACCCTGGACCACCACCGCCCAAAAAATGCATCTGCAACTCAATACCGACATTCTCGAGTTCGTCTGTAATGAGAATGAGAAAGACGTCCAGCACGTACCGCTTCACTAGGAGGAGAACCCGATGAATCCACGCTCCCGGCGGATCCTGCTGACTGTGGCTGCGGTTGCCGCCGCGATGGTGCGAGCGCAGCAGCCGGCGCCCGATCTGGTCCTGTTGAACGGCAAGATCGTGACCGTTGACGATCGCTTTGCGATTGCTCAGGCGGTGGCTGTCCGCGGCGACCGCATTGCGGCAGCGGGCACGACCGAGGAAATCACACACCTCGCCGGGCCCGGCACACGCCGGATCGATTTGAGAGGCCGCACGGTGATTCCGGGCCTGATCGACAACCATATGCATCTGTTGCGCGCGGCAACCACCTGGTCACGGGAATTGCGCTTCGACGGTGTGGATTCTCGCCGAGCGGCGATCGAATTGCTGCGCGCGCGGACCAAAGCCGTGGGGCCGGGACAATGGATCTATAACATTGGAGGCTGGACCCACGCCCAGTTTGGAGACGAACCGAAACCTTTCACACGGGAAGAGTTGGATCAAATCGCACCGGCGAACCCGGTTGCGCTGCAGGAATCCTATTATCAGATTTTTTTGAACAGCCAGGCCTTGCACACGCTGGGACTCGATGCTCAGACACCCGACCCGCAGGGCTTCGTCAAGGGATCGATTGTGAGGGACCAGGCGGGTCGCCCAACCGGCGTGATCCAGGGCGACATTGCTGCCACTCGCGCGGTCACTTCCCGGCTTCCAAGAGTCGCCGCGGACCAGCTCGAGGCCAGCAGCCGGGCCCTGGTGAAGGACATGAATCGAGCCGGCCTGACGGCATTCGGAGTGCCTGGCTGCGACCGAGATGTCCTGGAGATCTTTCAGAGGTGGAAGGCGGAGGGCCAGGCCAACGTGCGGGTTTTTTGCATTGACGGCGCCGGTGCGGGCGACCGGGAGCAGGTGGAACGGTCGCTCGAACAGATCCCCCGTATGAAGCTGTTTCAAGGCGACAGCTTCATCGACAACGTGGCCTTTGGGGAAAGCGTGTACGGACCGTTGCACGACCCGATGTTCGCAGTCGCCTCCCATCCGACGCCTGAGCAGCTGGCGGAGTGGCGGCGGATTGCGATGGAGGTCGCCAAGGCCGGGCTCCCATTGCACGTACACGCCGAGTTGCGAGGCACGATCGACGCCTTTCTCGATCAAGTGGAATCGATCAACCGCGAGCATCCCATCAAGAACCTGCGCTGGGCTTTCGCGCACGTGAACCAGATCAACGCGGCACAGCTTGAACGAATGAAGAAGCTCGGAATGTATGCGGCCGTGCATCCGTGGGCGGTGATCAACGGAGCAATCATGCACGAAGAGTTCGGAGACGAGGCCGGCGACATGCCGCCGCTAGGCACAATTCAAAGCAGCGGCATCGTATGGGGGCTGGGGACCGACGGGAGCGCCGCCAACCAATACCTGCCTTTCACGACGCTCGATTTTGCGGTGACCGGCAGAATGGCGGGCGGCGTCAAAGTCATGCGCCAGACGATCACGCGCGAGGATGCGTTGATCGCGCACACCCGCAAGAACGCCTATTTCATTTTTCAGGAGGACAACTTGGGCTCGATTCAGCCGGGCAAGTTAGCCGATCTGGTGGTCCTCGACCGCGACTACCTCACGGTTGCCGCCGACCAAATCAGGCACATCCGGCCGGTCATGACGATGGTGGGAGGCCGGATCGTGTACGAAAGTGCGGAAGCGCGCTAAGGTAGCTTCCGCCGACTTCCACGCTGCGATGGCCCCGCGAGGAAGCGAGTCGGGCAATCGACCAGTTCGAAGCGAGATACCGTTAGGATCCATCCGATTCGGCAGCGTCGGTTTTCGTCGGCCGGCTCGAGGGTCTCCCGCCCTCGCATTGCGCTCGCCGGGGGCTGCCACGGTGGCATTGAGATTGTCCGACGCTAAGTAGGCGCCGCGCCTGAAACCCGCCGGTCGGTCCGCAGTCGCCGGCGCGCTTGCGGCTAGGTACCAGCCGGTACCGGAGACGAGACGGCGCATGGGAATTTCTGGGCCGCGGTCGTTGCGGAGCCGTCCGTGGTCCAACAAGTCCAGTCATACACCGAGATCGCTTTTGGACTGTCGCTTTTGGACGGGACAACGGGCGCCGTTGGTGATAGTATCAGTGGCCATGACTACGGCAAAAACTTCCTTACTCGTAGCGGCAGCGGTCTCTGCCCTGGTTGTTCCCGCCCGAGTGCGCGCGTCCGGGTGCGGTGAAATCAAGCCAGACGGCACAGACGCCATCGCGGCGGCGCCCAACCAGCACAAAGTCATTCTGGAAAACGACGCGGTCCGAGTTTTGGAGGCTACCATTCCGGTGCACGGGAGCGAGCCCGCGCACTCCCATCCTTGGCCCAGCGTGTTCTTCGAGCAGACTTCGCCTGCGAATGAGCCCTGGAAGGTTTTGAACATCCGCTGGTCGCCGGGAGGGCCGGCCAAGGGATTTGAGAGTACCGACCGTCACCACCACAATCTGTTGATCGAACTGAAGGATACCGACTGCCAGCCGGCGCCTCTGGCCGATCTGCCCGCCACCGACGCCGTCAAGATCCACGACCCCAATATGACCGTGGTCCTCGAAAACCCGTATGTGCGCGTTCTCAGCGTCCGAGTTCCGCCGGGTGAGAAGGAACCCTGGCACACGCACACCTGGCCGGCTGTGGTCGTCTATTTCCACCTGCCTCCGTCTCGGCGGCTCTCGCCGGACGGCAAGACAACGCCGCGCGCCGAGCTCAAGGAACTCCAGGTGAGTTATGACGGCAGCAGCCAGCCGCTGCACTCGATCGAAAATCTGGGAAAGGAAGTCTATCAGGCGTACCGGATTGAACTGAAGCCCACGACAACGGTCGCCCTGGCTAAGCCCTTCCGATAAGCTGAGCCCTCACGACGACAGTTCCGCTCTCTAGCGATACGCCGGAGGTGCGTCTGGTAGCCCTTTTTCGGGTTGCGACGGCGTCCGGGACATCGGGTATAATCACCGCATCCGCTTCTCGGTTCTCATTTACACCCTAACTGGAGAGTTTAATGGCTAACGTTGGTGCTGTAGGATTGGATTGGCAGGAGCGCGTCAATTGGGACCGGTTGCGCAAATACCGGCTGGCGCGCGCGCGGGAGCGGATGAAGGCCCACGGCTTGGGCGCGTTGCTGCTGATGTACGACGAGAACGTTCGCTATGTGACGAGTACTTTGACCCCCGGCTGGAACCGGCTCAAGCCTGGCCTGCGTTACGCGTTGCTTTGCGGTGACGATGCCCCGGTGCTGTTTGAGCAAGGTGATATCGGGCTCCACATCGAAAAACATTCTCCCTGGATTCCCAAAGACAACATCCGCTACTCCTACGCCTGGATCAAGGGCGCGGCGGGGCCGGCCTCGACCATGCAGGTCACCAAGTTCACCAACGCCATTAAGCAGGAGATGAAGAAGCGCGGCGTTGACGGCATGAAACTCGGCTGCGATTTCATCGACATCAACATGATCCGCATTTTTCAGGAGAACAAAATCGAATGGGGAGACGGGATGACCCCCATGATGGAAGCCCGCGCCGTGAAAAATGAGGATGAGCAGGAATGTATGCGCATGGTGGGCGCGATCGGCGACGCGGCGCACTGGGAATGCATGAAGTTCCTCAAGCCCGGGCTCACCGAGAACCAGGTGACCGCGCACATCATGGAGTTCCTCTACAACATACCCGGCATGGAGGACGTCGAAGACGTGATCGTTTCGTCCGGGCTGAATACCTGGCCGAACTGGCGCAATTTTTCCGATCGGATCATCAAGCCCGGCGATATGGTTTTCATGGATCTGGCGGCGCTCACCTGGAACGGTTACAAGTCCTGCTACTACCGCACCTACATGGTCGGCCGCGAACCGAACCAGGAGCAGAAGGACTACTACACCATCGCGCTCAAGTGGCTGTACGATTCGATCAAAGCGGTGAAGGTGGGTTCGACCACCCGCGACATCGCGTCGAAATGGCCGTCGGCGAAGGAAGCGTGGGGCTACGAAGAAGAGGATCAGGCGGCTGCGAACCTTTGGGGCCATGGCCTCGGTCTCGCACAATATGACCAACCCGTGATCTCCCGCATCTGGTCAATCGATCATCCGGTCGAGATCAAGGAGGGCATGGTCTTCGCGCTCGAAACCCAGCACGGCAAGCCGCACCAGTGGGGCGTGCGCATTGAAGAAATGCTGATCGTGCACAAGGACAACATCGAGATCGTCTCCAACTTCCCGGTCGAGCAGATCACCGTGGTCGACCCGATGCCAGGTTACTCCGACTACGGCAAGCTGCCAGGGAGGTAGGACTCTGCATCCGTTGGTTGTCCACCTGACCGCTCCCGAAGCCACCGACACCAATCGCTTCGGACCCAAAGCGGGGAATCTCGCGCGCCTCGCTCAGGCCGGTCTGCCGGTGCCCGCGGGTTTCTGCCTGGATGCGGAAGCCTATCGCATGCAGGTCCGCGCGCTTGGTCTGGAGGCCGAAGCCCGGGGCGTCTTCGCTGCGCAAGCCAGCCCGCAGGCACGCCGGCATGCCCTCGCGATGAAGCTGGGCCTGCTCGACCAGCCCATTACTGCGGGCGTCGTTGATCCACTGCTCTCTAGCTGGCGCGAGTTGAGCGAGCAGACCGGTGCCCTTACCGCGGTCCGCTCCTCGGCGCTTGTCGAAGACCGTTTCGGCTCGAGTTTCGCCGGCCAGTTCGAAAGCTTCCTCGGTCTTGAAAGCGAAGCCGACTTCATCACCGCGGTTCGCTCTTGCTGGGGCGCCATGTGGGCCACACGCGCCCTGCGGTATATGGCCACAAAAGATATCGACCCGGCTGACACCGCCATGGCGGTGTTGGTCCAGGCGCTGGTTTCAGCCCGCGCTGCCGGCGGCGGTTTAAGCCAATCGGCTGAAGGCACGCTCGTGCTCAGTGCCACCTGGGGCCTGGGCTCTGCGATCGCCCAAGGCGAAGTAACGCCCGACCGCTACGAGCTTTCCCGCGACGGTAGGCTGCTCGATCTCGTTCGAGGGCGCAAGGACCACCAGGTCGGCTGCACCCACCAAGCGAGGGCGGTGCCGCGAGCCCAGGTGACCGAACCGTGTCTCAGTGAAGCACAAGCAAGCGAACTCGGCCGCCTATTACTCCGCGTCGAAGATTTGATGGAAATGCCCGTTGAAATCGAATGGGCGCTCGACGAGGCCGGATTTCAGCTGCTCCAGGCGCGCCCCTTGCACATCGAGCCCGCCACGGCCCCGGACGCTATCTGGCAGAACCGCCCACGGCTGAACGGCCACGCCACGGGCATCGGCTGGGGTACCGGGCGCGCCTGCGTGATTCATTGCGAATGCGAGCTCTCGCGCGTGGGTCCGGGCGACATCTTAGTCACGAAAGTCGCGGGTCCTGCGCTCAGCCATATCCTCACCGCGGTGGCAGGCGTCGTCACCGAACTGGGCGGCAGCACCTCGCACATGGCCTCGCTTGCACGTGAGCGCGGAATCCCCATGGTCCTGGGGGTCCTGAATGCCACCGAGCGCATTCCCGACGGCTCGACCGTAGCTGTGGACGGTGTCGCCGGGGTGGTGCGCTGGATGCGCTGATGCCTGAGCCTGGTGTTTTCGTTCGGGGCATGAGTCAAGCCCGCCCAGATTCCGTACGGAGTTGAATTTACGGGAGTTACCTGCGCGAGCGGATTCTCTGGCGGCCGCCGGCCTCCCCGTTCCCGCTTCGGTCCAGATCCGGGCTGACTGCCCCAGGGCAAGGTCGATTTCGACAAGGCCAGCGACGGTGGCCGTCGACACCATCCGGCTGACCGATCGGTTTCCGGGCGATTCGGGCCTGGCGACCCTGGTGACAGACGAAGGAAGTCGGAATTCGGCGGGTGGCGTCGGGGTGAAAATCCAAGCAGGGTCTTACCGCGGTCACGAGCCCGATTCTTCTTCGAACACCCCTCGCCGGGTGTACGATCGCGGTCTTGCTTGCGGCCGAGACACGGGCCAGCTGACGGAGCACACCCGGGGCTGACAACGACCCATCTTTGGATCGCTCGACGGGTGTTGGAATATTGTCTGCTCTGGACCAGGCGTGATACCCACGCATTCGAAAGACTCCTCAGCCTCTTGATATGTAAGGGAGCGGGCGCTGTGTGGATGCCGTCGCGAGCGTGGTACGCTGGATGATTCTGATGTCTCGCCTGGTTGTTGTTACCGATTCGGTCTTCCCCAATCTGGACCCCGCCCACAAGGTTTTATCGCAGCTTGGCGCGGAGCTGCGTCTGGCTTCACAACCCACGGCGGATGCCATTGTTGAAGCTGCGCGCGAGGCCGATGGCGTGCTCACCACCTATGCCAAAATGCCGGCCCAGGTGATCGCGCAACTGACCCGCTGCCGCATCATTGCCCGTTTCGGAATCGGCGTCGACAATGTCGACATTCCCGCGGCCACCGATCGCGGAATCGTCGTCACGCGAGTTCCCGACTATTGTCTGGATGAAGTCTCCGATCACGCCATGGCGCTGCTGCTGGCCCTGGCCCGCAAGATCCCGTCGTCCAACGCCCGCACGCACGCCGGTCGCTGGGAGATGAAAGCGGTGACACCCATTCACCGCCTCCGCGGCACGGTGCTCGGCCTGGTGGCGTTCGGCCAGATTCCGCAACTGGTGGCTCCCAAAGCCCAGGCCTTTGGTCTGCGCGTGGTGGCGTACGATCCCTACGTGAGTGATGAAGTTCTGGCTCGTGCCGGCGTGGAGCGCGTCGAGTTTTTGGAACTGGTGAAAATCTCAGATTACATCTCCGTCCACACACCGTTGATCCCCGCGACCCATCATCTGTTCAACGCGGAGGTTTTCGGAAGGATGAAGCCAACAGCCTATCTAATTAACACGGCGCGGGGCCCGATTGTCGATGAAAGCGCTCTGGCCCGCGCGCTCGACCAAGAGCAGCTGGCCGGGGCCGCGCTGGACGTGATGGAAAAGGAGCCGCCGACCGATTCGCCACTGTTTGGCCGCGACAACGTTATCGTGACGCCGCATACCAGCTTCTATTCGGAAGAGAGCCTGGTCGATCTGCAGACCAAGGCGGCCGAAGAAGTACTTCGGGTCCTCACCGGCCAGCCGGCGCGGAATCCCGTCAACCCCGAAGTCGCGAAGACCGTCGCATCGTAATCAATTTTTGGAGGAATTGCCCATCATGAGTCAAGAACCGTGGAAGACCGATAAGTGGTTCGTCAGCCCTTGGAACTTTAATGAGGCGGTTCGCGCTGAATTTCATTTTCCCAAACAAATTCAGATTCACGACATCACCCTGCGCGATGGCGAACAGCAAACCGGCGTCATTTTCACCAAGGACGACAAGATCCGCATCGCCGAAGGCCTGGCCGAAGCCGGCGTCCACCGCATCGAAGCCGGTATGCCGGTGGTCTCGCCGAGCGATCAGGCCGCCATCAAGGAAATCGTCAAGCGGAAACTCGGACCGCAGATTTTCGCGTTTTCCCGCTGTATGGTGGACGACGTGAAACGCGCCGTCGATTGCGGCGTCTCCGGAATCGTGATGGAAGTTCCGTCCAGCCAGCACATCATTCAATATGCGTACCAGTGGCCGCTCGAAAAAGCCATCCAATCGTCGATCGAGTCGACTGCATACGCGCACTCACAAGGCCTCGAAGTCGTATTCTTTCCCATCGACTTCACCCGCGCTGACATGAAGTGGGTGCTCGATCTGATCCTGCGCGTCGCCAATGAAGGGCATATGGACGCGCTGGCGCTCGTGGACACGTTCGGCGTGGTCTCCCCGCACGCCATGCAGTACCTGGTCCGGCAGGTGAAGGCGCGCATCAACAAGCGCCTCGAAGCGCACTTCCACATGGATTTCGGGATGGGCGTCGCCAACACGGTTATGGCAGTGGCCGAAGGCGTCGAGGTGATTCACTCGACCGTGCTGGGGCTGGGTGAACGTGCCGGCAACACTCCCATGGAAGAGACGGCCATGGCGCTGCTCACGTTGTACGGTATCGATGTCGGTTTGAAATACGAGAAGCTCTATGGCCTGGCGCGTCTGGTGCAGCAACTCTCCGGCCATGCCGTACCGAGCAACCGGCCGGTGGTTGGCGACGCCCTGTTCCAGATCGAATCCGGCATCATCGCCAGCTGGTTCCAGAACTGCGGCGAGCAGCATCCGACCGAGCTGTTCCCGTACCGCCCGGACGTGGTCGGCCAGCCGCCCGCCCAGGTCGTGCTGGGCAAGGGCAGCGGCATCGATTCGATCAAGAACGCCCTGAAGAAGCTGGGCATTGAGTTTACTGAGGACGAAGCGATGCGAGTGGTGAGTGCCGTCAAAGAGTTCTCGCTTGAGCATAAGCGTCTTCTGACCGACGCCGAATTCCGCTCGATCGCCGCCAAGACGCTGCCTGACCGCGTCACTGCGCAAGCCGCAGTCTGAAATCTTCGAGTGAGTCGCGGTCGGTGTCGCCCGCTAGCGGTGGGCGCAGCCACGGTTTTCCTTGCCAGGGGCGGCACGGCCTTTGCCGGGCCGAAGGTCACCTCCAACGGCAGATCCGGAGTTCTGCTCGACCTGCGCTGTAAGCCGGGATGACTTCCGGCAGGTCGCCTCGCCGAGAACTTTGTGACGAATGGCGCCCGGATCTCAGTCGTCGAACCGGTCGGGGCGACGCGGGTGCTTGCCGCAGCCCACGGGTTGCGCTCGAAGGCCTTGGCGGAAGCGTTTGAGACGGTCCTGGATCACCGCGATCTGGTCTGGCTGGGCTCCGACGCGGTTCGGGCCGCTCCGGAACGGTTCCGCAGGAAACCAACACTCGGTTTTTGCAACTGCTTGATGGTTCAGTTGGCGCACCAAGCCCGACACCTTCGGTTGGGCTTCCGACGGGAAGCTTGCCAAAAGTCGAGGGCACCCAAAAGGGCTAGGGCACTGGATGGGGCGCGTTTGACGCGCGCTTGGTTTGCGTCCCCGCACTGAGCCACAGCCACAGCGAAACCCCGACCAGCGGCGTCAGCCCTACCAGCCAGAAGATCTCGGCGAAGCGGTGCTGATCGAACCAATGCCCCAAAATGGGCAGCGCGACGGCCGCGACGGCCGACCATGCACCCGACGCGGTCCCGCCCGCCAGGGCCGTTTTCTCGCGCGGGTACGCGCGGGCGCCGGTGCGCAACGCCACCATCTGAAAGCCGCCGGTGATGAACATCGACCAGAAAAACAGCAGTAGCACCAGCGCCGGCGAACTCGACCATGGCACGGCCGCGATCGGAATCGACGAGACCGCCAGCAGCACGAACATCCCCACGGGACGGGCTTGGTTGCGGGCGAACCGGTCGACCGCCCAGCCCCAAAAGAAATAGCCCAGTTCCCAGCCGAATGGCGGAATCCAGAGCACTTTGCCGAGATCGGACTCGGAGAACTGCAGCACGCGGTTGAGATAGAGGGGGCTCAAATAAAGAATCGGGCCGATCGCGATTGCCCCCAGTGCGTAACTGGTCACCAGCGCCCAGAAGCGTCTCTCGAAGGGATTCGGCCACGCTAGTCGCTGCGCCTTACGTTCCGGAGGGCTCAAGTAGGGTGGCTGGGCGACACCGGTCCACATCAGGAGCCACGCCACGCCGAGCGCGCCGGAGAACAAGAACGCGGCTCTCCAGCCGAAGCGCACGGCGATGGGCACCACCACCAGCGGCGCCAGGATCGCCCCCAAAGACCCGCCGCTGTAGGAAATCGCCAGACCTCGCGAGTGCCGGTCCGGCGGCAACGAATCCATGGAGGCCCGCAGGCCGCCTGGAAACGTCGCCCCTTCGCCCAATCCCAACAGGGCGCGTGCCGCTGCGAACCCCAAAAACCCGGCCATCCACGAGTGCGCCGTGCTGGCGACAGTCCAGATCGTGACGGCTGCCAGCATCCCGATCCGCAGGCCGACGTAATCGAGGATCGAACCCCATAGGGGATTGGCGATCATATACGCGATGGAAAACGCCGACACCACCTCGCCATAACTCTGCGCCGTCAGGCCTGTGTCCCGCAGGATCAGAGGCGAAAGTACGGCGAGGATCTGCCGGTCCACGTAGGACAGCCACGAGCAGAGCATCATCGCCACGCTGGCCACCCACATGCGCCAGCCCGCGGCTTGGCGAGCAGGTTCGATGGAAACGCCAGTGCTGCGGCTGAAAGACATTAGCCTTCGATGCTAGCATAGGCTCCGTTATGGAACGCAAAAGGCTCAGCGCGGGGGTGATCGGCCTTGGCATCATGGGCGGGAATTTCGCGCGGCACCTTGTGGCCGCCGGTGTTGGCACGGTCGGATACGACCCGGTTCAAGCTCAGATGGACGAGCTCGAGGCCGCGGGAGGCGAGTGCCGCCGGTCTGCGCGCGCCGTCGCGATGGAGGCGGATACGCTGATCACCTCCCTGCCGCACCCGCGCGCTTTCGAAGATGCGCTGTTCGGGCCGGAAGGGATTTTGTCGGCGGCGCGCGCCGGCCTCCTCGTCATCGAGACCAGCACGCTTGCACTCGAGGCCAAGCAGCAGGCTCGCCGACGGCTGGCCGAAGCCGGCATCGCCATGCTCGATGCGCCCATCAGCGGCACCGGCCCGCAGGCCAAGACCAAAGAGATCACAGTTTTTGCCAGCGGTGATCGCGGAGAGTTCGAGCGCGCCCGCGACCTGCTCGCGCACATCGCCCGATCGGTGCGCTATGTTGGTCCGTTCGGAGCCGGGTCGAAACTCAAATACATCGCCAACCTGCTGGTGGCCGTGCACATTCTGGCGACGGCCGAGGCGCTGGTTTTGGGAGAGAAAGCCGGCTTCGACCCCGCCCAACTGGTGGACTTGCTGGCCGCGAGCGCCGCCACCTCGCGCATGCTCGAAGTGCGCGGACCGAGTATGGCCGCCAATACGTATGCCGCTCCGATGATGAAAGTTGACGTCTTTCAGAAGGACTTGAACCTGATTACGGAATTTGCCCTCCAGTGCGGAGCGCCCGTGCCACTCTTCAGCGCCAGTGTCCCGTACTTTGCCGAGGCCGCCGCGCAAGGCATGGGCGGATATGACACGGCGGCGGTGATTTCCATTCTCCGGCAAGCCGCTGCCCGGAAATAGACCGCATCAGGTATCCTCGATACTATGGTTTCGATTTCCGTCAAGGATATGCAGAAGCGCATCGCGCGCTTCCGCGACCTGACTCCCATCCCGCGCGGGTTTCTCGACACTGCGATTCCAGGGCACGCCAGGGATGTTTTCAACGTGATCGGCCAAGGCGTAACCGAAGACCAAACGGTAGCGCCGGCCATTGCCGATGCACGGGATTTCAATGTAACGTACGTCCGCGCCGAACCCGGAAACGGGGCTGCGCTTCATGACCACGAGACCGTTGAAGTGTTCATCCCGCTGACCGGCCGCTTCGCGATCGTGTGGGGCGATCACGGCGAGCAAGAAGTCGAACTGGAGCCGTTCGATGTCATCTCCGTCCCTCCCGGCGTGATGCGCGGCTTTCGCAACGTCGATCACGAGGCCGCCTACATGCTGGCGATTCAGGGCGGAACCGATCCGGGCCGCGTCACCTATGCCGACCAGGTGCTAGCGCGCGCGAAAGAGTTGGGCGTAAAGATGTGAGGGGGATCGTATGAAACCAAGCGGATTCAACCGTAGGTCGTTTCTCGGCGCAGCGGCAGCCGGTCTCACCGGCGCGATCGGCGCGCGGGCCCAGGTGACCGGGCTCACACCCGGTGGCGGCTCGCCGCCATTCCGCCTGCCTCTGGGCGCGCTCGATTTTCTCGACAAGAAAGCGTACATGCACAACATGGAGGTGGTCTGCCATATCCCGGGCTCGACGATTGCCGGCGGCGAACCACTGATGGCGATGTGGGCGAGAGCGAAGCAGCGGCTGCTGCCGGCGAATGGCGGCTTCGTCGATGTCAGCGATCCCAAAAATCCCGTCGTCATGAACAAGAACGTCACACGAGGTCCCGGAGCCGTGGTCTACCGAACCGACCTGAAGAAATGGATCATGATGTGCACGGCAGCCACGCCCCTCACCTCCGCCACGCCCGAATTTCCCGACGGTCAGTATGACAAGCCGCTGCGTGACCGCGTGGTCGGTTTCACAGGCCTGCGCGGGATTCGCAACTACGACATCACCAATCCCGCCAAGCCCGAGCTGCTTGAGGAATACAGCACTGGCGAGAAGGGCAACGGAACGCATCACAATTTCTACGATGGCGGCAAGTACGCGTACCTCGACTGCGGCTGGGACGATCAGCTTCGGCTGGAGAACCATCAGCGCCCTTTCAGCAACGCCATTATGATCGTCGACATGTCCGACCCGGCGAGAGTCAAGGAGGTCTCGCGCTGGTGGGTTCCCGGACAGCGCATGGGCGAGGAAGCCGAGTACAAAAAGTACGTGTTTGCCGGCGATCGTGCCTCCTGGACCGGCAACCATGGCGCCCTCAGCGTGCCCAGACGCGTCGAGGATGGCGGCAAGGTCGGCTACGCCGGCTTCGGGGCGTTCGGCATGTACGTGATGGATCTCAGTGATATCACCAAGCCCAAGCCGTATGGAAAAGTGCAGTATGAATTCAACGCCATCGGCACGATTCCGTTCCACACCTGCTATCCGGTGATTGCTGACGCGGCGCATCCACGCTTGCAGAACCTCGTCGTGGCCACGCATGAGGCGCTTGAGGCGGACTGCCGCGAAGTCTACCACACACCTTATGTGATCGATGTGAAGGACGTGCGCAACCCGAAGATCATCGGCTTTTTTCCGCGCCCCCAGGCACCGCCGGGCGCTCCCTATAGCGATTTCTGCTTCGCCCGCGGCCGTTTCGGCTCGCACAACACGCAATGCTGGCTGGCGCCGGGCGCCTCGCGGCCGGAGATCATGGCGGTCGCGTGGTTCAACGCCGGTGTCCGTGTGTTCGATCTCGCCAACCCGACGGCACCGAAGGAAGTGGGCTGGTTCGTGCCGCCGCACGAAGGCGAAATCGACAATTACGATAGCTGGTGGCGAGGGATGACGGAGAATGTTTTCGTCGAATGGGACCGCAACCTGATCTGGATCGGGGATCACGAAGGCAGCTACTGCCTATCGTGCCCCGCGCTCGGCAAGCCGGTGCTCGAACCGCGAAAGGTAGAGAAATGGTCGGTGGCCCACTGCAACGTCGGCTGGGACAGCCAGACACCCACGGCTTTCTATTTTGGAAGGGGATTGAAGCAGATGGCGTCGCGTGGTTAACAGGCCAGACGCCCTCCCAGCCCGCCGGACTCCCTGGCCTGGCGGCGTGACACGGGGCCTGCCGAGGGAGCCGGTATCCGCCCCTCGACTCTGTTCGGAAGGTCCGGCTGCGACTGCGCTGGGCGTAGGAATGCGGCCGACTAATCGGGGAGCAGAGTTGAAGGCCATCCCGATGATCTCAGGTGTTCTGCTTCCTGTAGCCTCCGCCAGGGATTCACGCCCCGACGCGGTAGTTCTGGGTTATCGTCGTTCGAACTCCGTCCAGGGGTGCAGCTTGGGTCGTGGTCTCGAACATCTCTCCATATCGTCTCTGTCCCGGCCACACTCGGTACCCTGGGACCTGTCTGACGTGACTGTTTGCGCAGATCGGATTGCCCGACCGGGCACAAGGCGAGGGCACGACTGTGACAGAGCTGTCCGGCGCGGATGCCACGTCTCGCGGTTCAATCCACCACGGCGTGCAAAACGATGGTGGTTGCTGTGGTCCCCACCATCTTGACAGACTACTGCCCCTCGTGTGCCTTGATCACTTCTTCGACCTGGCGCTTGACCGCGTCAAGATTGAACGAGGCAGGCGCCTGCATCGGAGGATAGTCGACCGCTGTGGCCGCCAGCGCTGCTACCTGCTTTTGCACAAGGACAAAGCGCCAGAATTCGCGGGCATAGAAATCGTTCAAATACCCTCCGCCCTCGTTGTTTAGGTTCTCGCCGCGGATCGACGGTGTCCGCTCGAAGGGATCTTGACGAACGTTGACGATCGTCGGCATGTCCGTCGTGACCTTTTCGCCGGGCCATCCCCAGGGCTGCTGATAGAACTGGAACTTGAAGTCGTCGATCCGGATGGCGCCCAGATGCGGTCCCCCGAAGTAGAACAGTTCGTGGCGTGCCGATGGCCCCTTACCCAGCAGCAGGTCCATCTGGTTGTAGCCGTCCAGGTGATTCTTATAGGGTTCGTCGCACAGCGTCACACCTTTGAGCAGCTGCTCGGTGACGTTGGGATTCCCTGCCGCTGCGGCGAGCGTAGGCAGCCAGTCGAGGCCCGAGAAGAGACCATTCTCGACTCTGCCCGGCTGGATTCTTCCCGGCCACCGGATCATCGCCGGCACCCGGAATCCGCCCTCGAAAACGGTGCCCTTGGTGGCCCTGAAGGGCGTCATGCCGCCATCTGGCCAGGTGAACACTTCCGCGCCGTTATCTGTCGTGAAGATAACAATCGTATTGTCAGCTTCGCCGATGTCCGCTAGGTGCTTCAGCAGTGCGCCGGCACTGTCATCCAACTGAGCCATGCCGGCCTCTTCCAGGCCGTAGTTGTTTCGGTGGTTCATCATCGCCTGATACTTCGGGGGGATGTAGGTGAACACGTGCATGCGTGTCGTGTTGTGCCAGATAAAGAACGGCTTGCCATCTTTCTTGGCTTTGTCCATAAAGGTGTTACTGTGCTGAACCAGGACGTCGTCGAACGTCTCCATGTCGTATTTCGCTTTACGGCTTTCCTGCCAATTCTGCCGCCCCGCCATGTTCGGGAACGGTGCCAACGGGCCTTCGTCCACGATCCGCTGTTTGCCGACCCTGCCCCAGCGTGGCTCGACCGTGGAATCGTCCCTGTTGGTTGCCCAGGAGTGGATCAGGTCGCGCGGGCCATACTTGTCGATCCAGTCCTGCGGGTAGTCGAACCAGTACGGGTCCGACATCGCATCGAGGTGGTACAGGTACCCAAAATACTCGTCAAAACCATGCACCGTC
>Ga0306921_10001432_pt1 | contig 23080 bp, 20 predicted proteins | sample sta12Cox44000080_FD_203760 | JGI IMG/M metagenome (GOLD analysis project Ga0306921, IMG submission 203760) | Lab enrichment of tropical soil microbial communities from Luquillo Experimental Forest, Puerto Rico - statoxic.12C.oxic.44.000.080 (v2)... | ecosystem: Environmental > Terrestrial >...
CTCGCCCAGACGACGCCATAACGCCTTCGGAATCTGCCCCGCCGCCTCCCACTCGTCGACGTGCGGCACGACCTCCTTCTCCACGAAGGCGCGCACGCTCTTGCGCAGCATCTGATGCTCTTGACTGAACATGCTTACCCTCGTCCCTCTGGGGAGAGGGCAGGGTGAGGGGTCGTCACTGGATGACCTCGTCGGCGCGCGCGAGCACCGTCCGGGGAATGGTCAGGCCGAGCGCTTTTGCGGTCTTGAGGTTCATCACGAAGTCGAACTTCGTGGGCTGCTCCACCGGCAGATCGGCGGGCTTGGCACCCTTGACCATCTTGTCCACGTAGCCCGCGGCACGACGGAACAGCTCGGGGATACTCGGTCCGTAGGCCATGAGCCCGCCCACGTGCGCGAACTCGAGGAAGGGATAGATCGCGGGCAGCCGGCTCTTTGCGGCCAGCTCCACGATGTGGACGCGATTGCGGACCGTGAGCGGATCGGCCAGCACCATCAATCGCGTGAAGCGCTCCTTCGCGATGGTGGCGAAGATCCCGTCGAGTTCCTTGGCGTCGCGCACCTCGAACGGTCGGATGGTCACCTTGAACTTTGCCGCCGAGCTCCGCGCCTCCTTCAGGCGAGCCACGCTGGGCGCCCTGGGATTCCAGATCAGGGCGAGACGATCGATCGGCGGCACGGCCTCCCGGAAGAGCTCGATCCGCTTGCCGACCAATCCCTCTTCTTCCGCCTGCGAGAACCCCGTGAGATTGCCGCCGGGCCGTCCCAGACTGGCGACGATGCCGACGCCCACGGGATCTCCCGCGCCGACGAAGATGACCGGGATCGTCTTGACGGCGGCCTTGGCCGCCACCGCGCCCGGCGTCGACGCCACGACGATGATGTCGACCTTCGCCTGGATGAGCTCGTCGAGCAGGACGGGGAAGCGCTCCACGTTGCCGTCGGCCCAGCGCTCCACGACGACGACGTTCTGCCCTTCGACGTAGCCCTGCTCGCGGAGGCCGCTCTTGAAGGCATCGAGGAAGTGCTGGTTTGCTGCGGGCGCCCCTGCTTCCAGGAAACCGATGCGCCAGATCCGGGCCGCATCCTGGGCGCGGGACACCCAGGGCATAGTCACGAGTCCGGCCGCGCCGGCGCCAATGAAGCGCCGCCGGTTCATCCCTGAATCACCTCGTCGGCGCGGGCGAGCAGCGACGGCGGTACGATGAGCCCAGCGCTTTTGGCCGTCTTCAGATTGATGAGGAGCTCCAGCCGGGTCGGCTGCTCCACAGGGAGATCGCTGGGCTTCGCCCCCTTGAGGATCTTGTCGACGTAGGTCGCGACGCGGCGGTACAGGTCATTGAAATTCGCTCCGTAGGACACCAGGCCGCCGATTTCCACCCACGATCGATGCGTGTACACGGTGGGCAGCCGGTTCAGCCTGGCCAGTTCGACGATGCGCTTTCGGTTGGCCCCGAACATCCTGTCTCCGAGGACGATGAGGCCACCCACTCGCTCCCGCTTGAGAGCAGAAAAGGCGCGGTCGATACTGGCCGGATCCGCGACCTCACGCGCGAACACGGTGACACTCACCGTCGGAGCAACCGCCTCGAGCCCCTTTAGCTGCAACGCGTGGGCGGGGTTGGCTGGATTGAGCAGGACGGCGACGTGCGACACGGACGGAACGAGACTCTTCAGGATCTCTAGGCGCTTGGCCACGAGATCGGCGTGCTGGTCCGTCAGTCCCGTGACATTGCCGCCCGGGCGCCCAAGGCTCGCGACCAGCCCGATCGCCACCGGATCGGCCACCGTGACCATGACGACGGGGACAGTGTTGGTGGCTTCTTTGGCCGCGAGGGTCGCCGCGTCACCCGCCGTGACCAAGACGTCGACCTGCGATCGGATCAGGCCTTCCGCCAGGCCGGGAAGCCGATCGGCGCGTCCCGCCGCACCTTTGAGGTCGACGACGACGGTCTCTCCCTCCACGTATCCGAGCTCGCTCAGCCCCTGCTGTAGCGAGGCGAGCCAGCCCTTTTCGAGCTCGATCGAGCCTCCCGTGAGATAGCCGATGCGCGGCAGCTTCTTCGCTTCTTGGGCAGCTGTGACAGGGGGCGCGATGGCGAGACCACCGGCGACGGCGCCGATGAACGCGCGGCGCGAGATCATTCGATGACCTTGCGTTGGCGAATGGATAACGAGGACTCGATGTCGAGGCAGGCAGACGGAAGCCTCTGCCCGGCTCGCGTCACGGAATCCTCACATATCCTTCCATGAGGCGACGGGCGGTGCGGTAGACGGTGACGCGCTCGGCCAGATAGTCACCGTTCTGTTTAGTGACGGCGGCGTCGAGCGGCAGCACGCCCGAGGGATGGCCCAGGCGCACGTCGGCGCCGGGGTTGGCCGTCGAGCACTCGTGGACGAGCGTGCTCTCGATACGCGCGGCCACGGCCAGGCACATCGACGAGGTCAGCGGAAACGCGCGATGACAGTTAGCCATCGATATCGCGCGCCCGACTACATCGGCTTGCTCGGAGCCGACCCGCGAACCATCGAGGGCCGTGTAGTCCATGGGCGCGGTGACCACGGCAATCTTGGGCGTGGCCGCACTGCCGGGGATGCCCATGAGGTGCGAAGCGGCGACGCGGATCTTCTCCAGCCGCGCGGAGAGCGTCTTGTCTCCATCGATGGCCTGCGGCGTTTCCGTTCCGGTGATGCCAAGGTCGCGCGCGCGTACGAAGACCATGGGGATCGACGCGTCAACCAAGGAGGCCTCGACACCGTCGATGACGTCGCGCGGCCTTCCCGTGGGCAGGAGGCGCCCCGTGCCGGCGCCGCCTGGCTCGATGAAGTCGAGGGCGATGCGCGCGCCCGTGCCCGCCACTCCGGGCAGCTCGAAGTCACCGTGCACGGCGGGCTCGCTGCCCGCCACCGGCACACGCGCCACGATGAGCTTCTTGGTGTTCGTGTTGTGGATGCGGACCAGGGTCTCGCCGTCGCGCGGCTGGACGAGGCGCTCCTCGATGGCGAAAGGTCCGACGGCGGAGGAGCAGTTGCCGCAATTGCCCGTGTAGTCCACCTGCGGCTTGCTCACCTCGACCTGGGCGAAGATGTAGTCGACGTCGGCAGCGGGATGGTTCGACGGGCCAATGATGCACGCCTTCGACAGGGACGAGATGCCGCCGCCGAGACCGTCGAGCTGGCGGCCATAGGGATCGGGGCTGCCGAGGGCGGCGAGGAGGATGTAGTCGCGCTCGACGCCCGCCGGGGGAAGATCGCGCTCGTGGAAGACCAGGCAGCGGCTGGTGCCTCCGCGCATGTAGACGGCTCGGATTCTTGCTTGGGTCATGGCGTGTCTCTCACCTTAGTACTCCCCCCTCACCCTACCCTCTCCCCCTGCGGGGGCGAGGGAATAGGGAGCTCTCCCCGTTGGGGAGAGGCCATGAGCTCGGCCAGGAGGCCGCCGGCCAGGAGAATGTCCCGCTCGCGCGGGGTCAGTACGCAGCGGGTCTGAAACGACTTGCCGGTGCTCTCGTTCGCCACGGTGATCTTGCCGCCCGCGTGCAAGGCATCGCGGAGGCCGTCGATGCGGAGCGTGTCGTCGCGCTGGATCCCCTCGTAGTCGGCCGCGTCGTCGAACTCGAGCGGCACGATGCCCCAGTTGATCAGATTGGCGCGATGGATGCGCGCGAAGCTCTTGGTGATCACGGCGCGCACGCCCAGATGCAGGGGCGCGGTCACGGCCGCCTCGCGTGAGGAGCCCTGGCCGTAGATCTCGCCGCCGACCAGGATGCCCGTACCCGCGGCCCGCGCGCGCGCCACGAAGTCCGCGTCGGTGTTCTTGAACGTGAACTCGGCGATGGCCGGCACGTTGGAGCGGAAGACAAGAGCCGCCGTGCCCGAAGGCGAGATGTCGTCGGTCGACACCTTGTCGCCGAGCTTGATCAGCACGGGAGCGCGCAGTGTCGCGTCGACGGGACGGCCGCGCGGCACTTCCTTGATGTTGGGCCCGCGCACCACGGTGACGGCGGCCGCCTCGCTCTTGGACGACGGCGGGAGCAGTCCCGCGCTGGAGGCGGTGAGAGTGGCGGGATAGTAACGCGCGGGCGCGGCGCCGCGCGTGCGCGGATCGGTGATGACCCCGGTGAGGGCCGACGCCGCGGCGGTCAGCGGCGAGCAGAGATACACCTGGTCGTCCTTGACGCCGCTCCGTCCCGCAAAGTTGCGATTGAACGCGCGGAGGCTTCGGCCTCCCGCGGCGGGCACGTGGCCGATCCCGGCGCACGAGCCACACGTGGGCTCGGACACCGTCGCTCCCGCCACGAGGAGATCGGTGAGCAATCCCTCGCGCGCCATGATCTCGAGGATCCGGCTGCTCCCCGGGAACACGACCAGGTGCACGCTGGGAGCGACGCGCTGCCCCTTGATGGTCTGACCCACCGCCCACATGTCCTCCCACGAGGAGTTGGTGCAGGAGCCGACCATGACCTGCTCGAGCGTGGTGCCCGCGACCTCGCGCGCCGGCACCACCTTGTCCGGCGAGGCGGGCAGGGCGATGAGCGGCTCGAGGCTCGAGAGGTCGAGCTCGATTTGCTCGTCGTACTCCGCGTCGGGATCCGCTGCGAGCGGCGCCCACTCGCGCTCGCGTCCGAGCAGGGCGAAGTAGCTGCGCGTCGCCTCGTCGGACGGAAAGACGCTAGTGGTGAGCGTCAGCTCGGCGCCCATGTTGCAGATGGTCGCTCGCTGCGGGAGGGAGAGGGTGGCCGCGCCCGGCCCCGCGTACTCGAAGATCTTCCCGCTGCCCCCGCGCACCGTGTACCGGCGCAGGAGCTCGAGGATCACGTCCTTCGCGTGCACCCACGGCTCGAGCTCACCGGTGAGCCAGACGCGGACGACCTTGGGCATGGGAAGGTGATAGGCGCCGCCGCCCATGGCCACCGCCACGTCGAGGCCGCCCGCCCCGATGGCGAGCATTCCCGTGGAGCCACACAGCGGCGTGTGACTGTCCGTGCCGAGCACGAACTGCCCGGGCACGCTGAACGTCTCGAAGTGCACCTGGTGGCAGATGCCGTTGCCAGGCTTGGAGAACCACGCGCCGTAGCGCGCGGAGGCCGTCTGCATGTAGCGGTGGTCGTCGGTATTGCGCGAGTCCGTCTGGTAGACGTTGTGGTCGATGTAGCTGACCACGCGGGCGGGCTTGACCCGCGGGAAGCCCAGGGCTTCGAACTGGAGCCACGCCATGTTGCCGTTGGTGTCGGTGAGGAGGCACTGGTCCACGCGCAGGCCAATCTCCTCGCCGGCCACGGCTTTGCCGGAGACGAGGTGGGCGTCGATCAGCTTCTGCGTGAGCGTCTTGCCTGCCATTGCGGACTCTAGCGTCCTCTCACCCTGCCCTCTCCCCAGAGGGGGAGGGGAAGTCTGAATCCCTCTCCCTCGTAGGGAGAGGGCAGGGTGAGGGTCGATGGTTGCTCACCGCTTCTCCAGCGGCACGTAGGTCTTGTTCTTGGGGCCCTTGTAGTCGGCGCGCGGCCGGATGAGGCGGTTATCGTCGTACTGCTCGAGAAGATTGGCCGTCCACCCCACGATGCGCGAGGCGGCGATGACCGGCGTGAAGAGATCCACGGGGATGCCGATCGAGTAGAAGAGCGGCGCGGAGTAGAAATCCACGTTGGGGATGAGCTTCTTCGTCGCGTTCACCTTGGCGTGGAGCTTGACGGCGAGGTCATACCAGAGGCCCTGCCCCGACTGGCGGCACGCCTCCTCGGCCATGCCCTTCAGAATGGCCGCGCGCGGGTCGCCCGCCGTGTACACGCGATGACCCATGCCCATGAAGCGGCGCTTCTCCGTGAAGGCCTTGTCCACGAAGGCGTCCACGTTGTCGAGGCGGCCGATCTCGAGCAGCGTGTTCATGACCGCCTCGCCCGCTCCGCCGTGCAGCGTGCCCTTGAGCGCGCCCACTCCGCCCGCCACCGCGGAGTGCATGTCGGACAGCGTGGCCGCGATGACCCGCGTGGTGAAGGTGGAGGCGTTCAGCTCGTGCTCCGCGTAGAGGACGAGGCTCGCGTCGAAGGCCTTGGTCGTCACCTCGCTCGGCTTGTTCCCCGTGAGCATGTAGAGGAAATTGGCGGCGAGCGACAGGTCGCGGGTCGGCGCCACCGGCTCCTGGCCCGTCCGCACTCGATGATGCGCGCAGATGACGGTGGCGAACTGGCTGGTGAGCCGCGTCGCCTTGCGCAGGTTGGCCGCGCGTGAATTGTCGGTGGCGTCCGGGTCATGCATCCCGAGAATGGCGACCGAAGCCTGGAGCGCGCGGTTTGGATCGGTCTTCGGCGGCATGAGGGCGAATGCCTTGACGAGCTCGGCGGGAATGGGCCGGGCCGCGGCCAGCTCTCCCGTGAAGCGATCGAGCTGCGCCCGGTTCGGCAGGTCGCCCATCCACAGCAGATACGCGACCTCCTCGAAGGTGGCCTTGCGCGCGAGATCGTCGATGTCGTAGCCGCGGTAGGCGAGGCGGCCGCGCGCCCCGTCGAGATCGCAGAGCTCGGTTTCCGCCGCGACCACGCCTTCGAGACCGCGGATGAGCTGGGTGCCTTCAGCCATGCTCGACTCCTCTCGAGAGCGCTGGAGTTGGGCCGGCACTGGCCGGCTCGACAACTATACACCGGTCGTGAGACTCGGACGCCCGGCCTCCCTAGGACATGGCGGGCGGCGCCGGCTGGCATTGCGTCGTGCCTGGCACGATCACGCGCAAGTGTTCTGGAACGTCCGGCAGCACGCAGTTGCTAGGCACGGCCTCCACGTGCACGCGAACACGTGCACCACCGCCGCTCGGCCAGTCAATCCTTGACGACATGCGACGGCCGTCCCACTATCGGGCCCCAAGGAGATCCGCATGCCCTCATTGATCCGAGCGTTGAGCGCAACGCTGATGCTTGTCGTCATCCTGAGCGCCGCGCCTCTCGTGCGGGCTGCGGATGCGCCGTGCACCGCCGCGTCCACCTTCTGCACGACCTGGGTGCCCCTGGGCGGGGGTCCCGCGCGCTCACTCGTCTACACGACGCGGCCGCTCGATACGCGGAGCGAGCAGGTAAAGCGCGCCCTGGTCGTGATCCATGGCCTCGGCCGGAATGCGGACAACTACTTCCGCAGCGCAGTGGCGGCGGCCTTTCTCGCCGACGCCCTCGAGGACACCATCGTGATCGCGCCTCGCTTCGCCGCCAATGACGGCGCCGGCTGCAAGGACGTGCTGGCCGCCGACGAGATCAACTGGACCTGCACCGGCAGGAACTGGCGCGCGGGTGGGGCCGCCGCGGGCGCCTAGGGGCCGACCTCGTTCGACCTCGCGGACGAGATCTTGCGCCGTGTTGCGCGCAAGGACGTCTTCCCCCACCTCGCATCCATCGTGGTCGCCGGCCATTCAGCGGGGGGCCAGTTCGTCACACGCTACCAGATGGCAAACCAGGTCGACGGCACCCTCGGCGTCCCTGTCACCTACGTGGTGGCCAATCCTTCCGCCTATCCCTACCTCGACAACGAGCGACCCGTGGCCGCCAGCGCCGACTATCGCCCGTTTCCACGTCCGGCACTCAGTCAATAGTGTCGGGCTCGCGCGGCGGCGGTCGCGCAGGCGGCTCGCCTTCCGGTGGACGGCCTGCGAGAGCCGTGGAAAGATCAAAGGTATGGGGCTACGCGAATATCGCCGCAAGCGGAACTTCAAGGCCACGCCGGAGCCCGCGGGCAAGAGCTCGCGAGCCGGCCGGCGCCGATCGACGGACCTGACCTTCGTGATCCAGAAGCACGCCGCCAGCCGTCTTCACTACGATTTCCGACTCGAGCTGGACGGGACGCTCAAGAGCTGGGCGGTGCCCAAAGGGCCCAGCCTCGACCCCGCCGACAAGCGCCTCGCCATGCAGGTGGAGGATCATCCGCTCGAATACGGCGGCTTCGAGGGCACCATTCCGAAGGGCGAGTACGGCGGCGGCACGGTCATGGTGTGGGACCGTGGTACCTGGGAGCCCGTGGGCGATCCGCGCAAGGGCTACCGGGACGGCAATCTCAAGTTCACCCTCGACGGCGAGAAACTCCACGGCGGATGGGCGCTCGTGCGAATCCGGGGGCGCCAGCGCGGCGATGACAATGGGCGGAGCTGGCTCCTCGTCAAGGAGCGGGACAAAGCGGCGCGCTCGGGTAGTAGCGCCCGCGTCGTGGACGCCAGGCCCAAGAGCGTGAGCACCGGGCGCACTCTCTATCAGATCGCCGCCGCCAAGGGTCGCGTCTGGCATTCGAACCGGAAGGCAGGCAAGGTAACTCTGGACAAGACGCGGACGCCAAGGGCGCGCGCCGTGCTTGGCCATCGCGGTGCGCGCAGCGGAGACCCGGACGAGATCTCTGGCGCGCGCAAGGCCGCCTTGCCCAAGTTCGTCCCCCCTGAGCTAGCCACCCTGGTCGACCGCGCGCCCGAGGGTGAGACCTGGCTCCACGAGATGAAGTACGACGGCTACCGCATCCTCGCTCGCATCGAAAACGGCCGCGTGCGCCTGTTGAGCCGGAACGGCCGTGACTGGACCGACAACTTCCCCACCGTCGCGAAGGCCGTTGAGCGTCTCGACGCCGAGCGTGCTCTCCTCGACGGTGAAGTCGCGGTGCTGTTGGAGAACGGCACCACGAGCTTCCAGGCGCTGCAGAATTATCTCTCCGGATTGCGCGCCGGCCAGCTCACCTACCTCGTCTTCGACCTCCTGCACCTGAACGGGCTCGACCTGACGGGGGCGCGCCTGGAGGATCGCAAGCGTCTCCTCGCCGATCTACTCGGGCCGGTGCGTGACGCGGCGGATCCCCTCCGCTACAGCGATCATGTGGTGGGCGACGGCCCCGCCTTCTTCGCCCAGGCCTGCCGGCACGGTCTCGAGGGCATCGTGTCCAAGCTGCGGGACGCGCCCTATCGCAGCGCGCGAAGCCGGGAGTGGCTCAAGGTCAAATGCTCCAAGCGGCAGGAGGTCGTCATCGGGGGCTACACCGATCCGGAAGGCTCGCGGGTGGGCTTGGGAGCGCTCCTCGCCGGCGTGTACGAGAAGGGTCGCCTGGTCTACGCGGGGAAGATCGGCACAGGCTTCGCGGAAAAGACGTTGCGGGAGCTCACGAGTCGGCTGCGCGCGCTCGAGCGCGAGACGTGTCCCTTCGCGCCGCAGCCGGCAGGTGTCGGTCGCCCACACTGGGTCAAGCCGGAGCTGGTGGCGGAGGTGAGCTTCAGCGAATGGACGGAGGACGGCCGGATGCGTCACCCGTCGTTCCTCGGTCTGCGGAAGGACAAGCCCGCCTCCTCCGTGGCACGGGAGCTTCCCGCGCCCGTGGAGGAGGTCGCTCGGCCGCGATCCGAATCGAAGACAAAGCGATCCGCCAAGCGCGCACGCCGGCGCACGTGAGCCGCGTCTTCCTGCTTGCCGCTCACTGCGGCGCTCTCCTCCGGCGCCACGCGCGGGACCAAGTCGAGCTCGCGACTATTCTCCGGTGCCCAGCGCGGAGAGCGTCCAGAGCGCGAAGCTCGCGGCCCGTCCGTTCTTACCGGGTCGCCGCGACTCTCGTCGCTGAGCCAAGCGCGCACGTCGACCCGATCTCCGAGCGCAACTCCGCAACCTTCCTGCGGCACGTCGATTGCAGCTTCCAGCTCGGCAGGGAAGTGACTCGTTCGACACGGGAGGAATCGACATGGCACGACGTACCAGGAGGCGCAGATACAGCCCGAGCGCGAGCCGCGACGTGGCCAGCGCCATGCGCCGGCGGAAGCGCGGCACGCTCCGAAGCGGGGAAGGCGGCAAGGGCGGCCGGGTAACGAGCCGCAAGCAGGCCATCGCCATCGCGTTGTCCGAGGCCCGGAAGAAGGGCAAGAAGGTTCCGCGCCGGCGGAGCTGAGAAGACATCAAAAGACGGAACGTCTGCGGCGGCTGGGGCGGACTGGTCGAGAAGGAGCTGCTATCGCGAGGTGATCGTCAGTCCACCGTCCACGACCAGGGTCTGTCCGGTGACCCAGCGTGCCTCGTCGCTCGCCAGGTACACCGCGGCCCACCCGACGTCCCAGCCTTCGCCCTCGGTCCCCAGCACGCTCGCGCGGCGCCGCTTCTCGCGGAGCTCGGGCCCCACGTCCTCGACCATGGGCGTCCAGACCTGCCCGGGGGCGATGGCGTTGACACGCACGCCTTTCGGCCCGAGCTGGGCCGCGCAGGTGCGCACGAAGCCGATGACGCCCGCCTTGGCCGCCGCGTAGGCGGTGCGGCCGTGGCCTCGCATGGCCGCGACGGAGGACACGCAGACGATGGAGCCGCGGCCGCGTTCCACCATGGGCCGGGCCGCCGCTTGCGTGGCGAGCAGCATCGACTTGAGATCGACGGCCATGACCTGATCCCACTCCTCTTCGGTCACCTCGAAGAGCGTCCGTCGCGACTCGATGCCCACGTTGTTGTGGAGGATGTCCACACCGCTCCAGCGATCGAGTGCAGCCTGCACCATCGCCTCGCACTCCGCCTTGCGCGTGACATTTGCGGCGAAGACAGCCGCCTCGCCCCCCTCCTGGGTGATCTGCTTGGCTGTCTCCTCCGCGCGCTCCAACGTGGCATCCACGCAGAGGACGCGCGCGCCCTCGCGGGCGAAGAGAATGGCCGCCGCCTTGCCGTTGCCGAGCCCCGGGCCTCGCGAGCCCGCGCCGGTGACGATGGCGACTTTGCCTTGTAGTCGCCCGTTCACGACTTGAAGGCGCCGTCGATCCGCACATCGATGAGATACGGACCGCCCGACGCGAGCCCGCGATGCATGGCGGGCCCAACGTCGGCGGACTTCTCCACCAGTTCGCCCGCCACGCCCATCGACTTGGCGAGGCCGACGTAGTCGAGGCGCGGATTGACCAGGTCCATGGCCACGTACTTGTCGTCCTCGAAGGAGAAGCCCTTGAGGGCAAGCGTGCGCTGCTTGAGGATGCGGTACGACGCGTTGTTGAAAATGACGTAGACCACGGGGATGGCATCGTGCGACGCCGTCCATAGCGACTGGATGGTGTACATGGCGCTGCCGTCGCCCACGAGGGCGACCACGGGCCGCCCGGGCTGGGCGAGCTTGATCCCGAGCGCCGCGGGCAGGCCCCAGCCGATGCCGCCGCCGCGCAGCCCGAAGAAGGCCTTGGCGTCGCGCGACTTCAACAGATCACGCAGGCCGCCACCGGAGGAGATGCTCTCGTCCACCACGATCGCGTCGTCCGGCGTCGCCTCGGCCACCGCGGCCACTAGGGAGAGCGGCGTGATGGGGGTGAGCCCAGCTTCCGCCTGCGCGCGCTTCTTGAGGTCGGCGACCCGTGCCTCGCGCGCCTTGCCCAGTTCCTCGGTGCGCGCCTTCGCCGCCTTGAGCGCTTCCGACGAGAGCCGCCGCCGCAGCGCCTCCGCGAGGTCGGGCAGGGTTGCCTTCGGATCGCCCTGAATGGCGACCTTGGCTGGATAGTTCTTGCCGATCTCCCACGGATCCAGATCGAGGTGGATCACGGGCAGGCCTTCCGGCATCGGCTCCACGTCGGAGGGGAGGGACAGCGTGAAGAGATCGCCCCCCACGCTCAGGATCAGGTCATGCTTCATGAGGAGCGCGCGGATCGGCGGCCCCAGGCGCGGGAAGGCGCCCGCATAGAGCGGATGCGTGAAGGGGAAAGAGCAGGTCGAGGGCACGCATTCCGCGTAGACGGGGGCGCCGAGCAGCTCGGCGACGTCTGCCATCTCCGCGAGGCCGTCGCCGTGCGCCACAGCGTCGCCCGAGATGATGATGGGCCGCTGCGCCTTCGCGAGGAGATCGGCGGCGGCTTCGATGGCCGTCTTGTCGCCGCGGATGCGCGGAGCGACCCGCGTGGTCTCGAGGAGGTCGACCTGGCGCTCGGCGTTGAGCACGTCCACGGGCAGCGAGATGAAGACGGGACCCGTGGGATGGGCGCGGGCCGTCTTGGCGGCGCGGCGCACCGCGCGCGGCAGGTCGTCGATGCGGGTGATCTCGTGCGACCATTTCACGTAAGGGCGCGCCACCGGCGGCAGGTCCGACCAGAGGATCGGCTCCGTCAAGTTCATGGCCTGATCGTGCTGCCCTGCGGTGAGGAGGAGGGGCGAGCCCGCCTTCATGGCGTCGTAGAGCATGCCCATGGCGTTGCCAAGCCCGGGCGAGGTGTGCACGTTGACGGCGGCGAGCTTGCCGCTCGCCTGCGCGTACCCGTCGGCCATGGCGATGGCCACGGATTCCTGCAGGGCCAGGATGTAGCGAATGCCCGGCTCGCGCGCGAGGCCGTCCATGAGAGGCAGCTCGGTGGTGCCGGGATTGCCGAACATGATCTCGACGCCTTCCTGCTTGAGAATCTCGAGGAAGGCTTGCTTGCCGGAGGTGAAGGGCATCGGAAGGTCCTCCCAGGATGACGGATTCGGATCGCCGCGCGGCGCGCGCGACGAGGCCGCATTCTACGCCGCCTTCCTTGACTGCGCCAGAGTCGGCCTGTACGCTCCCCGCGATGGCAGCGCCTTCCGCATTTCTCGACGCGTGCCGGCGCCGGCCGACCGCGTTCACTCCCATCTGGCTCATGCGTCAGGCGGGCCGTTACATGCCCGAGTACCGTGCCATGCGCGAGCGCTGGGGCTTTCTCGAGCTGTGCAAGAACCCGCAGGCGGCGGCGGAAGTGACGCTCCAACCCGTGGAGCGCCTCGGGGTGGACGCGGCCATCCTCTTCGCGGACATCCTGCTCGTGCTGGAACCGCTCGGCGTCGGCCTCGAGTTCGCCCGGGGCGACGGCCCGCACATCGCGCGTCGGGTGCAAAGCGCGGCCGACGTAGAGCGCCTGCCGCGCGTGGCCGTGGACGACGCGGTGGGCTTCGTCTTCGAGACGGTGGCGCGCGCGCGAAAGGCCCTCGCCGAGCGTGTTCCCCTCATCGGCTTCGCGGGCGCGCCCTTCACGCTCGCCTCGTATCTCATCGAGGGCGGCGCCTCACGTGATTTCCTGCGCACCAAGCGCTTCATGCGCGCGGAGCGCCCGGCCTGGCACACGCTCCTCGGCAAGCTCGGCGAGATCACCGCCGCCTATCTCAATGGTCAGATCGCCGCGGGCGCGCAGGCCGTCCAGCTCTTCGACTCCTGGGTGGGCACCCTTTCCCCGGACGACTACCGGGAGTTCGTCCAGCCGCACAGCCGCGCCGTCATCGAGCGGCTCGCTCCGGGCACGCCGATCATCCACTTCGGCGTGGGCACGGCGACCCTGTTGCCCTTGATGCGGGAGGCCGGCGGCGACGTCATCGGTCTCGACTGGCGCGTCGAGCTCGGGGCAGCCTGGGAGCGCCTCGGTCCCGAGGTGGCGGTGCAGGGCAATCTCGATCCCGCCGTGCTGCTCTCGAACCCGGCGGAAATCCGGACGGCGGCCCGGCATGTCCTCGACGCAGCGGCCCGGCGCCCCGGCCACGTTTTCAACCTCGGCCACGGCATCCACCAGGAGACGCCCGTCGACAACGTGAAGGCCCTCGTCGACATCGTCCACGAGCTATCCGCGCGATAGACTCGGTGCTGCTGATCGCCTTCGGAGGGCCAGGCAAGCCCGAGGACATCCGGCCCTTTCTCGACATCGTCACGGCGGGACGCCGCATCTCCCCCTCGCGCATCGCGGAGGTCGCGCACCACTACGAGATCATCGGCGGCCGCTCGCCGCTCACCGAGCTGACCATGCGGCAAGCTGAGGCGCTGGGGGAGGCTCTGCATCGCCTCGGCCGCGCGGAGGCCGTCTATGTGGGGATGCGGAACTGGCATCCGTTCCTGCAGGAGACGCTGGAGTCGATGCGCGCGCGCGGACACCGCCGCGCCCTCGGCGTCATTCTCTCCTCGCTGCAGACCGAGGCCTCGTGGGAGCGCTACGTGGCCGACGTCGTTGCCGCGCGCGAGCGCGTGGGTGCCGGGGCGCCCGAAGTGAGCTACGCGCCGCCGTGGGCCGATCATCCACTCTTTATCGACGCTATGGCCGCGCGCGCCGCGGACGCCCTCGCCGAGGTGCCGCCGGCCCGCCGGGACAGCACGCTTCTCGTTTTCACCGCGCACAGTGTGCCCGTAGCCATGGCCGCGGGCTCACCTTACTCGCGACAGTTCGAGGCCACGGCCCACATGGTGGCCGCCCATCTAGGGCATTCCAGATGGCAGGTCGCCTACCAGAGCCGAAGCGGCGCGCCGAGCGATCCCTGGCTCGAGCCGGACATCTGTGATGTGCTGCGGGGCCTCGCGGGCACGGAGACGACGAGCGTGGTCGTCCTCCCCATCGGCTTCGTGTGCGACCACGTGGAAGTGCTCTATGACCTCGACGTCGAGGCGCGCGCCGTCGCCGAGGGGATCGGAGTGAGCTTTCATCGGGCGCAGACGGCCAATGACCATCCCGCCTTCATCGCCATGCTTGCCGATCTCGTGGAGCGGGGACCGCGGTGAAGCTCGCAGTGGTGGGCGGCGGCATCACGGGGCTCGCCGCAGCCCACCGCGTGATCGAGCTCGGACGCGAGCACGGGATGCTGCCCGAGCTCGCGCTGTTCGAGGCGGGCGACCGGCTGGGCGGCACGATCGAGACCGAGCGGCACGAGGGCTTTCTCGTGGAGCGGGGCCCCGACTCGTTTCTCTCCGAGAAGCCCTGGGCCCTCGCCCTCTGTCGCCGTCTTGGCATCGAGGACCGGCTCGTCCGCACCGACGATCGCTTCCGCCGCACCTTCGTCGTGTTCGGTGGCCGCCTCCATGCCTTGCCAGAAGGCTTCCAGCTCCTCGCGCCCACTCGCCTCGGGCCTTTCGTCCGCTCGGGACTCTTCTCCTGGACCGGCAAGCTCAGGATGGCCATGGATCTCGTTCTGCCCCGCGGCGGCGATCCCGAGGAAAGCCTGGGCGCCTTCGTGTCGCGGCGGCTGGGCCGGGAAGCGCTCGAGCGCGTTGCCCAGCCCCTGGTCGCCGGCATCTACACGGCGGATCCCGACACGCTTTCGCTCGCCGCAACCATGCCGCGCTTTCTCGAGGTGGAGCGCCGCGACCGGAGCCTCATCCTCGGGCTGTGGCGAATCGCGAGGGGAGCGCCCGCGGAGGCCCACGGCGCGAGCGGCGCCCGCTGGTCGCTCTTCGTCACCTTCGCGGGCGGCATGGAGGAATTGGTCCGTGCTCTCGCCTCGCGGCTTCCCGCCGACACCATTCACCTCGGCCGCCGGGTGACCAGCGTCACCCGTGAGGGCGTGGGTTGGCGCCTTGGCATGACGGACGGCACGGCCGTGAACGCAGAGCGCGTGATCATCGCCACGGAGTCGCATCACGCCGCGCGCATGCTCCGCTACACCGATCCCGGCCTGAGTCATCTGCTCGAGGGCATCACCTACGCGTCGTCCGCTACGGTGACCCTGGGCTGGCGACGATCGGACATCCCGCATCCCCTCGATGGCTTCGGCTTCGTGGTGCCGAGGGCGGAGCGACGCTCCATCATCGCCTGCACCTTCTCCAGCGTGAAGTACGCGGGGCGCGCGCCGGAGGGGTTCGCGCTCCTCCGCGGGTTCGTGGGAGGTGCTCTCAACGAGAGCGCGCTCGACGGCGACGACGACACGCTGATCCAGGTCGCGCGCGCCGAGCTGGGCGAGATCCTGGGCATCCAGGCGCCACCTCTCCTGAGCCGCGTGAGCCGCCATCCGAAGGCCATGCCGCAGTATCGCGTGGGGCATCTTGCTCGCGCGGACGCCATCGAAGGATGCCTGCGTGCGCATCCTGGCCTCGCTCTCGCGGGAGGCGCTTATCGCGGCGTGGGCATCGCGGACTGCATCCGCTCCGGCGAGGACGCAGCCGCACGGCTCCTCGAAGCCGGGTAGGAGAAGCGAGCCGGGTCGGGCCACGCGGCGTTTTCGCCCTCAGCTCGCCCAGTCGAAAGAAAGCTGAGCGGGTGGGGCGCCCCACGCGGGGCAGATCGCGCGGTAGGGGCAGCGATCGCAGTGCGGTCCGGTGACGGCCGCGTAGTTGCGGTCGGCCTCGATGGTATCGATCAGCGAGAGGGTGTCTGCGGACAATCCCTGGAGCGTCTCGGCATCGCGCCGCGAGCGTAGCTCCACGTCGTGAGCGAGGAAATGCCAGACCAGCTCCACCCGTCTCGCCTCGAGCGGGAAGTCGCGCTGGATGCCGATCTGATAGAGGGCGAGCTGCCGATCGTCGTCGAGATCCTCCTGGGTGGGCAGCCAGCGTCCGGTCTTGTAGTCGTGGATCTGCCAGAGGCCGTCGCGCGTGACGGAGAGCCGGTCCACGAAGCCCTGGAACCAGATCCGCCGCCTTTCCGAGAGGGGAAACATCACCAGGCGCTCCACCGACACCGTGCGGTCACGATCGAACGGGTGGTAACGCCGATAGTAGGCGGCGAGGAGCTCTTCACCCTGGCGACGGTAGTCGTCGGCCGAAGTCTCCGCGCGTCTGATCTGGATAAGGCTCGTCCACGCGCGGCTCCAGCGCTCGTGGTAGCCCTCGAGGAGCCGATCGAGCTCGGGAATCTCGCGCTGCCTCACGCCGGCATAGAGCTCTTCCAGGGCGGCGTGCACGTGGCTGCCCACGAACATCTCCGCCGTCGTCACCTCCGGCATGGGTACCCGCTCCACGTACTGGAAGTGGTACTGCCGTGGGCAGGTCTCGTAGACGCCAAGCCGCGAGTGGGAGTACACGGGCACGGGAGACCTCGGGGGGCGGCTACGATGCGGCGAGGGCGCTCACGGCTTGTGCTCGAGAGAGGCCACGGATTGCATCGCCTCCGCGAGCCCGGAGGCGAGGGCGCGGACCCGATCGCCGACCTTACCCACTCGGCGAGGAAGGGAACCGATCCCCCTGGCCACGAGGGCCGCGGTGCCAAGGAAGAGACAGCTCGCCGGACGCATGAGGGTTAATAGCCTAGCGCTGCGACGTGCAGCAGGGCAAAATGCTAAACGCCGACGGGAACGCACCGAGCCAGTCACTGGACGATCGGAGCGCATGGCGACGTAGAGCCACGCAGCAGCAGGACAGCTCGCCCGCGAATCCCGAGTTCGATGAAGCTCCTCGGGGGTGGCTTGCGTGCGCAGCGAGCGTCGGCGAAGGATCGGGGCTCTAGCCGGGGCAGAGGACGGCACCTGGGCCTGTCGATACCGCCTACCCGGCCCCAGGGTTCTCTCCTGTCCAGATGTTATTGCCCTAGGGCATAAAACCCTGGACTGCAGTATTCTTAGCGATCCCGTAAGAGTCGTCCCGGCCTTCGGGACCCTCGGGAGCTCGAGCCGGGTGCCCGTGGCTGGAGGACGAAGCCAGCTGGCCTGGCTGTGGCTTCAAAATTTGTTGTACGCATGGATTGGCAACAGTCTACCTATACGGAGCGAAGGGCCAAATGCACCTCCCCTTATTAATGTTATGCAGAGGCGGGAGACATTCCCGGTCGGGTCCCCCCGATCCTGCCTCGCGAGCCGCGTACGAGCGGTACGGCGCGGGCTCGTAGGGCGCCCCTGCCATGTGCGGCATCGCGGGCGTCTTCAAGCTTTCCGGAGCCATCACCGTGGGCGACGTGTCCGCGGTGCTGGAGATGCTCGACGCCCAGTTCCATCGTGGCCCCGACGACTGGGGACTTCTGCTGCCCCGGCCCGCTCTCGACGAGCCGGAGATCAAGACGCTGCTCGATCGCGTCGACCCGACGCACGTCAGCACATATCCCGGCACGAGCAGCGCACCCGGAGTCGTGCTCGGATCGCGCCGGCTCGCCATCATCGACCGATCGTTCCGCGGGCGCATGCCCATGGGCACGGAGCATGATGAGCGCTGGGTCGTCCTGAACGGGGAGATCTATAACCATCGCGAGCTTCGGGCCGAGCTCGAGGGCGTCGCAACCTTCCGCTCGCACAGTGACAGCGAAGTCCTCCTCCAGGGCTGGAGCCGCTGGGGCGACGGCGTCGCGGAACGCCTGCGCGGCATGTTCGCCTTCGCCCTCTTCGAAGCACTGCCGCGACCCCGGCTCGTGCTCGGCCGCGATCGGCTAGGCATCAAACCGCTCTACACGTGGGGCGATGGCGTGCGCGTGGTCTTCGCCTCGGAAGTGCGCGCCCTTCTCGTGAGCGGCCTCGTCCCCAGTGAGGCCAATCCCGAGGCGCTCCTGCGCTTCCTCGAGCTCGGCAGTGTGCCCGCGCCCCTGACCACGATGAAGGACGTGCAACCGCTACCCGAGGGCGAGCTCGCGCACGTGGACGCGCGGGGGATGAGCCGCGCCCGCTTCTGGGATCTCGGTGAAGCGGTGGGCCGGGCACGCGCGACGCGCCCGCGCTCGTTCGAGGAGGCGGTGACCTCGACGCGGGCGATGCTCGAGGAATCGATGCGCCTCCACCTCGTGAGTGACGTGCCCGTGGGCGCCTTCCTCTCGGGGGGCGTGGACTCGGCGAGCATGGTCGCCCTCGCCGCGCCCCAGCTCGAGCGCCCCATGACCACGCTCACCGTCACCTTCGACGAGGCCGAGCTGTCCGAGGCCCACTACGCGCGCATGGTCGCCGAGCGATACCGCACCGATCATCGCGAGGTGCGCCTGCAGCCGGGCGCGGTGTTCGACGACCTACCGCAGATGTTCGCGGCCATGGATCAGCCGACCGTTGACGGCCTCAACGTCTGGTGCGTCTCGCGGGCCGCCCGCGACGCCGGACTCCGCGTAGTGCTGTCGGGGCTGGGCGGGGACGAGGTGTTCTGGGGCTATCGCCACGTGCGCTTTGCGCCCGCTCTCGAAGCCGTGTGCCGGATCATGTCCTCACTGCCCCCGTCGACGCGGCGCACCCTCGTGCGGGCCGCCGCCCGCGGCGCGCCCGTCCTGCGCGCAGGGCTCGACCGTGCCGCCTATCTCGAGGACCCGTCCGCCCTCAGCGCCTACTTCCTCGTTCGCGGGCTCTTTACCCCGGGACAGGCGAGCCGCCTCCTCGGACTCTCGTCCACCGAGTTTGCCAACGCTCCCGCCCGGCTGCCCTACGCGGGGTCGGACGGCATGCGGGAAGCGCTCACCACCTACGACATCACGCACTATCTCGGCAACCAGCTCCTGCGCGACGGCGACGTGATGAGCATGGCCCACTCGGTGGAGATGCGCGTGCCCTATCTGGATCACCCACTGGTGGAGCGGGTGATGTCGCTGCCCGCCCGCTACAAGCTCGCCAAGGAGCGCCCGAAGCCCTTGCTGCTCAGCGCCCTCGATGGCCGGATTCCCCGCGGGGTGTGGGATCGCCGCAAGATGGGGTTCACCCTGCCCATGGCACGCTGGATGCGAGCGCGCGAGCCGGAGCTGCGGACGATATGTCACGAGAGCAAGCAGCTCGACGCCCGTGCCGTCGACCGCGTGTGGAACGGCTTCCTGCGTGGCCGCCACCACTGGTCGCGTCCGTGGGCGGTCTATGTGCTGAGCCAGTTCGAGGCGGGTCTCAAAAGGAATGCGTCCCGCGCACGATAGAGCGCGCGGTCTGCGGCCTGAAGCCGCTCTTCCGCTAGCCGTGCCGACGCCTCGATACACCCCGGAGCATGATCCGACCGCCTGTGTATGCGCTGCGTCGGCGGCAGTGGGTGCCGCGTAGGCTCGCTGAGACCTTTGCGTTCTTCGAAGATCCGCGCAACCTGCCCCGCATCACGCCGCCGTGGCTTGGCTTCCGGATCCTCACCCCGGAGCCCTACGTCATGGCGGAGAATCTCATGCTGGACTATCGCGTGCGGGTGCTCGGCGTGGGCACGCGCTGGCGCTCGCTCATCAGCGAGTACGAGCCGCCCTACCGTTTCCGCGACGTGCAGATCGCCGGCGTGTACCGCCTCTGGGACCACTGCCATCGCTTCCGAGCGGAAGGCCACGGCACCGTCATCGAGGACGAGGTACTCTACACGCCGCCCCTAGGGCCGTTGGGCGCCCTCATGAACCGGCTATTCATCGACCGGCAGCTCCGGGAGATCTTCGACTACCGTCACCGCCGCATCGACGAGCTCCTGGGCGGAGGCTAGCGCGGAGCCATCGCCGCCATGACTTCCAGGCTCATGGGGCCGCACGGATCGAACTTGGCCTCGAGGAAGAGCTCGGTGAGCCCCGCTTCCGCGGAGCGTCCGATGTCCTCACGGATCTCCTCGAGGGCGCCGACGAGCAGACGGTGATCCCTCTCCTCAAGCTCCGCGAAGCTGGAACGCTCCTCGCGAGACGTGCCTCCCTCTAGCGAAGGTCCCGGAAGAACGCCCGCAGGTCGTTGACCAGAGCCTGCGGTTCCTCGAGAGCGGCAAAGTGCCCGCCCGCGGGCATCACCGTCCAGCGGCGGATGTTGTAGACACGCTCCGCCCACGAGCGCGGCGGGCGCACGATTTCCTTGGGGAAGGCCGCGTAGGCGGTGGGCACCTCGATGCGCTGCCCGTCCGCAATGGGCCAGGGGGCGTGATAGCGCGCGTAATAAGGCCAGAAGGAGGAGTTGATGGCGCCCGTGACCCAGTACAGCGTGACGTTGGTGAGGAGCTCGTCCTTGGAGAAGCGCTGCTCCACGTCGCCGCCGCAGTCACTCCACGTGCGAAACTTTTCCACGATCCATGCGGCCAGCCCCGCGGGGGAATCGGTGAGCCCGAACGCGAGCGTCTGCGGCTTGGTCCCCTGTATCCACTGATAGCCCGTCTCCTCGCGCAGCCAGACCGCGAGATCGTCCAGATAGACGCGCTCCTCCGGGGTGGGGTTGGCGGGCCGGGGGAGATCGCGGCGCAGGGAGAGCAGGTTCACGTGAATGCCCGCGAGCCGGTCGGCGTGGCTCACTCCCAGCCGCGCGGTGATGAAGGCGCCCCAGTCGCCTCCCTGCGCGCCGAAACGCCGGTAGCCGAGGACGTCGGTCATGAGGCTGGCGAAGGCGTCGGCGATCTCGCTCACCCCGAAGCGTGGCTGCCCGGGCGCGAAGGAGAAGCCGTAGCCGGGCAGCGAGGGCGCCACCACCGTGAAGGCGTCGCGGGCGTCTCCGCCGAAGCGCGCGGGATCGGTGAGCATCGGAATGATCTTGTAGAACTCCCAGACGGAGCCGGGCCAGCCGTGGGAGAGAAGAAGGGGAAGGGGCGCGGGCCCGCGGCCTTCCTCGTGGATGAAGTGGAGGTCGATGCCGGCCACCGGCGCGGTGAACTGGCGGAACCCATTGAGAACGGCCTCGTGCTTACGCCAGTCGTAGGCGTCGCGCCAGTAGGCGCAGAGCTCCTGCACGTAGGCGAGATCGGCGCCGAAGGCCCACGGGGCGCCGGGCGCCTGGTCGGGAAAGCGCGTGCGGCGCAGGCGGTCGCGTAGATCGGTGAGAATCTGCTCAGGAATGCCGATGCGGAACGGAGTGGGCGCCGCCATGGTCGTTGTCACTCTCCTTTCGGCCGGCGGACCCTTGGGGCCCGCGCCCGGCCAGTGTACCGGCGACGAGGCAGCCGGGCCACCGCGATCTAGGGTAAGATAGGCGCCAATGCGAACGACTCAGATTTCCTGGGACGTCACCCGCGTGCTCTTCGCCGTGGTCGCCATCGGCGGCCTCATCGCGGCGAGCTTCTGGATCGTGCGGCCGTTCCTGCCCGCCGCCACCTGGGCGGTCATGATCGTGGTGGCCACGTGGCCCGTGATGCGCTGGATCGATCAGAAGCTCGGGAATCGTCGCGGCATCGCCGTCACCATCATGACCTTGGTCATGCTCGCCATCATTCTCGTGCCGGTGGCCATCGCGGTGGCCACGCTCATCGATCGCGCCGACGAGATCGCGGGATGGACGAAGTCGCTGAGCCACTTCTCGGTGCCGCCGCCTCCCGCCTGGCTCCTCTCGCTGCCGCTGGTGGGGGCGAGGCTCGGCGCGCGCTGGCAAGAAGTGGCGGCCATGCACCCGTCCGACTTCGCCGCGCAGATCACCCCGCACCTGGCGGTGATCGGGGGCTGGCTCCTCGCCCAGGCGGGAGGCCTCCTCGCCCTCCTCGTCCAGCTCCTCCTCACCCTCGCCCTCGCCGCGCTCCTCTACGCGCAGGGCGAGCCGGCGGCAGAGTTTGTGATCGCCTTCGCGCGGCGCCTGGCGGGCGGGCGAGGAGAGCGCGCGGTCCGCCTCTCCGGCCAGGCCATCCGCGCCATCGCCCTCGGCATCGTGGTCACCGCTCTCGTGCAGTCGATCGTGGGCGGCATCGGCCTCGTCGTGGCGGGCGTGCCTCACGCGACGATCCTCACCGCCATCATGTTTCTCCTCGGAGTGGCGCAGATCGGCGCGGTGCCCGTCATGGTCGGCGCGGTGATCTGGCTCTTCTGGCAGGACCAGACGCTGTGGGGCAGCATCATGGTGGTGTGGACGGTGATCACGGGCACCCTCGACAACTTCATCCGTCCCATCCTTATCAAGAAGGGCGCCGATCTGCCGCTGCTCGTCGTCTTCGTGGGCGTGCTGGGCGGCGTGCTCGCCTTCGGGATCATCGGGCTCTTCATGGGGCCGGTGCTGCTCGCGGTGAGCTACACGCTCCTCGTGGCGTGGGTCGACGAGGACCACGCGCCCGAGTCTTGAATCGCGCGAGCTTCACACTCCTTCACATTCCGCTCGCGTCCGCATCACGGAGAAGGACGCCCGTCACGCGAAGTTTACTTGCGTGCCGCGCCGAGGGAGGGTAGCCTCTTCACCATGCGGGGCCGGCTCACTCTCATCCTGCTGCTCGGCGTGGTGCTCGTCACGCTGGTGGCCTTCGCGCACGCGAGCCCGCCGGATGCAACGTGGCTGGCCGGGGTCTACGACGCCGCCGACTTCGACGACGTCGTCGATTTTCTCGTCTCCCTCAGCGCGGCCACCCCGGATTCGTCGCCGAGTCTCTCGCCTCGCCTCACCATCGCTTCCGCCGCCGTGGTCATTCCCGAGCCGGGCGAGCTCCCGCCTCGCCGCCTGCGCTCGGACGGCACTCGTAGCCCACCGTCCGCCTAGGGTCCGCCTGATCGCCTGACCTGCTGCCGGCACGGGCTCGCCCCATGTGCGAAGCGCAGCGGCGGGCGGACCCGTGAGGTTCCCGTCGACATCGTCCGGCTCTCGAGGTACGCGCCGGACCCCAGACGCGACAGAGATCCCCATAAGGAGGCTTGGCA